>Ga0075434_100004078_pt1 | contig 13090 bp, 14 predicted proteins | sample RhiMethybrSRZTD3_FD_75298 | JGI IMG/M metagenome (GOLD analysis project Ga0075434, IMG submission 75298) | Populus rhizosphere microbial communities from Tennessee, USA - Rhizosphere MetaG P. TD hybrid SRZTD3 | ecosystem: Host-associated > Plants > Roots > Rhizosphere > Soil | place: USA... | reverse complement strand
AGTAAAGCGCCCAGTTGCGCTGGACGGCGCGCAGCTTCTTGGCTGCATCCCCGATCGATTGGATCGGCATATGAACGGGGTCGTGCCAAACGTTGGCAACCCAGGCGACCGGTTTCGCCGGACCACGCGCCAGCACAAGCCGGCCGTGGCATTCGATCACATCGTTGCCAAGCTCCTGCTGCAGCTCGGGGAGGAAGCCCTCGGGTGCAAGATAGCCAGTCAGCTCGGCCAATGGCGCCTCTGCCAATGGCGCCCCTCATGGGCGAAGCCGGGTTGTTGAAATGCGGCGCACATGTCGGACCTTGTGCCGCGATCTGACGGCTTGCTCACATGGCACTATCGGACGCAAACCCAAATGTCGATGTCTTTCCTAGTTGGGGTGACGCGCGCGAACCGTGTTCGCGCGCGTCTTTGGGTTATGCACTGGCATGACGCAAGGGAGAGGGGCCGTCACTGCAGCTTGATCTCGACTTCCTGCCCCTCCTTAAGCTCGAACGGAATGCGCAGCTCTTTCACCTCGAGGAGATACTCGCCGGCTGGAAGCGCCATCTTGCCGACGGCGGTGTTGACGATCCCGGCCTTGCGGCCGTCGCGTAATGTGATGTTGTAGTCAGCGATGCGGGCAGCGGTGACCTTGAGCACGCCCGGACGGAGTGTCGTGGTCTGTCCCGGCTTGAGCTCGACATCCGGCCATATCAGCTCACCGAAGGTTACTGAAAAGCGCGATGGGATGAGCGAGGCGCTGTTCTTTGAGGAGCGAAGCTCCGCCATCACCTCTTCGGTTTCCGGATCGATCACTTTGTTGGCTCCGAGGCCGGCAGCGCCTTGGATCACCAGGACGCCTGGCTCGATCACGGTGGTCTCGCCCCCGCGCACTTCGACGCTTTTCCAGAGCTGCGGGCCGAACGCCACATTGTAGATGCCGGGCGCGATTTCGACGGTCGGCCAGAGCGTGTTCACAGACTCGACTTGCTGATTGAAACCCATGCGGATCAGCTTGGCTTGCTGGCCGGTCGCTGCGTCGAAGACCTTGTGGCCGTCGCGGTCGGGACCCTTGATCTCGAGCTTGCCCATCGGAGAGCGCGGCAGTGCGACAACGATTTCGGTTTTCTTCGGCGACACCGGCTTGCTGGCCGCCTGGCCCAGTGCGGCTGCAAGCTCGCGCGAAGTGCCGGCGTCCGAATAGGTGCCGCGCGCCATGGCGGCGATGCACTGCAGCTGGCGACGCGCCGCGGCGTCGACACCGAATCCGATCGTGTGCACCACGAGCTTGGCGTCGGCGGCCGCCAGTGCCCGGGCGGTGACGCAGGGATCGCCTTCGCAAGTCTCCTTGCCGTCGCTGACCAGGACGACAATGCGCTCGGCTGCCTCCTCCTGGCCAAGATCGCCGGCGGCAAGCGTCAGCGAATGATTGATCGGAGTGTAGCCCTGGGCGCGGATGCCGCGGGTCGCATCGACAATGGCCGTGCGGTTTTGTCCAGCGTCATTGAATCCGACGACGAGCGCAGTGTCCTTGCAGTCCTTGCGTTGCGTTGGAGACTGATGGCCATAGACCCGCAAGGCAAGCCGGGTGCTCGGCGAAACCTTGCCGACGACGTCGGCAACCGCGGCCTTAGCCGCATCGATCCTGGTAGCGCTATCGGGCAGGCGCGCATTCATGCTGCCCGATGCATCAAGGACCAGGATGACACTGCGTCCGCCATCGGCGGCTAGCGAAGGTGCGATGGCGCTGCTCAAAAGCACGGTGGCAAGGATGGATGGACGCAACATTGGTAGCCTCCAGTGTTGTTGTGGTTGGTAGTCCGAAATTCGCAGACATCCGGGCCAGCGATCCCAGAGCTGCGGAACGTGCGGGAGGTTGGGGCGGATCGTCTCTTCAGTTTGGTTTTGAATCTTGGTTTTGATCTTGCCGTCGCTGTGCCGTGATCGTGCGGGCCGCGCTTCGCCTGTTGACGCGACGGTGCCTGCGAGGTGACGTCCTCGTTTGTCTCGATGCCGCGCAACCCGGTTCAATTGTCGCTGCGCAGAGAACCTCCGCCATTGCAAAGCGGTACCGCGCGACCGGGCAAATGAGCGCAACGATGTTCCGAAAAAATTGTCGCTGGGGAGTTGAACATTTTGCTTGGGTGGCATATTTCACATATTGTGAAATATCTCGACTCCGAGATACCATAAGATCGCGCTAAGTGTGGGTATGGTCGGGATAATAATTACTGATAGTGTATTAGGAGAATTGGGCCATGAACAGTGTAGCGGCTAGCGTCACAAATGCGGTCGCGATGTCATCCGACACCGGCGTGCTCGGGCCCGCCGTTCTGGTCGCGGGCGAAAGCAGGGAGGCTTACGACAGTCTGTTCGCGCGCATTCGGGCCGTGGTCGAGCCCGCCGACATGCTGGAGGAGATCTGGGTCCGCGACGTGACTGATCTGGCCTGGGAGGTGAGCAGGTTGCGCCGGATCAAGGCGCATTTGATGCAGGCCTGCGCCCACGAGGGCCTCGCCAAGGCGCTGTCGCATCTGCGTGACGGCAACAACCACTACATCGTCGCCAGGCGCTGGTTTGCGGGCGATGTGGAAGCGGCGCAGATCGTCAACAGCGCCTTTGCGACGGCCGGGCTGACGGTGGACAGCGTGACGGCGCTGACGGTGTCCGAGCGGATCGACGAAATCGAGCGCATCGAGCTGATGACGTTGGCCGCGGAACGACGACGGGACGAGATGCTGCGCGAGCTAGAGCGGCGGCGTGAGAGGCTCGCGTCCAAGCTCCAGCGCGTGCTGCAAGCGGTCGAGACGCCATCAGATTCGCACGCATGACCAGCGAAAGAAAGCGGCGCGCCAACAGGCTCAATGCTCGCAAGGGCACGGGCCCGCGCACGGCGGCGGGCAAGGCGCGCTCGGCCCGCAATGCGCTTCGCCACGGGCTGGCGCGCCCAGCGGGGCTCGACCCGCAGCTTGTGCAGGCGATTGGAGATCTCACGCATGGGATCGCGGATGAAGGGGCCAGCCCCGACCGCCGCGAGCGAGCAGGGCGGATCGCGGCGGCGCATATCGAGGTCATGCGGGTGAGGCAAGCCAAGCGCGACCTGTATTCCCAGAGTCTCAATTGTGACGAGCTCGCCAGCCGGCTCGAGAAACTCGATCGCTATGAGCGGCGCGCGCTTTCGCGTCGCAAGATCGCGATGCGCAAGCTCGACGCAGCGCCAGGAGAGGACTGGCTCTTTGGCTCAGCGGTTTTGGCAAAACGAAACCAATGTCCATAGGTGATCAAAAAGAGGCGTCGCGATCTTTCGATCGCTCAGCATCTGATTGAGCAACAGCTCCGATGCACGCAGCAACGATCGGGACAGGAGAAGGGTGGCCAAAATGGCAACGAGCCCGCTGATCAGCAGAACAAGCGAGATGGCAATGGCGATCGTCTCGATGCGGTCATCGCGTCGCTCATTCTCATCGTGTTGGGCGCTGCGCAATGAGGCAAGCGAAAGCGGTGTTCGTCGCTCCGGATCTGGCAACTCGCTATCTGGTCTTGGGGACCCTTCCGTTGGCAAAATGCAGTCTCCAGTTCAAAATCTTGCTCCGTGCTCAGGAGGGGTGGAGCGCTCATGGGAGCGGTCTTGCCAAGACGCTCGAAGCGAGCGCCGCACGTGCTGCTAGGTTGCAAATACGATCAATCTTGCTGTCTATGGTTGCGCAACCTGTGTGCGCCAGTGGTGAGAGATGCAATTGCTTTCTGCGGCGAATATGCACTTTATGCGTGCTGTGTGGCGATAATACTACAAATGGGGGCGCTCAAATAGGGAAGAATGGCATTTTTAGAGTTTTGTTGGCGGGCGACGACAAATCTGGCGGAGGTTGGATCATTGAATTGGGCAGACGTCCAAAAGAAAAACCTCCGGCAGCCGGGCGCTGCCGGAGGTGGCGCGGATGGTGAAACGCGCCGAAGTGTTTGTGTTACTCGCCCGTTGCGAAGGACCGGTACGCACGGAAAGCCACCGACAGGATGCCCTGGTCCTTTGCCAGATAGCTGCCGGTCGGACGCAAGCCCGCCGCCTTGCCGAGCGAGACCATCTGCCCGTCGAACGCCGTCTCGACACGCGAGTAAGCCACGTCAATCGCAAGACGGAAGCCGGGCGCCGGGAACCAGTTGTTGACCATACCGATGGTCCAGTAGTTGAAGCCTGGATCACAGGGCTGGTTGCTGGTGTTCAGGGTCAGGTTCTGGGGGACGGCACCACCACGGCCGCAGAACAGGTTGCTGCTGATGACATTGTCGTTGTAGCGAACCTGAGTGTAGGTCCCGTACACTGCGGTCGAAACGTTGGGCAGCCAGAAGTGCTCATAGCCGGCGCCTGCCGACCAGGCGGTCGTCAGCTCGAACTGGCCGCCGTTGACGAATACGCCATCCGTGATCACGCCGAACGCCACCGTGTTGCCGCCGCCGAACAGGCTGGGACTTGTCATGTTGCTGCCGCCAGAATATGCGGCCGCACCGACTCCGTAGCTGAAGAAGCCGCCGAAGTGGTCGCCGGGACCAGCCCAGGGCGCCTTGATGTCAATACCCGACAGCACTGCCCAGCCCCACTTGTCGTCAGGATAGCCGCACTGACTCGTGCCCGTCTGCGCTCCGGGCGGGCAGCCGACCGCCCCGGTCACGGAATTGTCGCCAGTATAGTAAGTCGCGTTGATCTTGTTGAAGACCGCCGACACACCAAGCCGGCCCCAGGCCTGGTTGACCGAGAAGTTCACCCATGGGGTCGGATGCTGATAGGGCCCGTATGCAGTGGCCGGGTTGGCGCCGACCGTGACAATGTTTGTCGACAGGTTGGCAATGCCCTTGGTACGGCGCTCGTCGGCACCGACGTTGAGCGTCATGCCATTGCCGAGCTCCCAGGTATAGGCGATCTGGTTGGTACCGTTCGCGCCAGTGTCGCTGATGGCCTGTTGCTGAAACAGCGACCTGAACGTGTCCGCACCAGGCGTGCCGGGCACGTCCGTGAACGACTTGGTGTGACCGAAAGTAAAGCCTGCCCACTGGATGAAGGCGCGCGTCGGGTTGACCGTGACCGTGCCCTGGTTGGCGTTCTCGATATGCACGGCAACATAGGTGCGCAACGTGCCGTAGGCGGTCTGCGTGCGACTGTCGAAGTTGAAGTGCGCACGATGTCGCGACGAATATGGGCTCGTCGAGCGATCCTGTGCGCCGCTGTTGCCGGCGTTGTAGTGCGGCTGCCCATTGCCAGCCGAGTTCCAGCCGTAGTCGGCCTGCACGTAGCCGCCAACCTTGAGACAAATGTCGCTTCCAGGGATGTAATAGAATCCCTCGCCATAGAGAGAGCAGATCTTCACATATTCGACGGGCTTGGCCTTCACCGGCAGATCGGCTGCTTGCGCGCTGGCGATTACGGTCAGCGTTGCAGCGGAGCCGAGAAGCATACGCTTCGTGATTGTCATTTAAGTCCCCCCAAATGTGATTTGCCCGGCGGCCGGGATGGCCACCGCAAGTCCTCCTGCTTTCCTGATTCCGAGTTGTCCCGTGGAGCGCGCCGATGCGTCGGCCACTGCGCATTTCCCACTGCGACACTGTGTCAACAACCACCAGGATGGACAAATGAATTCGCATCCTCTAGCCGCACTTTATGCGTGCTTTGTTGCAGCGTCGCAACAGTCAAGGGGTACATCAGTAAGGTGGTGGTATCGAGAGATGGTGCGCAGCCGCACGCGGAGAAAACCGGGGGTGTTTAAATAGACAGCAAATGGCGTTTTCAGTCGCTTTAACGGCGGACAATAACGAATCGGGCGGGCGACTGGATCATTGAATTGGAACAAACGCCCAAAGGAAAGACCTCCGGCAGCCGGGCGCTGCCGGAGGTGGCGCGGATGGTGAAACGCGCCAAGGTATTCGGGTTACTCGCCCGTTGCGAACGAACGCTGGGCGCGGAATGCCACCGCCAGGATGCCCTGGTCCTTGGCAGTGTAGATTCCGGTCGGACGCAAGCCCTGCGTCTTGCCGAGCGAGACCAACTGCCCGTCAAACGCGCTCTCAACCCGTGCGTAGATCACGTCAACCGCAAGACGGAAGCCCGCCACCGGATACCAGTTGGTCACCGAGCCTATGGACCAGTAGTTGTAGCCCAGGTCGCATGCAGCAGTGGTAGTCCGGATGATGTTCTGGTTGACGGCACCACCGCCGCCGCAGAACAGGTTGCTGTTGATGACCGTGTCGTTGTAGCGGATTTGACTGTAGGTCCCGTACACCGCGGTCGAGAAGTTGGGCAGCCAGAAGTGCTCGTAGCCAGCGCCTGCCGACCAGGTCGTCGTCAGCTCGAACTGACCGCCGTTGACGAAGACGGCATCGGTGATCACGCCTATTGCAATCACGTTGCCAGCGCCGAACAGGCCACCGCTGCCCAGGTTGGAGCCGCCCGAATAGGCGCTCGCGCCTTGGCCGTAGTTGAAGTAGCCGCCGAAGTGATCGCCGGGACCGGCCCAGGGCGCCTTGATGTCGATGCCCGACAGGACCGCCCAGCCCCACACGTCATCCGGATAGAAGCACTGGCTTGTGCCAAGCTGCGCACCGACCGGGCAGCCGATGATTCCGGTCACGGCATTGTTGCCATTGTAGTAAGTCGCGTTGACCTTGTTGAAGATCGCCGACGCGCCAAACCGGCCCCAGGCCTGGTTGACCGAGAAGTTCACCCACGGGGTCGGATGCTGATAGGGCCCGAACGCCGTTGCTGGTTGAGCGCCTTCCGTGACAACGACGTTCGACAGGTTGGCAATGGCCTTGTTACGCCGTTCGTCGGCGCCGATGTTGAGCGTCATGCCATTGCCGAGTTCCCACGTATAGGCGATCTGGTTGGTGCCGTTGGCACCGGTGTCACTGATGTTCTGGTTCTGGAACAGTGACTTGAAGGTGTCGTCGCCTGGCGTGCCAGGCGTGTCGGTGAACGACTTCGTGTGACCGAAAGTAAAGCCCGCCCACTGGATGAAGGCGCGCGTCGGATTGACTGTGACCGTGCCCTGGTCCGCGTTGTCGACGTGCACCGCCGCATAAGTGCGCAGCGTGCCATAGGCGGTCTGCGTGCGGCTGTCGAAGTTGAAGTGCGCGCGGTGACGCATGGCAAACGGGGGCACGGAGCGATCCTGTGCGCCGTTACCTCCGGTATAGTGTGGCTGCCCGCCGCCAGTGGCGTTCCAGCGGTAGTCGGCCCGGACGTAACCGCCGATCTTGAGACAGATGTCACTTCCAGGAATGTAGAAGAAGCCTTCACCGTAGAGAGTGCAGATTTTCACATATTCGACCGGTTTGGCCTTCACCGGCAGATCGGCTGCTTGCGCGCTGACGATTGCGGTCAGCGATGCAGCGGAGCCGAGAAGCATACGCTTCGAGATTGTCATGTAACGACCCCCCAAATGGATCCCGACCGGCGGCCAGGATGGCCGCCGCAAGTTCTCCCGCTTTCCCAATTCCGAATTTTCCGGGGGTGCGCGCCGATACGCGGCCACTGCGCATTTCCCACTGCGGCACTCTGTCGATCCGTGCCGGGACGGACAACGAATTCCCATCTTCTAGCCGCACTTTATGCGGGTGCCGTTGCAGTCCTGCAACAGGCAAGAGGTAGGTAGATAAGATAGAGAAATCGTGAGTTGCGTAGCTGTGGATTAAATAGAGTCGTTAGTCACTTAAGCGAGCACGTCTTGGTGCAGATTCATGCAGCGCTGTGGTCTTTGAAGGCGAATCGCGTGCGCTAGGAAGCGTCCGCTTGCCGAAGGCGCACGCTTGGTTTGACCAGCGGCATGCAACAATCTGGTCAGCGAATCCAAGCTGCTGCATCGCGTTATCTTTCGATAGGCAGTCCGCAAACCGGGAGAGCGGTTTCCCAAAGTAAAACGCGGCGCTCTTGAGCGCCGCGTCGAAGAGGAAGTCGAAGACGAAAGAGAACGTGATCCTCAGAGAACCTGATATTTCTTGAACCAGTTGATCATCTCGTTCCAGGCGGCGTCGGCAGCTTCCTTACGATAGCTCGGCCGATAGTCGGCGTGGAAGCCGTGCGGCGCGGCCGGATAGATCTTGAAGTCAGCCGTCTTGCCGGCGGCCGTGAGCGCGGCCTTCATGGCTTCGACCTGCGCGACCGGAATACCCTGATCGGCTTCGCCATAGAGGCCGAGCACCGGTGCCTTCATCTCGGCAGCGCGCTGCGTCGGGCTCTTCGGCCAAATCTCGGCCTGTGCCGGCGGATCGACCAGCGAGCCGTAGAACGCCACGCCCGCCTTGAGAGCCGGATTCTGCGCGGCGTATTCCCACACGGTGCGGCCGCCACGGCAGAAGCCCATGATGCCGAGGCGGTCGGCGTTGCCACCCTGCGACTTCGCCCACGCCACCGTGGCGTCGAGATCGGCGAACAACTCGGCATCCGGCTTGCTGTTGACGAGCGGCATCAATTCGGGTTGCGCGGTGACCTTGGTGAGGTCGCCCTTGCGGAAGTAATAGTCGGGCGCGATCGCGAACGCGCCCAGCTTGCCAAGCCGCCGGGTGACGTCACGGATGTACTCGTGCAGCCCGAAGATCTCCATTGCGACCAGGATCACCGGTGGGTTAGTGGCGTTCGCGGGCTTGGCGAAATAGACCGGCATGTCGCCGCCGTTCACCTTGACCTTTGCTTCGCCGGCATTGAGGCCTGCTGTGTCAGTGGTGATCGTTTGCGCGCGCACCGGACCTGCGGCGAGCGTGTAGCCGGCGGCAGCGGCGGCCGATGCCGACATGAAGAAGCCGCGCCGTGATAGCGGGCCGACCTGATGCGCCAGCCCGACGATGTCGGACGGCAGTTTCTGATGAATGGTCATCGGGGTTTACTCCCTTTGGGAACGCGCGGCCACCTGGGCCGCCTCTCTGATTGGACGGCCGCAATAGGCCGCCCGCGCGGCCGCTTGTCAACGCACCGGATCGTGATGGCTCAGGTCCGGGCCAGTTCCTTGGCGACCGCCTGGATCAGACGAGCGTCCATCGGCTCGATCGCGGTCGGGAATACGGCGGCGATACGGCCGTCGCGCCCGATCAGATATTTGTGGAAGTTCCAGCGCGGTATTTCGAGCGGCCGCTCGGCGGCGGCCCATTTATAGAATGGATGCGGGTTGTTACCGCGCACCTCGGTCTTGGACGCGAGTGGAAAGCGCACGCCATATTCATCGTGCGCGGTGTGCATGATGTCGACCGGCGTGCCTGGCTCCTGGCCGCCGAAATCGTTCGAGGGCACACCGATGATTTCGAGTCCTTGCCCGTGGTAGCGCGCGTAAAGCTGCTGCAGGCCGGTGAACTGCGGCGTGTATCCGCATTGCGAGGCGGTGTTGACGATGAGCATCGGCTTGCCGGTGTAGTCGACAAGCCGAATGTCGCCGCCGCCCAGAGCAGCGAACGAGAACACATAGGCGGTGATGCGGCTCATGGCCGGCGATTGTGCGAGAGCGGCGGTTGGTGCCGCAAGTGCGGTGGTGAGGGCACAGAGAAATTGCCGGCGATCACTGGTCATGGCGAGCCTCCGTGGTTTCCGCGATCATAGCTGATTTCCGCCCTCGGAAATACGATCATTGAGCGTCGATCGGATGCACTCCGTGTGGCCGCGTGCGGACCTTCGATCACGGCACGTAGCCAATCGCTTCGACCTCCAGGCCACAATCCATCGGGGTGCGCCCTGCCTGCATGCGCGTGCGCGCTGGCAGCGCGTCGGTGCTGCTGAAGTAGCTGCGGTAGATGCGATCGAACTCCTCCTGCTGGCGCTGGTCCTTGAGCCAGACGATCACCTTGAGCAGGCAATCCATGTTGGAGCCTGCCGCCTCAACGAGCTTCTTCAGGTGATCCATCACGATGCGGACTTGTCGCTCGAACGGAATGTCAGGGAAGGGCGGCAGCGGCGCGCCGTTGGCGCGCGCCTCGCGCAGCTTCGTTGCAAAGTCTGCATCGAAGGGAGGTAGTCCTGAGATATAGATCTGGTTGCCGTAGCGAATACATAGGTTGAACGGGCCGCCCGTTTCCGGAACGTCCGCCTTGATCACTTGCTTGTTCATGGATGACCCGCGCGGAATTTGTTGCGCGTCATCCGAGCACACCCGACTGCGACTTGTCGACCCGCGTTTGCGCGATATGCGCGCCTAGCGCTTCAGGTCTCCGGGAAGATCACCAGCGTCTCGAACCGGTATCCGCAGGCTTCGCATTCCCATAGGTGGCGCACGCGCCTTGGGCTGAGATATTCCGACCACTCCGGCATGAAGATTGGCTCGCCGCACTGAGCGCATGAATTGCTAAGCCGCGGCTCGACGGATTTCCGGGTGCTGGTTCGGAGCTCCATGCTGTTCTCCTCCGTCGTTGCAAATACCCTGATAGGGGCAGCGTAGAGGTAATCCGAAAGGATTAAAGCAGTGCCGTTGACCTAAATGAAAATGCGGCGGCGTTTTGCGCGGTGCGGCAAGCTGCTATGACACAACGCGTTTTCTTGTGTGCGCGAGCGCCAGCCAAATCTGGCCGACTTCAACTTTTTGGGAGGTGGTGCGGGCCTAGTTGGTGCGGACTTCTGAACCGCCACATTAGGGCGCCGGCGGCGAGGGCATCGTGAGCCACTGCGAGAACGAGCCCGCGAAGATCAACGCCGCAATCAGGAGCGTGATGATTGGCGGCACCTGCCAGCGCAACGGACGCCGGTAGAGCCACCCAATGACATAAAGCGATCCGACGAACAGCCAGATCATCGCCATCAGCGCGATGGCTTCCGCGATCAGCGCCGACATGCTGTCGGCGCGCGCGGGGTCAGACGAAATCATGCGCCCTGGCGTCAGATGCAGGCCAGGAAACAGCGCGCGCTCGAGCACACGCTCGCCCAGGCAGACGATGAAACTTGATCCGAGTTCGCCGAGAATTCGCTTGAGCATGGTGCTTAAGTAACGCGGAGCAAAATGGTGCTTTTGCTCCCGCAAAGGCGCCGCACCACGCCAGCGCACTCGGTGAAAGTCAAGCTCGGGTCAGGCTGGTTCACCTGCTGCCGACCGGGACATGCGGTCGCAACAGTGCCGCTCAAGGAAGCGATCTCGCTCATCGACGATCAGGGTATGGCGAAGCTTGATGCCGAGCCGGGCGGCAATTACTTCTGCAGGCCGTCCCAACCGAACCGATAGTTCAGCCGGCCACGCAGGATCTGCGAGTGATCCTCGGTGGGCGAGCCACCGGTCGTGAAGCTCGACCGGGTCTGCGGCGATTTACCGAAATCGGCATAGAGGTATTCAAGGCCGAGCGACCACTGCTTGCCGGGGGCGTATTCGACGCCGCCACCGACCGTCCAGCCAGTTCGAGGTGCCGTGCCGGTAAAGCCTGTGCGGGCCTCATCGCTAGAGCTGTAGGCTATCCCGCCAGTACCATAGAACAGCCACTTGTCAGCCGCGACGCCAGCGCGCGGGCGCAGCGTGCCGATCCAGCCCTGCTCGTTGCGGAAGTTGGAGAGGTCAAGCCCGCTCGCGCCGATGAAATCGGTGCTCTTGCGACGGACATCGGCCTCGAGACCAAGCACGAACGGGCCGGTCTGTGAGTTGACGCCGAACTGGGTGCTGCCCAAGAAGCCGTCTGCGGCGCCCCCGGTCGGGGCGCCCAGCATCAGGGGATCGGTGGCGGGCGCGAGCTGGTTGGTACGGCCGTAGGCCCCCGTCCAATTGAACGGAGCTGCCTCAGCCGGCGGAGGCGGTGGAGCCTCAACGCTTGGTGTCATCTCGACCGCACCCACGGCCGTTGAAAGCGCCACCGCGGCAACGCTCCCAAGTAACAGTCTCTTCATCGCCTCATCCTCTGCAGGTCTGGCGCTACTGAGCCCCCACTCGTCGGCCCCCGACCTATCGCAGGAATTGTATATATTATGCGCACGGGGGTCTTTGCTCGCAAGTCTAGGCCAGAACCTGTTAATGGCCGTTTGTGTCTGTTTCAGCGGTAAAATAGGCCCGATACGGCAACTTTTCAGGGGAAAAGTCCGTAAAAAGGATCATAAAGGTGTCAAAAAGCGCCAAAAACCGGAATTTCTTGCTGTCTCTATTTAGCAACACTACAGCTTTTTTCCATCCACCGGGGTAGGGGTGAGGGCCGACACGTCGACTCCGTCCAGGCAGCGCACGTTGAGGGCCACCATTTCCTTACCGCTCGGAGCGATTCCCCGCGAGAATGACCCAACGCCGCATTGGCCGCAGAACAGGTGGTGAATTACCTTCTTGTTGAACTGGTAGTCGGCCAGAGCCTCGGGCCCGGCCCGCAATGCAAAGCTGTCGGGCGGTACGAATGCCCAGAGGGCGCCACGCTTGCTGCAGATCGAGCAGTTGCACGAGTAGACCTTGCTGAGGTCCGCCGTCACGTCGAAACGCACTTGCCCGCAATGGCAGCCGCCTGAATAGCTCTTGGCGTCCGACATGTTGGTCTCCGGTTGGGGGTGGCTATAATGCTTGCCTTCGGTTGCAGCACAAGGGAGAAGGCACCATGCCGGAAGTCTACGTTCACGCCGTCAAGGGACGCACGCAGGAACAGAAGCGGGCGCTGGTAAAGGATATTACCGACGCGGTCGTGAAGAATTTCAACGCGCCTGCCGATGCCGTCGTGGTGTCCATCATCGAGACCGAGGCGACGGCCAAGGCCAAGGGCGGCGTGCTGTTCAGCGAGATGAAGCGGTAATTCCCTCCGCGCGCCCCGCTCGGTACCCCGGATTGAGCGTCAGCGAAATCCGGGACCGACCATGCGGGCCGCTCAGCCGCTCCCGCATCTCGCATAGCGCAGTGAACACGCGCGTGAACGCGCTTTTTGCTCAGTGTGGGCTGCAGGCAACGCCTACTTCTGCTGAAATTCGATCCGCTTGTCGGGGTGCTCGAGATCGACATGGAGCGCCTCGCACAGGCGGTTTGAATAATTCCACATGCCGCAGAATACGGTCAGCTCCACGATCTGCTGCTCGGTGAAGTGTTTCTTCATTTCCGCGAACGCGGCTTCGTCGTCGCGCGCGGTCATGCGGGTGACGACGTCGGCCCAGCGAACCGCCGCCTTCTGGCGGGCATCGAGCGACGGCGAATTCATGTAATCG
>Ga0075434_100004076_pt1 | contig 13095 bp, 8 predicted proteins | sample RhiMethybrSRZTD3_FD_75298 | JGI IMG/M metagenome (GOLD analysis project Ga0075434, IMG submission 75298) | Populus rhizosphere microbial communities from Tennessee, USA - Rhizosphere MetaG P. TD hybrid SRZTD3 | ecosystem: Host-associated > Plants > Roots > Rhizosphere > Soil | place: USA... | reverse complement strand
AGATCCATCCAGCTCATCGCCGAGAGCCGGAACAGGAGCTCGGCCCGGGCCGGGCCGGCCGCCTCGCCAGCGATCGCCTCCCGAAGGACCGCGAGCGCGCGTGCGGCGTCCCCTGCGTCGAAGTGATACTCGGCGGCCGCGAGGCTCCGACGTCGTGACGAAGCCGGATCGTCGGGCGGCGTGAGCTCGCGAGCGAGCTCGGCAAGGTCTGCGGCGGCGTCGGGCGCTCCTCGTCCGCGGGCGAACCCAGCCGCGTCTTCGAGCGCCTGCGCCACATCCGTGTCCGGGCCGTGAGCGGCGAGCGCGAGGTGTCGGGCCTGCTCCTCCGGATCGTCGATGATCCCCGCGAGTCGCTCGTGCATCGTTCGCCGCTCGTCGATCGATGCGTTGAGGTACACGGTCGAGCCGAGCAGAGGGTGGGTGAAGCGGATGCGGCCGTCCGACCGCTCGATCACACCCGCGACTTCGGCCGCCGCGAGCGCCTCTCGCCCGTCCGTTCCCGACCCCGATGCCGCCGCGAGCACGACGTCCGTCGTCGCGTGCGACGCCGATGCGACCGCGAGCAGCGGGACCCTCGCCGCCGAAGGAAGGGCGGCCAGGCGGGCGGAGAGGAGCTGCTGGAGGTCGTCGGGCACCGGGAGAGGCGCTCCCGGGTCGAGCCGAGCGCCTGTGCGCGCGACCGCGCGCGCGATCTCGAGCGCGAAGAGGGGGTTGCCCCGTGAGACCTCGTGCACACGGACGAGGACCGGATGAGGGAGCTCGGCGTCGACGCGTTCTCGAACGACCCGGCCGAGTGGATCTTCCGCCATCGGGCCCACGTGCACGCGGTGGAGCGAAGGGATGGCGCGCTCCAGATCGATCGGGTCCGCCGGGGTCCCCGGCCCGACGCGGAGCGAGACGACGACGGCGACGGGCTCGCTCACCAGCCGACGGATCACGTACGACAGGACCCGGGCCGTGGAGGCGTCGAGCCATTGGACATCATCGATCCCGATGACGACCGGCGACGACGCCGCGAGCGCCCGCACGACGCCGAGGACCGCGAGCGACACCGCTCGCTGATCCGCCGGCGGACCTCGAGTCTCCGCGCGCAGCAGCGCGGTTTCCAGCGCCCGGCGTTGGGCCTCGGGGAGGTCCGTCGGTGGCTCGGTGACGTCGGCGAGCAGGTCACCGAGCCCCGCGTAGGACCACCGAGCCTCGGCCTCGGACGCCCGGGTCGTCATCACGCGGCACCCGGCGCGCCGGGCGAGCGCCGCGGCTTCGAACCACAGCGTCGTCTTCCCGATCCCGGCCGACCCCTCCAAGAGCAACGCCGACGAGCGCGACGGGATCGACGCGACGAACCGCCGCAGGACGTCGATCTCGCTCTCCCGCCCGACGATCACGGTGCACCGTCCCCTCACGACGCCGGATCGACCTTCCCGCGTAGGCTAGACGTCCGGACTCGACCGCGAGGAGGGATCCATGGCGACCACGCTCAACCCGTATCTCAATTTCGACGGCAACGCTCGTGAGGCGATGGAGTTCTACGAAGGCGTGTTCGGCGGGAAGCTGAACGTCGCGACCTTCGCGGACTACCACGCAGCGTCCGACCCGAGCGAGAACGACCTCGTGATGCATGCCGATCTGGAGGCATCGGGGGGGATCCGGTTCATGGCCGCCGACACGCCGAAGCGGATGAAGTTCCAGCCCGGCACCAATGTGTCGATGTCGCTCAGCGGCGAGGATGAGGCCGAGCTCCGCGGCTACTTCGACAAGCTTTCTCAGGGCGGCACGGTGATGATGCCGCTCGAGAAGGCGCCATGGGGGGACACCTTCGGGATGTGCACCGACAGGTTCGGGGTCAACTGGCTCGTGAACATCGCCGCACAGAGCTGAGCGTCACGATCGGGTCGTGCGACGGTTCGCGGTCCTCGCGCTCGCTTCGCTGCTCGCGTCCGCGGCGTGCAGCTCGAGCCCTCGCGCGGTCGGGCCCTCAACCGCGCCTGCCCCGACGTTCGCGGTTGCCGGGCGGGACCCGACCCGACAGACGTCGGGGCCTGTTGTCGGAAGGGGCAGCGTCATCGCGGCGCGGAGCGGCCCGTTCCTCGTGTTCGCAGCGCCGTCGTCGCTCGCGAAGCCCGTGCGCTACCGTCCGGTGAACGACTGGGGCCAGCCGCTGTGGTTGCCGGTGATCGGGGAGCGGGTCGAGGTCGGTGACGTCTGGATCCGCGTGCTGCTCCCCGATCGACCGAACGGTTCCACCGGGTGGGTGCGAGCTCGGGACGTGGACACGAGCACCGTCCACGACCGCATCGTCGTCCGGCTGCACGCGCACACCTTGATCCACTACCGCGACGGTCATCCGGTGGCTCGCTACCGGATCGCCGACGGGAAGGCCTCGACCCCGACGACGCCCGGCCGTTTCTTCGTGTGGGCACGGGTCGGGTATGCGGACACGACCGGGCCCTACGGGAACTTCGCCCTCGGGTTGTCGGGGTTCTCCCGCGTGATCACGGATTGGCCGGGCGGCGGAAGGATGGCCATCCATGGGACGGCCGACCCGAGCCTCGCCGGCGAGGACGTCTCGAACGGCTGCATCCGGCTGTTCAACCCGTTCATGGCGAAGCTGATCGACGTGCCGATGGGAGCGACCGTCACGATCCGCCCCTAGGCGGGCGCTGGCCTGCGGCGCGGCGATGCGATAGAGGCGCCACCGGTCCGGGACCCTCTGAGCTCGTGTTCGCCGGCATCGGTGCAGCGGAACCCGGACCCCGCGGCGACGTCCTTCCCGGTCTGCGAGACCAGCACGTCGCCTGCCTGGGACGTCGCCGCGACCCGAGCGCCGATGTGGACGGCCCGCCGCCGCTGAGGATCGGCTGGTGAGCGCGTATCACGTTCCCCAGAGGGGCCGAGTGCGCGGCTCCGGCGGAAGCTTCACCTTCGTCTCATTGTAGGAACCGGGCGTCGCCTATCGGCGATCTACGGCGCCAGTCGCGCGTTCGATGCGGGTGTGTCCCTCACCACTCGGTAGAGACGCCACCGCTCGGGCACCCCTTTGAGTTCGTGCTCCCCGCCGTCCTCGAAGGCGAGGCCGCTCCCGGCTACCAGATCTCGAACCGTTGACGTGACCAGGATCTCGTTCGGACCGGCCATCGACGACACGCGTGCTCCGATGTGGACGGCGATACCTCGCACGTCGCCTCTCGACACTTCGACCTCGCCCGTGTGCACGCCGGCTCGGATCTCGAGTCCGAGCGACCGTACTCCTTCGATCGCTGCCTGCGCGCACCGGACCGCCCGTGCTGGACCGTCGAAGGTCGCGAAGAATCCGTCTCCAGCGGTATCGACCTCCCGACCCCGGTACTTCGCGAGCTCCGATCGGACCGCGATCTGATGCGATGCGAGCAGCTCCTTCCACCGTGCGTCGCCGAGCGCGGCCGCTCGCTCGGTCGATGCGACGAGGTCGGTGAACAGGACCGTCGCGAGGACACGCTCCGACGATGTCCCCTCTCTGACACCGGTCACGAACTCCTCGACCTCGTCGATGAGCGCGTCCGTGTCACCGACCCACGACGCGAGGTCGCGTCCGGGGACCTCGGCGAACCGTGCATCGTCGATCTGGTCCGCGACCCAACGGGCCGCCTGCGCGCGCTCGTTCGGCGCGTCGGATCGGGTGAGCACGAGGGTCGGCACCCTGACGGAGGGGAGCACCGCCCGGATGTCCGTGTCCAGCCACATCTGCAGCATCGCGACCGCCGAGCCCGGACTCGCGGACAGCTGGAGGTAGCGGGCCCAGCGCTTCACCTCCTCCTCGTCGTTCGCGACCGACGGCGCCGCGTACTCGTAATCCTCTCGAGCCGCCTCGATACCCCACCCCCGATCCCATAGAGCCATGCGCTCTCCGAACCGGGCTCGGATGTCGGCCTCATCGCGTCCGAACGGATACTCCTCCGCGCGGAACAACCTCGGGGTGAGCGCGTACACCGACAGCGACTCCACGCGCTCGGGGTAGCTCGCCGCGAACAGCGCGCACAGCTCGGCTCCGTCTTCATCGCCGAACAAGTGAGCCCTGCGGACATGCACCGCATCCATCACTGCGGTGAGGTCGTCCATCTGCGTTTCGAGCGGAGGGAGCTGACCCGGCGGGAGCCGATCGGACAGTCCGGTTCCGCGATGGTCGATCACGACCACTCGAGCGAATCGGGCCAGTCGATCGAGGATGTGCGCCATGCCGGGCAGCTCCCAGTTGAGGAGCAGGTTCGAGATGAACCCGGGGACGTAGACGAGATCGCGGGGGCCCTGCCCGAAGACCTGGAACGCGATATGCGTTCCATCGGGCGTCTTCGCGTAGCGGACCTCGGGGATCTCCACGGCCGTATGGTCGTTCGCCGCGAGGTCGCGCCGCAACTCGCTCGACCGTCCGCGGCCTTCCTCACCTGTTGGTACTTGTGACCCGGTACAGCCGCCAGCGATCGGGGACGCCCTTGAGATCATGCTCACCGACGTCTTCCAGAGACTCCCCGGAACCTGCGATGAGGTCCCTCACCGTTTGCGAGATCAGGACCTCTCCTGCGCCGGCCGCTGCGGCGACGCGGGCCCCGATGTGGACCGCGATCCCTCGCGGCTTGCCGCCGATCACGTCGCACTCACCGGTGTGGAGACCGATGCGGATCTGGATGCCCAAGCGCGTTGCCGCCTCGTTCACGGCACGTGCGCAGTGGATCGCGGATGTGGGCGAGGCGAAGGAGACGAAGAATCCATCGCCGGCCGTGTCGATCTCCTGGCCTCCGAAGCGGCGCAGCTCTGCACGCACGAGGGCATCGTGCTTCGCGAGGAGGTCGGCCCACGCACTATCCCCGAGCGTTCGCGCTCGCTCCGTCGATGCCACGATGTCGGTGAACATCAAGGTCAGCACGACCTTCGTTGCCGCCGGGCCCCCCCGATGTCCGGTCAGGAACTCTTCGATCTCGTCGGCGAGCGTCGTCAGATCGCCCGCCCACAATGCGAACTCGTCACCGGGTAGCTCGACCGTTCGAGCCCCTGGGATCCGTTCGGCGAGGTAGCGACCGGTCGCCACATCGTTCACGCGGTCACCGACGCGGTGCATGACGAGCGTTGGAACCGTCACACGGGGCAGGAGATCTCGCACGTCGGCGGAACGTGTCATCTCCCCCAGCAGGAGCACGGCGCGAGGACTGGCGCCGAGGCGCATCAGCGTTGCCCACCAACGTCGGAACGCTTCATCGTCGAAGCGGGTGGGGGCAACGTCGCGCAGGGTTTCTGCCTCCTTCCCCCAGTCGTCCCTGACCCACCTTTGGAAGTCCAGCCATTCATCGTCGGTCCAACCCATCGGGTAGTCATCACTTGCACGTCCCTTGGCGTAGGTCCCACACAGGATCAGGCTGCTCACCCGCTCGGGGTGCGCGACGGCTGCGGCGATCGCAGGAGGACCGGTATCGGCGTTCCCGAACAGCGCGGCTCGCTCGCTCTCGGCCCCGTCGAGCACCGCGATCACATCAGCGACACGCTCCTCGAGGGTCGGCACATCCGTCAGGCGATCCGACATCCCGAGACCTCGAGGATCCATCAGGATCAATCTCGAGAAACCTGCGAGCCTCGTGAGGAATCGACTCACGGTCGGCTCTTGCCAGAGCACCTCGAGGTGTGTCACCGAGCCGGGAGCGAAGAGCAGATCGGGGCCGGGGGAGGAACCGACGATCTGGTACGCCAGCGCGGTCCCCTCGTTCCAGGCATAGGACGTATGCGGGGCAGTCACGAAGGAATCGTGGGTCCGAGGCTGGTCAAGCGCAAATCTGACGGGTATCCGTCGTTCGTGGGACGGCGGAGACCAGTGCGCCGACTACTTCGGGCGGCTCAGGTCGATGGCACCTCGCACGAGGGTGCCATGGCCGAGACGGCTGTCGATCTCCATGCGTCCGCCGATCGCATCGAGGCGATCCGCCATGCCTTGAAGTCCCGAGCCTGTGGCGGAATCTGCATCGAAGCCCCGGCCGTTGTCCGCGATCTCGAACGCGAGCTGGCCGTTCGACGCGACGAGTCGCACGACCGCCTCTGTGGCGCCGGCGTATTTCGCCACGTTCTGCAACGCCTCCAGTGTGCAGAAGTAGACGGCAGCTTCGACCTGCTGGTCGTACCTCCCGACGTCCCGGGCCTCAACCACCGTGGGGACCGCCGACTTCCGTGCCTGCGCCTCGAGGGCAGCCACCAATCCCTGATCCGCGAGGAGTGGCGGATAGATCCCGCGCGCGAGGTCGCGTAGGTCGTCGAGCGCATCCTTGAGCATCTCGCGCAGCTGTGGGATCGCTTCGGTCGTGGGGCTCGGTGCGCCGCCCGCCAAGCGTTCGAGCAGCGAGAGCTGCACTCCGATCGCGACCAACTGCTGCTGAGCCCCGTCGTGCAGGTTCCGTTCGATCTTCCTTCGTTCGATGTCCTGCGCCTGGACGAGGCGCCGGCGTGATGCTCGGAGCTCGTCGATCGTGTGCTGGAGCTCCGCGGTCAAGCGGAGGTTCCGGACCACGAGCCCGGCTTGTGACGCCGTGTGCTCCGCAAGTCCAGCCTCCGCGGTCGACAGCGGCTCGTTGCGGGGCTTGACGACGACGATCGACCCCAGCAGCTCGCCCTCCTGCCGAACGGGGAAGACGCCGGAAGGCCCTTGCACGGCGACCTCGGTGGCCGTCGGCGGGCTGCCAGCCTGCGCGCCGCCCGGCCAGAGGGCTTCCAGCCGCTGCTGTGTGCCGACCCTGATCCATATCTCGACTCGATCCGCTCCCGTGCCGCTCGCGACGAGGGCCACCAGTCGCTCGAGCTGCTCGTCCAATGGTGACGTGCGTGCCATCGCATCGGCGAAGTCAGAAAGCACTTGGTATGGCGTCGCGCGCTCCCCGTAGACGAGCCGGTTCGCGAGTGTCTGTGCACGGTGTCGCAGCGGCTGGAAGAGCGCCGCGATCGCCACCGCGGCGGCGACGGTCAGCAGCGGTCCCCCGCCGTAGCCGGCGAGCGCGCCCACGCCGGCCACGATCGCGACGTACACGGCGGTCAGCGCCGTCGCAAGGAGGCCATAGACGACCGATCGGTTGATGATGACATCGATCTCGAACAACCCGTGCCGGAGGATCGCGATCGTGATCGCGATCGGGAACCCGAGCACCGCGAGCCCACCCGACACCAATCCGACGACGGTCGTGATCGTCGCATCGGTGCCGAACGCGGCAAGGAGCACACTCAACACGACCTGGGATGCGACGAACAGTCCCGCGAAGAATCCGACCCACTTGATCTGTTGCCGCAGCACCAGGTCGCCAGCACGGAATCGAACGACCAACGCCACCGCGGCAGCGGCGAACACGAGCGCGGAGACCGCGCCGAGCCCCGGAAGCGTGCCGAATGGGTTCACGCGCAAGGCGTCGACGCCGAGTGGGTTCTCATACGTCAGCGAGATGCCGCCCCCCGCGGGAAGCGCCACGTGGCGCGGAACCAGGATGAAGCTCAGGAGGCCCACCGCCGTCGTGGCGACGAACGCGACCCCAACCCATCGCCACCGTGGCGATGGAAGCGACCCCGTCGGGAAGAGGAGCAACGTGAACGCGAGGATCATCACGACCGGGACGAAGAGCGACTCCGAAGCTAAGCCGATGAGCTTCGGACCGGGCAAAGAGCCGTTCGCGACGCCGATGACGGCATAGAACGACGTGATGCTCACGACGCTACCTACGGCACCTTCCGCCAAGAGGAGCCAGCCGATCGCGTTGTTGACCCTGCGGATGATCAACCAGCCCAGTAACGCGTACGTGGGCACCAGGCCGAGCGGGAGTGAGTAGACGTCCGCCGGCTTGAGGTGCGGTAGGGCGACGATCGCCATGGCGAGGGCGATGAGGGACATGACCAGGGTGGCAGCGAGGAGGAGGTCCGCTCCCCTCGTCTTGGTGCGATCGACGCTCGCCATATCTGGATCCATCCGGACGCAGGACTTGCGTTTCGGGCGCGACCAGTATTCCCCGGGATCGTGGCCGCGGCGCGGGTGTCAGCACCACCTCTCGCGCTCCAGCTCACCTACCGCTCACGAGTCGAGGCGCGGTTCAGGTGCTGGTGGGGTGCGAGAGGGGAGACTCCCACTCCCACGGCCTCTCGGCCACCGGATCCTAAGGTTGTTCGGGCTACGGGCGGGTCCCGGTTCCACGTGTCGTTCCGTGTCGGCTGGTGTCGTTTTGTGTCTGCCGGTGTCGTCCTGTCGTGCGCAAGCTGTGAGCAAGAGCCCTTCTCGGGCAGCGTGTCCGACGGCCAGAGATCGCCGATTCGTCAAGGACGTCAGCGCGCTCCGCGACTACGACCTCGGAACGCCACGGCGAGCGAACTGGGGCGAGGACGTTCCAACGCGTTAGCTAATCTCGGCGATCGCCACTCACTCCGCGTATCACGCCGGAGAGATCAACCACATCCGGAGCCTCCTGCAGCGAGATGACGCCTGGATGTGGGGCTGACCTTCGTCTCGGATCGTCGCGACTGAGGTCGGTCAGCGACCCTACCCGTGGAGGGTCGATTCGCAGGCTACGTCGCTGATCTCCCAATCCAGACAGACATCGAAGTCCGGCCCGCCATCGATGCGATCGGCTTGCTCGACGCCGAATAGGACGTCGCGGCCCGGTCCGCCGAAGATCACGTCCGCCTGGAATCCCCCGCCGAGGACGTCTCGGTCGGGACCGCCTCGGATCACGTCGGGCCCATCGTCCCCGTAAACGGCGTCATCACCGAACCCACCTCGGATGATGTCCGCGTCATGTCCGCCGTGCAGAGCGTCGTGTCCCTTTCCACCATTCATGACGTTGTGACCCGGATACCCCTCCAGGAGGTCCCTCCCCTTCTCGCCCAGGAGGACGTCGTTCCCGCTCCATCCGATTAGGACGTCGCTTCCCCGGCCGCCGCAGATCACATCGTTCCCGTTGCCACCGATCACCATGTCATCGCCACCGAGCGCCGCGATCACATCGCGACCGGGTGACCCGAGGATGGTGTCCCGACCGGGCGTCCCCACGATCGTCGGTGGGGCGCCGTGACAACGAGTGACGCGCTGTCGCTGACGTGGACCCGGCTCGCACCGGCTCATCGACTCAGCCTGGAAACACGTGTCGCGCCCGGTTCCACCGTCGACGACGTCTCGGTCGATGTCCGCCGCTCCCGGACCGATGCTGCTTCCCCCGTCGATCATGTCCGGGCCTCCGTTTCCGACCAGGCGATCGCTTCCGGTGCTGCCCACCAACGCGTCGGCCCCAGGACCACCCCGAAGGAGGTCGTTCCCGGGACCTGCGTTGAGCAGCGCGTCCATCCCGCGACCCCCGATGAGGACATCGACTCCTGCATCCCCTCCTCCCGAGGTCATGAGGTCGTTCCCTCGGCCCCCCACCTCGATGTCGTTCCCGTCGACGCCGAAGAGGCCGTCGTCCCCGGGTCCTCCCGAGAGTCGGTCGCTGCCGGCGAGCCCGACCAGTTCGTCGTTCCCGTAGCCGCCGCAGAGCAGGTCGTTCCCCTGCTCACCTCGGATCACGTCGTCGCCACCTCGTCCGACGATCACGTCCGGACCGGGACCGCCCTTGATCCGATCGTTTCCATCGGTCCCAACGATCGTGGCCGGCCGTCCCCAGCACGACCGGACGGCGGCCTTGTAGGCGACGGATGGCTCGTGGGGACCTGATCCGAGCGATGTGGTCGTGGCGATGAGGGTAGCTACTCCGGTGAGCATCGAGATGACGAACGACGTGCCCATTCTGAACGGCAGCACCGGGTGAGCGGGACGCTGACCGAGCGCAAGCATCCTCCTATTCCCCACCGTAACCCGGGCCCGATGGACCCGCTGCTCGACAGACTTGACCCCGACGACCGGAAACGGCTTCGGCGAGCCGCGATGCCTGCATTCATATCGCCGATGCTCGCCACGCTCACGAAACATCTTCCCCGATCCGGCGTGGGTGTATGAGCCGAAGCTCGACGGACAACGATCGCTCATGTCGAGGCGGGGCTCGGCCGTTCGGTTGATCACCCGGAACGCGAAGGATCGCCGCGTGATCTCACTCCCGCCTTCTGTGAGCAAGTGTGAGCAAGAAGACCATCTGGAGGGCGCAACTGCGAGCGGTTCTCAGCAAAGATTGGCAGGTCAGAGGGGGTGCGAGAGGGGAGACTCGAACTCCCACGGCCTCTCGGCCACCGGATCCTAAGTCCGGCGCGTCTGCCAGTTCCGCCACTCTCGCGTGCGTGTCGTTGCGGGTGAGCCTACTCAGGAGTCTGCCGGAGTCCTGGAAGACCATCTAGTTGGTGGTGGAGACGTGTGACCGGCTGCTTCCGGCACCAGGGACGGCGATGGCGAATCAAGATATCCATCGTTGCAGTGATCGACGGATCTCCGTGGACGCTACCGGCGGCCAGCCCTCCCCGTGCCTGTCGGCGGACGCGCAGCCGTGCCGTGCAAGCGGGATCGGTGGGGTTCCGAGCGATCGCCGCCTAGGGACACCGGGGCGAGCGGGGTCGTCGGCGAAGACCCCACGTCTGCCGGGTGCCGGGCCGCGTCGAACGACTATGCCGGGCGGAGGCCAGTGCCGTCGCCCGGATGGAAGCGGCCATCCCCGGACCGTGGGAAGAGCTGTCGTGGCAACGGCCGACGGCGTCGGGGCCGGTGTCCGAACGGACACCGGCCCCACTCCGTCTCGCCCGTTACGAAGCCGCGGTGGTCGGCCAGATGAACGTGCTCCAGTTCGCGAAGAACGTCCGCGAATCGTCGGAGATCATCTCGGTCGCCGACCAGATCGTGCCGTCCGCGGCCGCCACCGAGGCGCTGTAGTCGCCCCACCGGCACACGGTCGGTGCGCCGATGAACGCCTCGTAGCAGGTGAACCCGTCCTCAGGACGGAACCCCTGCCGGACGACCTCGACCGATCCATGCGTCCCGCTCGCGTCGATCGCGATCTGTGCCGCCGACGGATAGGCGTTCGGCCCCATCAGCGTCATCGCGATCACACCGCGGCCGCTCCCGTTCACACCGATCGATGGGAACGTGAGGAAGGAGTTCGCCACCGCGACGTACCCCTGATTGTGGATCGTGGCCGCGACCGACCCGTTCATCACGCTCGGGCTCACGATGAAGTACTCGATCCCGTCGCGCGGACCCGGAGCGACGGCCGTGTTGATGCCGCTCCAGAGGAACCCGTCGGCGAACACCACCTGGTTCATACGGCTGTCGTTCGGGTTGATGTTCGGGTTCGGCTCGCCGGCCAACGTGCCGAGCGGACGTGGTCCGTCCTTCTGCACCTGCGGCACGGGGCTGGTGTAGGTCTCGACCGTCAGATCGACGTTGCTCAGCTGCACGTTCGGGTCCTCGTCCTCGAGCGTCCGGGTGTGCCTGAGCGCCCACACCGTGATCTGGTCGAACGAGCCCGGTGCGACAGCGCACGCCTCGGCCGCCAAGCAGTCGAACCCCGACATGAAGTACTCGGTGCCGTTGTCGCTGGTGTCGTAGACACCGTCGGGTGACGCGGCCGGTTGCACGGTTCCCGTCGTGCGCTCACCGATCACGTGCGTGAGACCGGCGAGGTGCTCGACGTGTCCGCGATGGCCGTTCACGAGTTTCTGCTTGCTCATCGCGTAGATCTGCGGCCCGTTGAAGTGAGCCCCGAACGGCTTCAGATCGTATTCCGCGGTGCTCACGTAGAACCCGAACTTATCGGCGCCGATCAGGGGCTGGTCGCCGAAGCACGGGCAGTTCGGGTGCGACCGGTCCGTCGTGTTGATCCGGTAGATGAAGTAACTGCCGAGCGCCTCGCTCGACTCGCTCACCGCGATGTATACGAACGCCGGTGCCTTCAGCTCGCCCGTCTTCGGGTCCTGCGTGATCACCAGTACCGTGTGGAACCATCGCTGGGTGCCGGGGTCGAAGTAGCACTTCGGGTCGGAAACGAACGGTCCGAAGACACCTGTGGTCCGGTCGATCGACGGCGGCAGGCCGTAGAAGTCAGTGATCGAGATCGGATTCGTGAACTGCTCGCCGACCCCGTCGTAGAACACGAGCGCGTCGTTCACGGACTCGACGACCTCGGGACCGAACGAGGGGTCGTTCGGGCTCACGTTGCCAACGCAGAGACCCTGGTCCGGCGGCTCGAGGCTGAACTGGTTCCCGCCTCCGGCCAAGCGCTGTCCCGTATGCGTGATGCCTTCCCAGCCGAGGGTGTTCTCGTTCACCGTCGACGCTGTGTTGCCGGGCGACGGCGCGCCGGCTCCGTTCGGTTCCGCGGCGCCTTCGGCTTCGTGCTCGAAGTCGATCCACGGCCCGGCCTCGCTCTCGAGGTTGTTCGATAGACCGCCGCCGGCCGCCGCCTGCGCCGAAAGCTGGCGGACGTTGACGGCGCCCACGCGCTGCAGCTGCGGCTGGGTCGTCTTGGCCCGGACCGGATCCCCGGTCCGGCGGATCGCCGACTGGTGTGCCGAAGCGGCGATCGTCGGAAGCGGCATCAGGAACGCCGCCATCGCGACGATCGTCGCGACGAGATAGATCGGTTTCGGTCGGATATTCGGTGCCACGTCTCCCTCCTCATGGTCGATCGGACGTCGCCGGGGGGTATGCGAAGCTGACCGGCGGCGGAGGTCACGGGACGAACGCATCCGCGATAGGCGAACCCCCTCTCTCCCCTCGCGTGTCACCCCTTCTGCGGGGCGGTCACTCAAACGTATGCCGGTGGAACGAGGAGCGGCATCACGCACGAACCGTACGGGCGTCGGCCGGTTGGGGGGTTTTCCCCGTATGGCATCGGCGCGACACGCGACCGCGCTCAGGACACGGCACGCCATGGGAACAGGGGATCCTCAAGATGGTCGCGCCACGCACGGGATGCGTTGGACGTGTCGTCCCGGCACGTCGACGTTACGACTCGAGAGCCCGATCCCGCGGTGGTCGTGGAGAATGACTCGGCCGAAGGAGGCGAGCGCGGTGAGGAGCGTCCGGACGGCGAGGACCTCCCATTCCATGTCGATGTTGCCCGGCGAGTCCGGCTGCCGGACGAGATCGACCGGACCGGCGCCTGCCGTTTGGTAGGCGATGTAGACGTCGTCCGACGT
>Ga0075434_100004073_pt1 | contig 13098 bp, 8 predicted proteins | sample RhiMethybrSRZTD3_FD_75298 | JGI IMG/M metagenome (GOLD analysis project Ga0075434, IMG submission 75298) | Populus rhizosphere microbial communities from Tennessee, USA - Rhizosphere MetaG P. TD hybrid SRZTD3 | ecosystem: Host-associated > Plants > Roots > Rhizosphere > Soil | place: USA... | reverse complement strand
GGCGGGGCGCAGCAGGTTGCTCAGGTCGCGCACCTGCGCCAGCGCGCGTCCCACCATCTCGCTCGCCTCGCGCCGGCCGTCGAGGTCCAGCTCGATCTTGACCGCGGTCAGCACCTGGCCCGCTTCGTCATGGAGCTCGCGCGCGATGCGGCGGCGCTCGTCCTCCTGGCTGCGCAGCAGGAGCCGCGTGAGCTGTTCGAGCTGGGTGGTCCGGGTCTCGAGCGCTTGGCGGCCTTCGCCCAGCACCAGGAACATGGTGCCGATCGCGGCGAGGGCGATGAACAATACGTCGGCGAACACGCCGTAGAGCACGCCGCTGCCGAGCGGGCGCAGCAGGGGATAGTCGAGGTGATGGAGCCCCCACAGCGTGAAGGTCACGGTGAGCAGGGAAGCCCCGCGCGAGTGGGTGCGCACCCGGTGCTGCCAGAACACCCAGCCGGTCCAGAGCGTGACGCCCGAGAGCAGGACGACCGCGGTGATGCCCGCCACCACCATGCTGCGGATCGCGAAGATCGCGATCGCCGCCCAGGCCAGTGACGCCACCCCGAGCCACGCATAGCGCCAGCGCCACGTGAGCCCGCGCGAGAATTGGAGCGCCGCGAGCAGCAGCGAGAGCGTGGTGAGCCCGGTCGCGGCCTGGTGGGCGAACAGCCACGGCTCGTGGCGGGTGACGATGTAGGCGGCGATGCACTGGAGCCGCAGCGCGTAGAGCGCCCACGCGATCGCCCAGGTCGCGAAGTAGGGCCGCCGCTGGCGCAGCCAGAGCGCGTAGTAGACCAGCGCCTGGAGCAGGGTGAATACGGTTTCGAACGCCAGGGCGGAGAGCTCGACGGTCTGCCGATTCACTCCCTCAATCTACCGCACGCAGCGCGCGCGAGCCTCACGCCCGCGCGCGCCCGTGCGCCGTCAGCGCGCTCCGCGGCCTGCCGATCCGCCGATCAGGTCCTGGCCTCCGCCAAGGTGGAGCGTGCGCCGCACCCGCGCCCACAAGCCGGGCCGGTGGGTGGCCGTCAGGAAGGACGCGATGCCGGCCGCCGCGAGCAGGTTGGCGAACGTCACCGGGAGTAAGCCGATGCGGCTCAGCAGGCCCGGGATCACGAGCTGTGAGCCGATCCAGAAGCCGGCCTCGAGGATCAGGAACACGAGGCCCATGGCCATCGCCGGGTGCCGGGTGCGGATCTCGGCCTGATGCGTCAGGAACGAGACGAAGAGCCCGAGCGCGCCGAACGCGAAGAAGTGAAACGCGGTGTACTTCGCGACCGCGATCATGCTCACCGCCTGCACCGCGTCGGGTGCCGCGCCGCCGAACAGCACGTTCCCCATGAGCGAAGGGGTGAACAGGGCCTCACCGTGGACGACGATGTCGTAGACGAGGAAGAAGAGCGCCACCAGACCGCCGCCGATTCCGCCCACGTAGATGGCGTCGTAGGCGTAGTCCCCGATAGTGTGCGTGGACGCACGCGCCGAATCGTTCATGATCGCCTCCGGGGGGGCCGCAGCGACGGCCGGTGAGCCAGGGCAGGCCCCGAATGCCCTGACCGCAGAATGGAAGCGTAGACCTTCCGATGCCCGGGCGCGACAACAGGTTTGGACGGAGTCGGGCAGGTGGGGCCGGCATGGGCCGCATGCGTACTTTCCGGGGGCGATCTCCGTACTTGTACCGAGGCACGGCGCCGCCCAATTCGAGTAGGGTTCACTGTCCGTGCGCCCTATGGCGGCTCGTGCGCTCTGCAGCACGCGGCCCGCGCGGCCGCTTCGCTTTTCCACGCGCACCGGTCTCTCTCAATCGAGGAGCAAGACATGTCATGGAGTCCGAAACTGCACGGTAGGAGCGGTCTTCCGGCCGTGCTGCTCGCGCTTGGAGCCGTCTTCGCGACCGCCACGCTGGCGCTCGCAGCCGAGAAGGCGGCCACGCCGCCCGACACGACCAAGCCCGTGATATTCCTGAAGGAGACGCTGGTGACCGGCGCGCGCTACCCGCGCGCCTATTTCGAGTCGCCGCAGGCGCTCTCGTTCGTGACCCGGCAGCAGCTCCGCCAGCAGCAGCCTACGGTGGTGGGCGATGTGCTCTACGGGGTGCCGGGTGTGGACAACAGTAAGGACAGCCCCTGGGAGCAGCGTCCGGTGGTGCGCGGTCTCTCTGGCCAGCGCGTGCTGGTGATGATGGACGGCAGCCCGATGAACAGCGCGCGCGGCAACGGCCCCCATCCTTCGCTGGTGGACCAGTCCCAGGTCGAGCGCATCGAGGTGGTGCGTGGCCCGTCGTCCGTGGCCTACGGATCGGACGCGCTCGGCGGCGTGATCAACATCATCACGCGCGAGGCGCCGCTCGAAGGCCCCGACCGCAGCCTCAAAGGCTCCGCGACCATCGGCGGCAGTTCCGCGGACCAGCAGCGCAACGGCTACCTGGAGCTGATCCCCCGCATCGGGAAGCTCTCGGCGTTCCTCTCCGCGGGGGCCCGCAAGACCGAGGAGTTCGAGACGCCGAACAACGGCAAGGTGCCGAACTCGGCGTTCAGCGACTACAACGCGATGGCGAATGTGCGCTACGACTTCAGCGATCGCACGAGGCTGAAGGGCGGCTGGCAGCTCTATCGTGGCAGCGACATCGGCATCCCCGGCCTGTCGTTCGAGATGCCGGGAGCGACACAGGAGTTCCAGTTCCCCTACTACGACCGCGACGCCGCGAGTCTCCAGCTCGAGCGAAAGGGCCGCGGTTGGCTCGCGACCTCGAGCGCCAAGCTCTACTGGCAGCGCGAGCGCCGCGACTTCTTCTCGGACCAGACCGTGGACGCGTCGCTCTACAACGCGTTCGGGATCCCGCCGCGGCCGGGTTCCAACTCGGCTCATACGACGCAGGACCGCTACCTCGACTTGGACACGTACGGCTTCCAGGCGCAAGCCGCGTCCACGCGCACCGATCGCTATCGCTTCACCGCGGGTCTGGATCTGGCGCGCGACGTCACGGGGGGCGACAACGTGCGCTTCCGCACCTACCACGACGCGGCGGGTGCCCCGGTCGGCGCGACCGGGGTGCGAGTCACCCAATCGTTGCCCGACGGACGCTTCGACAATTACGGCGGCTTCGCCCAGAGCGAGTGGTATCTGGACCCTGAGTGGACACTGAGTGCGGGCGCGCGCTACACGCACTACCGCTATCGCACGGACGCCGGGCTCGCGGCTCCGCCCGCGGGACCGCCGCCGGCACAGCCCACGTATTTCGCGGCGACGAGCACGGACGATGACGCGCTGGCCGGCTCCGTGGGCCTGGTGTACGCCTTGCGGCCCGACCTTCACCTGAGCACGAACCTCGCGAACGGCTACCGCGAGCCCAACGCGCAGGACCTGTTCTTCAGCGGCCCGGCGTCGGTCGGCTACGTGATCGGCAACTCCGATTTGAAGCCCGAGAGAAGTGTCTCTACCGATTTCGGGCTGCGCTGGGGACCCGGGCCGTTCGCGGTGTCCGGCAGCATGTTCTACTCGACCTATGACGACCTCATCGACGCCGTTTCGGTCCCCCCGGTGCCGGCATCCGCCGGGCAGCCCACGTACCAGTACGTGAACATCACGAAGGCGCGGATCTGGGGCGGCGAGGCCGAAGCCGAGTGGCGCTTCCGCCGCCAGTGGAATGCGCGCGCGACCTGCACCGGCGCGGTCGGGGACATCACGAGCCGCGGCGCGATCCAGACCCTGTACGGAGTGGATCAAGAGAAGGCGCCGCTGCCCAGCGTGCCGCCCTTCAAGGGTAACGCGTCGCTGCGCTGGACGAGCAACGACGGGCGGCTGTGGGTCGAGCCCGCGCTGCGCTACTCGTGGCGAACCAACCGGCTGCCGCTGCCCACTCCGGGCGTCCCGCAGATCGGGGTGTTCAAGAACGAGTACATCGTGGGGGACCTCATGGCGGGCTATCGCTTCGGCGGCCAGCGCGTGCAGGTGGGGGTGCGGAACTTCACCGACACCGCATACCAGTTGCCGCTCGCCTCGCTCGAGGAGCCGGGGATCTCGTTCATCGGGAGCCTCTCGGCCGACTTCTGATCCCGCGCGCGGAACCTGCGCGCGGCGGCCGGCGTTGATAGACTGGGCGGTCCCAAACGGGCCGCCCGGTCGTATCTCTGGCGTGGCCGCCATCCGCGAGGAGGAAAGTCCGATGAACCCCGTCTCCCAACCGGCCGATACCCGGGTGAGTCCGCCTCAGGAGCCCCGGCTTCCCCCGGGTCAGGTGAAGACCGACAAGTGGCCCGTGCTCCATTACGGATCCGTGCCGAAGGTCGATCTTTCCCGTTGGGACTTCCGTGTTCACGGACTCGTCGAGCGTCCGCAGAAGTGGTCGTGGGAGGAGTTCCGTTCTCTTCCGCGCGTGCAGGTCCGCAGCGACATCCATTGCGTGACGCGCTGGAGCCGTTTCGACAACCTGTGGGAGGGGGTTTCCGTTCGGGAAGTGCTGCGCCGCACGGGGGTGAAGCCGGAAGGACGCTTCGCCGTGATCCATGCGGAGGGCAGCTTCACCACCAATCTTCCGATCGCGGAACTGGACCAAGACGATGCACTGCTCGCGGACAGGCATGACGGGGAGGAGCTCACGCCCGAGCACGGGTGGCCGCTCCGGCTCGTCGTACCACGGCGCTACTTCTGGAAGAGCGCGAAGTGGGTTCGCTCGCTCGAGATCGTCGCGGAGGACCGGCCCGGCTTCTGGGAGCGGAACGGCTATCACAACGAAGCCGATCCGTGGAAGGAAGAGCGCTTCTCCGACTGGTAGCGCCCGCCGCGACGGCTTCGAGCGCCCCTCGGCGTTCGCCCGCGCCTGGGCCGGAGGGCGGTGACGATGGCGGAGCTGACCCCGGGACAGAGCGCGCAGCAGATGATCCAGCGCCAGCTCGATGAGCTGGGCAGCCTGTTCAACGCCGGCGTTCGCTCGCAGAGCTTCCGGGAGTGGCGGCAGAACACGCTCACATGCATCCAGCGCATCTGGCCCGCCGAGCCCGCGCGCCCCGAGCGCTTCCGGCGCATTCCGTTCTCGCCGCCCATGGGACGCCCGGGCGAGCGCGAGATCCGCGACTACTACGAGCGCGGCTGCGGCGAAGCGGCAAGCCTGCTCAAGGATTACATCCAGGAGATCGCGACCGTCGGCGCTCCGCAGCCGGGAGCGGGTGCTTCGGGCGCCGGAGCCGCGCCCGTGCCGGGAAGGGACGACGATTATGCGACGCTGGATCTGCCGGGGCCGTCCGCTGCGGCCGGCGCGGGAGCGGTCGCCCCACCGAGCCCGCCCAAGCCGCGGCTCAAGGACCTGCTCGGGTTCACCGATGCTGCTGCTCCCGTCGCGCCTCCGGCGCCGACGCAGCATCCGTCGGCCGGCGCTCCGCCGCTGCCGCAGGCTCCGGCGCAGCCGGCGGCGAGCGGCGCTCCACCACTTCCGCAGGCGCCCGCGCAGCCGCCGGCGGCGAGCGGCGCTCCACCACTTCCGCATGCCCCCGCGCCAGCGCCGGCAGCGACCGGAGCTCCGCCGCTTCCGCACCCGCCCGTCGCAGCGACCGCGCCTCAATCGCCGCCCGCGCCCCCTTCGGCTTCGCCTGCCTCTGCGTCCCGACCCGCCGACCTCGAGACCCACGGATTCTTCGCGCCGCCCGGACACACGCCGCGCATGCCCGCGGCTCCCGCGCCGCCGATCGCAGCTCCGCCGCCGGTCGCGTCCACGCCACCGGTTCGGTCCACGCCTCCCGCCACTCCACCCGGGCACGAGCCCGCGGCACGCAGATCCGGCGCGGACGACCTCGAGCGGGTCGCGGAGGATCTGCTGCGCGCGTCCTCCGCGCTGAGCTCGTTGCCGCGCCGCGCCACGCCCGAGCCGATTCCCGTGCCGCGTGACGTCCGCTCGCCGATTCCGCTCGCGATCGCGGGGCTCGCCCTGGAAGTGGAGGCGCTCGGCGTTCCGGAGGGCCACCGCGCGCGCGCGCGCGCCGTGCTGCTCGATCTCTCGCGCCGGCTCGAGGCGCCCTCGCTGTCGTGGGAGTCGCTGCGCGAGGCGATGAACTTCGTGATGGAGTTCCCGGCGCTCGGCCGCCGCATGATCCCGCTGCTGCTGCCGTACTTCGACCGCGCCGCCTGACCGCGCGGCCCTTGGGCCCGCTCGAGAGTCCGCCGCGCCCGACCGCAGACTTTTCCCTGCGCGGACGACTGGTTTCGAGTGATATCCTGACCTCACTTGGACCGGTGGGGTGCTCTGATGAAGCCCAGTCGATTCTCGTGGTGGGTCGCGCTGCCGGCGGTCCTTCTCGTCGGTGCATGCGAGCGCGAGCCCACGGCTCCGGGTTTCTACACGCTCTCCGGCCACGTCAAGCTGACCGGTTACCTGGTGACGCCCGGCGGTGACTTCGCCGGGACCAAGGTGGTCGGCGACACGGACGGCGTTCCCGTTGACCTCCTCTTCGGGAAACAAGTCGTGGCCCGCGCGCTGACGGTGCACGGCGTCTACACGTTTCACGGCGTCGCCCCGGGCGGATACATCGCGCGCACCTCGATGGGCCCCCTCGAAGACGAGACCATGCCGCTCACCATCACTCACTCCGATCTGGCAGCCGGCGACACGCTGCGTCTGGTCGCACAGGGCGATCTGCTGATCGTTCCCAATCCGTTCCGCAGCTTCACCGCCATCTACTTCTATCTGGAAGACACGGCCCGGGTGAACCTGCGGGTCACCGACCTTTCCGGGAATCCGGTGCGACAAGTCGTGGACGACTGGACCTACTATCCGGCGTACGGGCCCAACAACAGCCCGCCGCTGACCGCGGCGGTCGCCGGATGGGACGGCAGGGACGAGAATGGTCGGCTTGTCACCGGCTCGATGTACTGGCTGAGGTTCGAGGGAGCGGATCCGAGCCACCCGCGGCGCATCCCGGACGAGCGCATCCACATCGTGTTTCGGTAGCCGGCCCGGCTTTTAGCGGGGGAATCGCCCCGGCGCGCCGTGCGTGTCAAGCCGACCTCGCCTTTTATTGCCGGGCGAATGCACTGGCCATTGACTTGCCCGGGGTTTCCGCGATAGTCCGAGCCTGATGCGATCCAGGATCTGGACCCGATGTGCCCTCCCGGCCCTCCTGGCGGCTGGTCTCGCGTCGTCGGTCCAAGCCGCACCCGCCGACTCGACCGACTCCGCGGCCCACGATCTCGGCGCCAGCACCGCGCCGGCCTGGGTTCCGCCCGCCCCGGTTGCCGCCTACGAACCCTGGGAGTCGGCCCTTCGTCTTCCCGGCCGCCTGGTGTCGCTGCCGTTCGTCCTGCTCGGGAACGCGACCGAGGCGAGCCTCCACTACATCGACGACGAGAACCTCGTCAACCGGGGGCTGGCGGTGCTCGCGCTGAACAAGCAGACCGGGTTCGGGATCGTTCCGGCATCGCTGGGCGATCGCACCGGAACCGGCCTCGAGGCGCGCTGGGCGCCGCCCGGCCTCGGCCGCCGGCTGCTCGGTGAGATCAGCGCCAGCACGCGCCAGTACAACCGCGAGCGCGTGGCCCTGTTCTTCGGGCCGCTGCGCGCCGTCTATCTCTCGGAATGGCGCTCGCGCGACCCGTTCTTCGGCGTCGGCATGCAGACGCCGCACGAGGCTGCTTCGGCCTACGCGGTGCGAGGGCAGGCGGCGCGGATCATTCTGTCGCTGCCGTCCGCGGGCGATCGGCGCGGGTCGATGAAGGTGCTCGAGGGCCGGGTGCTGAATCCGGCCGTGGATCGCGACGATCCCAAGCAGGCCACGTTCAGCGCCTGGGCGGGGCCGCGCTACGTGCGGATGACCGACGGGCGCGACACCCGGTTCCCCTCGATCGAGACCGTGCATCCGGAAGCGCAGAGCCAGCTCAACCAGAGCATCGAGCATTTCGTCTACGGTGTGCGGCTGCGGCGCGAAGCGCGCTACGGGCGCCCGCACTGGACCCACGGCTGGCGCGCTTCGGTCGAGGCCGAGCGCTTCGACCACGCCATCGAGGCGCTGGCGCTCAAGGACGCCCACACCGACGCCCAGACGTTCACGCGGATGACCTATCAGCTCGAGGCCGGGACGTCGTTCGGGCGCGATCCGCGCACGATTCGTCTCTACCTGATCGCGGTGGACCAGGTGCTCGACGACGGCGACGGCACGTTCCTCATCCCCGACCTGAGGAGTCTCGGCGGCGCCAATGGCTTGTATGGATTCGAGGCTGGGCGATTCCGCGACCGCGACCTGATGCTGGGCCGCATGTCCTACATCTATCCGCTCGGCAAGAACCTCGAGATGGATCTGCACCTGGAGGAGGGCGCGGTGATGACGCGCCTGGCGGACGCGAGCGACGTGCGATTCCGTCCCTCGATCGGCGCCTCCCTGCGGTTCCGCAGCGACTTCGTGACCTTCGCCATGGTGGCGATCGAGGCGAGCAACGAGCAGACTCGGTTCCGTTTCTCGATCGGAGGCGTGGAATGAGCAGGGGTCGCATGTCCGGTCGGCGCTGCGCTCGAGGCCCGTGGATTCCGGCGGGCCTCTGCCTGGCCCTCGCCTTGCGCCCCGCCACGGCCCACGCCCAGACCACGGTCGTGCGGACCGACTCGGGGCCCCCGCCGGTCGAGCAGCACATTTCCTATCACTACGACGCGGTCGAGCAGAGCCTGGTGAGGCCCGTCACCCGCTCGCTCGATCTCTCGCTGCTGGCGCGCAAGCTCTCCAAGAACCAACGCGAGGCGGCGAACGTCGATGCCGCCGACCAGGTGCGCCTGCCGAGCACCTGGTGGCAGCCGCGGCTGGGCTTCCGGCCGGTGAGCCCCGAGGAGATGCTCGCGGGGCCGGGAGCGGGCACCGGGCCTGCGGGCAAGTGGACCGTGACCCGCGCGAAATCCCAGGGAGTCTCCAAGGGCTTCCGGATCAAGGACGCGCGCGGCGTGCGCTTCTCGATCAAGTTCGACCCCGTAAAGTACCCCGAGCTCACGACCAGCGCGGACGTCGTGGTGTCGAAGCTCATCTGGGCGGCCGGCTACAACGTGCCCGACAACTCGATCGCGTTCTTCCGCCGCGAAGACCTCGTGATCGGCGCCGACGCCACCCACGACGTGGCGGGGAAGAAGGTCAAGATCGACGAGGCCTTCATGGACGAGCTGCTGCGCGGGATTCCCCAGGAGCCCGATGGCCGCTATCGCGTGGTCGCGAGCCGGATCCTCGACGGCAAGCCGCTGGGCGAGTGGCGCTACAGCCGCCGCCGCACGGACGATCCCGAGGATGCGATCCCACATGAGCTGCGCCGGGAGATCCGGGGCCTCTACGCCATCTGTGCGTGGACCAACCACACCGACTGCAGCGCCCGCAACACCATCGACATGTACGTCAACGACGGCGGCCGGTCCTTCGTGCGTCACTACCTGATCGATTTCAGCGGCTGCCTCGGCTCGGCTTCGATCACGGCCCAGACGCCGCGCGACGGCAACGAGTACCTGGTGAACTTCGGCTCGATCACCAAGTCGCTGGTGACCCTGGGCCTCATGCCGTTCAAGTGGGAGCACGCGGTCGATCCCGGCATGCCGAGCGTCGGGTTCATCGACGCCGACACGTTCGACCCCGGCGCCTGGCGGCCGTTCATTCCCAATCCCGCCTTCGACGTGCGCACCGAGGCCGACATCCGCTGGGGCGCACGCATCGTCGCAGCGTTCTCCGATGCGCACATCCGGGCCGCGGTCGATGCCGGCCGGTACTCCGACCCGCGCGCGGCGGAGTACCTGCGGAGAATCCTGGGCGAGCGCCGGGACAAGATCGTGCAGCGCTGGCTGCCCGGGACCCTGGCCGAATCCGGGCGGGATCGTGGCCAACCGTAGGCGCGCCGGCCGCGCCCTCGCGGGCGTGGCCTGTGCCCCGGCGGAGGTGCCATGCACACGGCCGTGATCCCCTTGGAGCGCGGGCCCCTGGAACGGCTGCTGTCGCTGTTCGCCGAGGTCCGGCGCGGCGAGGCCGGTACCGCCCTGCTCATGGCGGTCAACATCTTCCTGCTGCTCACGTGCTACTACATCATCAAGCCGGTGCGCGAGGCATTGATCCTCTCGGTGCCCGGGGGCGCCGAGATCAAGAGCTACGCTGCCGCCGGGCAGGTGATCCTCCTGCTCTTCTTCATCCCCGCGTACAGCGGGTTCGCGAATCGCGTGAACCGCATCCGGCTCATCACCTGGGTGACCGCCTTCTTCATCGCCTGCCTGATCGGCTTCTATCTCCTCGCCCAGGCCAATCTCCCGGCGCTCGGGGTCGTCTTCTTTCTCTGGATCGGGATCTTCAACATGATGATCGTCGCCCAGTTCTGGTCGTTCGCGAACGACATCTACACCGCGGAGCAGGGCAAACGGTTGTTTGCGATCGTCGCTTTCGGCGGCACGGCCGGAGCCATCCTGGGGGCCGGCATCGCCAAGGCCCTGATCGGCCCTTTGGGCGTGAACCAGCTCATGCTGGTGTCGGCCGCCATCCTCGGCGCATCGATCGTGCTCACCCGCATCGTCGAGGCCCGCGCGCGCGCCGAGGGCTTGCGCGGCGGCCCGCCCGCACCCGTGGCGCCGCTCAGCAAGTCCGGCGGCTTTCAACTCGTGCTCAGCCAACGGTACCTGCTCCTGATCGGGCTCCTCGTGCTCGCGATCAATCTGGTGAATACCAATGGCGAGTACATTCTCGGCAAGACCCTGTCGGTGCTGGCCGACAAGAACATCGCGGCCGGCCTGGCCGGCGCCGCGAGCCCGGGCGCGTACAAGAAACAGTTCATCGGCTCCTTCTACGCCGGCTACTTCGGCTGGGTGAACCTCGCCACCGCGCTGATCCAGCTCTTCCTGGTGTCGCGCATCATCAAGTGGGCCGGGGTCCGGGTCGCGCTCTTCCTCATGCCGATTGTGGCGTTCGGCGGCTATGCCATGCTCGCGCTGGCGCCGGTGCTCGGGATCGTGCGCGTCGTCAAGATCGCCGAGAACTCGCTCGACTACTCGCTCCAGAACACCGCGCGCCAAGCGCTGTTCCTGCCCACGTCGCGGGATGCCAAGTACAAGGCCAAGGCGGCGATCGACACGTTCTTCGTGCGCACCGGCGACGTGCTGTCGGCGCTCATCGTGTTCGTGGGCACGAAGCTGGCGCTCGGACCGCAGCAGTTCGCATGGATCAACGTGGCGCTGGTGCTGGCGTGGCTGGTGGTGCTCGCCGGCGTCGCGGCGGAGCATCGTCGCCTGACCGAGAGCGCGAAGGCGCTCGGGGCGGCCGGGCCGGCGTAGCGGCGCGGCTCAGGGCTCGGGGTTTCCCCGCAGCTCGGAGAGGCGGATGCGAATCGATTCGTGCGAGCGCAGGAGGTCCGCGAGGACTTCCTCGCGTGGCCGCCCGGTCGGCGGCGCATGGGCGTCGGCCTCGAGGAACTGCCACAGCCGTTCGCGAATCGGCGCGGGGAGCACGCTTTCGAGGTATTCGAGCGCCAGGCCCCGCACCATGCGGTCCTCGCCCTGGAGACCGCGGTATGCGATCTGCAGCGGACGGTGCGAGAGCACCAGCGACAACAGATCGAACACGTGCTCGAGGCTGGCGGACGCCCGCGTGGACAGATAGGCATCGGCGGGCGATTCGCCTTCGCCGAGCCGCTCGATGTCGCGCTGGCCCTGCCACACGCTGCGCTCGACTTCGACTTCACGCCGCACCACGGCGAACACGCGTTCCGCGTCGAAGGTCAGCTTCGCGTCGGCCGCCCGCAGCCGGGCGAGCTCCCTGCCACACGCATGCCGCACCTCGAATGACGCATCGTCGAGCCCGTGGAGCAGCGCCTCGATCGTGCGCGGCATGCTCGCGGTGCCGAGCAGCCGGGCGATGCGCCGGCGCGCGGCCACCGGACGCGCGCGCTCGACCAGCGCGTCGCCGAGCTGGCCGGCGACGATCGCCACCAGCGGCCGCAGCGCGCGCAGGACATCGGGCGCGAGATCGTTCCGCTCGAGCAGGGCGAGGGCGTAGGGGACGAGCGGCGTTTCGAGCGGGGCTACGAGCGCCCGCCGGATGCGCGTGCCGTCGCCCGAGGCCAGGTCCCCCGCGCGCTCGAGCAGCGCACCCGAAGGGGTGGCGGCCGTGCCCACGGAGGCCGCGGCATGGGCCCGGATCTGCCCCGCGGGTATGCGCATCGTCTGAGTGCGCAGCGCGACCAGGCGCGTGGTCGCGTCCTGGGCCTCCCGGACATCGAGCGCGACGTCGCCCGCGATCAGGCTCGACTCGAGGGTCGCGACGTAGCCGCGATGGATCCGCAGCGCGACCACCAGCGCCAGCGCCGAGAGACCCGCCGCGATCCACAGCAGGGCGCGGGCGGGGGAGACCAGCGCCACCCCGAGCAGCACCGTCACGATCGCGCCGCCCAGCGCATCGCCCGCCCGCTCGAAGCCGACATCCACGAAGATTTTGCTCGCACGCCGGTCGCGCGCCGGGATCGGCGTGAACAGCAGCTCGTAGCCGGAGCGGAACAGCGAGTTCCGCAGCACGCCTTCGGCGCCGCGCGCCACGATCGTGCTCGCGAGGCCGGGGACCCATGCTGCCACCACGCTGCCCGCGAACGTCGCGAGCGGAAGCGTCGCGACCGTGCGGGCGAGCCCGGCCTGCGCGAGCACCCGGCTGCTCGCGAACAACTGGACCGCGAACACCAGCAACGCCACGCTGGTGTGGTACGCCGAGAACAGGCGCATGAGCTGCGCCTCGCCCCGCAGCGCGTGCGCCGCGTTGGCCTTGAACACGTAGTCGAGCAGCGCCGCCGACACCGCGCCGAGCAGCACCAGCGACCCGAGCGAGCGCAGGTAGGGCGTGCGGAGCAGGACCCGCACCCCCTGGAGCGGCGGATCCAGCGCGGCCTCTGCCGGGTGCGCCGGCCGGGGCCGGACCCCGGCGGTGAACGCCGCGCACGCAAGGTGCAGCCCGCCCAGCACCGGGAGCATGGTCGCGGCGCCGGCCCAGGTCGTGACGCGCTCCGCGAGCACGCCGCCGGCCAGTCCTCCCAGCGCCCCGAATGCCGCGACGCGCCCGAAGGTGCGTTTCGCCGCACGCGGGTCGAAGCGCTCGGTGAGGAGCGACCAGAAGCCGGAGATCAGCACCGGACCGAGCACGGCGA
>Ga0075434_100004072_pt1 | contig 13099 bp, 6 predicted proteins | sample RhiMethybrSRZTD3_FD_75298 | JGI IMG/M metagenome (GOLD analysis project Ga0075434, IMG submission 75298) | Populus rhizosphere microbial communities from Tennessee, USA - Rhizosphere MetaG P. TD hybrid SRZTD3 | ecosystem: Host-associated > Plants > Roots > Rhizosphere > Soil | place: USA... | reverse complement strand
CCAAGCAGGTCGTCGGTGAGCTGGAAGGCGAGCCCGGCATGCGCGCCGAACCCGGCCAGCCCCATCGCTATGGCCGGCGGTGCACCGACGTGGATCGCGCCGATGCTGCACGCGCAGGCCATCAGCGCCGCGGTCTTGTCCCCGGCCATCTCCTGGCATTCGGCCAGGGTGACGTCGTCACGCCGCTCGAACGCCAGGTCCGCGCCCTGCCCGGCAATCAGCCGCTGCACCGCCGCGGACAGGCAGCGCGCCGCCCAGGGGCTCTGCGGCGCCTTTTCTTCGAGCAGGATGTCCTGGGCCAGGGCCAGCATTGCGTCGCCGGCCAGGATCGCCGCGCCGACCCCGTAGACCGTCCAGGCGGTCGGCCGGTGCCGGCGCTCGGTGTCGCCGTCCATGATGTCGTCGTGCAGCAGCGAGAAGTTGTGCACGAGTTCCACGGCGACCGCCGCGGGGACCCCGCGTTCCGGCGCGGCCAGGGCGGCGCGGGCCGACAACAGGGCCAGCGCCGGGCGGAGCGCCTTGCCCGAGCCGCCCGGCTTGGCGCCCGGAGACTGGGATCCGCCCGCGGCCCGGCCATCGGCCGGTGCCGGCCCGGTGACCGCCGTACCGTCCCCGGCGACCGGGGCATGCTCCGGTGCCTGCCCGTTCAGCCCCGCCAGGCCCAGGTGGTAGGCGGCGACCGTGCGCACTTCCGGGCTGAGCCGGGCCACGGCGGCCGCCATGGCCGGTCCCACCAGGTCCCGCGCGGTCGCCACGCCCGCAGGCATCACGGCGGTCATGCCTGCGCCCCGGTGCTGCCGCTGCCAACCGCCGGGGATCCTGCGGCCGCCGACCGCCCGGCTGTCCACCCCAGCGCCGGGCCGTTCAGGCTCCGGCGCAGTTCCCGCGTCGCGTTCAATCCGCTCCGCACGGCTCCCTCCATCGTGTCCGGCCATCCGGTATCGGTCCAGGCGCCCGCCAGCACCAGGCCCGGGACGGCGGTCGCGGCCCCGGGCCGCAGCCGCCCCACCCCGGGAACCTGGCGCATCGTCGCCCTGCGCTCCCTGGTAACGAAACAGTCGACCACCCGCGCCTGCGCCGCCGCGGGGAACAGTTCGGCCAGCGCGGGCAGGAACCGCTCCCGCAGCCGCGCGGCCGGGACGTCGGCGTAGGCGTCCGCCGCCGACAGCGAGACCGCCAGGTACTGCCCTTCGCGCAGTCCCGACGGCCCGGTCCGGTCGAAGACCCACTGCACCGGCGAGTCCACCGCCGCCGCGAACGGCAGCCTGGTCACCCGCCGGTCGTAGATCACGTGCACGTTGACGATCGGCGAGGAGGCGATCTGGAGCCACTGCCCGGGCCCGGGGCCGGACGGTGCGGTACCGCCGTGGCCCGCCGCGGCCGGCAGCAGGAAGCCCGCGGTCTCCGGCGGGACGGCAAGGACCACCCCGTCGGCCCTGATCACCTCGCCGCCGTTCGACCCCGCCGTGCCCCGGTGGGCCAGGCGGATCACGAAGCCGCCCGAGGGCAGCGCCTCCACCCCCGCGGCCTTCGCGCCGAGCCGCACCCGGGCACCGAGCCGGCCGAGCAGGCTGGCCGCGGCCTGCCCGTGCAGGTCGCCCAGGGGCACGACGGGGATGCCGATGTCCGCCGCGTCCCTGGCCGAAAGCAGCGCGGTCTTCACCACGGTGGCGGCGAGCGCGAGGTTCGCGTCATCGCCGGGCACGTTGAGCGCGGACACCGTGAACAGGTCCCACAGCGCCCGCCGGGCATGTTCGCCCTGCCAGTGGGCGGCCAGCCAGTCACCGAGGCGCTGGGAGTCCAGCGCCGGGCTGGCCGGGTCGAGCCGGGTCATGGCGAGGGCGGCGGGCACCGCGAGCAATCGTTCGGCATAAGAAAGGTGCCGGTAACGGGCCAGTGCCTGGCCCATGTGCAGCGGCCCGGGGAGCGCGGTGCGGCGCAGCCTGGCGCGGCCGCCGGGGCGCAACACGGTGACATCGAACCGGTCCTGCACGGCGACCGAGCCGGTCATGCCGAGCCGGGCCAGCAGGCCACGGTAGGCAGTGCAGCAGCGCAGGAACACGTGCTGCCCGTTGTCGACGGTGAGGCCACCGCGGCTGAATGAGGAGGTGGCGCCGCCCAGCCGGGGCCGGGATTCGAGCAGCGTGACCCGGGCGCCGGTCTCGGCGAGCGCAATGGCTGCGGTGATGCCCGCCAGCCCGCCGCCCACCACCGCGACGGTGCCCGTGTGCCTCACCGGACCACCCTTCGCGCAGCGGCGGGCGGGCGCAGCGCCGTGGCGGCCAGAGATTTGACCGCCACGCCGGCTTTCTCCCGCGCGGACAGCGAGACCCGGTGGGTGAGCACCGCGGCCGGGCTGGCGGCGATGTGCTCCAGCAGCCGGAAGTAGATGCCGGCCATGGCCCCGGCGGAGGCGGCGCTGCGCCGGTCGAGCAGCGGCATCAGTGCCAGCCCTTTGGCGTACCAGGAGCGCGCGCGGTCCGCCTCGAACTCCACGACCGCGGTGAGTTCGCGCTGGCCGGGATGGGTCGCGGGGTCGGCGTCCAGTGCGCAGCCGAACCGCGCGAGATCCTCGGCGGGCAGGTAGACCCGGCCGTTGGCGTAGTCCTCGCGGATGTCGCGCAGGATGTTGGTGAGCTGCAGGGCGACGCCGAGCGAGTCGGCCAGCGGCACCGCGGTGTCCGGGTCGCTGGTCCCGAACACCCCGAGCGAGAGCCGCCCGATGGACCCCGCTACGCACCGGCAGTAGTGCAGCAGGTCGTCGAAGGTGACATAGGTGACCCCGCGCACGTCGTCGGCGCAGCCGTCGATCAGCTCGCCGAATGCGGCCAGCGGGATGTCGAACCTCGTCGCTGCGTCGGCGAGCGCCATCAGCACCTGGTCGCGGCTGTCGGGCCGCCCAGCAGGAAGGGCGGACAGGCCGGCCCGGGCCTCCTCCAGCGCGGCCAGCTTCTCCGCGGCGGGCAGCGTGCCGTCCCCGATGTCGTCGATCCGGCGGGCGAAGGCGTAGACGGCGGCCAGCGCATGCCGCTTGGCCGGGGGCAGCAGGCGGATGCCGTAGGAGAAGTTTCTGGCCTGGGACCAGGTGATCTCTTCGCAGCGCCGGTAGGCGGCTTGGACGTCGGTTGTCATGGCCTCCCTCGCGGGCGCTTCGCTGGCTTCGGGAGGCGGGTCCTCGCCGCCGGGACACCGCTGCGGCGCTTCGCGTCCTCGCGGCGTTCGGCCCGGCGGCTGCGGCGTGACGCGACGGTGGGATGACAAAGGTGTCTCATGTCACGGCTCACCTTCCCCTCACGTAGGCACGAAGCAGCTCCGCCGCGACCCTGGGCTTGCGCGGGCGGGGCGTGGCGGCGAGCACGTCGCAGCCGCTGGCCTTGATCGCGGCCAGTGCGGCCCGCCCGCCCGCCACGTACCCGGCCACCGCCGCCCGGGCGAACCCGCGCAGCGTACCGACGATCGGCGCTCCCTCATCAAGAAGGTCGCCGGCCCGGCGGACTTCGAACGCCATAAGCGCGCGCACCTGCGGCGACGCGGACGGCGCGGCCAGGTCGGCCTCGGTGACGCCGTACGCGGCAAGGTCCTTGCCGGGCAGGTAGATGCGGCCGGCCCGGAGGTCTTCGGCGACGTCCTGCCAGTGCTCGGCCAGTTGCAGGGCGGTGCACACCAGGTCGGAGAGCCGTTCCGTGTGCGGGGCAGCCGCACCGAAGACGTGCAGCACGATGCGGCCCACGGGGTTGGCGGACAGGCGGCAGTAGTCGAGCAGCTCATCGAAGGTCTGGTAGCGGGTGACCTGCTGGTCCTGGCGGTTGGCCTGGATCAGGTCGCGAAAGGGCTGGGCCGGGATCGCGCACTCCGCGACGGCCGGTGCCAGCGCCCGGATCACCTCCAGCCTGGGGGCTTCGCCACCTGGGCCGGCATACAGCCGGGACAGATCCGCCTCGAACTCGTCCAGCAGCCGCAACCGCTCGCCCGGCGGGGCCTCGTCCCCCATGTCGTCGGCCGACCGGGCGAAGCCGTAGACGGCAGCCAGGTGCCGCCGATGGCGCCTGGGGAGCAGGCGAAGGGCGACCGGAAAGTTCTCGGTCGCGGCCTTGGCGCCGGCCTGTGCGGTGATCACCCTGGCCGGCTCGCTTACTGCCCCGGTGGCGCTGGCATCGTCCGATCGCGTCACATCCCGGGTCACGTCCCCTATTCCTTCACAGCTAACCGGCTAATGCAAACAATGACAGCGGCGTCATGTGACACCGATGTCGCACAACTCCCATGCCGCCAGCGCCGCACCGGCCCCGGCAAAGATCCTTACATTACTCCGAGTGCTTCATGCAAGCCCGCCGTCGGGAAACGGCGGGACCCGGCCCGTCTTTAGCAGGCCATTTCCTGAACGTGTGTGAAAGATTGGGAGAAGGCGCTTCGTGCCGCCCGGCCTCGAGCCGGTTGCCGGGCAGAACCCGCAGGCAGGGACAGTCGCCGCCGGGACTGGCGCGGCACGGGGAACCCGGTCCTGCGGGTGGCCTGATGGACAGGAATCCGCCCGGCGTGGCGTGCTGCACCGATGGCCGGGAATTCCTTCCGGCGCGCCACCGGCGGCATCACGCGACCGTCTTGCGCGGCGCTCCCGCGAAGCTGACGCTTATGTCACTCAAAGCTGACGCTCATGTCATGGCATGGCTTACCGCACCAGTCGACTCTGACGCTTATGTCATATTCAACGCGTGGTGACTGGCTCGGTGCGGACGGGCACCGAGCCCCGCATGCTGTGATATGGCACACATGAGTGCCCAATAGGGCGTTAAATGTGAACTGACCTGGTAACCAGGAGCCGTCTCCGCGGTGACCAGGGAACGGGGGCATGCCGGGCCGGCGGCCCATGGGCGCACGAGGGGAGCCGATCACGCCTCAGTCATTACCTGGTGCCGAAATGCCTGACCCCGGCCGGATCACCGGCCCCCAGGACTTCGGCCGCGAGCTCAGCCTGGCCCGGCAACAGGCAGGGCTCACCATCCGCGAGGTCGCCAGGGCGAGCGGCATCCCCGCCAGCACCGTGGGCGACTATTTCGCCGGGCGGCACCTGCCCCCGGTCCGTCAGCCCGAATTGCTGACTCGCGTGCTGGCCGCGTGCGGCATCACCGACCCGGAGCGGACGGACCGCTGGCAGGAGGCGGTGAACCGGATCCGCCGGACGCCGGGCCGGCCCCCGGCCCGAGGCCCGGCGCCGTACCGGGGCCTGGCCAGCTTCCAGGCGGAGGACGCCGCCTGGTTCTTCGGGCGGGAACAGCTTGTCTTGCACCTGGTGCGGCTCGCCACCGGGCCGGGCACGCCCGGGCTCCCGCTGGCGGTGGTCGGGCCGTCCGGGTCCGGCAAATCCTCGCTGCTGCGGGCGGGCCTGGTCCCGCGGCTGCACACGGCCACCCCGGCCCGGCCGGGAGGCCGCCCGGTAGTGGTGATCACACCGGGCGCCTCGCCGGTGGACGCCTTGGCCCGCGGGCTGGCGGCGCTGGCGGGGCTGGGATTCGAGGGCCTGCCTGCGGAGCGGCTTGCCCAGGGGATCCGGGAGAATCCGGGGCGGTATGCGAGGCTCGCCGGGCGGGGGGAAGAGCCCCCCGCGATCATCGTGGACCAGCTCGAGGAGATCTTCACCGCGGGGACGGGCGAGGCCGGGCGTCAGGAGTTCGTCGCCGCGCTGGCCGCACTGGCCGAGCACGCCCTGATCGTCACCGGCCTGCGTGCCGATTTCTACAGTCACGCGCTGGGCTATTCGGTCCTGGCCCGCTCGCTGCAGGAACGGCAGATCGTGGTCGGCCCCATGTCCGCCAGCCAGCTCCGCCGGGCCATCGTGGAGCCCGCGCATAAAGCGAGCCTGGACATCGAGGACGGCCTGGTCGAGGTGCTGCTCGCGGACATGCGGCCGTACGGCGCGGCCGGGCTTGGTGCGGGCGGGCACGAGGCGGGCGCGCTGCCACTGCTGTCCCACGCGCTGCTGGCCACCTGGGAGCACAGCCGCGGCGGCCGGCTCACGGTGTCGGACTACCAGGCCAGCGGCGGGATCCGGGACGCGATCGCCCGCACCGCCGAGCACGCGTACGCGACGCTGGGCGCCGGTGAGCAGGACGTTGCCAGGCAGCTCTTCCTCCGGTTGGTGCACATTGGCGACGACGGCCGGGAGACCCGGGCCCGCCTGCCGCGCACCGACCTGCCCGGCGACGCCACGGTGGCAGCGGCGGTGCTGGAGCGCTTCGTCGGGCAGCGCCTGATCACCATGGACCGGGACGAGGCCGAGATCACCCACGAGGCGCTGCTCGGCGCGTGGCCGCGGCTGCGGGGCTGGATCGACGCCGACCGCGAGGACATCAGGATCCGGCGGTCCATCACCGTGGCGGCGCAGGCGTGGGCCGCGGCCGGCCGCGAGCCCGCCGCGCTGCTGCGCGGCGGGCAGCTCGCGCTGGCCAGGGACTGGGCCGCGACCGGGGCCAACCGCGCCGCGCTGAGTCAGCTCGGCCAGGACTTCGTCGATGCCGGGATCGCCGAGGAACGCGCCCAGCGGGCGGCCGAACGCCGGCGCACCCGGCGGCTGCGGCAACTGGTGGCCGCGCTCACCGCGGTGGTAGTGGTGGCCGTGGGGCTGGCCGGGTACGCGTTCCGCCAGCGCCAGATCGCCACCACGGCGAAGGAAGAGGCGGAGTCGCGGACCGTGGCCGTCGAGGCAGGCCAGGTCCGGCCCAATGACCCGGCGCTCGCCGCGCAGTTGTCGCTGACCGCCTACCGGATCTGGCCGAGCGCGGGCGCCCGGGCCAGCCTGCTCGAGTCCTCCGGGGCGCCATCGGGGGCGCGCATGCTCGACTCCGATGGCGTGGTACAGGCCGTCGCCCTGTCCGGTGACCGCCGCCTGCTTGCGGTGGCGGCTGCGGACGGGACGTTGCGGCTGTGGAGCGTGTCCCGGCCCGGGCGCCCGGTGCTGATCCGCACGGTGGCAGCACTGGGCCGTCTGGATCCCCAGTACGCGGCCGCGTTCAGTCCTGACGGGCGGGTGCTCGCCGCGGCCGGCGCCGATGGGGCGGTACGGCTGTGGAACGTCGCCGACCCGCGCCATCCCAGGCAGTTGGGCGCCCCGCTGACCGGCCCGGCCAGCACGGTCTACTCGCTGGCGTTCAGCCCGGAGGGGCGGCTGCTCGCCGCGGGCAGCGCCGACGAGACCGTGCGGCTGTGGAACGTGAGCGACGCCGCACATCCTGCCGCCGAGGGTGCCCCGCTGACCGGCTTCACCGGTTACGTGCACGCGGTGGCGTTCAGCAGGGACGGGCACCTGCTCGCCGCGGGCAGCGCGGACAAGACCGTGCGCCTGTGGGACGTGTCCGACCCGCACCGGCCGCGGCTGGCCGCCAAGCCGCTCACCGGGCCGACGGACATCGTCAACTCGGTCGCGTTCAGCCCGGACGGCAAGGAACTGGCCGCCGGGGGCAACGACGACAAGGTCTGGCGGTGGAACATCGCCAGACCTGCCAAGCCGGTCCGGCTCACCCGCCTGCACGGCGCCACCAACTGGGTCATGGCTGTTGCGTTCAGCCCCGACGGGCAGGTGCTGGCCGAGGGCGGCAGTGACGACCAGGTGCGGCTGTGGAGCACGAAGACCGGCGCCCCGCTGGCCGTGATCCCGCAGCCCCAGCCGGTGACCTCGCTGGCCTGGGACGGCCCGGGCTTGCTCGTGGCCGGTGACGCCGACGGCTACGTCCGGTCCTGGCGTGTGCCGGTACCGGAACTGATGACCGGCAGCCCGGTGAACAGCGTCGCGTTTAGCCCAGGCGGCGGGACGCTGGCGGTCGGCGGCACCGGCCTGCAGGTGTGGAACCCGGCCACCCGCGACCTGACCATCGCCGCGGCCATCCCGCACCCCGGTCCCAATGACTTCGTCAACGCGGTCGCCTTCTCCCCCGGCGGGAGCCTGATCGCCACCGGGTACGGCGACGGGCGCATCCAGCTGTGGCACAGCGGTGCCCACCTGATCCCGCTCGGGACGCCGCAGCCCGCCTCCCGGGCCAGTCCGGCTGCCGGGGGCAACGCGGTGGAATTCGTGACGTTCCGTCCCGGCGGGAACATCCTGGCCAGCGCCGCTGACGACGGAACCGTGCGGCTGTGGGATATCGCCAACCCGGCCAGGCCGGTGCCGGTGTCGACGTTCCGCGCCTCCGCCGACGCGGTGTTCTCGGTCGCCTTCGGCTCCGGCGGGCGGCTGCTCGCCGCGTCCAGCGCGGACGACAAGGTGCGGCTGTGGAACGTCGCCAACCCGGCCGCGCCGGTGCGGCTCGGCAACGCGCTCACCGGCCCGGCCAACACCGCGTACTCGGTGGCGTTCAGTCCCCGGGGCCACCTGCTGGCGGTCGGCAGCGCGGACCGCGACGTCCGGCTATGGGACATCAGCGACCCGGCCCGGCCGCGGCGCATCGGGCCGCTGCTCACCGGGCCGTCCGGGTATGTGTACTCGGTCGCGTTCGGCCCCGGCGGGCGCGTGCTTGCCGCCGGGAACACCGACGGCAGCGTGTGGCTGTGGGACCTGGCCGATCCCGCCCACCCGGGGCTGATCGCCACGTTGACCGGCCCGACCGGGCACGTGTTCTCGGTCAGCTTCGGCCACGGCGGGCGCACCCTAGCCGCGGCGGACTCGGCCGGCCTGGTCTGGCTGTGGAACATTCAGGCCGGCGCCGTGGCCCGCGGCGTGTGCGCGATGGCCGGTCAGCCACTGGCCAGGGCCGAGTGGGACGTCTACGTGCCCGGGCTGCCCTACGCGCCACCGTGTCGCTTATTCCAGTTATGCCGGACCGTTCCGCACGCCGCCAGGCGGCCGGTCAGCTGCGCCAGATGAGGGCGAGCGCGCGGTCGTCGCTGCTGCCCGTGCCCGCGCTCATGGCCCGGACCAGGTCCGCAGCACCCGCCCGGAACCCCCTGGTGACCAGCCGGTCCGCCTCGCCAAGCAGCCGGTCGGTGCCGTCGTCGATGTCCTTCCCAGGCACTTCCACCAGCCCGTCGGTGTACAGCATGAGCGCGTCGCCGGGGCGCAGCGTGCCGTGCTCCGGCACCAGTCGCAGGTCGGCGACCACGCCAAGGACGATGCCCCGGGCCGTCGTCAGCCGCCAGGTTCCGCTGCCGGAGTCGAAATGCGCCGCGGGCGGATGGCCGGCCGAAGCCACCACGAAGTCACCGGTGGCGAGGTCGAGCGCAAGATGGATCGCGGTGACGAAGCCTTCGTTGGCGGCGCCGCGCCGCACGTAGGCGTTGCAGGTGGGCAGGAACTCGCCCTTCGGCACCGAGCCGAGCAGCCCGCCGAACGCGCCGGACAGCAGCAGCGCCCTGGTGCCGGCCTCCATGCCCTTGCCCGCCACGTCGACCAGCGCCACCTCCAGGGTCTTGCCGTCGCAGGAGGACACCAGGAAGTCGCCACCGAACGAGGAACCACCGGCCGGCCGGAGCACCGACACCGAGCCCCAGCCATCGGGCAGGTCGGGCAGCGTCCCCTGGGCCCGGATCCGGTCGCGCAGCTCGATCAGCATGACCTCGCCGCGCAGCCCAAGCATGCCGAGCTTCTCCCTGGTCCGGGAGAGAACGTAGGCCGCCACCGCGGTCACCACGATGGTCAGCACCAGGCCGGGACCGGCCTTGTCCTCGATCACGTCGTAGGCCAGGCCGGCGGCGATCAGCACGAACAGGATGCGCAGCGCGCGCGGCCACAACAGCAGGCCGCCGGCCAGCACCGGCAGGATGAGCAGGCCCGGGGAGAACCACGACTGCGACACGTGCACGGCCGCCACACTGATGAACACGGTCGCGACGGCGAGCACGAGGGCTACCCGGCGGTTGCCGGTGATCAGCTGACGTGCCACAAGCTCGCTCGCTCCGCGCGAGACGGAGCGCACGGCGAGCAGGGGACGGGCCAGGCCACGGGCAACCATGATGGCCGCACTGTATCCGAATACGACGGGAAAAGGAGTTGGCGGCGGCCCCGTCATGGGGGTAGACAGGCGAGCATGGCCACCCCGTTCCAGGTCCGCCCGGTCACCGCAGGCGAACTTCCCGCGTTCGAATACGTCGACCAGCACGCGTTCAACGGCCGGCCGGATACCGAGCGGGCCCGGTCCAACTGGCATGCGCGCCTGGAACTCGACCGCACGCTTGGCGCGTTCGACGGCAGCACGCTCGTCGGCGTGACCGGCGTCTACACCTTTCAGATGCGGGTGCCCGGCGCGATGGCCGCGGTCGGCGGGGTGAGCATGGTCGCCGTGCTCCCCTCGCACCGCCGCCGCGGCGTTCTGTCCGCGCTGATGCGCCGCCAGCTTGGCGACATGGCCGAGCGGGGCGAGGCCGTGGCGGCGCTGTTCGCCGCGGAGACCCCTATCTATGGCCGGTACGGCTACGGGCGCGCGTCCTGGCACCTGACCCTGAGCCTGGCCCGCGGCCACGGAGCGCTGGCCGCCGGGGTGCCGACCGACCCGGGGCTGCGGCTGCGGATCGTCGAGCCGCGGTCGGCCCACGCCGAGATGGGCAAGGTGTTCGAGCAGGCGATGGCCGAGCGGCCGGGCCTGTACGCCCGCACCGAGCCGTGGTGGGACCGGCTGACCCACGACCCCGACTCGGACTCCGACCAGCCGATGCGCTGTGTGCTGGTCGAGGACGACGCCGGGCCGCGGGGCTACGCCTTGTTCACCTCGGAGGGCCGGTGGGAATGGGAAGAGGGCACGTTCCTCCCGGCCGGCGTCCTCGATGTGCACGAGGCGATCGCCGCGGATCCGGCGGCCGCCGTCGCTCTCTGGGGCAACGTGCTCAACCGGGACCTGATCACCACATTCCGGCTGCACATGCTGGCGGTCGACGACCCGCTGATTGACCTGCTGGCCGACTCACGGCTGGGCCGGCCGCGGCTCTCCGACGGCCTGTGGATCCGCCTGGTGGACGTGCCACGAGCGCTGGCGCAGCGGCACTACGCACGCCCGGTGGACCTGGTCGTGGAGGTCGCCGACGAGCTGTGCCCGCAGAACGAGGGGCGCTGGCGGCTGACCGCGAGGGCCAGCTCCGCCCTCTGGGGTTTCAGCGGGACGTGTGAGCGGACCACCGCCCCGGCCGACCTGGTGCTGCCGGTGCGGGCGCTCGGCGCGGCGTACCTCGGCGGCACCCGGCTCGGGGCGCTGGCCGCCGCGGGCCTGGTCACCGAGGTCACCCCCGGTGCCGTGGCGGCGCTGTCCACCGCCATGTCCTGGGAACCGGCCCCGTGGTGCCCGATGATCTTCTAACGACGCGCGGTTCCGTGGCCGCGCGGCCGGCGGGCTGTGCCCGGCTCATCCGGACGCGCGCAGCACCGCCTCGCCGAGGTCCGCCTCGTAGTGCGGTTGCATGCTGGTGAAGTCCGGGCATGCGTTGACCTCCAGCACCCGCGGCCCCTGCCGGGTCCGCAAGATGTCCACCCCGGCGTGCCCGAGCCCGAGCGCGGCGGTCGCGCCGCGGACCAGTTCGGCCTCCTGGCCGGTGAGTTCCGCGCGGCGCTGCACCGCGCCGCCGGCGATGTTGCTGCGCCACTCCGGCGCGATCGCCTGGCGCTGTGTCACCGCGAGCAGCCGGCCGCCGGTGACGACCGCGCGGATGCTGGCCCCGGCGCACTCCACCACCTCGGGCTGGAGGACCAGCGCACCCGGTCCTTCCGGGCTGAGTTCCGCGAGCGCGGCGGCCAGCGCTTCCTGGTCCGCCGCGCGGCGCACCCACCGTCCCTGCGCCCCGTGGGCCCGCTTGACCACCACCGGATAACCGATCTCCGCCGCGACCGCGGTCACCTGCCCGGCGTCGAACGGGCAGATCTCGGTGCGCACCTGCGGCACGCCGGCCCGCGCTAGCCGGTACGCGGCCGCCGCCTTGTCGTCGGCGAGCAGCACGCCATCCAGGGGGTTCTGGGCATGCGCGGTCCGGGCCAGCGCCCGGAGCGCGTGGACCGCCGCCGGGAACCCGAACAGCAGGTACGGGGCCAGGCTGTCGGCCGCGACGCGGCCAGCGGAGTCGGTGATTGCTTCCTCGCCCCGCGGCCCGATGCCGAGCCGCAGCGAGGGCAGGTCGATCGGCCGGACCGGCAAGCCGAGCCGCCCGGCGGCGGCGATGAGGCTGCCGGACACGTTGGTGGCGTAGGGGTTCCTGGCGACCGCGACCGTCATCCCCCGCCGCCCCCCGCCGCCGCGTGGTCCAGGATGGCCCCGGCGACGTCGGCCCCGGTCACCTCGGTGATCCCGGCGAAGCCTGCCCACGCGTCCACCTCGAGTACCCGGACCGTCCCTTCGGCATCCTCGACCATGTCCACCCCGCCGAAGTCGAGCCGGCACGCAAGCAGCGCGGCCACCGCGATCTTTCCCGCCGGATGGCCGACCGGCAGCGGCGACCCGGTCGCCCCCTGGGCAAGGTTGGCCCTGATCTCCCCCGGCCGCGCTACCCGGCGCATCAGCGCGACGCAGTTGCCCGCCACGACGTACGCCCGGATGTCCTGGCCGCCCCCGCCGATCAGCGGCTGCGCCAGGTAGTGCTCCCGTTCGGCGTGGTAGCCCGGCGCGCTCGGGCGCGGACCGCGAAGCTGCCATGCCGAAGCGAGCGCCCCGGCCGAGCCGAAGGCGCGGATTCCCTCGCCCCGGATGCCGCGGGCGGGCTTGACCACCAGCTCGCCCGGGCCCAGGGCCGCCAGCTTTCCCCCGGCCGGCTCGTCGAACGCCACGGTCGGTACCACTGGGATCCCGGCGTGCGCGAGGTCCAGCGTGGTCAGCAGCTTGTCCCGGGACCGGAACGCGGCGTCCGGTTGGTTGAGCACCAGCGACCCCCCGGCCGCCAGGCAGTTCAGGACCGGGATGACGATGCCGCGGAACGGGGCCACGGTCCGGTGGATCACGATGCCCGGCCGGGCCCGCTTTCCGGCATAGCAGACGTACTCCCCACCGTCCGCGCACCACAGCCCGATCAGGTGCGGCGCCCAGCTCACCAGGCGCAGGTCCCGTTCCCGCGCGGCGGCGCGCAGCAGGTCCCAGTTCCGGCCCCGCTCGGCCGGGTAGTGCAGCACCACGATCTCGGTCACGGCGGACACGCGCTCAAC
>Ga0075434_100004061_pt1 | contig 13124 bp, 13 predicted proteins | sample RhiMethybrSRZTD3_FD_75298 | JGI IMG/M metagenome (GOLD analysis project Ga0075434, IMG submission 75298) | Populus rhizosphere microbial communities from Tennessee, USA - Rhizosphere MetaG P. TD hybrid SRZTD3 | ecosystem: Host-associated > Plants > Roots > Rhizosphere > Soil | place: USA... | reverse complement strand
GCGAAAACGCGGCGGCTTCTCCCCACGACAACGGCGGCACCAGCGCCGGAATCGAGGCCACGTTCTGCGCAGGCACGGTCACGAGCTCCGCGAGCGTCCCCGGCAGATGCTCGCCGAGCAACTGGTAATTCACGCAGAGTGAATGCTCGCCGGCGCGGCAGAATTCGCAGCTGTAGTCGGAGATTCCAGGATTGATCATGACGCGGTCGCCTGGACGCACGGTGGTGACGTCCGGTCCCACCGACTCGACGATACCGGCGCCGTCCGCCCCGACGACATGAGGAAAGCGATCCGCCGCGCCGGGCATCCCCTCCGCTACGAACAGGTCGAGATGATTCAGTGCCGCCGCGCGAATGCCGATCCGCACTTCACCCGTCTGCGGAGCGGGGGCATCGGTCACATACTTGACGTCGAGCTTGTCGAATCCGCCGGTCGCCGTTAGAACGCACGCGCGCATTGGTTCCTGGCTCTCGACTCCTGACTCCCGATTCCTGCTATGGCCGGAACGTCGGCGTAATCATCTGCTCCGTGCCCGTCGTAGGCAGGGGGACAGGGGTCCCAGAAGAGACAGGCTGAACGTAGACCCGGTAGGCGGGATGGCTGTGATCCTGCGGCTTCGTGTTGACGACGAGCGCCACGAGATCGCCCGACGGCGACACGGCGAACGACGCAATCGCCAGGTCGGTCCCGGTGATTGCCGTGGTCGCGCCGGTCGCGAGATCAGCTTTCATCACCTGCTGCACGGTGCGGTTGGCATCGCGCCGTTCGACCAGATACGTCAGCGTGCCGTCGCGCAGGAAGTGCGGATCGGTCTCGCGCTGCTGCGGGGAGCGCGTGAACTGCCGCTGGTTCGTCCCGTCGCGGTTCATGAGCCAGATGTCGGTGTCTTTATTGCGCGACGAGACGTACGCAATCGTCAGCCCATCCGGTGAGACAGTCGGCGCGAAATTCACGGAATCGCGCGTGAGTTGTTGAAGGCCGCTGCCATCCACGTTGATCGTCCAGATCTGTTGCTTCCCCGCGGTGCGGGCGGAGTGGAAGATCACAGCCTGGCCGTCGGCGCTGAAGACGGGATGCCCGTCTGCCTGCGGATCGGTCGTGAGCCGGGTCGCTCCCGTGCCATCCGCATTCAACACGTAGACCTCGGCATTGCCATCCTTCAACGAGACGAACGCGATACGCGAGCCATCGGCCGAGAATGCCGGGTCGCTGGCCGAGATCGTGTCGGTCGCCGGTGTAAGCTTGGTCAGGCCCGCCAGGTTCGCGCGCTCGACGCTGAACAACTGGAATTTGCCGGGCGTGTTCGGGAAACCGCGGTTGCTCGCCACCACGATCTCGCCCACGACATATACGTCAGCGGCCGCCGTCTTGCCGCCCGGAGCGGTGGCGGTCACCTTGGCGTGCCCATAGGCGGCGCCCGAGACCGTGCCGTCTTCACCGACCGCCGCGACCTGAGGATTGTCGCTGGCCCACGTCAGGTTGGTCGCGGGTCCCAGCACGTTGCCAAGCGAGTCGGCGTAATTCGCGCGAAGCGTACGGTGCTGATTGAGGCCGATTCCGATGCGCTGCTGCGTGAATTTCGGCGAACCGGCGATCACGGCCACGTTCCAGACGACGGCCAGGCCGGAGCCCGGACCCCGAACCGTCAGCTGCGTCTTGCCGACGGCGCGTCCGGTGAGCATCCCGGTCGTCGCGTCGAACGTCGCAATCTGCGGATCAGTGACCGTCCAGCGCAGCGGTGCCTCGGGGACCGCCACGTTCTCGGCCGTGAGTGCCTGCGCCTCGAACTTCGTCGAGCCGGTCAACGGTACCTGCACGTCTGTCGCTACGCGCGGACGCACCGAGAGCTTGTCCACCACTTGGTGCACCGACACTTCGATGGTCTTGTTCTGCAGGAGGCCCGACACCGTCAGCAGCGCCTTGCCGGGTCCCGCTGCCGTCACGACGCCGGCGAGGCTGACGCGCGCGACGCTCTGATCCGAGGAGGCCCACTGCAGCACCAGCGGATTGACCGGGCGGCCGCTTTGCGTGGTGACGACGACATGCAGGGTGTCGACTTGACCCGGCGACAGCAGCACCTGTGCGCCTTCCCGCACGCTGAACTCCGCCTGCTGCACCACGACGGGCGCCGTGGCGGTAAGACCGCCCGCGGCAGTCACTTGAATGGTGCCCTGTCCCGGTGCGAGGGCCACGACATTGCCGCTCTGATCCACGCTGGCGACGTCGGGCCGGAGCGAAGTCCACGTGACCACGACCGGCGCTGCCGGCGAGCCATCTTCCTTGATGGCGCGAGGCGAAACCCGCGTGTTCTCGGACGGCAACAGATAGACGACCCCAGGCTCGAGCCGCAGGGCCGCGGCCGGCCCGGTCCCGGCAGGCTGTCCGAGGTAGGGGTCGGGACCAGCGGGTGGCGGGGGTGCAGCGGGGGGGGCGGGGGGAGCTGCCGGTGGTGCTGCGGGCGGACCTGCCGCCGCCCCGCCGCTCACCTGGATGGCGGCCTGACCCCGCCTCGCGCCCACCCGCGCCTCGATGATCGCCACACCGTTGGCGACCCCGGTGACGGTGCCGTTGTTGTCGACCTTCGCAATGGCCACGTTGTTCGACGACCAGATGATGCGCACCGTGGGGATCACATTCCCGATGCGGTCGAACGCCGTCGCCACCAAGCCGCTGCGCTCGCCGACGCGCAGGGAGACGGACCCCGGCGCGACCTGGACTTCAGCGACGTTCTGTGCCGCCGCCAGCCCCGGAATCAGGAGCGCGAGTGTAGCGAGAAAGTTGCGTCCGATCATGGTGCGCGAATGTGTGTCGGGCTAAATGGCGTTGTCAAGCCAACTTGTCACAATGGAGCGCGGTTTGCCACGCCGAAAACATGCTACTCCATGTCACTTGCGAGGTAAGAATCCCGCGGTAAGCTATAGGCCACCCACGACGCCCTCGCACCTATCAGCATAGGAGAAGATCCGATGCTTGAGCAGACGGACGTAACGGAGAGCAGTTGGCCAGGACCGGGGTTCATGGAGCCGATGTTCCCATCGGCGCCCACGCCTGCCCCGATGCCGTCGGAGCCGATGGAAGAGTCGTCGTCGCGACCGGCGCGGCCCCGCCCGTCTTCCAAGCCGAAGGCCAAGAAGAAAAAGAAAGCGGCCAAAAAGGCCCGGCCTAAGGCAAAGAAGAAAGCGGCGAAGAAGAAAAAGTCCTCGAAGAAGCGTCGCCGCTAAACAGATCTCGCAACGACATCCGCGGGAGCGTCTCGCCGAGGCGCTCCCGCGGCCACGTTCAGGAGACAAAAATGCGTGGGATGTGGGGTGTGGTTCTCGCTCTGCTCTTGGCGTCGTGTTCCGCACCGAAGATTCCCCTCGGCAATCCGCCCGAAGAAATTGCCGCGATGCTGAAGCGCTCCGCATCCGATTGGAATCGCGGAGATCTCCAGGGATTCATGAGCGACTACGCGCAGGACTCGCTCACGAGCTACATGAACAACGGGCACGTGATGTATGGCTGGCAGGAGCTCTACGATCGCTATCAAAAGACCTACTTCGCGCCCGGCAGATCGCGCGACTCGCTCTCGTTCGAGGAGCTGCATGTCCGAGTGCTGACGCCCGACTTTGCGTATGCGACCGCGCGATTCAAACTCTCGCGCAAGGATTCCGTCGTCGCGAGCGGGCCGTTTACGCTGATACTGCAGAAGCAGGGTGACCGCTGGAGAATTCTGCACGACCACACGTCGGCGGATACGAAATGACGTTCACGTCGGCACCCTTCGTCGGCACATCACTCCTTCTCCTCGTTCTCGCAGGATGCAGCAAATTCCTTCCTCCGAAAGACCGCGTCATCGCACTCACCGGTGCGACGCTCATTGATGGCGCGGGCGGCGAGCCGAAAAGCGACGCGCTGATCATCATCCGCAATGGCCACATCGAGTCGGTCGCGCGCGTCAACGAAATCCCCATTCCGGGGGGCGCCGAGGAGATCGACGTCGTCGGAAAGACGATCATCCCCGGTCTGATCGACGCGCACGCGCACGTGGAACGTTGGGCGACGCAGCGCTACATCGCCTGGGGTGTCACCACCGTGCGCGACTTGCACGGTCAGAGCGACACGGTGCTGCAGCTCCGCAGCCAGATGAATCTCGGCTCGATCATCGGTCCGCGGATGTTCAGCGCCGGCGCGATGATCGACGGCGTGCCCACGACGTACCCCAATGCCGTCGGTGTCTCGACGCCGGACGAGGCGCGACGCGCCGTGGACCAGCACGCCGTGGCTGGCGCCGATTACCTCAAGGTCTACACCAAGATCACGCCCAACCTGCTCAGGCCATTGCTCGATGAAGCCAAAAACCTGCATCTCCCCGTGGCGGCCCATCTCGGGATGACGGACGCGCTGACGGCCGCGCGCGCCGGCGTGGTCTCGATCGAGCACATGGCCGGCGTCGTGCAGGCGGCGACGGGTGATGCCACCTACAGCTACGCGCACAGCAATTTCCTCACTGGCTGGACCGTGGAGGAGAAAGGGTGGGCGGGGCTCGACTCGGCGGCGGTCGCACGGACCGCGCGCGCGCTCGCGGAAACCAAGGTGACGATCGTACCGACGCTGGTGCTCCACGACATGCTCGCGCGGCTCGACAATCCGATTCTGCTGTCGCGGCCGGGCATGGAAGATGTGCCTGCGAATGCGCAGAGTGTCCGCAGTGTGCCGAGTCTGCTGCTGCGCACAGGCTGGCATGCGGCCGACTTCGATGCATTTCGGCGCTCGCGCAAGCGCCAGGATCAGTTCGTGCGCGAGTTCAAGCGCGCAGGAGGAGCAATCGCCGCGGGCACCGACGCCGCCAACCAGCTGCTGATTCCAGGCTACTCGATGCACGAGGAAATGTCGTTCCTGGTGGCCGCGGGGCTGACGCCGCTCGAGGCGATCACCGCCGCCACGCGGCGCGGTGCCCAGCTCCTGCGCGCCGATTCCCTCGGCATGGTGGCACCGGGAAAAGTCGCTGATCTTGTCGTACTGAATGGAAATCCCGCGGCCAACATCGGCGCGACGCGCAACATCGCGATGGTCATGATTCGCGGCCGCGTAATTCGGCCAGACTCACTGAGGGCGACATGGAAATAGAACTGCGGCGGTCGGGCGGTCGGGCGGTCGGGTGGTCGCTAGCTCCTGTGCTCCTACTTGTTCTCGGCGCTTGCGGAATGGGAACGCCAGCCAAAAGTGACGGCCCCTATGACATGATCTTGAAGGGTGGATGGATCATCGACGGCAGCGGGAATCCGCGCTATCGCGGCGACGTCGCACTCAAGGGCGATCGCATCGCGGCGGTGGGATTCCTGGGCGCGGCGACGGCGCACGACACGGTCGACGTCAGCGGCCTCGTCGTGGCACCCGGGTTCATCGACATGATGGGGCAATCGGAGACGAATGTCCTCATCGACAACCGCGTCCTCTCCAAGATCACGCAGGGCATCACGACAGAAGTGACGGGCGAGGGCGGCTCGGTCGCGCCGTTGACCGACAAGCTCGCTGCCGGCGATTCCGACGCGATGAAGAAATGGCACTTCCGCGAAGATTGGCGCGACCTGAACGGCTATTTCGCGCAGCTCGAACGGCAGCGCAGCTCGCTCAACATCGCGACGTTCGTTGGCGCGACGCAGGTGCGGCTCGCGGTGGTCGGCAACGAGAATCGCGCGCCGACCGCAGCCGAGCTCGCGCGTATGACGGCGATCGTCGACACGCTGATGGAGCAAGGTGCGCTGGGCGTCTGGACGGCGCTCGAGTACGCGCCGGCCAGCTATTCCAAGACCGAGGAGTTGATCGCGCTTTCGCAGGCGGCGAGCCGGCATGGCGGCATCTACGCGTCGCACATGCGGGATGAAGGGCAGCATATCGACGAAGCACTGAACGAGGTCTTTCGCATCGCGAAAGAGGCCCACATCCCCGCCGAGGTGTCACATCTCAAGCTGTCGGGTCGCAAGAGCTGGGGTCAGATGCCACGCATCCTGGCTAAGATCGACTCCGCTCGCGCCGCCGGGTTAGACGTCACCGCGGATCAGTATCCCTATATCCGCGCGGCCACGTCGCTCGACGCATCGATTCCGACGTGGGCCGAGAGCGGAGGCTGGGACTCGCTGCTCATCCGGCTGCGCGATCCAGCCATCCGCGCTCGGCTGCGCAAAGAGATCGTAGACCCGCAGACCGAAAGCTTTTTCGTTGCGGCGGGCGGGGGCACCGGGGTATTGATCACCGGCACGTTCCAGGACTCCCTGCGCTACATGCAGGGCAAGACGGTCGCTCAGATCGCGGCGCTGCACCATCGCGATACCGTCGAGACGGTTTTCGACATCGTGCTCGCCGAGGGCGGCCACCGGACCGACGCCGTGTACGCGATCATGCGGGAGGATGACGTCCAGGCGGGCATGAAGCAGTGGTGGGTCGCCGTGAACACCGACTTCGGCGGCGTGGCGCCCGACGGGCCGTTCGGCACGCAGTCGGCGCACCCCCGTGCCTACGGCACATTCCCGCGTATCCTCGGGCACTACTCACGCGACCTCAAGTTGTTTCCGCTCGAGTTCGCGGTTCGGAAGATGACGTCGCTCGCGGCGCAGCGCGTGGGTCTCGAGGATCGCGGTCTCGTGAAGCCCGGTATGTATGCGGATATCACCGTGTTCAATCCTGCGACCGTCATCGATCGCGCCACGTTCGAGCAGCCGCATCAGACGTCGGTGGGGATCGAGTACGTGATCGTGAACGGGCAGATGGTGATAAAGAAGGGACAGCTCACGAGCGCGCGGCCGGGACGGGGACTCAGGGGTCCGGGATACTCCGGAGCGCGTTAGGTGACGCTGGGGCGGCTTGTCCTGGCCTGGATCGTCACCGCCGCGTGGTTCGAGATCGCGACATTCGCCAGCCACTACCTGTACTACAGGCTCGCGCTCCCCAACGACACGGAATTTGTTGTCGGCGTTTCGTCGCGACTCCTCGTTGAACGACTCGTGGAAGCACTCCTGATCACATTGCTCGGGTCGCTCTGGTTCGATTCTCTGGGCAGTGGCGGGTGGTGGCTGCTGTTTCTGCTGGTCGGCGCGCTCGTTACACTGCCAAAATGGTTCGCCATCGGGGAGAATCCCGTGCCGAAACGCGCGCTCGTTGCGACGGCGTGCGCTCACCTCGTGCGGTATGTCGTCGCCGGCGCTCTGCTCGCCTGGCGTCTTTCGTAACTATCTTGGCAGGACACATGACAACTATTCGCCTGACTGCGCTTTCGCACGGCGCCGGCTGAGCCTGTAAGCTCGGCCCCGCCGAGTTGGCGCAGGTCTTGCGCCACGTGCCGACGATTTCTGATCCACGCATCCTGGTCGATGCCGCGACGCGGGACGACGCCGCCGTGTATCAATTGACGCCGGATCGCGCGATTGTCGCGACCGTCGACTTCTTCACGCCGATCGTCGACGACGCCTACGACTTCGGCCGGATTGCGGCCGCGAACGCATTCTCCGATGTGTATGCGATGGGTGGCACGCCGCTGCTGGCGCTGAATCTCGTCGGCTGGCCGCGCGACACGCTTCCCTACGAGCTGCTCGGCGAGGTGCTACGCGGCGGCGCCGATATCGCGAAGGAGGCCGGTGCGTTTGTACTCGGCGGACATTCCATCGACGATCCGGAGCCGAAATACGGGATGGTCGCCATCGGTGAAGTGCACCCTAACCGGCTCATCACGCTCGCGCGCGCGCGCGCCGGCGACGTCCTCGTGCTGACCAAGCCGATCGGCACCGGCGTGCTCGCGACCGCGTTGAAACGCGATCTCGCCAGTGCTGCTGAGATCGCCCCCGCGGTGCAATCGATGGCGACGTTGAACGCGGGAGCCGCGAGGGCCATGCGCGCCACCGGCGGTGGCGTGCACGCCGCCACCGACGTCACCGGGTTTGGCCTGCTCGGCCATTTGCACAACATGCTGAGCGCGAGCGGTGTGGCGGCCGAGATCGATGCGGCGGCCGTACCGCTATTGCCCAAAGCCGTCGAGCTCGCCGAACGTGGCGCGATTCCGGGCGGCACCAAGCGCAATCGCGAAGCCTTGGCGGTACATGTGAAGATCGGCGACGGCGTCCCGGAGCCGGTTCGACTCCTGTTATTCGATGCGCAGACGTCGGGTGGATTGCTCATCGCCGTCGATCCCGATCGCGCCGGTGCGCTGCTCGGCGCGCTGGAGCGGGAGAGCACGCCCGCGGCGGCCAAAATCGGCCGGATCTCGCGCGGCGTTGCCGGCACGATCACGGTAAGCTGAACGCCATGTCCAAGATTCGGGAATACCGTGCGCTGACACCGGAGTCGCTCGATGCATTGGAGCGCGCGGTGCGCGAGCACCGCCGGGTAGCGCTCAGGCGCCGTGGCACCGAATATGTCGTCGTGGCCGAGCGCCTCGAGACGAGCGGACGCGATGATGTCCTCGCGGGACGGCTCCCCATGACGGGTGAGGTCCTCACGTTCCCGTTGCGTGACCTGGAGAGCTTCGCGGTCCTGCCATAGCTCCATGTTCACCCGCATGCTCGTAGGTCTGGACGGCAGTCCCAACGCCGACGAAGCGCTCGAGCAGGCCGTGCATCTCGCGCAGCGCTTCAAGGCCAAGATCGTCGTGGCCCATGTGCAGGAGACGCACGGGATCGGGCGACGCGCATCGGACTCTGGTGATCTGCTCAAGCGTGCGGAGGAGCGGGTACGCGACGCCGGCCTCCGAGTCGCGACGGTGCAGAAGAGTGGCCATCCGGATGAGGAGCTCGCGGCGCTCGCGCGCGACGTCGATACGGTGCTCGTCGGCCGTCGCGGGCGGTCGTCGCCGGCCGAGGTCGTCGGCAAGACCGTCGCATCACTGATCCGGATCGCCGAGCGCTCGGTGATCGTGTGCGCGAGCAAGCCGTCGCCGATGAATACCTGCGCTGTCGCCTATGACGGCCGCGCCACGGCGCAGCGCGCACTCGAGCTGGTGGCGCGGTTCTCGAGCGTCACCCACAGCACGGTGCACATCATTCACACCACGATCGATCCGGCGATGGGAACGATGGTCGTCGGCGAAGCGGAGGCGCTGTTGTCGCTGCAGGGAGTCGCATTCGTCACGCATCTGGAGCATGGCACACCCGGGGAGGCCGTCGCGCGCGTCATCGCACGCACGCAGTGCGATGCGCTGTTCGCCGGCGCACACGTGGGCGAGCGCCAGGCCGTCACCGTCTCGCATGCTGAAGACATTTTGCTGCACACCGATATCCCGGTGGTGATCGAGCCGTGACCGGTCGATTCGTGCTCGTGCACGCCGACGAAAGCTGTCTCGGCAACGATTCCACGAAGCCGAGTCGCGGCGGAAACGGTGCGTTGATCGAGGCGCCGGCGGGCGACAGCGTCGCCCGCTGGGATTTTTATGAATGCTCGCCACAGACGACCAACAACAAGATGGCGCTCGCGGGCGCGATCGCGTCGCTCGAGTGGGTGCGCCGCCAGTGGGGACATGCCCACGTCCGGTTCGTTTCCGACTCTGAGTATCTCGTCAAGGGCATGACCGAGTGGCTGCCGGGGTGGGAGGCGCGGGGTTGGCGCCGCAAGACCGGCGCGCTCGAGAATACGGAGCTCTGGCAGAAGCTGGCGCAGGTCGCGCGAGCCCACACGGTGGACTGGCGCTGGGTACGCGGGCACAACGAGCACGTGAAGAACGAATACGCGAATATCGTCGCGATTGAGGCTGCCGAGCAGCAACAGCGCTCCAACGGCCTGATTCCGTCCGGCTTCGACACGTGGCTCGCGCAGCAGCGCGCGCGCGGCAAGTTTCTGGACTTCGATCCCGACAAGGAGCTGCATGAGCGAGCCTAAGGACCACGTCGTTGCCTCCGACCAATCGGTGCCGGTCGATCGGATTCCGCTCTACGAGGTCTACATGCGCATGGCCGAGGAGTTGGCGAAGCGTTCAACCTGCATGCGGCTCCAGGTGGGCACGGTGGTCACCGATCAGCGGCTCGAGAACGTGCTGGCCATCGGCTACAACGGCAACGCGCGCGGGCTGCCGAATAAATGCGACTCCGCGGTCCCGGGAAATTGCGGGTGCATCCACTCGGAGATGAATGCCCTGGTCAAGGCGCCGGGCAATGTGCGCGACAAGGTCGTCTTCGTGAGCGCCTCGCCGTGTGTGATGTGCGCGAAGCTCATCATCAACTCCGGCGTGACGCACGTGTTCTACCGCAAGGCGTACCGCGATCCCTCGGGCGTCGAAGTGTTGCAGCAGGGAGGCGTCGTCCCGGTGCTGTATGACAAGTGGATGAAGGCGTGGCGTAACGGTGGATGAGCTAGATCGGCTGTTCGGCTTGCTCGTCAGCGCGCTCGCGCGCGAAGCGCGAGTCGCGGTCCCCTTCCCCGCATCCGACGTGTACGAACGCCTCGTCCCATATCGCTCCAATCGCGCACGCCTGAACGTCGCGACGCATCAGGATTACGAGATGGCGGTGCTGCGCCTGCTCGCCGGCGAGCGTGGCTACGTGCAACTCGAGCCCGAGACGGTGCGCGAGGCGATGCAGCGTGAAATCGCCACCATCAATCCCGATCCCGCGTACTTCCGCAGCTTCCCCGACGCGCAAGTCATGGTAAATGGACGCGCCGCCGAGCGGGTGATGCAGGCCGACCGCGCGTACGCGCCGCCAGGGCAGGCCGCCGACGAGGAAATGGAATTGAGCGACACCACGGGTGAGAATCCCGTGCCCGTGCCGTTCTCGCCGCCGGCCGCATTCCGCGCGCCGATCCACAGATCCAAGGACGCGCTGGCGCCGGATCAGTGCGAGTACTGCGGCGGCGTGTTGCCTGCAAACCGCGAGGCACGGTTCTGTCCCCATTGCGGGCAACCGCGTGAGGGCGAGCTCAAATGCCCGGGCTGTGGCAGTGCGCTGGACGTGGGTTGGGCGTATTGCCTGGCGTGCGGTCGCCCGACCGGATTCGAGTGAAGTCGTTCACCGTCGCGGTCATCGCGGGAGATGGGATCGGGCCGGAAGTCATCGAAGCCGCGATTCCGATTCTCGATCGCGTGGCCGCGAAGCATTCCTTCTCAGTTCAGTGGGAACGGCTGCCGTACTCCGCTGATCATTATCTCAGGACCAAAGAGACACTCCCCGACGCGGCGTTTCGGCATCTGCAGAACGACGTTGACGCCATCTTCCTCGGCGCCCTGGGCGACCCGCGTGTTGCCGGCAACGAGCATGCCCGCGATATCTTGCTCGGTCTGCGATTCAGACTCGACCTCTATGTGAACTTCCGCCCCGTCGAGTTGCTGCACCCCGATCTCAGCCCCCTTCGCCTCGACGGTCCGATTGACTTCGTGATCTTCCGCGAAAACACCGAGGGGCAGTACCTGGGCCGCGGCCGCTCGAGCGGGGACGAGCACATCGCCGAAGAGGTCAACACCGGCAGAGGTGTCGAGCGAATCATCCGCGCGGCTTTCGAATGGGCCAAGGCTCACGGCAAGACCCGCATCACCATGAGCGATAAGTCGAACGCGATCCCGACGCACCGGATCTGGCAGGACAGGTTCAAGGCAATCGCGCGTGAGTACCCGCAGCTTGCGGCTGAGCACCGCTACGTCGATGCCCTCGCCCTGGAGCTCGTGCGCGAGCCCCAACGCTTTCAAGTCATTGTCACCAACAACCTTTACGGCGACATCCTGTCCGACCTCGGCGCCGGCCTGGTGGGCGGCTTAGGAATCGCGGCGAGCGCCAACATTCATCCCGGTAAGCGACCGGCACTCTTCGAGCCGGTGCACGGATCGGCGCCGGCGCTCGCAGGAAAAGGGATGGCGAATCCCGTTGCCGCTGTGTTGACCGGCGGTTTGATGTTTGAGCACCTCGGGTATCCCGCCGCCGCCGCAGACCTCAAACACGCGGTGCGTGCTGTCCTCGCGACCAAAACACGCACACCCGATCTCGGCGGTGACGCAAGCACGAACGCGGTGGTAAAGGTTTTGGCAGACCTAGTTTTGAACCCTAGTTGACAGCAATGGCACTGATTGGTTGAGTCTGGGTAGGAAGAATTAATCCCAAATGGGGAGAGAGAGGTTATGCAGTTATGCCGCCTCTTCCGCTCGCCAAGATTCTGAATGTCGCGCTTCCCTCCCTTGCAGGTGAGGCACGCGCAGTCGTGGACGTGCTCGCGTGCAAGAACGGGTTGCTCCCCTCCGCAGGCGACGTCGCCACCTTCCTCGGACTCCGCACCCGCCATCAGGTAGCCCGGACGCTCCGGCGCGCGAGTCTCCCGCCCCTGGAGGAGCTGGCCGCCTGGACTCGTCTCTTCTATTGGGTGCTCCAGTGGGAGCAGACCGGCGCCTCGTTACTCAACTTGGCGCGCCAAGCTCATCTCGAGCCGGCCACGTGCTACAGACTTGTTCGACGGTTAATGGGCGCGCCCTGGTCGCGCGTGCGGCGTGGAGGAATTTCCGGGGCCATCCTCCGCTTCCAGACCGTTTGGAAAGAGCAGCCGTATCTGCACGCGGCACGTCGTGAAATGGGAGTTCGGCTCGCCGTGGGCGCGGGCCCAGCCAGCGTCTTTGCCGTCCGTGCACCGCGCGCCACGTCGCTTCCGACGAGCCAGACGCCACGCAAGCCTTGCGGCATTCTCGCGTCGCGGCTGAGGATGCCCGGCTACCCCTTCGATGTCACGATCGCTCCCGACGGCACCGCCTGGCTCACGCGTTTGCATGCCGCGGTCCTCGAGCGCCTGCAGCTTCAGCCACTTCAGTCCAGCGGCGCCATTCGCGTCGGTATCGCGCCGACACGAGTCATCATGTCGCCCACCGGAGATCGCGCGTGGGTCACGAACCAGTTCACCCACGACGTAGCGGTCGTGGATCTCTCGTGGCCGAATCGCATCGGCTCAATCTCGATGGAAGGCGACACACTCGGTGCCGCGCTGTCCCCAGATGGCCGCACGCTCTACGTCACCACCAACCTGGATCGGCTCTGCGTCTGCGCGTTGACCGAGAACGGCGGGCGGATCGTCCGGTCGATGTCACTTCCGCTGGCGACGACGGAGATCACCGTTCACCCGGCGGGCAACCGCGTGTTCGTGCCCACATGGAAGGCGGGGGTGATTCTGGAGATCGACGCGCGCACGCTCGC
>Ga0075434_100004058_pt1 | contig 13132 bp, 9 predicted proteins | sample RhiMethybrSRZTD3_FD_75298 | JGI IMG/M metagenome (GOLD analysis project Ga0075434, IMG submission 75298) | Populus rhizosphere microbial communities from Tennessee, USA - Rhizosphere MetaG P. TD hybrid SRZTD3 | ecosystem: Host-associated > Plants > Roots > Rhizosphere > Soil | place: USA... | reverse complement strand
GGTGTATGGCACGGGCCTGATCGAGGGCCCCACGAGGCTGCCTTCGAACCGCTCGAGGAGCTGCTGCTGGCTCTCGCCCTCGTCGCACATCCAGCCGTTGAGGTAGACAAGCGCCGTGACCTGGTCGTTGCCTGTCGCGGCCATCGAGATGACGTTGCCGCCGTAGGAGTGGCCGACGAGCACGACCGGTCCGGTCAGGCTCCGCAGGAACTCGGCGAGGTAGGTGGCGTCGGCAGCGAGATCGCGCAGCGGGTTGGCGAACCCGATGGCGGTAAACCCGCGGTCGCGCAGGGCGCGAATCTCGGGGTCGAAGCCGGTCGCGTCGGCCCAGGCACCGTGGACCAGGACGATCGTCGGGGCCTCACCCGCCATCGTCATCACCGCTTCCTCTTGGGACGGTTCCACCGACTCCGCCACAGTACGCGCCGGCCGACGTGCGCAGGCAATCCTGGGGGGTGAAAGGAACTCGAACCCTAGCCTCACAGATCCGTAGGTTCCGCTCGGCATCGCGGGCTTCCTGATGCCCTGCGCTGGCTTCCCGCGTGTGGCGTGGTCCGGCTCTCGCCGCCGGATTCTTCAGGCTTCTCATTCGCGGGCGCGCCGCCTAACCCCAGTCACGATGACAGGCAGCTGGGACAGGCCGGCTACCGCCGCGGTGGGCAGGGCCCGCGGCCGTGCTGTCTTCGCTGACCGTAACGCTGTGACCTGGCTGGACGGTTAGTATCTGCGGGGAGTGAGCGTGATTGCGCTTGCTGCGGCAAACAATAGGCCCTCAAAGCCCGGTGAGCTCGTAGCTGGCCGCCGGGAAGCCCGATCGCGACTGAGCTGCCGCCTACCAAAGGATGGCCCGTGGCCGATCTGGACCGCCCGCCCACGCCGGTGATCGTTCCGCTGCCGGCTGAGATCGACATCGCCAACGGGGCCGCCGTGGGCCAGCAGTTGTGCTCGGCCTTCGCTCCCGGCGTCACCATCGTGATCGCGGACATGACCGCGACTGTCTTTTGTGACTCCTCTGGAGTTAGCCAGCTGGTGCTGGCTCATCACTGCGCCGCCGCCCACCGTGCCCAGCTGCGGCTGGTGGTGCCGCACGATCAGGTGCTCGGTGTGCTGAAGGTGACGGGCGTTGACCACATGCTGGCTGTCTACCCGAGCCTGGACGCGGCGCTGGCCGCAGCATCTCCCTCCACCTGAATTCCACGTGCCCGCGATTCTGCCGCCACACTGGCGTGCTCGGCTGGCTGATCTGCCGGGCAGCGGCGGAGCGTGCAATAGCCGGGTCCTGGTTCCAGCAACCTGTCCTTCCATCGGTGCGTGGTTGTCAGACCAGTATTTGATGGTCGCCACTCAATGGCATCAACACTCACCGCTGAAGTATTCGAGATAGTTGAGCGGCCTGGGTGGGGTCATGGCGGCTTCACAACTTCCAGGGCCCTTGCCGCCGGTCCCCCGTGATTGAGATGGCCCACCAGGGGAAGTAGCCGGGCGTGGCCGCGCAGCCCGGCGGCTGAACCCCCGCGCCCGCGCCGCCCGCGGCTCACCCGGCCAGGTGGCCGGGCTGCACGGTGCCGCATTGCCGGGTAGCGGAGCACATTGCGGTGCCCGCGTCCCCGTGCCCGAGGAAGGTCCGCATTGTGGCCTTGAGGCGCTACCCCAACAACCAGCGTTAGCCAAGTGGCTGGCCAAAATGGCCACCCACCTTTCCGCGGGGCGCCATCTCACCTGACGGCCGGCCCCGGCCGCGGGCGGCCAGCACCGCAACCCGGGCCGTAGGCCAAAGGGCCGCTGCGCATACCTACCTTTTATTCACGGTCAGCGACAGCACCTGGATGGCGATGCCCGCCGCGTCCATCTCCGGCAGCCGGTACCCGGTGAAGTCGGGCAGCCTGCGCCCCCAGTCCGCCAGATGGAACTGGCTGTACTGGTTGGAGGCCAGGACGAAGACTGCCACCCGGCCAGCTCCGGAATGGAAAAGGCTTCTTCAATAGGGATATACGGCATCTCGGGCTCTTTACCGTTCATCCGCTGGAACGAACCGTGCCGGCTGCGGCCGTCGTCAGGCCAGGACGGTCGGCTTGAGGACTTCCTCGCACCACTCGCGGAAGCTGGTCGGAGTGGTGGACTCCGGGGTGCGCGGCTCGGCGTTGTCCAGGCCCTGGTCCTTGGCGATCATCATGTCGACCGTGGCCTGCGCCATCGCGTCGGACATCCCGGCTCCGGTCAGCCTGTCCTTGAGGGCCTGGCCTGGAATCTGCTGGTAGCGGACCGGCTGGCTGAGCACCTCGGACATGATCTGCGCCATTTCGTTGAAGGACAGGTCCTCCGGGCCGAGGACGGCGACGTGGCCGGCCCCGCTCCAGGAGCCGTCCAGCAGCAGCCGGGCGGCGGCGGCGGCGATGTCGCGTGTGGCGCAGGACGGCAGCTTGCGGTCCCCGGAGATCGGCGTGACAAACACGCCGCGGTCCTTAATCGCCGGCACCTGGCGGAGCAGGTTGTCCATGAACGAGGGCATCGTCAGCGCCCGGTAGCTCACGCCGGTGCCCGCGATCAGGTCGTCCATCGCCAGGGAGGCCGTCGCCAGCCCGGCGTGCCGGGCCGCGACCGTCCCGCGGCCCAGGGCCGAGATCCCGACTACCCGCTGGACCCCGTGACGCTTGAACGCGTCACACGCCGGCCGGGTGAAGTCCACATAGGCGGCCTCGGCGCTGTTCGCATGCGGGTCCGGGGGCACCAGCCAGAACACGGCGTCCGCGCCCGCGAACGCCTGGTCGACGACGTCGATGTCGCCGTGCGACCCCTGGATGACCTCGACGCGCTCGCGCGCCTCCGCGGGAAGGCCGGAAGGGTCACGCGCTATCACGCGGATCGGCTCTCCGGTGGACAGGACATTGCCCAGGACCTGATGTCCGATCTGGCCGGCAGGCGCGGTGATGATGATCACGTGGCTCTCCTCAAGGACTAACTGGACACGGTTGTCTCGCTGGCGCGAGGGCGGGCTCAGATGAACCACCCGGGACGGATCAGCAGGTGCGGGGATCCGCCGTCCAGCGGCGTGGTAGATGCCGTCCGCGGTCACGGACACCACGCCCGTCGCCTGTGCGTGCAGGACTTTGCCGCCGGACCCTTCCTTGTGCCAGCCAGGTCGGGCCGCCGGCGCAGCCTGCCCGCCAGGCTCTCCGGCGGATCAGCCCCAGGGCATACCCGCGGTTATTGACCTCAGATATATACAGCTCGGGCGGTCCCAGTGGCGTGGCGGTCGGTGATGTCCATGCCGTCGACGGTCGCGCTCAGCTGCATGACCGGGCATCGCATCATCCATACGATTTCCGGGCGCGACCACCGGCCCGCGCGGCCCGCTCCGCTGGTCCGGTACCGGGACGATGACGGCACGCCTGAACGGCAAGGACCGTTTCCGGCCGCCGCTCCGCGTCGTGCGATGATCTAGCCGTGGGGCCTGCTGAAGGATCAGGTGTCCCGGCCAGCCGGAACGCGCGCCCTGGTGCGGTAGGGATTTTGTCCCGCCCCAGGCTGTCCGAGCGGCTAAGTGCCGCGCAACGCGTGACCGTGGTCTCGGCGCCCCCCGGGAGCGGCAAGACCGTCCTGTTGCGGTCGTGGATTGCTGAGGCAGATCTGGCGGACAGCGCCGCGTGGGTGTCGGTGGGCGGCGAACAGCGCGATCCGCAGCGGTTCTGGCTGTCGGTACTCGGCGCGCTACGCCAGACGGCAGCGGGGTCGGCGCTAGTGCGGGAGCTGACCGCGGCGCCGGATCTGGATGGGTGGGCCATCGCTGAGCGGCTACTCAAGGACCTGGTGCCGCTGGAGGACCGGATCTGGCTGGTGATCGACGATGTGCATGAACTGGGCTCGGGCGAGGCGCGGCGCCAACTGGAGCTGCTGGTCATGCGCGCGCCGCAAGACCTGCGGTTCGTGCTGGCTACCCGGCATGACCTGCGGCTGGGCCTGCACCGGCTGCGGCTAGAAGGGGAGCTGACCGAGATTCGCCAGCCCGACCTGCGGTTCACCGTCGATGAGGCGCGCAAGCTAGTCAGCGCGGCCGGGGTAGAGCTGCCCGAACCAGCGCTGGCGTTGCTACATGACCGGACCGAGGGATGGGCGGCCGGGTTGCGGCTGGCCGCGCTGTCGCTGGCCGGGCACCCCGACCCGGGACGTTTCGCAGAAAGGTTCTCCGGCAGCGAGCGGACGGTGGCGGAGTACCTGGTTGCCGAGGTCCTGGACCGGCAGAGCGGCCCGGCGCGGCGGCTGTTGCTGCGGACCTCGATCCTGGAGCGGGTCAGCGGCCCGCTGGCCGATGCCCTGACCGGAGGCTCGGACGGCGAGCGGATCTTGCAAGAGCTGGAGGAGACGAACGCGTTCGTTGTATCCCTGGACGCGGCGCGGTCTTGGTTCCGCTACCACCACCTGTTCGCCGATCTTCTGCAGCTAGAGCTGCGGCGCACCGCCGCTGGTGAGGTCTCCGCGCTGCACCGGGCGGCCACCAGCTGGTTCGCCGGGCATGGGCACCCGGTCGAGGCGGTCCGCCACGCCCAGGCCGCACAGGACTGGAACCTGGCCTCACGCCTGCTCGCCGACCACTGGCCGGGCCTGCAGCTGGACGGGCAGGCCGCGACCGTGCACGAGCTCCTCGCCGGGTTCCCCGCCGAAGCCGCCGCCACATATGCCGAACTCGCCGTACTGATCGCGGCCGACGAGCTAGCTCAGGGATCGCTCGAAGCCGCAGAGAGATACTTGGGGCTGGCGGCGCGGGCGTCGGCAACGGTGCCAGCCGGCCGGCGCGAGCAGCTGCAGGTTCTGCTCGAGATGGTCAGGCTGTTGCTAGCCAGACAGCGCGGCAATCCGCCCGCGGCGGCCGAAGAGGCACGGCGACTGCAGGCGATAGCCGAGGCGCCGGAAACGGCGCTGCCCGGCCTGGGCGAAGAGCTGCGCGGGCTGGCACTCATCAGCGTCGGCATTACCGAGGCGTGGGCGGCCCAGTTCGAGGTGGCGGAGCGGCACCTGGAGCAGGGCGTCGTGCTGGCGCGGCGGATCGGGCGGCCATTCCTTGAGTTCAGCGGCCTGGCGCACCAGGCAGTGATCGAGACCTACCGGTCGTTTGCGCAGGCGGCTGAACGCTGCAGGCGGGCAATCGAGCTGGCTGAACAGCACGGCTGGACCGATGAGCCGACGGCGGGCACCGCGTACGTGATGCTCGGCGCCGTGCTGGCATGGCAGGGGAGGGCCGAGGAGGCAGAGCCCTGGGTGCAGCGTGCCGAGCGCACCGTACGAGCGGAAACAGAGCTAGCGGCGGGAATGGTGGTCCGACATGTCCGCGGTGTGCTGGAGCTGGTGCGTGGGCGGTATCAGGATGCGCTGGCCGGTTTCCGGGCCGCCGAGCAGCTGGCCGGCAATCTCGCCGCGCCGCACCTGCACGTCCCACCCACAAGGGGATTGCTGCTGCACGTCCTAGTGCGCCTCGGCGAGCTAGAGCGCGCCGAGCAGGCCCTCGCCGAACTAGGCGAACCAGACCGCGAACGCGCGGAGACGCGGACCGCCCTGGCGGCACTGCGGCTCGCCCAAGACGATCCGCACGCGGCGACCGCGGCGCTCGCGCCGGTCCTGGACGGTTCGGCTCCGCTAATCCGGCGGACCTGGCTCATCGGAGCCTTCTTGCTCGAGGCGATCGCCCGGGACGCGCTCGGCGACCCAGCCGCCGCCGGGCGGGCCCTGGAGTGCGCGCTCGATCTGGCTGAGCCCGAGGGACTGCTGCTGTTCTTCGTGCTCCAGCCTGCGCCAGGCCTGCTGGAGCGCCACGCCCAGCACCGCACCGCACATCCCTCCCTGATCGCCGAGATCCTCGGCCTGCTGGCCGGGGAAAGGCCCGCGCCGTCGGCCGGGCTGCAGGCGCCACTCGAGCCGCTGAGCAGCAGCGAGATCCGGGTACTGCGCTACCTGCCAACCAACTTGTCGCAACCAGAGATCGCGAATGAACTGCACGTCTCGCGGCACACCGTCAGGACCCACATGAGCCATCTCTACGCCAAGCTCGGCACCCACAGCCGAACCGAGGCCGTCGAGTGCGCCCGCGCCCTAGGCCTGCTGGCCCCCCACGCACCCCGGCGCTGACTCACCCCCCCCCGCTCGCATAGCGCTGACCCGGCGGGTCCGGCTGACGCCGGCACAGCAGCCTGAGCCAACCGGGTCGGCGTCATTCCCCGGCCCTGCAGATTCCGACTACGTGGAAGCCCAGCTACCGGTCTGCGGGTCTGCGCGGCACTGACCCCGAAGCCGGAACACTACCGGCCTCCACGGCAAGCGCCAGAACTGGCTGATATGACGCGCGCCTGGCAGCGCCACCTTTGACAATCATCAAGCGCGTAATCGGCGTTATGGCCTGACCCCGGCTGGTTGATCCAGGTCGAGTGAGAGTCTTGCCGCCCACATGATGGGCAGGAGGGCTCGACAAGAACATGGCAACGAGGAAGAGGCACACGCCGGAGCAGGTCGTGCGCAAGCTCGCGACCGCGGATCGGATGCTGGCCGAGGGCAAGGACGTCGCCGACGTCTGCCGCGAGCTGCAGGTCTCTGAGCAGACGTACTACCGGTGGCGCAACCAGTTCGGCGGATTGAAGGCCGACGACGCGAAACGGCTGAAGGACCTCGAGCGGGAGAACTCCACGCTCAAGCGGCTGCTCGCCGATGCGGAGTTGGAGAAGGCCGCGCTGAAGGAGATCGCCCGGGGAAACTTCTGAGCCCGGAACGCCGGCGGGCGGCCGTCGCTCACCTCATGAAGGTCATGGGCGTGAGTGAGCGGTTCGCCTGCCGGGTCACCGGGCAGAACCGAACAACGCAGCGACGAGAGCCGACCGGCACCACGGTGGACGATCCGGATGCCGGGCTGCGGCGCTGGCTGCGCCAGTACGCGAAAGACCATCCGCGGCGCGGGTTCCGGCCCGCCCACCACGACGCCCGCGCCGAGGGCTGGCAGGTCAACCACAAGAAGATCCAGCGGCTGTGGCGCGAGGAAGGGCTACGCGTGTCGCAGCGGCGGCGTCGAAAGCGCCTGGGCGCCAGCACCGCGAACCCGCCGAAGGCCGATGCCCCGAACAAGGTCTGGGCCGTGGACTTCCAATTCGATGCCACCACCGACGGCCGCCCGATCAAGATCGTGTCCATCGTCGACGAACACACCCGCGAATGCCTCGGCGGCCTGGTCGACCGTTCGATCACCGGCGACGACCTCATCGACGAGCTCGACCGTGTCGCGCAGGTGCGTGGCTACCCGGCCGTGCTGCGCTGCGACAACGGCCCTGAGCTCGCCTGCGCCGCGATGGCCGACTGGGCCGGCGAACGAGTCGGGCTGTCGTTCATCCCGCCCGGCGAGCCGTGGCGCAACGGCTACATCGAGTCGTTCAACAGCCGCATCCGCGACGAGTGCCTGAACATCAACATCTTCTGGTCCCTGGCCCAGGCCCGCGTCGTGATCAGCACCTGGAAGGAGGACTACAACCAGCGCCGACGGCACAGCTCGCTCGGCTACCAGGCCCCAGCCGTCTACGCTGCAGCCTGCACCCATCGATGAACGGTGCTCACTCGCGGCGGCCGGAGCGAGCCGTGCTGGCGGCTGCCGAGCTACCCGAGGAAGTCCTGGACGCGGGTCGCGCATGCATCGAGGTCGTTGAGCCACGGTTCGTGGCCGCCGGGGACGACTTCGAACCGGCCGTCTGGAATTGCCGCGGTCCGCTTCGCCGACGTGTCATCGGCGTCACCCTCGCCCATGATCACGGAGACGGGCGATTTCATGCTCGCGAGTTCGGTGTCAGACAGGACATATCGCGGTGGTGTTGCGTCGATTCCGCGATACATCTCGCGAAGGTAGGAGGACACTGTGACGCCGAAACCGCGGCGACGAACCCCTAGGTACGTGGCTCGGACGAGCTCATCGGGCGCCGCATTCAGCGCGGCACGGCCGATGGTGTCGCCGAGGATCTTGCGGTACGCCGAGTCTGGCTTCGGCATCCCGAGCATCATCGCGCCCACCACCGGGCGGGCGAGAATGCGAAACTGCGCCACCGCCGCGCCGAACGCGACCGCTGGCGTCCCGATTGCGGTGAGGGAGCGGACCCGGTCGGGTCGGTCCAGGGCCAAGAACACGCCGAGCATGGCGCCTTGGGAATGCCCGATCACATCTACCGACTCGACGCCGATCTCGTCGAGCAGCCCGGTGAGCGTCACGTCGAACCAGGCGCGCAGGTTGATGCCATCGAAGTCGATACCGTCCGACGCGCCGTGGCCGGGCATGTCGATCGCGATCAGACGGCGGGCGGGGAGCCGGGTCATCAGCGGCGCCCAGTGCGCCACCCCGAGGCTGAAGCCGTGCAGCAGCAAGGTCGGGGCGCCGTCGCCGGTCTCCACGAGCCGGAGCCGGACCCCGAACGCCGGGACCGACACGAACCGGTGACGAGCCTGCACCCCGTAGTGGTCGAAGACAGCTTGCTCGGCCCCGTAGAAGCGCTCCCGGTTGCCGGCTCCTGATCTCATCTCGGCCCCTCGACCGCGACCTACTTTAGGTGTAGGTAGCCTCTAGTCGTTAGGACTGTAATCTAGGCACTGTGGCGAAGCCGGTCAAGGCCCCTCGGGGCTACAACATGAAGCTGCGGCAGGAACAGTCGCGGGAGACACGTCGCCGCATCGTCGACGCCGCCCGAACGCTCTACCTCGTGCACGGCTATCAGGCGGTGACGATGGCCGACATCGCCGAGCAGGCGGGCGTGGCCTACCAGACGGTGTATGCCACGTTCGGCAACAAACTGCGCCTGACGCAGGAGATCATCTGGACGACGTTCGAGGTTGCCGGCGTCAATGACGTCATCGCCGAAGGGTCGTCGTCGCGCGATCCCGAGGATTGGCTGCGCGGCGTAGCACGGGCCAGCCGCCTCGTCAGCGAACATCTCGCCGAACTGCTGCGCTTCCTCCAAGAGTCCGGCGACCCGGCGCTGCTCGCCGAATACCGCAAGGTGCAGACCCGCCGCCGTGAGCAGGAGTCCGACCTCGCCTCCAGGCTCAGGACAAGCGGGCGTCTGCGCGCCGGCCTGGTTCATGACCGGATGTGGGACATCCTCTGGGTGTTCAGCGGAACACACCTCTACGAACAACTCGTCATCCAGCAGGGCTGGACCCCCGACGCCTACGAGTCCTGGCTGGCCGACGTGCTGATCACCCAAATCCTCGCGGCCTGAGCAGCAATCAATAGGCCACAGCCCGCGGCATCGACCCAGGTAGTGATCGGCGACCGGAAGTAGGACCGACGGCCGCCGACGCTCCAGCGCGCTCGGCTACGAGGCCCAGAGGTTACGCTGCTATCGGAATCCGTTGATCAACTCTCACACGAGGTGGATTAGTTCTCGGGGTCCGGCCACGCCCGGCGGACCTTGGAGCCGCTCGCCGAGGTGCGCTGCATGGTGTGTGACCGCCCCTTCTCCGGCGGGGAGACCACCTGCCGCAATCCGCTGTGCAACCGGAGCGATCGGTGGTTCCGGTGGAACTACGCCATCGCCATGCGGTCGGGGCAGCTGAAGCAGGCGATCAACCGGTACAAGTACAGGGGCGGGCGCGGCTGGGCGCTCGTCTTCGGCCGGGTCCTGAGCGGTTTCCTCGAGGAGGAGCCTGAGATCTTCCGCCGGTTCGACGTCATCACCGCGAGCCCGACCTACACCGGCCTGGGCGGGCGGGACTTCGATCACACGCGGCTCGTCCTGGAGCGGGCGGCCGCGGAGGTGTCGCCCTGGGACGAGTGGCCGTTCGACATTGAGGGCGAGCCGGTCATCGTGAAGACTGCGGCCACGCCGGCGATGCAGGGCCACAGCTACCAGCAGCGCCGCGCGATATCCGAGGGCGAGCTGCGCGGCAGCCTCCGGGTGACGCGCCAGCAACCGATCTGGAACCGGCGGGTCTTGGTGTACGACGACGTCTTCACCGACGGGCTCACCCTCAACGAGGTGGCAAGGGCGCTGCGGCGCGCCGGCGCGGTGGAGGTCTGTGGCGTCACGCTCTGCCGACAGCCGTACCGTGGGCAGCAATAGACGGTGTCCTCGACGACCTTGGATAACCGCCTGTGGGCCGAGAACTGAACCGAATCAGGGTGTCAGCCAACAGGCGTAGATGTGGTCATGCTGGATGGTGCTCGCGCAGTGACAGCACGACCACTCGCCCGACCTCGTCACCGTAGACCACTGTGGTGGGATCGCGTGGGTGGCATGCACAGCTCATAACTCTCGTCGTGTCCGTGACCCAGTGCGCCAGTTCAGTACCACTGGCCAGCTTCCATACCCGCACGGTTTTGTCGCCGCCGGAGACGATGCGGCCGTCGGCGGTGACCACGGCGTCGACCCAGCCGGTGTGGCCTTCCAGGGTACGTTCCAGCCGTCCGCTGGCCAGGTTCCACACCCGCACAGCTTTGTATCCGCCGGAGACGATGCGGCCGTCGGCGGTGACCGCCACGGCCGCGATCCCGCCGGTGTGGCCTTCCAGGGTGTGCTCCAGGCGTCCGCTGGCGAGGTTCCACACCCGCACCGTGCCGCCGCCGCCGGAGACGATACGGCCGTCCGCGGTGACCGCCACCGCGTGGACCCCGCCGGTGTGGCCTTCCAGGGTGCGTTCCAGCCGTCCGCTGGCCAGGTTCCACACCCGCACCGTGCCGTCGAGACCGCCGCCGCCGGAGACGATGCGGCCGTCCGCGCTGACCGCCACCGCTTCGACCCCGTCGGTGTGGCCTTCCAGGGTGTGCTCTAGGCGTCCGCTGGCCAGGTTCCACACCCGCACCGTGCGGCCGCTGCCGCCGGAGACGATGCGGCCGTCCGCGGTGACCGCCACCGCGTGGACCCCGCCGGTGTGGCCTTCCAGGGTGCGTTCCAGGCGTCCGCTGGCCAGGTTCCACACCCGCACCGTGCCGTCGAGACCGCCGGAGACGATGCGGCTGTCCGCGGTGACCGCCACCGCTTCGACCCAGCCGGTGTGGCCTTCCAGGGTGTGTTCCAGGCGTCCGCTGGCCAGGTTCCACACCCGCACCATGCCGTCGCTGCCGCCGGAGACGATGCGGCTGTCCGCGGTGACCGCCACCGCCCGGATCTCGCTCCTGTGGCGTTTCAGGGTGCGTTCCAGGCGTCCGCTGGCCAGGTTCCACAGCCGCATCGTGCCGTCGCTGCCGCCGGAGACGATGCGTTGGCCGTCGGCGGTGACCGCCACCGCTTTGACCCGGCCGGTGTGGCCTTCCAGGGTGCGTTCCAAGCGTCCGCTGGCCTGGTTCCACACCCGCACAGTATTGTCTCCGCCGGAGACGATGCGGCCGTCCGCGGTGACTGCCACCGCGTGGACCCCGTCGGTGTGGCCTTCCAGGGTGCGTTCCAGGCGTCCGCTGGCCAGGTTCCACAGCCGCATCGTGCCGTCGCTGCCGCCGGAGACGATGCGGCCATCCGCGGTGACCGCCACCGCGTGGACCCCGCCAATGTGGCCCTCCAGGATGGTCTCCAGCGGCCCGCCGGGTTCGGTGAGGCTGCCTGGTGTTCGGGGACACAGCCAGGGATGTCCATCGGAGGGCTGGGCGGCATCCACCAGGGCGCTGATGCTCGGATCGGATTGACCAAGGAGACGGCCCACGAGCTGGCTAGCGAGTAGGCCCGGGTCGCGAACAAGAACGGAGGCGGAGAGCTGGAGTGCGCCGCGGACCGCGTCGACGTGAGCAGGTCGGGGTTGTTGATGGGAATAGTCAGTGAGCAACTCGCTGACGCCGGCGACCGCGAGCTTGCGTTCCAGCCACGCGAAGTTCATTAGAAGCCCGTCGAGCTGCTTGGAGCGCCCGGCACGAGCGAGGTGGAGGGGGAGGTTCTGGAACAAGTAACCGTCATCCAAGCCTCTCGCCCACACCGAAGGGTCATCTTGGCCGTCGGTGCCTGGGGAAATCGCCGCATGAGGGAACTGGGAGCGGTAGCCGTCGATGAGGCGGCTGTGGGCGAGTGCGAGGCCACTGGCACTGGCGGTGAGCTGGTGGGCGGCGACCTCGTATTGGAGGTCATGGAGCGTGATCCACCCACGGGTGTCGCGTTGGGCGAGGGAACGGTCGGTGAGCCGGGTAAGCAGCCGTCCGGTGTCAGCGGCACTACAGCCCGCCGGCTCCCAAAGGGCGCTCACCGCGTCGGGCGGGACGCTACCGCGGCCGGCGAACACGGCGAGCTCACAGTAACGGTCTTGATCGGCGTGGGGAAGATCGCCAATGCTAAGGGTGATCGAGGCAAGAACACTGGCGTACTTGTATCTGTCCGGCCCGTACGCGTCCGCGATCGCATCGATGTCGGCGCTCTCAAGCAGGTCCATCACGTCCTGCCAGTCCCGCGGATGGGCGCCACGGGCTTTGACCATGCCCCCGACCAGCGCTACGCCCAGCGCGAGGTTCCCGACCCGCAGGCACAGGCTGTCCGCAATGGGCGGTCGCCGGTCGAAGTCGGTTTCAGTCCAGCGGCCCAGCAGAGCCAGGGACTGCTTGAGCGCCAGCTCGTCCACTTCCCGCTCGGTGGCGCCAACGGCACGGGCGATGCCACGGTCGCGGGTGGTGAACAGCAGCGCGCCCCGCGGCGCGCCGACCACATTGAGCGCATTGAGGGCCTCAGCATCCCAGACGTCGTCGATGACGAGCAGGAACGCTCGACCGGCAAGCAGCTCGGCAAGGCGGTGACGGCCTACCTCGGCGGTCGGGAACGAAACCGCCTCGCCAGTGAGCCAGGCGGCGAGGCGCTCCTGCAGCTGCGTTGGTGTCGCCTGCTGGCCGGCATCGACCCAGGCGATCCCGTCGCGAAAGATGCGCCGCACGGCCGGGGCGTGTGCGATCGCGGTTGCCAGGACCGTCTTGCCGGCGCCGCCCATGCCGACCAGGCTGACGGTGCAGTGCGAAACAACGTCGTTGCACACCGCGTCGAAGATGTCGGCCCGGGCGACGTACCTTGACGGCAGGTCGGGGACGTAGCCGATGAACGCGGTGCCGGGCACAAGGGCCGGCAGCGACGGGCGAGCTCGTCGGTCGCCAGAAGGCGCTGCCGGGAGCTCGGTGGCGAGGAAGCTGAGAAGCAGGATGCCGACCCCCACCGCCACA
>Ga0075434_100004056_pt1 | contig 13133 bp, 8 predicted proteins | sample RhiMethybrSRZTD3_FD_75298 | JGI IMG/M metagenome (GOLD analysis project Ga0075434, IMG submission 75298) | Populus rhizosphere microbial communities from Tennessee, USA - Rhizosphere MetaG P. TD hybrid SRZTD3 | ecosystem: Host-associated > Plants > Roots > Rhizosphere > Soil | place: USA... | reverse complement strand
TGCTCGGGATTGATCGCTTTGCCGGCATCACAGGCGGACACGTAGTTCAGCAGATGCACCATGCCTGTATCCGGATCGACTTCCACCTCGACACCACCCCAGCCGACTTCCCAAAAAGTCGTTGTCGATCCTAACACCGCCTTTGGATTACGTTTATCCTTGTAAAGGCCTTTTCCAATTATTTCGCCAGCCTTGCTGCCGAAATAATCAATGATCACTTTACTGTAGGAAATCGGCGGCCCCTCGCCATAAACCAGTTGACCGTTGTGGAGCTTTAAATATTCGACTTTTTGTTGCAGCACTTTGGATGCGCACTGCAGCAGTTGCTTGCGGACATCCTGTGCCGCGCGCAGGACCGCGGTTCCCATCACGACCATCGAGCTGCTCGCGCTCGTTGATATATCGTATGGCGTGACATCGGTATCGAGCTGCGCGACGCCGATTTGCGCCATCGGCAACGAAAGCTCCTCAGCGACGACTTGGCTGAGCGCGGTACGGGAGCCTTGTCCGATCTCGACTGTACCGGTGAGCAGCATCACACTCCCATCCGATGACATTTTGACCGTCGCCCCAGCGACTTTGTAAGTCCCGCCGGCATCTTTAATGCAGCAGCTGATGCCTTTTCCCCGATTGCGTTCGGTTGGCTTTTCTGCCCATTTGATCGCATCGGCGACCTTCAGCAAACCTTCCTTCATATCGCAATCCACTGGTGTATCGCCCGCCGTATAAAGATCACCCTTGTGAAGCAAGTTCTGCAGGCGAAATTCCAGTGGATCGATGCCGAGCCGATCGGCGATCATGTCCATCTGCGATTCATATGCCCAAGTCACCTGGAGCGCGCCAAAACCGCGGAAAGCGCCGGCCGGTACCGTGTTCGTATAGACGCCGTACGCTTCGACATTGGCGTAGGGTATTTTGTATGGCCCGAGTGACCGGTAAGCGGCTTTTTGCGTCACTCGTGGGCCCGCGTCCGCGTAGGCGCCCGTGTCCATGTAGACCTGGCAATCGCGCGCGATCAATCTACCGTCTTTGCTGACACCGGTTTTAATGGTGACCCGCGCCGGATGGCGGGTTATCGTTTTGAAGCTCTCGTTGATCGAGAGCTGGAGTTTCACGGGCCTGCGCGTCATCCAAGTGAGCGCCGCTGAGATCGGCTCGGCCTTGACGTAAAGTTTGCCCCCATAGCCGCCGCCAACGTAAGGAACGATGACGCGAATCCGGCTGAGCGGCAGGCGAAAAATTCCCGACAAGTGGTCGCGTAAGGTAAACGGGTCCTGGCACGAGGCCCACACGGTCAGCCTCTCGCCGTCGTAGTAGGCGATGTTGTTGTGGGCCTCCAACGAGTAGTGTTGGACTTTTTGAAAGCGGAACGTATCTTCGAAAACATGATCCGCCTCGGCAAATCCTTTCACGACGTCCTTGCGGCCGAAACTCAGATAATAACAAATATTCGTTCCATTGAAGCGCTCGGGTGCTCCGTAGACGGAACCGCGAAGCTCCGCGCGCGCCACCCCGGCTTCATGCACCAGCGGCGCGTTCGGCGCTATCGCTTCCTCGATATTCGTCACCTTTGGCAGCTCGTCGTATTCGACCTCGATTAGCTCCAAAGCTTCTTCCGCGGTCGCCGCATCATCGGCCAAAACTGCGGCCACCGGATCGCCGACGTAGCGTACCTTGTCCACAGCCACGATGGACTGGTCTTTATAGGTGGCGCCGTACTTATAATTGAACGCTTGAATATCGTCGCGAGTGAGGGTCGCGATCACGCCGCACAGCGCCTTCGCCTTCGAAGCGTCTACACTCGTAAGCCGCGCGTGTGCGTGCGGGCTCCTGAGGATCCTGGCGTGAGCCATGCCCGGAAGCTGAATGTCCGTGGTATAAATTGCCTTACCGGTGACTTTTTCAATGCTATCGACCCGATGCGCATTGGTTCCTGCAACCGAAAAGGTTTCTTTAGTCGTCATGGACAATACTGAGAACGCCGCCCGGCGATCGTTCGATCGCCGAACACGACGAGCTACTTGCGGATTTTAGGACTGTCTTTTTCGGGAAAATAAAGATCGCAGAACGGACAATGAAAATTCATTCCTGAACCGAGCATGTGCGGATTGACGACGAAAATTTTCTTGCACTTCGGACAGGTAACTTCTACCGCCTGACCCATGATTCACTCCTCACTTCAATTTAATGGAATTTCTTGAGCAGCACCTCGGAGACGCAGGAACTTTAAGCGTCGTTCTTCGCGTCCCCGTGGTGAATTTCCGGTTGCTATGCCCAGTATGTCGTCCGATCCATAGGGATGTGCTGCAGCACCTCGCCAGGCACGAACTCCTCCAACTTGATTCGCTCCATCGCTTCGTCGGGGCACTTCGAGACCGGGGAGAATGGCCGATCCAATGGTTTCGTGGCATCCACGATCATGCCCGATGTCTTGATCTCATCCACCAGCGATGGATCGAGAAAGTTGCCGCGGAAGAGCGGCTGCAGAATGGAAATCTGGCGGTGCGGCTGCACCCGCGTGGCAATCGCCCACAGAATGTCCGTGGGATTGAACACATCGATATCTTCGTCGAACACAAAGACATTCTTGGTATGATCGAAGGTCAAGGCCGCAGCGGCGGCGCGACCGGGATCGCCTTCCGACATTTTTTTCATCGAAATAAATACATTGTAGTGCGCATGGCGACCTTGCTTGCACACCGCGGTCACGCCGGGAACGGCCTCGCGGCAGCGGCGCAGATACGCGCCTTCGCGCGGCAGGTCCATCCAGGGTTTGTCGCCTTCGGGTGTAATGACCGACTGATACATAGCGCCGTTTCGGTAATTGATTGCGCGGACTTCATAGTGCACGCAGGTCGTATAGCGTTGCGGGCCGAGATAGCCAGGCGCTTCACCGAACGGTCCCTCGACTACGCGGCCGCCGGGTTTTAAAACGCCTTCGATCACGATTTCCGCATCCGCGGGAATTAGCAAGTCGTCGCCGAACGTTTCCGAAGCGACCAAACGCAGAGGTTCGCCGAGATAACCACCAATGACATCGTATTCGCTGACCTCGAACGGACCGCTGTAGCAGGCGCCCATATGAAAGGCCGGGTGATGCCCCAGCACTGTGGCTACCGGCATTTCGAGATTATTTTCCTCGTAGTCTTTGAAAATTTTCCAGAGATGGCGCGGCGATGCGTATAACGCGGTGGAATTTTTCGACTTTACTTCCATGCGATGATAGGAAAGATTGTAAATGCCGGATTTTCGGTCCTTGGTGATCGTCGACAGGACGATGTAGGGGCCGCCGTCCATTTCGTGGTGGCGCATGATGGGAATCTGGTAAAGATCGACGTCCTTGCCGGTCATCGTGTTTTTCTTTACCGGCGCCTCCTTTTTGGAGACGATCGTCGGCGGCACCCGATGCTCTTCCATCTCCAAGCACTTCTCCGCCATCTGCGGCCGGGTGGCAGTGCGCGGCATGCCTAAGGCGATCTGGGTTTTTCCCTGTGAGATCTCGCAGTTCATGGTCAGCTTGATCGGCCCTACTTTGCCGTTCAAATTCAGCGGATTATCAAAAATAATAATCGGAAATTTCTTCTGCGCGCCCAGATGCTTGATGATCGCGGTAACGTCGTAATTCGCCGGATTGACTTGCTTGGTGATGTGAATCACCTCGCCCGGCAGCTGGCGCTCGCAATCCGCGATGAAAGTTCTGAGATCCTTAGCCATGCAGGCCTCCTGACAAGATTATGAAAAAGTTTATGCAAAAAGATTTATCGGATGCTGCCAAAGTTGTCAATTGAGCTTACCGCCAGTGCGGACCGCTGATTTCAAGAAAGATTCTCGTGGAGTTTACCCTGAGCGAAGTGGCTCGAAATCCTAAGTTTCTGCAAGTGCCCAACGGCGCAACTACTCGAAAATGACGGTTCGATTACCGTACAAAAACACGCGTTCTTCGAGCACCAGCTTTACCGCGCGCGCGAGCACGACTTTCTCGACATCGCGCCCTGCTTGTGCCATCGCCGCGGCGGTATGCGTGTGATTTACCGGAATCACGCCTTGCGAAATGATCGGGCCGGTGTCGAGATCATCAGTGACGATATGCGCCGTCGCGCCGATGATCTTTACTCCGCGCTGGTGCGCCTGATGATAGGGTTTTGCGCCGATAAAAGCCGGCAGAAACGAGTGGTGAATGTTGATCATCCGATTAGGATAGCGCGCCACGAACTTCGGCGAGAGAATACGCATGTATTTGGCGAGCACGATGTATTCCGGCGCGTAATCCTGAACCACTTCGGCAACCAGTTCCTCATGGGCGGTGCGCTCGAGTTTTTCATGGCTCACCCAATGAAAAGGAATACCGAATTGCTCGACGAGCGCTTTCAGCTTCTCGTGGTTGCTGACCACCGCCCGAATGGTCGCCGGAAGCTCACCCGAATAGTGACGGATCAGCAGATCACCCAGACAATGGGCTTCCGTGGTGGCCATGATAACGATCGGCTGGCGCTCGGCCCCCGTGAGCTTCACCGTAGCTTTGCCCGGCAAAATCTGCTCGAGGTAAGAAACCACCCGATCCGGCGCCGTCGGCCCTTCGAAGGCCGTCCGCATAAAAAAATGCTTGGCTTCTAAATCGACGAATTCCTGGTTACTGAGAATGTTGTATCCGGCATTGAAAACTACGCCGGTGATCTTGTGCACCAATCCCGGCTCGTCGGGACAGTCGATGCGAAGGATGTGTTGGACCACGTTTCTCTCCGTTCAGTAAACTGGGTCAGTATCGCACGATCTAAACGGCCGATAAATCGCGCTCGCCGAGAGACTGTGATTGGGAGGCCCTTCGACGTCGCTTCGCCGAAGAGTCTCGTAATGGCAGGTGGTTCAAAAATCGAGATGCTTTCGCTGTCGCTCAGCACGACCCACTGCTATTTTCCGATTTTAATAACCTTAGGAGAAGTAGATTTATGTTCTCCGAGGTCGACGAGAGATTGGCGTGCGCGAGCCCTTACCGGGTTAAGCCCGGCCGATCTAGTCGCAGGATGCGCGAGTGGCAGCAAAATCGCTTAACGAGCAAATTTGGATTGTGCGGAGGATCGCCGAGCTACCTCAATGCAGTGTCGCATGGCCGTTCAGGTTAAACATTCTCATGGCATTGCCGCCGAGGACTTTCTCTTTATCCTCCGCCGATAAATTGCTCATCCGTTTAATCACGTCGACCGTTCTTGGCCACGTGGCGACGGCGTCGCCATGGTCGAAGTCGCTGCCGATGATGATGTTGTGATCGCGCCAGCCATTGACCGTATCGGCGAGATAGGATTCCCAGGAAACCGCGGCAATATAGAACTGCTTGAAATATTCGCTCGGCGCTTTTTTTATCGCTTGTTTGCCTTCGAAGAATTGCTGCACGGCCACGGAAACCCCTGCTTCGCCTGGAGTATGCGCGTTGAGGGTCGCCATCAGCCAGGGTACCCAGCCGATTCCACCCTCGAAGAAGCCAAACCGCAGCGTGGGGAACCGATCCAGAGTCCCGCTGAAAATCAACCGCGCCGCGCTGACCATATAAGTCAGGGGAAAGCCGAGCGCTGTGGGAAAATGCTGAAACCCTTGAAAGCGCTCCGCGCCGACGAGCCAGGGATGACTGTGCTGTAACTCGAAAACGCGGGCGGCTGGATGGAGCAGAATCGGAATGTCGAGGTCGGCGATCTCCTCATAGAGCGGAAACAACACTTCATTGTCGAGATCGCCATCGCCCCAGCCGCCGTTGAATTTGACCGCCTTTAGGCCTAACTCTTTCACCGCACGGCGCAGTTCTCTTATCGACTCCTTGATGTCGGGAAGATAGATCCAGGCCACACCGATGAACCGTTTGTCACCCTGGATATCTTCAGCCACGGTATCGTTGTAGGCGCGCGCCAACTGACGTCCAAGCTCGGCGTCGCACTCATAAATCAATGGGCGATTGTCCGGAATCAGCACCTGAACATCGAAGCCGTCCTTTTTCATAAACTCCGCGCGCAACGGGATGCTCCACCGCCCTTCCTTGAAAGAGTGAATCTTTTTGCCGTCGCGGTAATAGGTCGCCACTTTGCCGGGAACAACTTCACCATAACGAACCATGTCGCCTTTATCTTCTACGACTTCAAGATGCCCGCGCCCGGGGTGCTTCACTTTCTCGATAAAACGCAGCGGCCAATAATGCGTATCACCGTCAATGTACATGAATATCCTCGTTATCGATGTATTTCAGCAACTGTCATTTCGAGCAACGGGAGAAACCCTTCTTTTCTACTTTTCGAATCTTAATTCGCTAACAAATGAACAGGAAAGATCCCTCGCCCTGGCTCGGGATAACCGGCTCGTCGCGCCGGTTATTTCACTCCGTACTTCGCCATTACCTCATCGATAAATCCGCTCTGGTCGATTTTCTTGAGGATTCGGTCGTCGATCAAAGTCTCGGGCTTGACGTTCTCCACCTTCGGATTCCCTCGCTTCATCAGCCGGATAACGTTAGTCACTCCGGCAGGATTCGCATAGGGTTTGCGGTCGAGCCCGGTGACCATATCTTTATAACCCTCTTCCGCGTCTTTCTCTGAAATCCGCAGATATTTTTGCAGAATCTTCAGCGTATTCGGCTTCTCCCGTGGCGAAAGACAAAATGCTGCACCCTCGATTACTGCACGCATGACGTTCTCGACAATTTGCGGATTTTTCTGAATGTAGGGCTCGCGCGCTACAAGCGACGAACTCAATATTGGTAGTTTGGCATTGCCGAGTTCAGCAAGGATCGGAAATCCCTTCGCGTGCAATGGACGGCTCTGTACGCCGTCGAGCACCGTGGCATCTATCGTGCCGCTCGCCACGGCTTGTGCAAGCACCGTTTGATCGCCGGCCGCAATGATATTAATTTTATCGCGGTCGGGATCGAGACCGAGATGTTCGAGGGCCAGCATTGCACCCATCCAAACCGTACCGCCAATCGCTTGTACACCGAATTTTTTGTTACGTAGATCTTCAGGAGATTTGATCCCTGGTCTGACCACCAGATCATAGGTCACGCGATTGGTAAGAGCCGAAAGGACTTTGAGATCGGAACCGGACGCCACCGCGCCAATGACTGCCGTACCGCCGGTATAACCGACTTCAATCTCGTTCGAAGCCATCGCGGCGACCAATGTCGGAGCGCCGCGCACGAACAGCGGCTCGGCATCAAAGCCGTATTTCGAAAAAAATCCTCTCTCGCGCGGCGCCCACAATGGACACACACGCGCGTTCATGGCCGCATAAGCGATGACTAATTTTTTTCCGGAGGCCGCTCCATGCGCTTCGTCACCTGCAAGCAATGGGGCAAAAATAAGCGCGAGAACCAAAAGCATGCTCATCATCGAACCTCCTGGCGCTCTACAACAGCTTTACAGCCCCAGTCCCAACAGATTAATGGCATTTTCGCCCAACACCTTGCGCTTGTTCTCTTGGGAAATTTTCGTGCTCCGCGCCACAGGCCCGGTTACTTGTCCCGGCTGCGAGGAGTCCCAATGGGGCGAGTCGGTGGCGAGCACGAGACGGTCACCGCCCAAGTACTCAACGGCCCATTCGAACAGGCCGTCTTCGAAAGGTTCGCAGCCGACGTAAACGCTTTGATTGAAAATATCAGAGGGTTTCCGCTTCTGCCACGGCACCAGGTGCGGCAGTTTCTCCCAGTGTTCGTCCATACGTGACAGCCACCAGGGCATCTGCGATGCCCCGGTTTCAAGACAGATGATCTTTAGATCGGGATGCTTCTCCATGACACCGCCGCAGAGGTAAATCATCAAACAGACCATGCTCTCGAGGGTGCGGCCGACCATGTGCGAGAAGAAAAAATTGTTGGCAAAGCGCTCGTGGCCCATGGACCCCGTCTTGGTATCATGAAAAATGATCGGCGTATTGGTCTTTTCCAGCTCATCGAAAATCGGATCGAAATGCGCGTCCGACCATTCCTTGCCGGGAATGGGCGTCGCCTTGACATTGAGCGCTTTGCTGCCCAATTCACGCGAGCGATGCAATTCCTTGATCGCTTCCTGCGGATCCTGTAGCGGGATGACGCCGGCCCACATCAGGCGCCCCTTTTGCTGCGAAGCGTACCAGTTCATGTAATTATTTTGCGCCCGTGCGTAAGCGGCGGCGAGCTCCGGATCGTCGACGAACCAGAGAATATCCAGGGCCGGCGAATTAGGCGACAGCACCGCAACGTCGATACCGTCAAGATCCATGTTGCGGACCCTGCCCTGCGGCGTAAGGTCCGCTTCCGTTACCCATTCTTTTTTTTCCGCTTTTTGTCGGCCCAGCTCCGAGCCAATCATGATTTGATTGCCGACCAAAGTCTTGCGCCGTTCGTTGTCCTTGGTCGGGAGCTTGCGTGGTAGAAATTCCCGATAGTTGTCCTCCACCGTTTGTCCCCAGCTCTCCAGATCGCCGACCAGATGACTGTCAAGATCGATCACCTTCATGCCGTCTATGGCCATGGTTCCTCCTTGTTAACGAATGCCGGCTTTGCCGCTCAATGCCTGATCGAGAAAACCGCTCTTTTCAAACTCGCGCATGATGCTGTCGTCCACCAAATGGTCAAGCGCAATATCGCCGATCTTCGGGTTACGCACCTTCATGAACCGCTGAATGTTTTTCAACCCGTCGAGAACGACAAAAGCTCTTTTGTCGGTTCGTCTGACATAATCCTCGTAGCCATCATTAGCCGCCACGGGATCATTGATAGCGAGTTTTTTAGTCATGACGTCCATGACCGCCTGCTTATTTGCCGGATTGAGCACGAAGCCATGTCCCTCGATAAGCGCGCGGAGCGCGCTTCTGACCAACGCTTGATGGCTTGCCAGATAATCCGCCTTGAGGACGATACTCGTTCCGACCAGCGGAATTTTTTCCACTTCAGCGAGAAAATTATAGCCGTTGCGCTTCAAGCGCCGACTAAAAATCCCGGCGAGGGATGCCCCTTGGATCGTGTTGGTTTCGAGAGCCTGCGTAATCACCCGCTGGTCGCCGAACGCGGCCAACGAAACCTTGTCGTGCTCGGGATTGATGCCGATCTGTTCCAACGCGAGCATTGCCGACATCCAACCGGTGCCGCCGATGCTCGTCACACCGATGCGCTTGCCTTTGAGATCGGCGGCAGTTTTGATTTCAGGACGGACGACAAGATCCGTCTGCACGAAGTTGGAAAACGCCGCGATGATTTTCATGTCGAGACCGCCAACCGCTGCCCCCAAGGTCGCCGTGCCGCCGGTATAGGCCATCTGTACATCCCCGGTATTGATGGAAGCGATCAAAGTGGGCGAGCCCGGAATAAACACCGTCTGCACATCGATGCCGTTCTTTGCGAAGAATCCTTTTTCCTGAGCAACCCAGAGAGTGGTCACCACCGAACTCATGGAGGCATAGCCGAAGACCATTTTCGTGCGCGTTTGGCCATAGCCAATGCGCGGAACTAAGCAAAGCAGCATGAAGGCGATAAGCGTCCCAACAAATTTCACTTGCGGCATCGATCAGCGGTCCTTCCGAATGACAGTATTGTGGGGATAACAGAGCGACTCTAACCTGTCAATTACAGTTGAGCCCGTGGCGACCGTGTAGGATGTGGCGAGGGCAACGAACCCGCATCCCTTCACACGCAGATTTGCCTAGGGCGCGCCGAGTGAATTTCTGATCAGGAAAGATTAAAGACTAGTAACTCATTGGTTCTTCCGCCGCCGCCGCATTCGACCGCGCCGCCGGCGTAGTAGAGGTTTCGTCCGACCACAACCCCGCCGAAACCGTGGCGGCCTTTGATCATCGGCGTGTAGGATGCCCACCGGCCGGTCGTGAGATCGAAACCTTCCATTTCAGGATAAGTTCTCATATCGCGGCATTCGCCGCCGGCGACAAATATTTTTCCCTGATAGAGCGCTCCGGCGATGCCGCTGCGCGCGGTGGGCAGCGGCGGTCCCGCTTGCCAAGAGTTACTTGCTGGATTGTACACGTCGTGCAGATCGACATTCTGCGATGACGCATCCAAGCGACCGCCGATCACATGAATAAACCCATCGCCGGCAACCACCCCGAGATGATCGCGAGCCTTTGGCAACGGCGCCAATTCGCTCCAGCGATCGCTAGCCGGGTCGTACACTTCGTGCGTCGTGACCGTAATTTTGTCGACTCCTCTGCCGCCGATAGCGTGGATCTTCCCGTTCAATACGGTTACGCCCAGCGACCCGCGCGGGCTTTTGAGCGGCGCGCGCTCACGCCAACTATCGGTGACCGGGTCGTACTCGTAAACCCAATTCACCGCATTGCCATGACCGTTCGCCGTGAAAGCGCCCACCACGTAAATCTTTCCGTTCAACGCCGTCGCCGCAGCATGGGTCATGCCGCGTGGTAATGGTGCGCGGTTGCGCCAGCTATTGGTCGCGACGTCATATTCCTGATTGAGCTTTTGATCGACAACGTCGCCGGTGGTGCCGCCAATGACGTAAATCTTCCCGCCGTTTGCGGTCACAGTGACTTCGCCGATTTGAACCGGCATGGGCGCGAGGGTCGACCACGCGCCGCGCGCCGACACGTTCTCGGCCGACTGACGCCCTACGTCCGTCGGACATGAATTTAGAGCTAGAAGAAAGAGAATCGCCCAACTGATGGACGCGTGCGAGTTAATCTTCACGGCCGCCTCCATGCGCGTTAATCGCACAGCTGAATAGTTACCGCTGGACTATCCCGCAGCCGAAGAATTGTTGTCAAGCAGAGCGAACGCTACGGGGATATAAGAGAAGTTCACGACAGACTTTGATCGTCATTCCGGGCAAGCCGGCGATAGCTAGCGCGACCCGAAATCCAGGACTCCCGAGACTTCTGGATGCTTGTCTTATAACTTCGTCGGCTTCCGCCTTTAACTTTGCTATTTCTTATCGAAGTAATACGCTTCCGGCGCCGGTTTGTATGAGCGCGGCAGCCAAATCGGCCGGCGGAGATTTCCCGGCCCGGGTCCTGGACGGGTTTTCAGCAGCCATCTGCGGTAAACCTCGTGGGATTTATCGGTATCGACAAAAATGTCGCCGTATTTATCCTCGGCACTGGGCTTTGTCACGCGCACTTTTTGATGCCAGCAATGTTGGCCGCTGATGAAATCGGGCTGTACCGGGAAGGTCAGATTCTGATGTACTCCGGCATCTTCCCAGAAGATTCTTTCGGAGTCCGGATCGCTACTCTTGAATGGCTTGATGCCGTGCACGTGACGCATCATCCACTTGCCATCGCCTACGCGCTTGAGATCGACAAGTGCGGTAGACCAACGTTCGCCCCCCTGTTCTTCGGCCAAGCGCCATCGGCCCAGGTGGTGCGAACAAGCAATGACACCCGGCTTGATTCCCTCCGTCACCCAGACTTTATCGACGAAGTAGCCAATCTCCGTATGGACTTTTAGCAGATCGCCGGTCTTGACTTCGAAGTTCTGAGCGTCGATCGAATTGATCCACAGCGGATTGCGATTGGAAATCTCGTACAGCCACTTGGCATTTCCCGATCGCGTATGGATCAGGGTCGGTAGACGAAACGTCGGCAGCAGCAACATTTCGCCGGCGTTGAGATCGATATTCTCGGGGTGCACATGACTCTTGATGTATCCGGGAATGGCGTGTTCGGGCCATTTCCAATCCCTCAAAGTCTTGGAAAAGAATTCGAGCTTGCGCGAAGGGGTGGGAAATCCGACGCAAGCCTTACCATCGATTTCCACTCCCAGCGCAGCGCCGTTTTTCGTGATGATTTTGCTTGTCTCATCGACCGTTGCATCCGTGAGCTCCGCCGATTTGATGGCGGTCTCATGAACTCGGTAGACATCATCCTGGATAAGAAATGCGCCGTATTTGCGCATGTATTGAAGAGGCGTCAGGTTCTGTTCAGCAGCGGCTTGGGGTAGGCCGGGAACACTATTTTCGAAAATCCAACCATAGTAGTCGGCGACCGTCATCTTCTTGCCCGGTTCATAGGGAGATTCGAAATGTTTACGAATCCCCAACGCGCCATCCGGATCGACGCGCCAGGAGAGCTCGATCCAAAATTCGTCTTCTTCCCAGATCTGGCCGATTCCCGCCGCTTCGTGGGCTTCATAAGTGGTGTTGAATTTCTTCCCCTGCTTTTCCAACGCGACACGCAAGATCGGCTGTCTGAAGCCAATCCAGCGCGCGGCTTGAGTCTCCTGACTCATCAGGTCGTGACGCTCCGATCCGTGGCCCATCGGTAGGACATAATCGGCGAACCATGCCGTCTCGCTCCAGGTCGGCGTAAGACATGCGTGGCGTTCGACTTTGCTTTCATCGGAGAGCATTTCAATCCAGCTCATGCCGTCAGGATTCGTCCACACCGGGTTGTAAACTCGCGTGAAATACATCGCCAGCTTGCCACGCCCTTCCTTGATAAAGTGCGGCAGCAGAAAACTCATTTCGAAAAATGCCAGCGGGTATTCCGGCGGAATCAACAATTCGTTCCAGACCCTGGCGGGCGCCGGCATCAAAGGCGGCGGCGGAACGTATTTATTTGCTGCATTCGGCGCCGTGCCACCCGGCGTGCCGACCGCGCCTACGAGGACGACGAGAAACTGCAGCGCGCGCGCGACTTGCCAGCCGCCTAAATTGCCTGCTGCTGTGTTGCGCCAGACATGTGAGGAGAACGCTGAACCGGCTTTCGCGACCTCCCGCGCCACGTCGACGATTACTTTCGCATCGATTCCGGCTTCTTTGGCCGCGAACTCGGGCGTGTATTGGGCGTACTGTTCCTTCAAAAGCGAGATGAAGCTCTGGAAGGTTTGCGGCCTGTCCGGATGCTCTTCGCGTAAATATTCCTCCCAATTCACCCATTGACGCAGGAATTGGCGATCGAAGAGATCCTGTTGCAGAAGCCAGTTGCACATCGCTAGAAGAATCGCCGCTTCACTCCCCGGCCACGACGATATCCAGTAATCCGCTTTCGATGCGGTATTGGACAATCGAGTGTCGATTACGCAGATCTTGGTTCCGGCGTTCTTTGCCTCGATGATTCGTTGAGCGTGAGGATTAAAATAGTGCCCGGTCTCGAGATGCGAGCTCAGCAGCAGAATGAACCGCGCATTGGCATGGTCCGGCGACGGCCGATCGATG
>Ga0075434_100004055_pt1 | contig 13134 bp, 8 predicted proteins | sample RhiMethybrSRZTD3_FD_75298 | JGI IMG/M metagenome (GOLD analysis project Ga0075434, IMG submission 75298) | Populus rhizosphere microbial communities from Tennessee, USA - Rhizosphere MetaG P. TD hybrid SRZTD3 | ecosystem: Host-associated > Plants > Roots > Rhizosphere > Soil | place: USA... | reverse complement strand
GTCCCGCAGCCACTCCCGCGCCTCCTGGTAGGGGCGCAGCGACAGGCCAAGCTCCTTCTCCGCGTCCACGAGCAGTTCCTTGTCGATGACCGGCGGCAGAATCGGCCCCGGCAGCAGGTCGCGGATGTTGTCCGCGCCCCGGGTCAGGATCCACTTGTGCGCCACGTGCTCGCCCGCCTCTTCCACCCGTTCCCGGTCCGGGCCGAGCCGCGGCGCCGGGGGCTTCGGGGCCGGCCGGTACGGCGGCGGCGCATGCCGCTCCCGCTCCCCGAACAGTTGCGCGGGCGAGGGCACCGACGGCGGCGCCAGCACCCCGGCAGCTGGCTGCTCGGCGGGGACCGGCTGCCGGGTGAAATACGGCTCGAGGAACGGCCGGTCCAAGACCTCGACCGTGTCCGCCTCCCAGACAAGCCGCTCGGCCTGGTTCGTGCCGAACGGCGGTTCCACCCCCCACAGGTGCACCCGGACGCCGAACGCCTGGGCGGCCTCCACGGCCGGCACCATGTCCTCATCGCCGGCGATGAGGACGGCTTCGGTGATGGCGCGGTGCCGGGCCAGCGCTTCCATGTCGGCCCGGATCTGCGCGTCCACTCCCTTCTGCTGGCCCCGCGCGTTCAGGTTGCCGAGCCGGAGCTTCACCCAGGCCATCTGGGCGATCACCCGCTGGTCGATCGTGGGCACCCGGTCCCGGGCGGCGTCGTACCAGTACACCCGGAGCAGTTCGCCCCGGATCAGGCTGTCCGCATGCCGGGTGAGGGCGCTGATGAGCTTGTCCGCGTCCACCCGGAACTCGCGCCGCGACGTGGTATTGAACAGCAGCTCACCGGCCGCCGCATAGATATATCCGACGTCCACGATGACCGCGTACCTGGCCAGCGTGGGGAGGGGCACTGGGAATTCAGTCATCGCAGATACGACCTAGTCATCACCCGGCTACAGGGGGATGTTCCCGTGTTTCTTGGGAGGCAGGGTCTGGCGCTTGTTCCGTAGCGCGCGAAGCGCGCGGATCACCTGGGAGCGGGTCTCAGCGGGTCGAATCACGGCATCCACGTACCCTCGTTCGGCTGCAATATAGGGATTCGCGAGAGTGTCCTCATATTCAGTGACAAGCCCGGCCCGGAGCCCGTCCGGATCCTCGGCGGCGGACAGTTCCCTGCGGTACAAGATGTTCACCGCGCCCTGCGCGCCCATCACCGCGATGTGCGCGGTGGGCCAGGCGAGGTTGACGTCGCCGCCCAGGTGCTTGGAGCCCATGACGTCGTAGGCGCCGCCGTAGGCCTTGCGGGTGATCACCGTCACCTTGGGCACGGTCGCCTCGGCGTAGGCGTAGATGAGCTTGGCGCCGCGGCGGATGATCCCGCCCCACTCCTGCCCGGTGCCCGGCAGGAATCCCGGTACGTCCACGAAGGTCAGCACCGGGATGCCGAAGGCGTCGCAGGTGCGGACGAAGCGGGCTGCCTTCTCCGAGGCGTCGATGTCCAGGCACCCGGCCAGGTGCATCGGCTGGTTGGCCACCACGCCGACCGGGAAGCCGTCGGCACGGCCGAAGCCAACGATGATGTTCGGCGCGAAGCCGGCGTGGACCTCCAGGAACTCGCCATCGTCCAGCACGTGCTCGATGACGTTGTGCATGTCGTAGGGCTGGTTGGCGGAGTCAGGGATTGCGGTGTCAAGTTCGGCATCGATGTCGGTGACCGCCAGTACCTCCTCGTCCGGGCCGGCGAGCACCGGGGGGTCGTCGAGGTTGTTGGAGGGCAGGTAGGACAGCAGGTCGCGGGCGAAGTCCAGGCACTCGTCCTCGTCCTTGGCCTGGAAGTGAGCCACGCCGGATTTGGTGTTGTGCGTGTGCGCGCCGCCGAGTTCCTCGAAGCTCACCTCCTCCCCCGTCACGGTCTTGATCACGTCGGGGCCAGTGATGAACATGTGCGAGATGCCCTCGACCATCAGGGTGAAGTCGGTGATTGCGGGGGAGTACACCGCACCGCCCGCGCACGGCCCCATGATCAGGCTGATCTGCGGGATGACCCCGGACGCGAGCACGTTCCTGCGGAAGATCTCGGCGAACAGGCCGAGCGCGACCACGCCCTCCTGGATCCGGGCACCACCGCCGTCGTTGATGCCGATGATCGGGCAGCCCACCTTCAGCGCGTGGTCCATGACCTTGACGATCTTCTCGCCGTAGACCTCGCCGAGCGAGCCGCCGAACACGGTGAAGTCCTGGCTGAAGACGCAGACCGGCCGGCCGTCGATCATGCCGTACCCGGTGACCACGCCATCGCCGTAGGGGCGGTTCGCGGCCATCCCGAAGTCCGTGGCCCGGTGCCTGGCCAGCTCGTCCAGTTCCGTGAACGAGCCTGGGTCCAGCAGCCGCTCGATCCGCTCGCGGGCGGTCATCTTGCCCTTGGCGTGCTGGCGCTCGACCGCGCGCAGCGAGCCGTGCTCCGCCTCGTCCCGGCGCCGCTGCAGGTCGGCGATCTGGCCCGCCGTGGTGTGCAGGTCAACGGCGTCCGGGCTGTCCGGTGATTGATCCCGGACGGCTTCTGGCAGGTTCGTCGCTTCGCTGGGCATGCGCCTCAGGTTAGTAGCAGTGGACGCCACGGGGTTTCTCCATGCCCTGCACGGGTGGTGTGAGCCCTGGGCTTAGGCTGAGGCCCCGTGGGCGGAGCGCCGTGAGGGAGGCAGAGGGACGCGTGTCCAGGGAGGCGGACCGGCAGGAGCTGCCCGCGCTGATGCGCCGAGACGTACGGCTTCTCGGTGACATGCTCGGTGAGGTGATCTGCGAGTCCGGCGGCCAGGACCTGCTCGACGACGTGGAACGGCTGCGGCACGCGGTCATCGCGGCCAGGGAGAACCCCCCGCGAGGGGACGCGGCCGACCCGGTCGGCGACGAGATTGCCGCGCTCGTGTCCGGCTGGCCGCTGGCCAGGGCAGAGCTGGTGGCGAAGGCGTTCACCATCTATTTCCACCTGACCAATCTGGCGGAGGAGCGGCACCGGGTGCGCACCTTGCGCGGCCAGGCGGAGCTGGCGCAGGTGAAGGGGGATAGCGAAGGGAGAACGGTGGGTGGGGGCCCCCGCCGCGAGTCGCTGGGCGCCGCGGTGGCGCAGTTCGCCGGCGAGCCTGAGCGGCTCACCGATCTGCTCGCCCGGCTGCGAGTGCAGCCGGTGCTCACCGCCCACCCCACCGAGGCCCGCCGCCGGGCGGTGGCGACCGCGCTGCGGCGGATGGCGGTGCTGGTCGACACGCTCGACGAGCCCCGTGCGCCCGCCGAACTGGCCGAGGTCCGGCGCCGGCTGCGGGAAGAGATCCAGTTGCTGTGGCTCACCGCGCCGCTGCGCGTCAAGCCGATCGGGCCGGTGGACGAGGTGCGCACGGTCATGGCGGTGTTCGACGACACCCTGTTCGGCCTGGCCCCGGCGTTCTACCGGGCGCTCCAGGCGGCCACGGCCGGCCTGCCCGGCGGTGGCGGCCCGGCCCCGCTGGCCGCAGCATGCCTGCGGTTCGGCAGTTGGGTCGGCGCAGACCGGGACGGGAACCCCACGGTGACCGCGCAGGTGACCAGGGACGCGGCGGCGATTCACGCCGATCACGCGCTGCGCGCCCTGGAGAACGCCACGACCAGGGTCGGCCGCGCCCTGACCATCTACGCCGGAGCCGCCCCGCCCAGCGCGGACCTCGTCCTGGCGCTGGAGGCCGCCGAGACGGCGCACCCCGAACTCCTCGCGCAGCTCGGGGCACGGTCCCCCGAGGAGCCGTATCGCACCTTCCTCCTTTTCCTGGCCGAACGCCTGCACGCCACCCGGGTGCGCCAGGCCGACCTGGCCTACCCGGGATGTGGCGCGTTCCTTGCCGACCTGCGCCTGGTCCAGGAGTCCCTGGTGGCCGCGGGCGCCGCCGGGCAGGCGTTCGGCGAGCTGCAGAACCTGATCTGGCAAGCCGAGACGTTCGGCTTCCACGCGGCGTCGCTGGAGGTGCGCCAGCACAGTTCGGTGCACGAGCGGGCGCTGCGCGAGATCGAGGCCGGCGGCGAGGTTTCGGCACAGACCGCCGAGGTGCTCGCCACGCTGCGGGCGGTCGGGTGGATCCAGGCCAGGTTCGGCGTCGCGGCCTGCCACCGGTACGTGGTCAGTTTCACCCGCTCGGCCGGCGACGTGGCCGCGGTGTACCGGCTGGCGCGCCATGCCGTGCGCAGCGGCCCGCCGCCGGTGCTGGACGTGGTGCCGCTGTTCGAGAGCGGCGAGGACTTGCGGAACGCCACGCGCGTGCTGGACGGGATGCTCGCCCTGGAACCGGTGGCGGAGCGGCTGGCGGCGCGAGACCGGCAACTGGAAGTCATGCTCGGCTACTCCGACTCGGCCAAGGAACTCGGCCCGGTCAGCGCCACCCTGGCCCTGTACGACGCCCAGGAACGGCTGACCGGGTGGGCGGCGGATCGCGATGTCCGGCTCACCTTGTTCCACGGGCGCGGCGGGGCGCTCGGGCGGGGCGGTGGCCCGGCCGGGCGGGCGGTGCTGGCTCAGGCCCCCGGTTCGGTGGACGGTCGGCTCAAGGTCACCGAGCAGGGCGAGGTCATCTTCGCCAGATACGGGCACCCGGTGATCGCCCAGCGCCACCTGGAACAGGTCACCTCGGCGGTGCTGATGGCCTCCGCACCGGCGGTGATCGAGCAGGGCAGGGCGGCGGCGCGGCGGTTCCGGCCGGTAGCCGACCGGATGTCCGGAGCCGCGCTGCGCGCCTACCGTGACCTGGTCGAGTCCGGCGGTTTCGCCGAATGGCTGGCGCGAATCAGCCCGCTGGAGGAACTGGGCCGGATGCGGATCGGGTCCCGGCCGCCGCGCCGCGGGACCGGGGCCGCCCCCGGACCCGCCGACCTGGCGGAGCTGCGGGCCATCCCGTGGGTGTTCGCGTGGGCGCAGACCCGGCTGAACCTGCCCGGGTGGTACGGCCTCGGCAGCGGGCTGGCGGCAGTCGCTGGCGGCCCGGGCGGGCTGGACGAGGCGCGGGCGGCCTACCAGGGCTGGCCGGTGGTCACCGTGCTCCTCGATAACGCCGAGATGAGCCTGGCCAAGACCGACCGCCGGATGGCCGCGCGGCACCTGGCCCTGGGCGGCCGGGACGACCTGACCGCCCAGGTGCTGGCCGAGTACGACCTGACCAGGCGGCTGCTGCTGGAGGTGACCGGGCACGAGCGGCTGCTGGCCGGCCGGCCGGTGCTGTCCCGTGCCGTCGCGCTCCGGGACCCCTACGTGGACGCGCTGTCTTACCTGCAGCTGCGAGCGCTCGCCGGGCTGCGGGCGGGGCCCGGCGGTGCGGCCCCGGCGGCCGGCGGGGCGGCGGCCACGGGGGAGCGCGATCAACTCGAGCGGTTGCTGTTGCTGGCCGTCAACGGGGTGGCGGCCGGCCTGCAGAACACCGGCTGAGGATGCGCCTTCGGGATGCCCTCAGCTCGCCAGCCCGGCCTTGGCCCGCTGGTGCTCAGCCCAGCACGGGTAGTGCGTTTCCGCGCCGCCCCCGGCCAGCAGCTTGCTGATCGCCTCCCTGGTGACCTCGTCGGCGGGCCGGTACACGACCATCCGGGTGCCCGGCACCGCCTGCACGGCCAGGCTGGTCGTGGTCAGCGTGAGCTTCGGGTACGCCGGGTGGCGGAAGATCTTGAGGTAGGAAGCCTGGCTGGCCACCTCGTGCTCATCCCACAACCGCGCGAACGTGGCGCTGACCGCCTGCAGCCGCCGGACGAACCCGGTCCATGCGGGCTCGCCCAGGTGCCGGCCGTAGGCGCCGCGCAGCTGGGCCACCAGCATCGCGACCTGCTCGTGCCGGTTCACATAGGGGTGGCAGCAGTCCGGGTAGGTGAAGCATTGCCAGAGGATGTTCCGCTCGCCGGGCGCGGCGCCGGTCACCCCCGGCCACAGCGCGGCGTACGCGGCGTTCCAGGCGAGCAGGTCGAACCGCTCGTTGACCACGCTGGCCGGCATCGGCGCCAGCGTGTCGAGGATCTCCTGCACCTCCGGCAGCACCTGCTCGCACCCTGAGCTGGCGGTTCCCGCGGCGGTGGCCGCGTCCGGCAGGTCGGCCAGCCGGAACAGGTGCTCCCGCTCGGCCTGGTCCAGCAGCAGGGTACGCGCCACCGCGCTGAGCACCTGCGGGCTGGCATTGATCTGGCGGCCCTGCTCCAGCCAGGTGTACCAGGTCACGCCCACACCGGACAGTTGCGCCACCTCCTCGCGGCGCAGGCCCGGAGTCCGGCGGCGGGAACCCGGCGGCAGGCCGGCCTGCTCCGGGGTGATCCGCTCCCGGCGGGCCCGGAGGAAGGCAGCCAGTTCGGCACGGCGATGGTGCCCGCTCGCGGTGGTCATGGTGGGCATGACTCCATCCTGCCGGGGGTTCGGCACGGTTGCCAGGTAGTGCTAATACCAGGATAAGCAGGCTCTTGGTACTGGCATTAGAAGCCCGGCAGGCTGAGAGCTATGACAGACACCCTCGCCGTTGCCGGGCCGGCGCGCCCCTCCCAGCGGCCCGCGCTGAGCCCTTGGTGGGCCCTCGCAGTGGTGCTCGCCGGGCAGTTCATGGCGGTGCTTGACGCCTCCGTTGTCAACGTCGCGGCCCCGTCCATCCATGCCAGCCTGCATACCTCAGGGGCCGGCCTGCAACTTGTTATCGCCGGCTACGTGATCACCTACGCGGTGCTGCTGGTCACCGGGGCCAGGCTCGGCGACATCCTGGGCCACCGGCGCATGTTCCTGGGCGGCCTCGCCGCCTTCACGCTCGCCTCGCTCGGTTGCGGCCTCGCCACCTCGACCGGGATGCTCGTGACGCTGCGCTTCGTCCAGGGCGCCGGGGCAGCGGCCATGATCCCACAGGTCCTCAGCCTGATCCAGCGGACGTTCGACGGCCCGGCCCGGGGACGCCCGATGCGGCTGTACGCGGCCGTGCTGGCCGGCGCCGCGGTGACCGGGCAGGTCGTCGGCGGCGTGCTGGTCAGCGCGAACCTGTTCGGCGGCACCTGGCGACCGGTCTTCCTGCTGAACGTCCCGATCGGCGTGATCTTGTTCCTCGCCGGGCTGCGGGCCCTGCCTGGCGGCCGCGGTGACCCTGGCCGCACGCTGGACCTGGCCGGGGTGGCCACGCTGACCCCGGCGGTGCTGGCCCTGATCCTTCCCCTGGTGCTCGGCCAGTCCGAACACTGGCCGGCGTGGGGCTGGGCCTGCCTGGCCGGCAGCGCGGTGCTGTTCGCCGCCTTCGCGGTGGTGGAGCGGCGCGTCGCGGCCCGGGGCGGTGCCCCGCTGATCCACGGCCGGCTGTTGCGGCTGCCTGGCACGGCGGCCGGGATCGCGGCGCTGTTCTGTGTGATGGCCGTCTTCGGCGGGTTCTTCTTCGTGCTGGCCCTGCACCTGCAGGGCGGCCTGGCTGACTCACCGGTGCGGGCCGGGCTCACCTTCGCGCCCGCCGGGCTGGCGTTCGCCGTGGTCAGCCTGAACTGGCAGCGCCTGCCCGGGAACAGCCCTGCGGCCGTGAGCATCGCCGGCTTCGTCGTCTACGGTGCCGGGCTGTTCATGCTGGCCGGGCTGATCCGCGGCGGCGGGTCCGGCGGTACCTGGCTGCTGGTGGCGCTGGCGCTGGTCGGGGCCGGGATGGCGGCGGCGTTCAGCCCGCTGATGACCGGCGTGGTGGTGCGGGTGCCGGTGGCCGACGCGGCCGACGCGACCGGCGTGATCGTGACGGTCAACCAGCTTGCCCTGGTGGTGGGCGTTGCCACGTTCGGCACGCTCTACCTGAACCTGGCCGGCCGGCTGCCGGCCGACGCGGCGGGCGGGTTCCGCCTGGTCTCCGCGCACGCCGCCGCGGTGACCTGCGCCGTGCTCGCGGCCGGCGCCGTGGCGGGCGGCATCCTCACCGTCGTCCGCGCCCGCGCCACCCGCTAGGCCGTCGTCGATGTGAGCCTGGTGTTGTTCTTTGAACGCCAGGCTCACATTCATTCACACGCGAGCCTGGGGAGCAGGCGGATAAGACAGATCCGCTGACTCGCCGGCGCGGGCAAACCAGGTCACCGGACACCTCTGGCACGATGGATGTCTGCCTGACGGTAGCGACCTGCGACGACTCTTCGTTAAGTTTTGAAACCAATGAGTGATGACAAGGGTGACCTCCTGTCACTTGACGTGGCAGAGATCACGAACGTGGTGGTCCATCCGGGCGGCCTCTGGCGCGAGGTGCGGGTGGTCGGCGAGACCGGGTCCACCAACGCCGACCTGCTCGCGCAGGCCGGCGCCGGGGCGGCGGAGGGCCTGGTCCTGGTGGCCGAGGCGCAGACCGCCGCGCGGGGCCGGCAGGGCCGCCAGTGGACCAGCCCGCCGCGGGCCGCGCTCACGTTCTCGGTGCTGCTGCGCCCGCGCGGTGTGCCGCCCGCGCTGCTGGGCTGGGTGCCGCTCATGGCGGGGGTCGCCGCCGCGTCCACGGTGCGTTCAGTGGCCGGCGTGGAGACCACCCTCAAGTGGCCGAACGACCTGATCGCGAAGGGCGGGAAGCTGGGCGGCATCCTCGCCGAGCGGTCCGGGGCCGCCGTCGTGGTCGGCATCGGGATCAACGTCTGGCAGGACCGGGCCGGGCTGCCGGGCGACGGCGCCACGTCCCTGCTGCTGGAGGCCCAGGCCGCGAGTCCCGCGCGGGACGGCGACGGCGGCGCCGCGGAGGTTCCCGGACGGCGCGAGCTACTCCTGGCGGAACTGCTCGCCGGGCTGTCGCACTGGTACCTCGCGTGGCGCGACCAGGCAAGCCCCGGTGACGCGGACACGTGCGGGCTGCGGCGGGAGTACTCCCGCCGCTGCGCCACGCTCGGCCGCGACGTGGTGGTAACCATGCCGGGAACCGAAGTGATCAGCGGGACCGCGGCCGGGGTGGACTGGGCGGGCCGGCTGGAGGTCCGGACCGAGCACGGCCGGGTTTCGGTGACGGCCGGCGACGTGGTGCACGTGCGACCGACGCAATGAACAGGCGCAATAACAACCGTTGAAATGCCGCCTGCCCGTGACGCCGCAGGCGCCGGGCCGAACGCCGCACAGTGCTGGCCGCCGCGCCTCCGGCACGACGCAGCCCCAGGCGCCGCAGTGCTGGCCAGCGCGCCTCCGGCACGACGTGTGTCCCGGCGCCGAGGACCAGCCTTCCGCCCTGCTTGCTGGCGCGCCTCCGGCACGACCAAGCGAAGCGCGCGAGGGAGGCAGACGACGGAGTATGCCACCATGTGCACATGGCCGGCGCTGATGACCTGTCCGAAGGAGAACAGAGCGTACTGACGCTCCATCCGCACTGGAAAACCGTGCTGATGCCCATCGTGATCTTGATCGGCCTGGCCATCGCCGCCGCGGTCCTGCTGGCCGTGATCCCGCACGGCAGGCTGGCCGGCCCGGAGCGGATTGCGGTGGGTGCCCTGGCGCTGATCATCGCGATCACCTTCACGCTGGCGCCGCTGCTGCGCTGGCGGACCACCACCTATGAGCTGACCACCCGCCGGTTCCGGCTGCGTTACGGCATCCTGTCCCGGACCGGCCGCGACTTCCCGCTGATCCGGATCAGCGACGTCTCGTTCTCGCACGGGCTGATCGACCGGATGCTCGGGTGTGGCCGGCTCGTGATCGAGTCCGCCGGAGAGCACGGGCAGTTGGTGCTGAACGAGATACCCGGCGTGGCAAAGGTGCAGGCCACGCTGTTCCAGCTCGTCGAGGACGAGCAGGCTCGGCTGGCCAGGGAAGACCGCTAGCGACGTTCCCGTATTCTCCGCGTTATGGACGGCGTGATAGTGCGGGAACGGATCGCGGGGCATCCCGGCGTCGCGGAGCTCATGCTCGACCGCGCGGAGGCCATGAACGCGATCAACACGGCGATGGCGGTCCGGCTGGCCCAGGCCTGTGCCGAACTGGCGCAAGACCGCCAGGTCCAGGCGGTCGTGCTCTACGGCAGCGGCGCACGCGCCTTCTGCGTGGGCGCCGACCTCAAGGAACGCAACCGGATGTCGGATGCCGACTTCCTGCGGCAGCGCCCGGTGTTCCGCGCGGCGTTCGGCGGGCTGCTGGCCCTGCCGCAGCCGGTGATCGCCGCGGTCCACGGCTACGCCCTGGGCGGTGGCTGCGAGCTGGCACTGTGCTGCGACGTGATCGTGGCCGACGAAACCGCGGTGTTCGGCCTGCCGGAGACCACGGTCGGCCTGGTGCCCGGGGGCGGCGGGACCCAGCTCGCCACTCGCCGGCTCGGGCCGGGCCGGGCCGCGGACCTGATCTTCTCGGGCCGCCGGGTGGACGCCGCCGAGGCCGCGCGGATCGGGCTCACCGACCGGGTCGTCCGGCGCGGGACGGCCTGCCCGGAGGCGATCGAAATCGCGGGGCAGATGGCGGCGAACTCGCCGGTCGCGGTCAAGGCGGCGAAGAAGGCGATCCGCCAGGGAGCCGACGCCGACCTGGCGGCGGCGCTGGAAGTGGAGGACGCGGCGTGGCGCACCGCCGCGCTGTCCGCGGACCGGCGCGAGGGCATCGCCGCGTTTAATGAGAAGAGACAGCCAAACTGGCCGGGGGAGTGAGCGCGCAAGGATGCGAGTGAGCGCATGAGCGATATCCCTTCCCGTATTTCGCTGCGCGAGGTCGGGCCGAGGGACGGCCTGCAAAACGAGGACCCGGTGCCCACACGCTCAAAGATCGCGCTGATCGACCGGCTGGGCCACACCGGGGTGAGCCGGATCGAGGCGGTCTCGTTCGTGCGGCCCGACGCGATCCCGCAGATGGCCGACGCGGACGAGGTGTGGGCCGGGGTGGCCCGGGTCCCCACGGTCCGCTACTCGGCGCTGGCGCCGAACCTGCGCGGCGCGCGGCGGGCACTGGACGCGGGGTTCACCGAGGTCGAGGTCGTGGTGTCCGCCTCGGACACGCACAACCGCAAGAACGTCAACCGGAGCACCGAGCAGTCGCTGGACGAGATCGCCGGGGTCATCGACGAGGCGCACCAGCGCGGCGCGACCTGCCAGGTGATCGTGTCCACCGCGTGGGGCTGCCCGTACGAGGGGGACGTCCCGGTGGACCGGGTGCTGTGGGCGGCCGGCCGCGCGGTAGCCGACGGCGCCGACTCGGTCTCGTTCGGCGACACCACCGGGATGGCGACCCCCCGGCGGGTGCGTGACCTGGTCGGCGGGTTCCGCTCCCGGCACCCGGATACGCCGCTCAACCTGCACTTCCACAACACCCGCGGTACCGGGCTGGCCAACGTGCTCGCGGCGCTGGAACTGGGCGTGGACGACTTCGACGCGTCGGTGGGCGGGCTGGGCGGCTGCCCGTACGCGCCAGGGGCCACCGGCAACATCGCCACCGAGGAACTCGTGCACATGGTCGAGGACATGGGGGTGGCCACCGGCGTGGACCTGGCCGCCATGATCGACGCGGCGGCCGAGGCGGAACGCATCGTCGGCCGCGAACTGCCGTCCCAGGTGCTCCGCGCTGGCCCCAGAACACGTACAATTCCGGCATAACGCCCTGGCGGCGCTCACCGCAGATCGCGAAGGTCCACCCCGGCTGGCTGGACGCGGTGCGCGAACGGCTCCGGGAACCGACCAGGCGCGGGCCCGAGGTACAGTCCGATCGTGGCTGAGCACTCTGATCTGGCGGCGGTACGCGCCGGCATCGAACGGGGCGGGGCGGCGAAGTACCACGAGTCTGCCGCGAAGGCAGGCAAGCTCTTCGCCCGGGAGCGGATCCGGCTGCTCACCGACGAGGGCAGCTTCACCGAAGACGGGCGGTACGCCAACGTCCTGGCCGACGGGCTGCCGGCCGACGGCGTGATCACCGGGACCGCCACGATCGACGGCAGGCCGGTGGCGCTGATGGCCAACGACTCGACGGTCAAGGCGGGGTCGTGGGGCGCCCGCACGGTCGAGAAGATCATCCGGATCATCGAGAAGGCCTACCGCGCCGGGCTGCCCATGATCTACCTGGTCGACTCCGCCGGGGCGCGGATCACCGATCAGGTTGAGATGTTCCCCGGCCGCCGCGGGGCCGGAAAGATCTTCCACAGCCAGGTGCGCGCCTCGGGCGCGATCCCTCAGGTGTGCGCGCTGTTCGGGCCCTCGGCGGCCGGCGGCGCCTACATCCCCGCGTTCTGCGACTACGTGGCGATGGTGGACGGCAACGCGTCGATGTACCTGGGCAGCCCGCGGATGGTCGAGATGGTGGTCCGGGAGAAGACCACGCTGGAGGAGATGGGCGGGGCCCGGATGCACTGCACGGTATCCGGGTGCGGCCATCACCTGGCGAGCACGGAGGCGGACGCGCTCGCCGCGGTGCGGCGCTATCTCTCCTACCTGCCGTCCAACTGGCAGCAGCAGCCCCCCACGGCCGCGGCCGCCGGGCCCGAGGACATCGATCTGGCGGCGCTTGTCCCCGGCAGCGAGCGGCAGGCCTTCGACATGCGGCGCTATGTCAGGGGCCTGGCGGACGCGGGCTCCTTCTTCGAGATCCACGAACTGTGGGCCAAGGAAATAACGATCGGCTTCGCCCGGCTGGCGGGGCAGGTCACCGGGATAATCGCGAACAACCCCATGTTCAAGGGCGGCGTGCTGTTCGTGGACTCCGCCGACAAGGCAACCCGGTTCATCCAGCTTTGCGACGCTTTCAACGTGCCGCTGCTGTTCCTCGCGGACGTGCCCGGTTTCATGGTCGGCACCGCGGTGGAAAAGCAGGGCATCATCCGGCACGGCGCCAAGATGATCAGTGCGGTGTCCGAGGCGACCGTGCCGAAGATCTGCGTGGTGGTGCGCAAGGCCTACGGGGCGGGCCTGTACGCGATGGCCGGGCCCGGCTTCGAGCCGGACGCGACGATCGCGCTGCCCACCGCGAAGATCGCCGTGATGGGCGCCGACGCGGCGATCAACGCGGTGTACTTCAACAAGCTGGCCGCCATCACCGACCCCTCAGCCAGGGATGAGGAGACCCGCAGGCTCCGCGAGGAGTACGACCGCGACATCGACGTGCTCCGCCTGGCTAGCGAACTTGTGGTCGACGACGTGGTGGAACCGCAGGACCTGCGGGCCGAGCTGATCCGGCGCTTCGCCGCGGCGGCGGGCAAGGACCGCTCGTTCTCCCGGCGCCGGCACGGCGTCAC
>Ga0075434_100004054_pt1 | contig 13135 bp, 6 predicted proteins | sample RhiMethybrSRZTD3_FD_75298 | JGI IMG/M metagenome (GOLD analysis project Ga0075434, IMG submission 75298) | Populus rhizosphere microbial communities from Tennessee, USA - Rhizosphere MetaG P. TD hybrid SRZTD3 | ecosystem: Host-associated > Plants > Roots > Rhizosphere > Soil | place: USA... | reverse complement strand
AGCGTGTGGCAGCCCTGGCAGTCGATCAGGAACGAAGCCTTGAACTGGTCAGAGCCTGGGATGCTCATCAACCACTCGCCGTTGGAGAGCTGCGGCACGATGTTGCGCGCCTTCGCAAGCTTGATCTCAGCGCTCGTGTCTGAGGCGCCGACGTCGACCGACTTTGGCCCGACCAGCGTGAAGCCAACCGCCCGGGTCGTGATCGTGTATTTGCCGGGCTCGAGCCGGCCGGCGGGGAAGCTGAACTGGCCTTTGTCGTTGGTGACCACCGACGTGGTGATGGTCGAGCCTTCCTTCTTGGCGCTGACCACCACGCCTTCCATCTGGCCTTCCTCGGTCGAGGAGACGGTGCCGCTCAAGCTCTGCGCCTGAGCGCCAACGAAGCCCGCGATGGTGAACACGCTGGTTGCAAGCAGCAGGGTCTTCAATTTCATGGATGCGTTCTCCCTATGGGGTCGAGCCGACGTCGACGCCTTTATTGAAACAACAATGGTCGCATGTTTCGGCCCACTCCGACAGGGGCCAGGGACCAAAAAAGATGGCCGGAGTGGGCTCCGGCCATCACGTCACGTTGATCCGTAGCGTTTAGTCAAGCGGCTCGACCCGCACGATCGAGGCGCCGTGATTGCTGCCAACCCAGAGCACCGGCCGCGGTCCTGTCTCTTCGACGAAGACGCGGCGGATGTTGGTGGTGCGCGGCAGCAGATACTGCGTCATGGCGTTGGTCTTGGGGTCGAGGCGCGTCACCAGGTCGGTGTGCATCGATCCGGTCCAGACCTCGCCGTTCTTGGCCGGCACCACGTCATAGGGGCTGTCCCACTTGGTGGGCGTCACCCATTCCTTGATGGTTTCGGTCTTGGGATCGAACATCCCGATGCCGCCGGTGCCGTACTCGGCGAACCAGAGCCGGTTCTGCTCGTCGACACGCCCGCGTCGCGGCCTGGAGCCGGCGGTCGGCGTCAGATAAATCGTGACCTGTCCGGTCTTGGCGTCGCGCTTGCCGATGCTGGTGCCGCTGAACTCAAGCATATAAAGATTGTTCTGCTTGTCGACCGGCATGCCATAGCCGCTGACCTGCTTGCCGCGCGGATCCTTCGAGATGCCGGCGTTCTCCCACTGACCGGTCTTGACGTCGAGCCGATATGACTCGCGGGTCTCCTGGTTGTTCGCCCACACCTTGCCATCCACGTTCCAGTAATTCGGCGACACCATCGAGGCCTGCGTGGTGTAGGAGAGCCATTCCTTCGGATAGGGATAGACCTTCAGCTCTTTGGTTTTGCGGTCGATCTTGGCGACGCCTGCCTGATACATCATGGCGACCCAGATATTGCCTTCTGGATCGAGCTCGAGGTCGAGGGTGCCTTTCGGCTGCTCCTCGCGCAGCACCGGCAGCGCATAGTCGGTGACCTTGCCGGTCTTGAGATCGACCTCGCCGATGAACTGTGCGCCGAAATCGGAGTACCAGGCCTTGCCGTCCGCATCGACGATCACGTCGTGCGGCAGCGCTTCTTTGCGCGGCAGGTCATATTCGGTGACGATCACCTTGGTGGCGGCGCCCTTCGGGCGTGGCAGCGTCTTGAGCTCGAATTCCCTGGCATCGGGGTTGGCCGGGCTCAGGCTATAGAGATACTCGGCAGCTGCCTGCGCCGCATTCGCATTGACACGCGGGCGTTCGCTGCGCGCTCCGCCCGTCACCAGAAGCTGCGGTCGCACCGGCGTGCTGCCGGGATAGTAGCGGCCCATTCGATTGAACACCTGCTTCCATTCCTCGACGTCGTGCGGAGCGCTGAGGATGCGCTGCAGGGTGTGGCAGCTGGTGCAGCCGATGAGGAATTGCTTTTGCTGGTCGGAGCCGGGAGCGCTGGCGAGCCATTCGCCATTGGAAAGCTGCGCGGCCAGATTGCGGGTTTTGTTGAGCTTGAGATCGGCCTTGCCGTTGCCGCCTGCCGGGATCTCCACCGACTTCGGGCCATCGAGAACGTAGCCGGCCGCCCGGATCGTGATCGCATACTTGCCGGCATCAATCCGGCCGTTGGGAAAGCTGTATTCGCCCTTGTCGTTGGTCACCACCGTGGTGGTGATGGTCGAACCTTCCTTCTTCACGCTCACCAGAACGCCTTCCATCGCGGGCTCCTCGGCCGAGGAGACCTTTCCGGTCAGGATCTGCGCCTGGGCACTCGTTAACGCGGCAACACTGACGCTCGCCGCCAGCGACAAGAGTCTCAGCTTCATGGTTTCCTCCCAGATGAATTGCCGAAACTATTGCACATCTGGCCGCGTTCGGACAGCGCCACTGACGTGCGATTATTGCACGAGAGTGCAAACGGGGTTGCGGCCGATGTTAATGCGCCCTCGCCCCGCCGCTTGCGGCGAGAGGGGTGTTCAACAGTTTCAAAAAAAGAATGGGTGAGGGGCTTACCATTCCCCCTCACCCAACCGTGTTTGCTTAACAACCAGCGCTGCCCTCTCCCCGCAAGCGGGGCGAGGGCGCATTCATGCGCGCCGAGCTCGCGGCAACTCAGTCGAGCGGCTCGACCTTCACGATCGAGGCGCCGTGGTTGCTGCCGACCCAGAGCACCGGCCGTGGTCCGGTCTCCTCAACGAACACGCGGCGGACGTTGGTGGTGCGCGGGAGCAGATACTCGGTGATCTGGCCGGACTTGACGTCGAGCCGGGCGACCAGATCGTTCACCATCGAGCCGGTCCACACCTCCGAGGAGTCCTTGGTCGGGACGACGTCGTAAGGCATGCCCCACTTGGTCGGGAGCTTGTATTCCTTGATCTCGGCCGTCTTTGGATCGAACAGGCCGATCGCGTTGGCGCCGTACTCGGCAAACCACAACCGGTTCTGCTCGTCGACCCGGCCGCGGCGCGGCTTCGAGCCCTTGGTCGGGGTTTCGTAGATGGTCACCTGGTTGGTCTTGGCGTTGCGGATGCCGATGCTGTGGCCGCCGAACTCGAGCTGGTAGAGATTGTTCTCCTTGTCGGTCGGCATGCCGTAGGCGCGGATGCGCTTGCCGCGCGGATCAAGGTTCTGACCCATGTTCTCGAACTGGCCGGTCTTCACGTCCAGCCGGTAGGTGTAGTGGTCTTCCTGGTTGTTGGTCCACACCTTGCCGTCGACGTGCGAGTTCTGCGGCGACACCATCGACGCCTGCGTCGAGGGCGACTGCCACTCCTTCGGGAATGGGTACATCGTCACTTGATGGGTCTTGCGATCGATCTTGGTGATGCCGGCCTGGTACATCAGCGAGACCCAGACGTTCTGGTCGTTGTCGAACTCGATGTCGAGGTTGCCCTTGGGCTGCTCGGGCTTGAGCACCGGGATCGGGATGTCCTTGACCTCGCCGGTCTTGGGATTGAGCACACCAGCGAACTGCGAGCCGAAGTCAGAGTACCAGGCCATGCCGTCGCGATCGATGATCACGTCGTGCGGCTGGGCTTCTTTGCGCGGCAGGTCGTACTCGGTAATGATCACGCGGGTAGACTTGCCCTTCGGACGCGCCTGGGTCTGGAAGCCGTATTCGGTCGAGTCCGGATTGCCGAGCGAGACGCTGGCGAGATAGGTGGCGGCCGCCTTGGCCTCGTTGCCGGACACCGGCGGGCGCTCGCCGCGCGGGCCGGGCAGGAGCGGCTGCGGGTGCGTCGGCGTGCTGCCGGGCGAGTAGCGGCCCATCCGATTGAACACTTGCTCGTACTCGGCCGCATCATGCGCCGAGGTGAGCACACGCTGCAGAGTGTGGCAGCTGACGCAGTTGATCATGAACTGCTTCTGCTGGTCGGAGCCCGGCAGGCTATTGAGCCATTCGGCATTGGAGAGCGTTGCGGCGAGATTGCGCGCCTTGCCAAGCTTGAGGTCAGCCTTGGCGGTCGTGCCCGCCGTCACCTCGGTGGCCTTCGGACCAACCAGCGTATAGCCGGAGGCGCGAATCGAGATCGTGTATTTGCCGGGCGAGAGCCGGTCGGCCGGGAAGGTGTAGTTGCCCTTCTCGTCGGTCACCACCGTAATTGTGATAGTGGAGCCCTCTTTCTTGGCGTTCACCAGAACGCCTTCCATGTTGCCTTCCTCCTGCGAGGAAACGACGCCGGTCAGGGCGGCGCTGGATTGCGCCAGTGTGTCTTGCGGCAGGCCGAACGGAAGGGCGCTGACAGTCGCCAGCAGGCAGAGGTGTCGCAGTCGCATTGAAGTTTCTCCCTAGACTTGATCCCTGGATTGGGATTGCGGACCTTTATTCCCGACGGCCAACCGTATTCCGAAATACAAACAAAGGCTTGGCGGTAGGCCGGAATTCCAAAACGACCATGGCTGCGCGCGGCGCCTTGCCTTATGGGCTAGCGTGGGCGGCCTGTACGTTGATGGGCAGTATCAGGCCTCGGACGAAGTGTCGCAAGCTGGATTCATGGGCTTTTCACGCGCTGCGGCGGTTTGCCCGTGCAATTCTGAAAGACGGTGAATGCTGCGCGCGAAGGTTGCGCGGTTCTATTGGTGCGCCGGGGCAGCCTAACCTGCCGAGCTTCGATTCGAGCGCGAGATGGACTCGGATCTTACGCCGTTTTTGCGATCGGCTCGCGCTGCGGCGAAGGCGTCATCGAAGCCGCGGCACCTGCGGCCGAACGAGTGAGGTTCGCATGCAGGCGCTCGGCTCTGAGCACGACGATCAGGTTGCCTTCGTCAGTGTCGTTGGGAGCGATGACCGAATCGGCGAATGCCTGCTGGTCCGCGACCATGGCTGGCAATGGCGCCAGCCGATCAGCTAACACCTCTGTGATCTCTCCAAGATCGTCGACCAGGAGTCCGAAGCTGGTGCCGTCGGGCTTTGTCATGATCACGATCTGGTTGGAGGTTTCCCGACCTTCCGGGACGCCGGCACCGCCGTCCAACACTCGCCGGAGATCGAGCACCGGCAGAGGCGAGCCCTTATAGGTCGTGCATCCCACCATCATGGACGGCATGAACGGGATCGGGAACAGGCTCGCGTCGTTGATCGTCTCGACAATCTCGCTGACTCGCGCCGCATACCATCGCTGCCCGATCCGGAACGTTGCAATGTCTTCCTTGGTTCCTGCTCGCATGCGGTCAGATCGGATAGCGCTGCTTCGACCGCCCACGAAGGATTCTTGCGCATTGGCGTCGCAAAGGCGGGTGTACACAAGGGCTATCACGGGATTTTTGTAAGCGTCGCGTTCGTCCTTGTACTCGCGATAGCCGGAGGAGCATTGGGCCCCGACCGCATAATAGGCGCCGTCGATGATCGTCATACCTGAATGGCCGGCGCCGGGATCGAGGTGCAAAAACTCCGGATCCATGGTGAGCATGTCGCCGGGCTTAAACCGTATGCTGGAACAGGCGATTACCCGTCCGTCCGGTTGGGCAAAGAGCGCGAACGAGTCCTTGTTGATGTTGCCGTCGCTGTCGCGCGGCAGGGCGTCATTCAGCATGGCGCTGAATTGCGGCTCGGAGTCGAAGACAATGGCGACCCCGCCCACCGCGGGAAGACCTTGCGAACTGCGGATGGCTGCGCCGTAGACATAGGTCGGACGATCGCCGTAGAGCGGTGTGGTCACAAATTCGGACACCGAATAACCCTGCGTGTCGCGCAGCGACAGGACAGACGACACCCAGCGATCAGTAAGTACGGTGCCCTTGAGAGCGGAATCGTTGGAGCATGATACGACTCTGCCCTGTGCGTCGAACACAAGAATATTCGTATAGACGGTGTAGAGGCCATTGATCGTGCGGAGGATCGAGTCGACCATCTCAGCGTCCTGATCGGAGCGCTGTTCCCGCGCGAGTGCTTCGGAAATCGTAGACGCCAGCGCCCACCAACGACAATCGTTGGCGCGCTCATAGAGATTCCGGTCCATGATATCCATGGCGAGTGCGGCATGAAATTGGTTGCCACGCAAGAGCGATGTCACGACCGTCTTGTGCAGGTCTGCAATCGAGCGCTCAAAGACGTCTTTCGTTCGAGCGCCGGTCTCGCTGATCTCCTTCAGGATAATTCTCGAGAAGGCCGTTGTTTGCGCATCTCTCTCGCCGCCTTGCGATACGCTGCCGTTCCACACCGAACGGCTCAGATCGCGCAGGATCCGATTTGCCTTCGCGGGTATGTTGCGAATGTCCTGCGTGAATAGTTCCGAAGCCCCAGAAACCCGGCTCAATACTGCGGAATCAATCTCCCGCTCGACCCGCGAGGGATCGCTGTTGAACGCATGTTGAAGCGGCACCATCACGTGCCCAAACCAAGGTGGGCCGGCGTAGCCTTGGTAGGGCTGCGCCGCGCGGCTCGTTGCAATGTATTGCGATGCGCCGAATCGTACGATCTGGCATTCGCTGCCGTGCTGCAGGGAAAGTTTGGCTCCGATCGGAATGTGATGGGCGTCCGAGCTGGCGATGACGACGCCGGTCTGATCGAGAATTGTGATCACGGACCAATCGTCCTCTGCAGCCAGGTTGGAGAATATCAAGTCTGCTTCGTTTTCGAACCGGAAGCAGAGGCAGAGGACGCCAAGGACTGCGCCGTTGGCGTCCGTGACGCGGAATGCGTAGATCAAGGATCGCTTCGCATGGGGGATCAGATCGCTTTGGCCAAACTTCTCGATGTAGGCGGACTTGGTCGTCATCGCCTCGTGGATCAATGGGTCGGCACTTCGGTCGACTGACACTGTCTCGTCCAGCCGCGCGAGGACGTGGCCCTCCGGATCAAGCAAAATGATATCCGAATAAACCGAATATTTGCGGACATATTCCTCGAAGCGCCGCTGCAGGAGCGCGCGCGCATCGCTGTCTCCAGAATTCTTTGCAAATGCCCGAATGTCATCATCGGTTGAGAGAAATCCGATATCTGCAGTTCGCTCGAACAGGTTCCTGACCAGGATGTTGATTGTGACCTGCGCCTTGGAGGTCATCTCCTGGCAGCATTTCTTGAAGGCCTCTGTGCCCAATTGATTGATGAGATCGGCTGCAAGCTCGCTAAACGCACGGCGTGTGCCGTTCATTGCGGCGCCGATGCTGGAAAGCTGCCCAAGGAGAATGAGATTGTCCCACACGGATTGCAGATGTTGGAGCGCGCCTCCATACTCGTCTGCAACATCCATGTGCGGGACGAGACGAGCTAAATTGGCATTGAGATCGACGCCTTTAAACGATCTTGCCATAGCTTCTCTCAACAACGACCGGGTTCTCGCGCATGTCGCTGGAGCAGGGAATCGCCTCGACGAATAAGTCGTCGGAAAATAGCTGAGACTATTTAAGTATTTGTTTAGGACGGCGGCGATGATGAGTGCCCGAATTTTTGGCACTCAGCTTAAATCTTGTGCAAACACGCAGCGCCATCAATCGTAGCGAGCTAACGCCACGATCAACTATCGGCGCCAGCCTTGGCTTGCTGACAAGCCGCCCACACGCGCTGCGGTGTGGCTGGCATCTCGAGCTTGGCACCGGCTTCGCCCGGGATGGCGTTGGCGATCGCGTTCATCACGGTGGCGATAGCCGCGGTTGTGGCGGCTTCACCCGCGCCCTTTACGCCGAGCGGGTTGGTGGTCGCCGGCACCGGATGCAGCGCGTCGCGCAGCGGCGGCATATCCTCCGCGCGCGGCATCGCGTAGTCCATGAACGAGCCGGTGATGAGCTGGCCGCCCTCCGTATCGTAGACGGCATGCTCCAGGAGCGCCTGGCCGAGGCCGGACGCGAGCGACCCGTGCGTCTGACCCTCCACGATGGTGTGGTCGAGCACGTTGCCGCAGTCATCGACCGCTGTGTAAGCCGTAATTGTCACTTGGCCGGTGTCGGGATCGACTTCGACCTCGGCGATATGACATGCATTGGGAAAAGTCTGTGGCGTTTCGGTCTGCGCCTTGGTGTCGAGGGTTTCCGCAATCTCGCCGCGCTCCTTCATCTCGCGCGCACGTGAGGCCAGGTCGAACAGCGAGATGCGGCGATCGGTGCCGACCACCTCGAAGTTGCCGTCCCGATAAGCGATGTCCGCCTCGGCAGCTTCGAGCACGGTCGCAGCGATCACTTTGCCTTTCGAGAGCATCGTCTCCACGGTCTTGAGCGTGGCGCTGCCTGCCGTCATCGCCGAGCGCGAGCCGACGGACGCCATGCCGGGTAGCTCGAGATCGGAATCGCCATGCCGGTGCGTGATCTTGTCGGCCGGGATGCCAAGCTGCGCTGCCGCGAGCTGGGGAAAGATATTGGCGTGTCCCTGGCCGGTCGATTGCACATTGAGCGCCAGCACCGCGGTGTCGCCCCCCGGAAACAGGAGCGCGGCGCTTTCGAGCGGCATGCCGCCGGCATGCTCGAGCATGCAGGAGATGCCGATGCCGCGAAACTTGCCGCGCTTGGCGGATTCGCGCTTGCGCTGCTTGAAGCCTTCATAGTCTGCAAGCGCGACTGCCTTGTCGAGGACCGCCTCGAACTCGCCGGAGTCGTAGGTCGTGCCGATCGCCGTCTTGTACGGCATGGCCGATGGGCGAATGAGATTGCGCCGGCGCAGCTTGATCGGATCGGTGCCGGTCAGGCGCGCGCCTTCCTCGACCAGCTTCTCGAGCACATAGTTGGCCTCGGGGCGTCCGGCGCCGCGATAGGGCGAGGTCGGCACCGTATTGGTGAACACGCAGCGCGCGCCCACGTCGATCTTGGGGATTTCGTACATGCCAGGCAGGCAGCGCGCAAAGTTGAGCGTCTGAATGTTGGCGCCAACCGATCCGATATAGGCGCCCATATTGCCGAGATGGCGGATGCGCAGGGCAAGAAATCTACCTCTCTCGTCGAGCGCCAGCTCGCCCTCGGTGAAGGTGTCGCGTGCCTGGCCGTCGGAGAGAAATGCTTCCGAGCGCGTCGACATCCAATGTACCGGGCGGCCGCAAAGCTTTGCGCCGATCATGACCGCGATGTATTCCGGATAGGCGCCGGTCTTGAGCCCGAAAGCGCCGCCGACGTCCTCGGTGATGACGTGCAGGCGCTCCTTCGGCCAGCTCATGATGCCGAGGATGTTGTCGCGCAGCGCGCCGGCGCTCTGCGAGCAGGCCCGCACCGTGAACCGGTCGGTAGCCTTGTCATAGCCCGCGGTGAGGCCGCGCGGCTCCATCGAGGCAACGACGAGGCGCTGGTTGACGATAGAAACACGCGCAACATGCGGTGCACTGCGGATGATCTCGTCGACCGTGGCCGCGTTCGCGTCGGGGTCAGGCGCAGTGCCCGGCCAGTCGACCGCGATATTGCCGGGCGCTTCCGGCCACAGTTGCGGAGCGTCCGGCTTGACCGCATCACGCACGTCGATGACAGGCTTGATCTCCTCGTACTCGACGGCGACGCTCTCGGCGGCGTCCTGCGCAGCGAGCGCGGTCTCGGCGATCACGATCGCAACCGGCTCACCCACATGCATGACGCGATCGCGCGCCAGCGCCGGACGGATCGGCATGATCAGCTTGTTGCCGCCGCGCCCCGAGAGCGGCGCGTGGCGCCCAACATTGCCGACGCCAGCCGCGTCCATGTCCCTGGCGGTCAAGACCGCCACCACCCCGCGTCCGCCCTTGGCCTCGGTGACATCGATCGACACGATGCGGGCACAGGCATGCGGCGATCGCACGAAGGCTGCGTAGGTCTGGCCATCCTCGGGCGCATCGGCGACGAAGCGGCCAGCGCCCCGCACCAGATAGTCGTCCTCGATGCGTGGGCCCCGGCGGGCGCGATTAACGGCAGTCTCTGCATCCATGTCGAATTCCGAGGTTTTTGGGGAGGTTTTCGAGGCCAGGGTTTATAGCCAAATCGGGGGTGGCGGCTAGACGGTTTAATGTGCATCCGGCTATGCAAAGGCCGGGAATGTGGTGCGACATTTGTGACAGGTATGGGGGCGGAGAGCGGTATGAACCAGGTGGTTAAGGCCGAGCGGGTTTCGGCGCGAGCGATTGCCGGCTTTATTCAGGAGGCCCTCGTCGAGACCGGGCTGCCGGCCGCCGACGCCGGCAAGGTTGCCGAATTGATGTGCGAGGCCGACCTCACCGGCGCCGATGCCCACGGCATTTTCCGCCTGCCGCAATACGTGAAGCGCCTGCGTGCCGGCGGCATCAACCCGCGCCCGTCCATCACGGTCGAGCGCACCGCGGCGGCGACCGGGCTGGTCGATGGCGACAACGGCATGGGCCATCTCGTGATGGCGCGCGCGGCCGAGACCGCGATCGAGCTTGCGCGTGCGAGCGGTATCGGCTGGGTCGGCGCCCGGCGCTCGAACCACGCTGGCGCCGCCGGCGTCTATGCGGCGCTGCCCCTGCCGCACGGCATGGTCGGCATCTATGGCGTGGTGGCGAGCGCCAATCACATGCCGGTCTGGGGCGGTGTCGAATCTCTCCTTGGCACCAACCCGGTCGCGATCGCGATTCCGGCAGGCGAGGAGGCGCCGATCGTGCTCGATATCGCGACGTCCGTCGTCTCCTACGGCACCATCAAGTCGCATCGCCTGCAGAAGAAGCCGCTGCAGGAAGGCTGGATGGTCAACACCAAGGATGGAACGCCGCTCACGGATCCGGCGCGGAGCGGCGAGGGCGTGCTGCTGCCGATCGGCGGCTACAAGGGCAGCGGGCTCGCGCTCATTCTTGGACTGCTTGCCGGCCCGCTCAATGGCGCTGTGTTTGGTCGCGACGTGTTTGATTTCAATTTCAACGACACCGACGCCTGCAACACCGGGCATTTCATCATCGCGCTCGATGTGGCGCGCTTCACGCCACTCGACACGTTCAAGTCGGAGATGGATCGGCATCTGCGCGATCTGCGCACCTCGAAGCCATTGCCGGGTTTTGACGCCGTGCGTCTGCCGGGACAGGAGCGCCGCACAAGGCGCGCCGAGCGGCTCGCGAATGGCGTGCCGATGCCGGGTGAGCTGGTCAGCGAGCTTGATAAGCTTGCCGGCGAGACGGGCATAACGCCGCTGCGCGCGCGGTGACGTGTTCGCGTGGTGAGTCACTGAACCTGGCGAGAGGTCCCGCGATCACGATAGTGGCCTGCTGAGCAGGCCACTATCGCTAACGGCTGCTAGCTACCAGCCTCGAGGGTGGCGCCAGTGCCTATGATGGAAGCGCCTCGGATAGAAGGCGTATGAGCTGTATCCGTACCGGTACGGATAGTAAGCATGGCGACGATGGTGGCGATAGCGCCAGTACGTCACTTCTTCAATTGGAGCAGCGCCATCGACAGCTGAGCGCAGTCCAGCCGCAGCGCCGAGAGTGGTCGCATCGGCGCGATCTGTCATCAGAGCGCCAGCGCCAAGTGCGGCGACGGCGATATTGACGAGAAGAAGTTTTCGCATCGTGTTCCTCCTGGTGGTCGCCCCACTCGGAGGCTTCGGGCGGCAAACGGCGCCTGAGTGCCTCACCAGACGCAAATGCAAGACGCGAGCAGACGTTCCGGGAACATCTGAGATTCGCAGAATCAATTTCGCCGCAGATGTTTCTTTCTGAACGCCTATTAATCTATTGCCGACGAATTGTTTTAAGTTCCAGATCGTGGCTCGTAGGTTGGGTTAGCGCAGGCAATGAGCTTGTTTGAGATCAAGGCGTTGATCTGCGCGTAACCCAACAATGCCTCTGTCCGGCAATGAATGTTGGGTTACGCGCGGAACAAACGCTTTACAAAAAAAAGCACCGGGCCGTGCTAACCCAACCTACGAGTCGTGCCACATGAGACGCAACTTACTTCGCCTCAAGCGCGGCGCGCACGCGTGCGGCCGTCTCCGGTGCGGTGTGCGCCACCTGCTCGACCAATGCGGCGACCTGCTCGCCGGTGAGCGGATCGACATCGAGCTTGAGCTTCTCCGCGTCGGCCAGGAACTCCTTGTCCTTCATGGTGGCATCGAAGGCACGCCGCAGCGCGTTGACGCGCTCGGCCGGCACGCCTGGTGGCAGGAAATAAGGGCGGCCGTATTCGAGCCTCGCCAGCAGAAGCATGAGTGCCTGCCGCTCGGCGTCGGTCTTGGCGAGATCGAGCACCAGCGGCACCTCAGGGAGATCCGGATGCTTGCGTAGCGCCCATTGCGCGAGGATTTTGATTTTCTTCTCGGCGATCCAGTGCGGATTGAGCGAGCGCACCGTAGTCCAGTTGGTGGCGGCGTTGCCCTGGATTTCGCCGCTCTCCATCGCGAGATGGATCTTGGGTGTGCTCTCGTAGCCGTTGATGACCTTGAACTTGAAGCCAAAGAGCGCGTTCGCCACCATCGGGAAATCGTACTGCGTGGTGCCGGGCGCCTGCGAGCCGACCACGATCTGGGTATTGCGGATGTCCTCGAACTTCTGGACCGGTGCGGTGTGCCACAGATACGTGATCTGCGTTTCGCGGTTGCTGCTGCCGAGCCAGATGAGCTTGACCGGATCAAACCGCACGCCCGCCGGCTGCAGCTGCGGCGTTGTCGGCAGGCCGTTGAACGGCGCGCCGATCGTCGTGCCGTCGAACGGGCCGTTGTTGTAGACCGCATTCGCCATTGCGACGCTGCCGGCACCGGGCTGGTTCTGCACGATCACGGTCGGGTTGCCCGGAATGTGGGTGCCGAGGTGCCGGGCGATGGCACGCGCGGTGATGTCGTAGCCCGAGCCGACGCCGACGCCGACCACGATGCGCACGGTCTTGCCGCGATAGAAGTCGGCGACATCCTGCTGCGCCAGCGCCGGAGTGGTGAATGCGACGGACAGCGCCAGCAAGGTGATCTTCATTGGCTTTCTCCTGTAGCCTTTGCGCGTTCTATACCATAAGAAGCCCGCTCCCGTCGCAATGCGACGACCGGCCGCTGGCCGCCATGGAAGGTAAACATGCGGACTATCGACATTCACACCCATGTGCTGACCGAGGAGACGATGGGGCTCCTGCAGAAGGAGTCCCCGAAGATCGGCCCGAAGCTGACGCCGATCGATGCGGACTTCGCCGTCCTGGACGTGGCAGGGGTTCCGTATCGGCCGTTTCCCCGCGGCGGCTTCGACCTCGACCGGCGCTTTGCCGACATGGCGGCGGCCGAGGTCGAGGTGCAGGTGCTCTCGGCGACGCCGCAGACCTATTACTACGACCAGGAGCCGTCGCTCGCGGCCGCATGTGCTGCGCTGCAGAACGATCAGATCGTCAAGCTCGTCAAGGCGCATCCGGAGCGTTTTC
>Ga0075434_100004049_pt1 | contig 13145 bp, 13 predicted proteins | sample RhiMethybrSRZTD3_FD_75298 | JGI IMG/M metagenome (GOLD analysis project Ga0075434, IMG submission 75298) | Populus rhizosphere microbial communities from Tennessee, USA - Rhizosphere MetaG P. TD hybrid SRZTD3 | ecosystem: Host-associated > Plants > Roots > Rhizosphere > Soil | place: USA... | reverse complement strand
CAGCTTCCCAAGCTGCATACGAGGGTTCGATTCCCTTCGCCCGCTCCAAGCACTTGGCTTGGTTTTGGTCCTAACGGTCGCCGATTGCATGCCGCGCTAGGCCCCGCCACCGACAAGGTGCGCCGCGGAGCGCCAGGCGTGATGCGCTAATGCCTCAAGGCGTCGTACAGTATCCACGCGGGCGATTGCTTCATCAGCGGTCAACGCTCTGCTTGCCACCGATCCAAGCGTCGTACTGCGATGGTTTCTGCGTAGCGCGCCGAGTTCCTTTGCGCAGTGTACCAGTTGGTCGAGGGCTTGTGCGGTCGACCTGCCGCTTTCACCAAGTCTCTTCTCCGAAACGAGCGACCCATTCGACCCGCTTCCGAGCCGGGTTGGGACAGCAAGCGCCTTAGAGGCCGGCAAGGCGGCAACTTCGGCAGCAAGCGAGGCTGCGCGCCGCATGGCCTCCGCGCACAGCTCCGCGGCACGCACATCTTCAGGCCCGGCAGGCGCCGTACCGAACACGGCTCCCTCATCCACGGCTTCGGACAGGCGAGCCGCGTGGTCGAGCGCATGCAATGTGCTGGTGAGGCGCCGTTGCTCGTCCTCCGTTTCGGGCGGGCCACTTACCTCCGACAGGAATTCTTGAGCCTGGCGCAAGGCATCAGCGGCCTCCGCCACTGGCACGACGTACTTGTTGGGACGGTCGGATGCGCGCGGGGTCGCTGCCGCCAGCGCAGTCGCGAGTGAGCCGCACATCGTTTCGAGTGCGCGCGCTACAGTCCGCCGAACCGCTTCCACGGTCACAACCGGCGTGACTAGCGCTGCCGGGTCGAGGCACCGCGTAAGCGGCGAGCCGCGTTCGGGCAGAATACGTTCGACGAATCGCGTGAACCTGTCGATCATCGGTAGCAGCACCAGGACACCCACGACATTGTAGGCGGTGTGGTAACCTGCAAGCAGCGTCACGCCATCGACGGCGTTCGAGGCGCGGAGCAGCAATAGGGTGGTGATGGGGAAGAGCGCCAACGCGATCAAAGCCGCGATCAGCTTGAACAAGATGTAAGCGAGCGCCAATCGTTTAGCCGTGCTGCTCGCGCCGATTGCGGCCATGGCGGAACTGGTCGCCGTTCCGATGTTCTGCCCAATGATGAGCGCGCAAGCCTGGTCCAGCCCGACGGCTCCCGCATAGTGTGCGGACAGCGTCACCGCGATAGCCGCAGTTGAGGATTGCATCACAGCGGTCATCAGCAGTCCGACCAAGACCAGCGCCAGCACCCCGTACAAGGCCAGCCACCATCTCGTGCCGAGAACAGCCGGCAAGTCCGCCGGGTGTAACTGTTCGGCCAGTCCCCCCATGCCCTGCTGCAGAGTTGTCAGTCCAAAAAGCACAAGGGCAAACCCCGCAAATGCTGCACCGGCTGAAGATACACGTCCACGTCCCAACAATTTGATGAGCGCGCCGACGAAAATCATCGGGAGGGCAGCGGCCGTGAGCGAAACGCGTACCCCGATGAGGGCAACAAGCCAGCCTGTTCCCGTTGTGCCGACGTTTGCGCCGAAGACGAGCGCCAACCCCTGCTGAAAACTCAGCACCCCTGCACTGACCAGACCGATGGTCGTCATGGTCGTTGCACTGGAGGACTGTACGATCAAGGTAACGATGGCGCCCCAGAAGGCTCCGGATAACGGGGTTTCTGCCGCCTTGCTTAGCACAGTGCGCAGCCTCGATCCGGCGAGTCCTTTGAGGCCGGCGGTCATTACACTCATGCCAAGCAGGAACAGACCTACACCACCAAGGACCGAAATTGTCGTCGACATGCGCGCTCCCTCCGGGATGCATCGACAATCATTCAATCTAATGCGTCTGCAACGCGAAATCAGCAAACTTAAGGAATCGCCGCCTGCCCCGGCAGGCAGTTACAGCCTCTGTTGCGGCCAAGCGTTGCACCAACAGCCATCAGGCTTCGCGTGCAAGCGCCAGCTTGGACGGCTGATCCTGGCAAGCTATTTTCTCTTTTCGTTGAATTGACGGATAACGGCTTTTGTCGCACCGAAGCAGACGTGCGCCGGCTGCACGATTGTAGCAAATCTGAACAAGCACCCTGCTTCATCCATCTGGTAGTCGGTATTGCAGTTCGGGTGCACAGAATGACGCAGCTAGCCTGGCTCCATGATGGAGGGATTGTGATGAAGAAGGTTTTGCTTTCTGTAACGAGCGCCGCCTGCCTTATTGCCTTCGCCACCGCCACACAGGCCCGCTCGGCTTACGATGGATCCTGGGACCTTTTGTTCGTGACGCAAAGAGGCGCCTGCGATGCGACCTATAATTTCTCCGTTAACATCTCCAATGGGGTCGTAACGCATCCGAATCTGGTGAAATTCAGGGGCTTCGTGGCAAGATCCGGCGCGGTTCGGGCTTCGGTAACCGTTCAGGACAAATATGCTTCAGGCTCGGGAAGACTGTCGGGTGCTTCGGGTCGTGGGACCTGGGCCGGCTATTCCGGAAATGCACGTTGCTCGGGCTATTGGACGGCTCAACGAAATTGACAGTCTCAACGAGTCAAGAGTCCGGAATCCCTGGCCGATGCCAGGAACGAGCATCGCTGCAAGCGTCTCATCCGGTGAGAAGCATTTGGTCACAATTGTGCTCATCTCGGGATCTGACGATCTTGCTGTCCTGCCTTTGATCAGAGCCCCGATACACCCGCCTTCGCTTCGCCTCGCCTCTTGAACGATGTTGCGAAGGATAGAACGCTCTTGCTCCGTCTAGTCTAGCGCGATAAAGAGAGATGGCAGCGACCCCAGCGCAAAAAACTGACAGCGGAGGTGGGTTGGCAGCAACTATGTTCCCATAGCCGTCAAGCCCATGCAGTCCCGAGGGTGCAGTGGGCCAGCCCGAAGCCGGTGACGCGGTCACCGACGATTGGTGGAGTGACAGGCGCGTTCGATGGGGCGGCCCGACTTCGCAGCAAGGGTGTTCTGGAGACCGCCGACCTACAGCGCCAGGCTGAACGTCAAACAATTGCCCACGTCCAAGCGCACTGGATTCCGGCTGTTCTTTGGGGGGCTCCATGATCAAGCAACTCACCCTGATTGAACGACAGCACGCCATCCTGATCAGCGTTGCTGTGGCCGTCTGCGGAGTCCTGTTGCTGATCGCGGGGCGCGACGATCCGCTCGGCATTCACGGCGCGCTGCTTTTCGTTGCCGGTGTGCTCACCATATTCCTCGTCGGTAGGCATTATTACGCATCCGAGCCATCGGATGACAGGCTCTCCCGCTATTACGACGATCCGAGCAAGGTCGGCATCATTCTGGCAATGGCGTGGGCTGTTTTCGGTCTCGCCGTCGGTGATTGGGTGGCGTGGCAATTGGTCTACCCGGACCTAACCTTTGGCGGCGGCTGGTCGAGCTTTGGCCGGATCCGGCCGGTCCACACGACGTCAGTGATCTTCGGGTTCGGCGGCAACGGCCTGATTGCGACCTCGCTTTATGTGCTGCAGCGAACCTCGCGCGCACGGCTGCCGGACCAGCTGAGCCCCTGGTTCGTGTTGATTGGCTACAACCTGTTCTGCCTGCTCGCCGTGACAGGCTACATGATGGGCATTACCCAATCGAAGGAATACGCTGAGCCGGAGTGGTACGCGGATATCTGGCTGGTCGTCGTGTGGGTCGTCTATCTTCTGATCTATTTGCGGACGCTGGCGCGGCGCAAGGAGCCGCACATCTACGTTTCGAATTGGTACTACATGGCCTTCATCCTGGTCGTGGCGATGCTGCACATCGTCAACAACCTCGCCGTTCCTGTCTCCCTCGGCCATTCCAAGAGTTATTCGCTCTTCTCAGGCGTCCAGGACGCCATGACACAATGGTGGTACGGACACAACGCCGTCGCGTTCTTCCTGACCGCCGGGTTCCTCGGCATGATGTACTACTTCCTGCCCGTGCAAGCAGGCCGGCCGATTTTCTCCTACCGCCTGTCTATCATTTCTTTCTGGGGCATCACCTTTTTATACATGTGGGCCGGGTCGCATCACCTGCACTACACGGCGCTTCCGCAGTGGGTGCAAACGCTCGGCATGACCTTCTCGCTGATGCTCCTGGTTCCGTCCTGGGCCTCCGCGGGCAACGCGCTGCTCACGCTCAATGGCGCCTGGCATAAGGTGCGCGACGACGCGACCTTGCGCTTCATGATGGTCGCGGCGGTTTTTTATGGTCTGACCACCTTCGAAGGATCATTTATGGCGATCCGGACGGTAAACTCGCTGTCGCACTATACCGATTGGACCATCGGACATGTCCACGCCGGCGCGCTGGGCTGGGTTGCGATGATCACCTTCGGCTCGATCTACGCATCCGTGCCCTGGCTTTGGAAGCAGAAAGGCATGTATTCGGCGAAATTGGTCGAAGCGCACTTCGCATTCGCGTTGGCGGGGACCGTGATCTATGTGTTCGCGATGTGGAATTCCGGGATCGTCCAGGGGCTGATGTGGCGGACGTATAACGAGAGCGGAACACTCGCCTATTCGTTTGTTGATTCCCTCATCGCGATGCGTCCCTACTACATCGCGCGTGCCTTCGGCGGCCTGTTGTTCCTGATCGGCGCGTGCATCGGTGCCTACAATATCTGGATGACCATCAGGTTTCCCAGTCTGGCTACCGAGCAAAGCGGCGATTTGCCCGAGCGGAGGCTCGCCACGCAACCGGCGGAGTAACGGTAATGTCGATCTTCGGATTTCATTATCGGCTGGAGCGCAAGGCGATCGCGCTTGTTCTTGGGATCATTGTGGTGGCAAGCATCGGTGGTTTGGTCGAAATAGCGCCTCTGTTCACCATCCACCAAACGGTCGAGGACGTCTCGGATATGCGGGTCTACACGCCGCTCGAGCTCGCCGGACGCAATATCTACATTCGCGAAGGTTGCTACGCCTGTCATTCGCAGATGATCCGTACGCTGCGTGACGAAGTCGACCGTTATGGTCCCTACTCCCTCGCTGTCGAATCCAAATACGATCACCCGATGCTGTGGGGCTCCAAGCGCACAGGACCGGACCTCGCGCGGATCGGCGAAAAATATTCCGACCAGTGGCACGTGACCCATCTCCTCAATCCGCGTGACGTGGTGCCGGTTTCGGTTATGCCTGCCTATGATTGGCTGCTCGCCACCGAATTGCGCACCGACGACCTCGGTCTTCATCTGAATGCCCAGCGGAAGGTCGGCGTTCCCTATACCGACGATATGATCGCCAATGCTGCTCTCGATGCCTATGGCCAATCCAATCCAGACTCACCGCAGGCCGAAGGCGTGACCAAGCGCTACGGCAAAGCCACCACAGTCCGCGCGTTCGATGGGCAGCCCAGCAGGTTGACCGAAATGGATGCGCTGGTTGCGTATTTGCAGATTCTCGGTCGTCTCACCGGGGCAGCTCACAAATCGATGGCGCAGGCGGGAGTTGTGCAATGAGCGTCGAGCACGATCTTCTGGTCGAAATCTCCAAATCGTTCGGCCTGTTCTATCTGATGGCGCTCTCGGTTGCAGTCCTGGTCTATGTGTTTTGGCCATCAAACAAGCCTCGATTTGATAACGCCGCTCGCTCCATCCTTGACGGTGAGGACAAGCCATGGCGCTAGAGCGGCAGGACCGTGATAGCTATACCGGTTATCTGACCACCGGCCACGAGTGGAACGGCATCAAGGAATTGAACACGCCGGTGCCACGGGTGGTCTATTTCTTCCTTGCCCTGGCCTTCGTGTTCTCGGTTGGTTACTGGATTCTGATGCCGGCCTGGCCTTTGGGCGCGACCTACACCAAAGGCCTGCTTGGCATAGACCAACGCAACGTCGTAGCGGCAGCGCTGAAGGAAGCAGCAACCGATCGCAGTGTCTGGACCAAAAAGATCGAGACCGAAAGCTTTGCCGCGATCCAGTCCGATCCGAAATTGATGGAGCTCGTCCGCGAGACAGGACACGGTTTGTTCGGCAATAATTGCGCAGCGTGTCATGGCCAGGATGCCAAAGGCGGCCACGACTTTCCCAACCTGACCACGTCATCATGGCTCTGGGGCGGCAAGCCGGAACAAATCTACGACACGATTCGCGTCGGCATAAATTCCACGCACCCCGACACCCATGTGTCGCAGATGCCAGCTTTCGGGCGCGACCAGATGCTGCCCCGGACCGACGTTCTCAAGGTGGCTTCCTTCGTCTATTCGCTGTCGAATCCTGATGCGAAAAACATCGATCCGAAGAACGTGGAGGCGGGCAAGAAACTGTTCGCCGCCAATTGCGTCTCCTGCCACGGTGATGACGCCAAGGGCAATCCCGAACTGGGCGCGCCCAACTTGACCGACAAATTCTGGATCTATGGCGGCGACCTGGACGCCATCGACACCACGATATGGGGCGGAAGGCAGGGCCACATGCCAACCTGGGAAGGCCGCCTGTCCGACCTCGATCGCAAGATTCTTACGCTCTATCTGCTCGACAAGCGGACGGCGACCCCATGAGCGAGCCACGACCAAGGGCGATGATCCGGCTCTGGCTGTTGCTCGCCATCACGGCCGCCATCGTTGTTGCCGCCAGTGTCCATCTCATCTACGTCGCGACGACGTCGCAGCCTGCCTGCGTCACACATCTCAGACAGGGCGAGGGCGATTCTGCACGCGGTCTATTCAGCGCTGCGGAGTCGTCATGTTCGCCGGCAGCGGCTGTCAGCTCGGGTCATTCCCAGGTAGGGAGAAGGCTATGACGATGATCCCTCCGGTGGCGGCGCCCCTTCGAACCACTAATCGATGGGCCCGTTCGCTGACACCAGCCGATCCCTTGAAGTGGCTGACGCAGGGCTGGCGCGATTTTATGATCAGGCCTTCAATGAGCCTAGCTTACGGTATCGTCATCTTGCTGATCTCGGTGACCTTCGTCGGTGGCCTGATAGCGCTTGGGTGGGACTACATTCTGTTTCCGACGTTCGCGGGTTTCATGGTGGTCGGCCCGTTCCTGGCCATCGGTCTGTACGAGAAGAGCCGCCGGATCGAAGCAGGCCTTCCCTTGCAATGGCGCAATTTGTTCTTTGTCAAGCCGCGCTCCGGCGGTCAGATCTTGTTTACCGGCGTGCTGCTCTGCCTGTTGATGATGGTGTGGATGCGCGCGGCCGTCATCATCTATGCGCTGTTCTTCGGGTTGCTGCCGTTCCCGGGCCTCAATGGCATCGTGCCCATGCTGTTTTCAACGCGGGTCGGGTGGGCGATGCTTGCGGTCGGGACTGCGGTCGGAGGTTTGTTCGCTGCATTTTCATTTGCCATCAGTGCATTTTCAATCCCGATGCTGCTGGAAGAACGCATCGACGCGCTGACAGCCATGGGGAGCAGCATGGCGCTGGTCTGGAACAACCTGCGAGTCCTTTTGATTTGGGCTGCAATCGTGCTCGGGCTGTTCCTCGTGAGCCTTGCGACAGGCATGCTCGGGCTGGCTGTGATCTTTCCATTGCTCGGGCATGCGACGTGGCACGCCTATCGCGCAGTACAGCCAGAGGCGGGATGAGCGGGATTCGCCATGAGCTGTTGCGCGCCTGGGGCCGAAGTTTATCTTTGTCAGACCGACAGGTCAGGCCAGGAGCTTCTGCTCGCCAGCCGCATGGTGCAGGACGGAGTGCGGCAGACTGATCTTTCCGTGCCCGATATTCACTGCGGCGGGTGTCTGCGGAAGATCGAGGCAGCATTGGAGAAGCTCGTCGGTGTTCGCCAGGCGCGGGCCAATCTCTCGACCCGGCGGGTGACCGTCCTCTGGAGCGGCGACAATCCTCCCCCATTGGTGGCAACGCTGAGTGCTCTCGGCTATCCGGCGCATCTCTACGACAGTACTGCCGATAGCAGGGATCCCTTGTTATCGCACCTGTTGCGCGCGCTCGCGGTTGCGGGTTTCGCATCCGGCAACATCATGATGCTGTCGGTCTCGGTCTGGTCAGGTGCCGATCCACAGACGCGCGATTCATTCCACTGGCTATCAGCCCTGATCGCGCTCCCGACGCTGGTTTTTTCCGGGCAGGTCTTCCTGGTCTCGGCGTGGCGCAGCCTGCGTCAGGGCCGGACAAACATGGACGTGCCGATCTCGATCGGTGTCCTGCTGACGTTCGGCCTCAGCCTCTACGAGACGATTCAGCACGGTCCATATGCCTATTTCGATGCCGCCGTATCATTGCTGTTTTTCCTGCTGATTGGGAGGACGCTCGATCACGTGATGCGCGAACGGGCGCGGCAAGCGGTCAGTGGGCTGGCTAAACTATCCCCAGGCAGCGCGCTCATCGAAAGGCCGGACGGCGCAAGGACCTATCTTCCCATCAATGAAATTGAGCCGGGCATGACCATCCTTCTGCCCGCAGACGAACGGGTGCCTGTCGATGCGCGTGTAACGAAGGGAAGTTCCACCATTGATCGTTCGCTGGTCTCGGGCGAGAGCGCGCCACAACCTGCTGTCGAAGGCGTGGAATTGCAGGCAGGTACCCTCAACCTGACCGGGCCGCTCACAATTGTCGCGACCGCGGCAGCGAAGGACTCCTTTCTTGCCGAGATGATGCGTATGATGGAAGCCGCCGAGGCCGGCCGCTCGTCCTATCGCCGCATCGCTGACCGCGCCGCGCAGCTCTATGCTCCCGCCGTTCACACGACGGCACTTCTCGCTTTCATCGGCTGGATGATTGCGACCGGCGGCGATGCCCATCGCGCGATCACCATCGCCATCGCAGTTCTCATCATCACCTGTCCCTGCGCGCTTGGCCTTGCCGTGCCGATGGTGCATGTCGTGGCCGCCCGGCGACTGTTTGGCAAGGGCATCATGATCCGGGACGGTGGCGGGCTCGAACGCCTGGCCGACGTTGACACCGTCATTTTCGACAAGACCGGCACCCTGACGACGGGGCAGCTAAGGATCATTGCCGCAAATGATGCCGATGATCACGCGCTCGCGATAGCCGCCAGCATGGCGGCCCGCTCGCAGCATCCCTATTCCAGGGCGCTGGCGCTGTTGGGCGACCGGGGAGTAAACTTCGACAAGGTGTCTGAACGACTCGGTCTGGGGCTCGAAGCACATATCGGCCCCGTCGCCTATCGATTGGGAGGTCCCGAGTGGGCGATCACCGATTTGTCACACCGTGATGACGAGGCCGCGGTCCTTGTTTTGTCGGCGAACGGCAAACGCATTGCGGGCTTTCGGATCGACGAAGCACTCCGTCGGGGAACGTCCGAAGCGTTCGCGCAGTTGTCAGAGTTGGGTCTGCTCGTCGCAATCGTGTCCGGCGACAATGCAAAGAGGGTGGAGGAGATTGCGAAAGGCCTTGGTGTGACCTGCCTCGGCGGCGCACGGCCGGCTGACAAGGTCCGACATATTGACGAAATGAAACGATCGAATCGGAAGGTGCTCATGGTCGGTGACGGGCTGAACGACGCCCCCGCCTTGACAGCCGCCGACGTCTCCATGGCTCCGGCGACGGCTGCGGACGTTGGCCGCAACGCTGCTGATCTGGTCTTCCTTCGCGAAAGTCTGGAGGCTGTTCCGCAGGCCATCGAGATTTCGCGCCGCGCGAATGCGCTGATCCGGCAAAATTTCGGACTCGCGATCGCCTACAATATCGTCGCGATCCCAATCGCGGTTCTGGGCCAAGTCACGCCGCTTGTGGCGGCGATCGCCATGTCGCTATCGTCAATCCTCGTTGTGGCGAATGCCCTGCGTCTCGACTACGCTGCGCAAGCCAGGAACCGAAGCGCCATGTCCACTCAGCACCCTGAAACATCGGCGCCTATCGCCATTGGATCGCGCCAATGATCGATTTTTTCTTCCTGGTGCCAATCGCAATCGGTCTCGGACTGGCCGGACTCGCGTCTTTCATGTGGACGCTCAAAAACGGTCAATACGACGATCTCGAGGGCGCCGCGCAGCGGATCTTGTTCGAAGGTCATGATGGTCCCGATTGCCAAACCGTTGAGCCAGCGGCCGCAGCCAGGAACGAACCCGTAAAATGAATTTTATTGTAACGGCACAGGAGACGATCAAGGACTGAAGAGAGGCAATGTGGTCGCGACAGGTTGCTCCCAACCAGCTTGGCGCAAGGCATTCCGGCACCGGCCGGGCGATGCTTGCGCGTGCCTTAGGGAGTTTCAGACGCGTGCGCTGGCTCGCATCATCGTAGCGACTGCAGCCGTCTTGACCGCCGCGCTCGCGCAAGCTCAGACATACGATCCGACCTATCCGGTTTGCATGCGAGTCTACTCAATTGATGGCAAGTACATCGAGTGTCGTTATACCTCGTTGGCTCAATGCGCCGCGTCGGCCTCGGGTCGTGGAGCCATGTGCGTGACAAACCCATATCACCAAACGCCGCTTGGCAAGGCCTACCGACAGGCTCCCCGGGCCTATTAGCGCTCGAAGCCACGCGCAGAAGATCGCGGCTGCGGCTTGTAGCGGAGGAAATCAGATGGCGGAAGTGCAGGACACACCAGCCGGCCCTGACCTTACTCTGGGCGTCGCGGCAAGCGACTTCAAAGACAACATGCTACTCGGCCATGTCGGCGATCAGGAAGTACTGATGGTGCGGACTGAATCTGGGATTTTCGCGATCGATGCGCATTGCAGCCACTATCACGGCCCACTCGCGGATGGTCTAGTGGTCGGCGACAGCGTCCGCTGTCCGTGGCACCATGCCTGCTTCGATTTGCGGTCCGGAGAAGCGGCGCGCGCACCGGCACTCTCATCGCTATCCGTCTGGCAGGTGGAGCAGGACGGCGGCCGCTTCTTTGTGCGGCAGAGACTGGATCGGCCGCGCTCGCCCGGTCGGCGATCGCAAGGGGCGCCGGGCCGCATCGTTATCATCGGTGGCGGGGCCGCCGGTTTCGCAGCGGCGGAGATGTTGCGGCGCGAGGAATTCGACGGCGAGATTACGATGCTGAGCAGCGATTCGGCGCCGCCGGTCGATCGTCCCAATTTGTCGAAGGATTATCTCGCCGGCAACGCACCCGAGGATTGGGTACCTCTTCGCCCCGACACTTTCTATGCGGACGCACAAATCGATCTCCGACTTTCGACCAGCGTCGCTTCGATCGACAGCAGGGCGCGTCACGTCGTACTCAGTGACGGCGGAACATTACCCTATGATCGCCTTCTGCTGGCCACCGGCGCGGAGCCGGTCCGTCTTTCAATACCGGGTGCGGGCCAGCGCAACGTGCACACACTACGATCGCTATCCGACTCACGCGCAATCATCGAGGGTGCAAAAGCCGGGCGGCGTGCGATTGTCGTCGGCGCCAGCTTCATTGGCCTTGAGGTCGCAGCATCGCTGCGCGCGCGCGACATCGAAGTTCACGTCGTCGCGCCGGAGCAGCGGCCAATGGAGCGTGTCCTCGGTCCGGATTTGGGCGAGTTCGTGCGTGCTTTGCACGAGGAACACGGCGTGGTGTTTCATCTTGGGGAGACGGTTGCAGCGATCGACGGCAAGCGCGCAACGTTGAAGGGAGGCAGCTCGCTGGATGCCGATCTGTTCGTCGTGGGGGTCGGCGTACGCCCGCGGCTCAATTTGGCAGAGCAGGCAGGCCTGGCGCTGGACCGCGGTGTGGCTGTGAACGCTTTTCTGGAAACGAGCGTGCCCGGCATCTTTGCCGCCGGCGATATCGCGCGCTGGCCGGATTCCTATTCGGGAGAAAGCATCCGCGTCGAACATTGGGTTGTGGCAGAACGTCAGGGACAAACTGCAGCGCGCAACATGCTCGGACAGGGCGAGGCGTTCGAGGCGGTGCCGTTTTTCTGGAGCCAGCACTACGACGTGCCGATCAACTATGTCGGTCACGCCGAGACGTGGGACGAGATCGCGATTGACGGCGATATCAACGGCAGGGATTGCCTGTTGCGTTACAGGAAAAGAGGACGTGTTCTTGCCGTCGCGTCGATTTACCGCGATTTCGCAAGCCTCAAGGCCGAGCTGGCGATGGAGCAACGCGCGCCGGTTTGACGGTTCAGTGCGCGGCCTTTTTCAGAAACGTCGTGCAGTCGGGCGAGCGATGCGACTGCCCACGGCGAAAGCTCCGCTCAGCCGCACCTCGCTGGAGGTCTATTGGGTCACGCGCCTGCCGGCACCTGATCCAGAAATCCGGTGATGCAGCGGATTCGTCCCTCATTGAGCATGGCAAAATCAGTGCCCTTGATCGGGCAGTCGGCACCATCCGGCCCGAGCCCCCAGGAGAAGCGAATGTTGTCGCCGTAGCCATCGGGCTCGCCGATCGGCTTGAACCGGAAGTCCGGAAAGCGCTGCTGTACTCCCGCAATGAGCGCATCGACGCCGTTATAACCGTCGCCGCTCATCAAGGGATCGACATATTTCGCGTCCGCCGTCCAGTCCGCAGCCAGCATCTCGCGACGTCGGCTCGCGGTCCGTTCGTTCCACAGCTCGATATACCGACGCGCCACCCTTTTCATATCGGTCATCTCGTCTCTCCTTCGCTGTTTCCACCGCCGGATCAATCGGCGAAAGGACTATCGAAGGAGAACGAGGCCAAATCGATTACCTCGGAGGTCAATACCGAAAACTATGGCGCAACCTTCAACGTCGCCTTCATCATGGGATGGAAGCGACAATAATACTCGAAGGTGCCGGCCTTGTTCAGAACGAGCGAGGCGGTCTCCTTCGAGGGAATCATCACGTCGAAGTCGCCATTACGAGCGGTTGCGGTATGCGCGACGATGTCGTTGTTGCCCCATTCAACGGTATCGCCAACCTTGGCCGCGACCTCGGCCGGCTTGATCACCAGATTTTCCATGAGGATCCGGATCGTCGCCGCGCGCGCCGGGACAGTCATTGCGCAAAAGGCGAGGGTGACGACCATCAGACGAGAGCATCCGATCTGCACAGGGCACCTTACTTCAGTTCGGCCGCGACATGTTCGGCATGCTGCTGGTGGCCTTGAAAGATCTTCAGGCCGGTTTGCAGCAGATTCTTGAGTTCCGAATTGCTGGCCGAGGGGATCAATTGCGTCTCCAATGCCGCGTTGACCTGCTTATGATAGGCAACCTCGTTGGCGATATAGGCCTTGTCGAACGCAGCTCCTTTCAACTTGCCGAGTTCGGCGCGCTTGTCGGCAGCCTGCTTGGACAAGGCCTTGCTGGTGTCGTTGTCCTCCGGC
>Ga0075434_100004048_pt1 | contig 13146 bp, 14 predicted proteins | sample RhiMethybrSRZTD3_FD_75298 | JGI IMG/M metagenome (GOLD analysis project Ga0075434, IMG submission 75298) | Populus rhizosphere microbial communities from Tennessee, USA - Rhizosphere MetaG P. TD hybrid SRZTD3 | ecosystem: Host-associated > Plants > Roots > Rhizosphere > Soil | place: USA... | reverse complement strand
CGAGCCTGGTCCTCAGCTCCTTTTCCAGTTCCTCAAGCAGTTTGCGCCGCCGCGCGACGACTGCGAGCTTGACTCCTTCGCGCGCTAGCGCGACCGCGATCGCCCGGCCGATGCCCATGCTCGCGCCGGTGACCAGCGCGGTCTTGCCCGCGATGCGCAGGTCCATGAGCTAGCGGTTCAACTCCAGGATGTGCATGCCGGTGTTGGCGCGGTCGACGATGTAGACGTAGCCGCGGTCGTCGACGTCGACGTTGTTGGTCTGGATGGCGATCTTGCACGCCTCGCCGCTCGCAGTCTTGACGCAGCGCTTGTCGGTCTTCTCGGTCGTCGCGGGGATGTAGTAGCCGACCTCACGCGGACGGAACGGATCGCTGATGTCGACCGCGCGCACGCCGGCATTGAACCAGGCGACGAAGATCGTCTTCTTCGCGTACATCGGCGGCTGGTTCTCGTTCGACGAGTGCGAGCCGAAGCGGCCGCCGCGGCTGCAGAAGTCGCCCGGCTTCTCCGGCACGTTGAAGGTGGCGACGCCGACCGGCGTCTTCTCGTCGGTGACGTCGACCACGAACACGCGCTGGCGCGGCTCGGTGCACTCGTTGGCGAGCGACTCGTTGACCACGAAGACGAAGTCGCGCGGAGCGCCCTTGTCCTTCGCGAACTCCGGCAGCTGCATGCCGAGTACCGGCAGCGCGGTGTGCGCGCCGTTCATGCCCGAAAGGTTGAAACGGCCCACCTCGGGCGCGCGCAGGTTGGCCGCGGTCGGCTCGTGCGGGCCGGCGAGGAGCTTCTGCCGGTCGACGATCTGCACGATCCCGCCCTTGTTGGTGCCGTAGCCGAAGTAGACGCGGTTGCCTTTCGGCCCGGTGGAGATCGGGCCGTGCAGCTCGGTCGGCACCGGCCCGGTCGACCCGGGCTCCTGCCCGGGCAGGCCGAAGTTGCGGATGAATTTCGGCTGCGCCGGGTCGGAGAGGTCGAACACCTGCGTCATGCGCCGCGTGCGCCAGTCCGGCAGCCCCGAGATGAGATAGGCGATGCCGCTGTCGCACTCCCACCAGCTCTTGTGCGTGCCCTTCAGCTTGTCGACCACGACGACGACGCGCGAGGGCTTCTCCGGCGTGGTCACGTCCCAGACCTCGTGCGCGAGGTTGCCGAAGGTGCGCAGCAGGTAAACCTTGTTCGGATCGCCCTTGGGGAGCTCGGAACCGTTGCAGACGCGCACCATCTGCGCGCCGCCGGTCTCGCCCTGCCCCGGCTCGCCGGGAATGTGCGCCAGGTAGCGCGGACGACGGGGATCGGTGACGTCGACGAGCGACGTCCCGTTGTCCTCGATCTTTCCGGTGACGCTGTTGGTGGCGACGCCGCCGTGGTGGCCGACGTAGGCAATCCAGCGCCCCTTGTTCTCGCGCACCAGCGGCTGGTAGGCGCTGCGGCCCTGCAGGTCCTGGTGGCCGAGCAGCGTCATGTTCGAGGCGCTGGCGGGGTGCTCCGCGCGCGCGCCGGGCGAGGCGGCGAGCAGGATCGCGACTGCAGCGCAGTAAACGGTTGTTTTCATAGCGCGCTCTCCGATGGCCACGGGAAGGAGCGCATCGTACCCGAGCCGACCGGCCTACGGCATGCACCTTGCGAGCCCATTTCGAACCGCGCCTCCAAGGAGATCGAGATGAACGCCAGCACCCTCGTTACAGCAGCATTCGCCGCGGCCTTCGCCAGCCTGCTCGCGGCGCCGGTATCAGCGGCCGACGACGAGGCCAAGGCCAAGGCCGCGCCCGCCGGCCGCACCAGCCCGAGCGCGGCGCTGTTCGAGCGCCTCGACAAAAACAAGGACGGGTTCGTCACGCGCGACGAAGCGCGCGATGCGACCGAACTGCAGGGCCGCTTCGCCGAGCTCGACACCGACAACGACGGCAAGATCTCGCGCGCGGAAATGCGCGCGCTCGACAACGAGCGCAGCGCCGCCGGCGCGACCAGCAAGGAGCGGCGATGATCGGGCGGCTCCTCGCCGCGGCCGCCGCCGCGTGCTGCGCGGCGACGGTCCATGCCGCGCCGCGCGCGGAGAGCGCGGTCGAATGCGGCATCGCCGCCGACATGGCCGTGGTCGCTCACTCGCTCGCCAAGGAAGAGGTGCAGCGGCCGAAGGCGAACCTGATCATGGCGCGCATCTACGATGTGGCCGAGTCGGAGCGCGCCAAGGAAATCATGGCGGAGATCCTCGACGCGGCCTACAACACGTCGACGGCAGCGGCAGGCGGCAGCGGGCAGAAATTCGCCGAGGATCTCTTCACCGCCTGCATGAAGACCGGCGGCAACCTCGATACCGTCCTCGGCAAGCGCCTCTAGTCCGCCTTGGCGCCGGACTCCCTGACGAGTCGGGTCCACAGCTTCGCGTCCTGAGCCAGGAAAGCGCTGAAGTCCTCGGGTGAAGCCGACCCCGAGGTCTCGGTGCCTTCGCGCGCCAGCGTTTTTGCGATCTCCGGCGCCTTGAGCGCCTGCTCGGTCGCGCTGAAGAGCTTCTTCACCGCTTCCGCCGGAGTGCCAGCCGGCACGAAGAAGCCGTACCAGAAGGAGATCTCGTAGTCCGGCAACCCGGCCTCCTCCATGCCCGGCACGCCGGGCACCAGCGGCGTCGGCTTGCGGCTGGTCACCGCGAGCGCGCGCAGGCGTCCCGCCTGCACCAGCGGCAGTACCGAGGGCGGCGTGGCGAACGCGAGCTGCGTATCGCCGGAGAGCACGGACTGCACCGACGGCGCGCCGCCCTTGTAGGGCACGTGCACCATCTCCACGCCGGCAAGCCGCATGAACAGCACCGCCGAGAGGTGCGGCGCCGAGCCGTTGCCGGAGGTGGCGAAGTTCACCTTGCCCGGGTGGCTTTTCAGATACTTGATCAAACCGCGAAGATCGCTGACGCCGAGGCCGGGATTCACCGCGAGGAGCAGCGGCGACGCGCTCACCTTGCTCACCGGCACGAGGTCTTTCAGCGGCTGGAAGCCCGCCTTGGGCGAGAGCAGCGGATTCACCAGGATGCTCGACGGGCTGGCGATGAGGAAGGTGTAGCCGTCCGCCGGGCTCTTCGCCACGAATTCGGCGGCGATGCTCGAGCCGGCCCCTGGCCGGTTATCGACGACCACCGGCTGGCCGAGCGCGCGACCAAGCGGCTCCTGAAAGGCGCGCGCCACGAAGTCCGCGGCGCCGCCCGGCGTGAAGCCCACCACCATGCGCAGCGGCCTCGATGGATAGGCTTGCGCAAAAACCTCGCTGGCAAAAAGAAGGAGTAGCAGGAATCTCATAGCGCATTGTCCACGGCCGAGAGAAGCGCGCCCAGCTTTGGCGGGCTCGCTTCCACGGCGATCTTCACGCCGGCCTCGCGCAGCGCCGCCGACGCGACCGGTCCGATCGAAGCGACGAACGTGCGATTCAGCGGGCTCTGCACATCCTTGTTCAGTTGTTTCGAGACCAAGAAAAGATTTCGCACCTGTTCGGCATTGGTGAACAGCACGGCATCCATTTCGCCGCGCTCGAGCCGGCCGATCAACTCGGCGAGCGGCGCGGTGTCCGCGGGCAGCGACCAGCGGTAGGTCGGAATCTCGATCACGTCGGCGCCGCGCGCCGCGAGCGCGGCGTCGAGCTCGCGGTTCGGGCTGCCGTGGCGCTGCACGATGACGCGCTCGCCTTTCACCGGCACGTCCTGGATGCACGCCAGCAGCTCGCGGGTAGTGAAGGGATCCGCGGCGCTGCGGTCGATGTGCACGCCGCGCTGGCGCAGCGCGCCGGTCGGCTTCGGACCGCGCACCGCGACCAAGCTGCGCTTCAGCATGGCGAGCAGCTTGTCGGTCAGGGCCAGCGCATCGGTCGCGGCGAACAGCGCGCGCGTGCCGACGCCGGTCTGGAACACGGCGAGCTTCGCCGGCCGGACCGCGAGCGCGCTCAACAGCACCACGATCGCATCCGGGTCGAGGTCGGGAACCTCGGCGAGCGCGGGTGCGTGGAACGGCTCGGCGCCGCGGCCGGCGACCAGGTCGGCGAGCTCGCGACCGAGCCGGCTCTCGAGCACCGCGACGCGCTTGCCCCGCATGGCCATCAGCGTGCGAGGCGCGTGTTGGCGAGCTCGAGGCGGTCCGCAACGTTGCGCACCAGCGCGCGGGTGAGCTGCAGCTGCGCGCCGAGGGTCATCTTCTCCAGCGCCGCCGGCTGGAACTCCGCGAGCAGCACGTCGGTATGCGACTCGACGGTGGCGTGGCGCGCCTCGCCGCCGGCGATCCACGCCATCTCGCCGAAGAATTCGGTGCCGCTGATCATGTTCAGCAGCCGCGGACCCTTGGTCACCTTCGCCTCGCCCGTGGCGAGGAAGAAAAAGCTCGTGCCCTTCTCCTTCTCCCTGACGATCGGCTTGCCCTTGGCGATACGCGCCCACTTGCCCGCGCGCGCCAGCTCCCACAGCTCGGAGTCGGCGAGCGTGGAGAGCATCGGCACGCTCTTCAGCACCACGTACTTCTCGCTGTCGGGGATCGCGCCTGCCGGCAGCACCAGCGACCCGGCCTTGGACAGCTCGAGGGCGAACTCGGCCCAGGTGGTGTAGCGCTGCTTCGGATCCTTCTTCAGCGCGCGCAGCACGATCGCGTCCAGCGCTTTCGGCAGCTCGTGGCGCACGCTCGAGGGTGCCGGCGCCTCCTCGTTGATGATCTTCTGCATCAGCGCCTCGATGTTCGCGCCGGCGAACGGCCGACTGCCGGTCAGCAGCTCATAGAGCACCACCCCGAGCGAGTACATGTCGCTGTGGAAGGTGACTTCCTTGCCCTGGATGTGCTCGGGCGACATGTAGTAGGGCGAGCCCATCGCCGCGGTCTGCACCACCTGGCTCTTCTTCAGGAACGCGGCGCCGAAGTCGGCGATCTTCACGTCGGTGCCCTGGGCGATCATGATGTTCGCCGGCTTGATGTCGCGGTGGACGATGCCCTGCGACGCGGCGTACTCGAGCGCGCCGCAACACTTGAAGCCGACCTGCAGCACGTCGGGAATCGGCAGCAGGCGGCCGCTGGTGACGTGCTTTGAGAGGTCGCCGCCCATCACCAGCTCCATGGCGATGTGGCCCGAGTCCTCGCTCACCACCGCGTCGAGGATCGAAACGATGTGCGGATGGCGCAGCTTGCCGGCGAGCGAGGCTTCGTTCAGGAACTGCGAGCGGTAAACCGTGCCGAACTCGGGGTCGCGGAACACCTCGGGCTCGATGGTCTTCAGCGCCACCTCCCTGCCGGTGAAGGTGTCCTTCGCGAGGTAGACGGTGCCGGTCGCCCCCTTGCCGAGGTGCTTCTGCACCTCGTACTTGCCGACCTGGAGCGTGAGATCCATTTGCGCCAGAATGTACAACACCTATGCGCCAAACACTGACATTCGTTCTCTTCCTGCTCGCCTTTCCTGTTACGGCTCAGGTGCGTGTGCAGGAATACCCAATTCCGTCGGGACATCGCGTGCACGACGTATGGGCGGACAAGAATTCCGACGGGCCGGTCTGGTTCTCGGCTCAGGGCAGCGGCCACCTCGGCATCCTCGATCCGAAAAGCGGCAAGGTGGAATTCGTCAAGCTCGGCAGCGGCTCCTCGCCGCACGGCGTGGTGGCGGGGGACGATGGCGCGCCTTTCCTGACCGACGGCGGCCAGAACGCGATCGTGCGCGTGGATCCGAAGACGCGGGCGGTGAAGGTCTGGCCGCTACCCGCCGACAGCGGCTACACCAACCTCAACACGGCGATCTTCGACAAGAAGGGCGTGCACTGGTTTACCGGCCAGAGCGGCATTTACGGCCGCCTCGATCCGCGCAGCGGCAAGATGGAAGTGTTCGAGTCGCCCAAGGGGCGAGGCACTTACGGCATTCACGTCACGCCCGACGGCTCGGTGTATTACGCCTCGCTCGCCGGTTCTCATATTGCAAAAGTGGATACCGGAACCGGGAAAGCCATGGTGATCGAGCCGCCGACGCCGCGCCAGGGCGCGCGGCGGGTCTGGTCGGACTCGAAGGGCAACATCTGGGTGTCGGAGTGGAACTCCGGCAACCTCTCGCGCTACGAGCCGAAAAGCGGCAAATGGACCTCATGGCACGCGCCGGGCGACGATCCGCATCTCTATGCCGTGTACGTCGACGAGACCGACAAGGTGTGGGCTTCGGAGTGGAGCGCGCAGGCGATGCTGCGCTTCGATCCCGCAACCGAGAAGTTCGAGAGCTTCCGCTCCTCCACCGGGCGCCCCAACGTGCGGCAGATCCACGGCCGCAAGGGCGAAGTCTGGACGCCGGAATCGGCGGCCGACAAGATCGTCGTCTATCGGTACTGAGTTATTTCTTTGAAAGCCAGGTGATCGCCGACTCGGCGTCGGCGAAACAGCGCAGCGTGCAACCGAGGGACCGCGCCACCTTCTCGGCAAATACGTAGTAGCGATCGTTCTCCACCACGTCGAGCACGGCGATGCGCGGGCTGCCGATCGCGTTCAGCAGCGTTCCCAGGTTGCCGACCCGGTCCTCGAGGCGCCGCAGGTCGATGAGGAGCTCGCGCTCGCCCGCATGCGCGGCGAGGTCGCGCGCGATGCGCGAGGCGTACTTCGACTTGCCGGAGACGACGGCGGCGAGAACCCCTTCGCGCGCCTGGTAGTCGATGCGGTAGCTCATCGTGCCTCGAAGGGCGCTCCAGCCGCCGCGGCGTTGTGGCGCCGCGGCGGCGAGCGCAGGTCCCCCTTGTTCCCCTCCCGGAGTTCTAGGCGTTCAGTGCAGCGTGCGCGCGAAGGTGCGCCCGCGCAGGTAGTCGTAGGCGTGCGGCTCGTCGTGCACGAGGTCCGAGATCGCGAGCGTGATCTCGTCGTGGATTTCGTCGTATCTCGAGTCGAGCTTCGGGAAGATGCCGATCTCGGTGATGAACAGGTCCGCGTCCGGAATGCGGTTCTTGTCGACGCTACGCGGCAGCATCGCGCGGTCCTGCACCGAAAAACCGTGCAGCGACGGGCAGCGGGCGAACAGCGCCTTCATCTTGGCGTCGACGCTCGCCTCCAGGCGATCGAGCAGGCCTTCGGCTTTGCTCAGCTTGAACTCAGGGACCTTGCTGCTGGTGCTCATGTAGCGCTCCGAACGGTGCGGATGTCACTACGAACACTACAGCGGAGGGCAAGGCCCCGAAATCGGGGATTTCCCTAGACGACTACAGGGGATGCCTGTCGCGGCTTTTTTTCAGTGCAGCGTGCGGGCAAAAGTCCGCCCGCGCAGCAGCTCGCCCGCTTCCGGCCGCTCCTCGAGAAGCTCAGAAAGTGTCAGGGCGATGTCCTGGTAGATCTCGCCGTACTGCTCTGGGGAGAGGCGTGGCGCAATGCCGACGTCGCTGACGAAGAGCTCGTCGTCCTCGCCCCGCACCGAGAACCCGGAAAGCTCTGGGCAGCGCAAGAACAGCAGCTCGAGCCGCTGCTCGATCTGGTCCACGACCTGAGGCTGGATTCTCATGGGTACCACCGTATTCCCCCGAGGTTTCAGGGCCGCCCCCGCGGCCCCTTCCAGGCGGTCTAACTCTCCGCCCGACGCCCATAGTCGCCGACCCGCGACAGGGGTTTCGCGGCGGGAATGCACGGTGCTTGCGGTTTTTTGCCGTTCCGGTAAAGATACTATCTTTAGCCCCATGAGCGTCCACCCGCTTTTCATTGGCCGATCCGCGACCCTCGCGTCGCAGATCGTTGCCGACGTGCGCGAGGCGCTGTTCGAGCGGCGCTACCGCCCGGGCGAGTTCCTCGGCACCGAGAAGGACCTGGCCGCGCGCCACGGCGTGAGCCGCATGGTGGCGCGCGACGCGCTGCGCACCCTGCAGGGCCTTGGGATCGTCGAGATCGCGCGCGGCGCCGGCGGGGGCGCGCGCATCACGCAGGGCAACCCGCAGCTCTTCGCCGAGGCGCTGGCGGTGCAGCTCGAGCTGGCCGACATCGACCGCGAGGAGATCATGAGCGCGCAGGGCGCGATCGAAGGTCTCGCGGCGGAGCTGGCGGCGCGCCACGCCACCCCGGCGCAAGTCATTTCCCTGGAAAAACTTGTGGATGAAGCCGAGGCGCTGCTCGATGACCTCGACGCCTTCACCCGTTCGTGCCTGCAGTTCCACCTCGGTGTCGCCGAGGCGTCGCACAACCGCGTGCTGCACTACCAGCTGATCTCGCTGCAGCACGTCTCGTGGCCGACGCGCAACCGCACGCTGAACCGCGCCGTGGCGCGAAAGGTGCTCGACGCGCATCGCCGGCTGGTCGCGCTCATCGAGGCGCGCGACGCCGCCGGGGCGCGCCAGTTCATGGAGGCGCACGTCGGCATGATCCGCGAGCGCCGCGTCGCCGAATCAAAGACCGCAGTCTGCTGCTAGAGAGGAGAGAGAAATGGCCAAGTTCCTGATCAACCCGCACTTCCGGCTGCACGAATGGGTCGCCGAGGAGAAGGGCTACTTCAAGGCGGAGGGGCTCGACTACGAGTTCCGCCAGTCTTTCAAGGGCAAGGACCTCTCCCAGGCGCACGCCACCCCCGACAAGGTCGGCGCCTACCAGAACATCGAGGCGGGACGCGAAAGCAACGTGAGCTGCGCGTGCCACTGGACCGTCAACGTCGCCGCGTCGAACGGCCATACCAAGATGTACGCGGACGCCTACTCGGTGTCGCCCGCGGCGGTGTTCGTGCCGCCCGAGTCGCCGATCAAGACGCCGCAGGACCTGCGCGGCGTGCCGATCTCGGTCGGCCACCAGTCGGGCAGCCACTACTCCACGATCCAGGCGCTCGAGCAGTACATGCCGGCGTCCGACATCAAGCTCTCCTTCGCCGACGGCATCCTGTTCGGGCGCCTCGAGAAGCTGATCGACCGCAAGGTGCCGGCCGCGGCGCTCTTTTCCGGCCCGTACTACTTCCTCGAGCAGCTCGGCTTCCGCAAGGTGATCGACACCACCTTCATGATGGCGTCGATGCTGAATGGCGAGCCCGACCCCGAGGACGTGAAGAAATATTTCCGCGCCTTGCGCCGCGCGCAGCGCGACATCGATCTGCGGCCCGAGCTTTACACGCACTACTACAAGAAGGAATTCCCGGCGCGCTTCCTCGAGCAGATGGACACCCGGCGCTGGGGTCCCGGCGAGCGCATCGTGTTCGAGCCCTACACCAAGGAAGTGTTCGAGGAGTCCTTCAACTGGATCCGCGAGCACAAGATCTTCGACCCGAAGGCCATGGGCATCGGGCGCTACGAGGACGCGGTGGTCTCGCTTACTGGGGGGTGAAGCCGATCGCCTTCACCAGCTTGCCGTACCGGTCGTAGTCGCTCTTCAGGACCTCGGCGAAGAACTCCGGCGACTCGGTGCGGATGATGAGGCCGGCGGCCTCGAGCTTCTCGACGATGTCGGGCGTGCGCATCGCGCGGTTGATCTCTTCGTTCAGCTTGAGGATGATCTCGCGCGGCGTCTTCGCCGGCGCGGCGTAGCCGAACCACCCGCCGGATTCGTAGCCCGGCACGTCTTCCGATGCGGTCGGATGATTGGGCCACAGCGCCGGACGGGTCTTGTTCGTGGTCGCGAGCAGCCGCAGGCGCTCCGACTTGATATGCGGCGTCATGCCGGTGATCCCATCGATGCCGGCCATCACCTGTCCGCCGATGATGTCGGTCGCGATCGCGGCGCTGCCCTTGTACGGCACGTGCGTATAGGTGAAGCCCGCCATGGTGCGCAGGTGCTCGAACGCGAGGTGCGGAAATCCGCCCTCGCCGTTGGTCGCCACCGTCAGCCTGCCGGGGTTGGCCTTCGCGTAGCGCACCATCTCACCGATCGTCTTGAACGGTGCGTTAGGGTCGGCGACGATCGCGAGGTAGTTGAAGGTCGTCACCGAGATCGGCGCGAAGTCCTTGAGCGGGTCGTAGGGGATGTTCTTGCTGGTGTGCGGCAGCACCACCATGTTGCCGCCCTGCACGCAGGCGATGGTATAGCCGTCGGCGGGCCCCTTCGCCACGTAGTCCAGGCCGAGCATGCCGCTCGCGCCCGGGCGGTTCTCGACGATTACCTGCTGGCCGACGCGCTCGGTGATCTTCGGCGCGATCAGGCGCGACATGATGTCGGTGGTGTTCCCCGGCGGGAACGGGATGACGATGCGGATCGGCTTGCTGGGATAGTTCTGTGCGTGGGCCGAGACGCTCAGCGCCATGAGCAGGAGAAGTTTCTTCATGTCATTTCTCCGGAATGACCGGCAATAGCAGGTACGGGTGCTGGTCGAAGTGCAGCGTCACCTTGCCGCCGAAGACGCGCGACGGCCGGTCGTTCTCGTCATCGTGGGTGAAGGGCCCGCAGCCCTTCATCGGATGCTTCATGTTGGAGAGCGTCGCCGCCGCGTCGTCGTGCTCGTAATCGCGGCCGCGGATCGAAAGCGCGATCTTCCAGCCCGCCGGCACCACGATGCACGTCGGCCAGATCTCGATGTCGAGCTCCACGATTTCGTTTTTCTTCAATTTCTGCAATTCATCATGGGTATGCCAGGGACGGTACGGCAGGCTCTTCTTCGGGTCGAGCTTGCGATGCGAAGCACGCAGCCAGCCCTGCCCGACCGGCGTCTTCGGGTCGAGCGCACCCTGGAACAGCACCTCCTTGCCCGCCGGGTCGAAGATGCGCAGCACGACGAAGAGGTCCGCGTCTTCCGTGGCGGATGAAACGAACAGCTTCAGCGCCGACGGGCCGGTGATCTCGGTTTCTTCCTTGGCGGTCATGGAGAAAGTCACGCCGGTCCCTGTCGGGTCATACGCGATTTGTTTTTTTGAACCAGGCTCGGATATTTGAAGCGCCTGGTTTTCCGGATTCAAATAGAACTTGGTCCACCTGGTCCGGGCGAGCGGCCAGTCGTTCTCGGTGCGCTGCACGAATTTCTCGCCAGGATGGCGCACGTTCAGCAGCACCCGGGGCTGCTTGTCCCAGCCGTTCTTTTCGTTTTTCAGAAAGAACCCGAAGAAACGTTTCTGCAGGTCCAACCCGTAGTCGGTGTAGAACGGCGCCCAGTGCGAGCCGCCGTGCACCTCCAGCCATTTGTCTTTCGATTTGCTTCTGACAAAGCCTTCGAAGTTTCCCCGGGTGTGCAGGCCCTGGCCGCCCCAGTTCGCCGCGGTGAGGAGCGGAATGGTGACCTTCGAGAGGTCGGGTGAGCGCTCGGCGTAGTAGTCGTCCCAGGTTTCGCGCGTCAAGAACGCCTGCCACATGTCCTCTCGGTTTTTTGATAATTCACCATCCGGAAGAATCTCTGAACCGCAGACGGGCTCGCCGGTATTCGGATTCTTCTTGCCGCTGTTGAAGCCGTGCTGCACGGTCTTTACCTGCATCTCCTGCCAGTTCTTGCGGAAGCTGCAGATGATGCCGCCGTGGCGCGCGCTCTCGCGGTAGGCGTCGTTCCAGCCTTCCCAGACGCAGATCGCCGCGAGGTGCGGCGGCTTGGCCGCGGCGGCGCGCCACTGGTTGCTCGCGTAGTACGAGATGCCGTTCATGCCGACCTTGCCGCTGCACCAGGGCTGCTTCGCCGCCCACTCGATGCAGTTGACGATGTCCTTCGTCTCGCGCGCGCCGTTGTGGCAGAGAAAGCCCGGCGAGCGGCCCGCGCCGCGCGAGTCGACGCGGATGCAGACGTAGCCGTCGGGAACCCATTTCTCCGGGTCGACGACTTCCCAGTTCTGATAGCGGTTCGAGGACCCGGCGAGGACATCGGGGTTCTCGCGCGCCATGATTTCCCAGGCGGTCTTGTAGCCCTCCTGGAACGCGAGGCCCTTGCCATAGGGGCCGTAGCTCAGGAGCGCCGGGTACTTGCCGCCGTCGTCGGGCCGGAAGATGTCGGCGCGCAGAACCAGGCCGTCGTCCATCGCGATGGGGACGTCCCAGTCGATCTTCATTGAGCGAAATTCGGCGGTGGCGTGAACGGTCCGGTGATTTGCGCGATCTTTCCCGCAAGTTGCAGGAGCGCCGGCTCGCTCCACAGCTTGCCGACGACCTGAACGCCGATTGGAAGGCCGGACGCGGATCTGGTCAACGGCAGGATCGCAACCGGATGCCCCGTGAGGTTGAATGGGCAGGTGTAGGCGGTGCCGGCGATGAAGTACGGCACCTTGGCGTCGTCGACGTCGATCGGCGTGCCGAACGGCACATGCGGGATCGCCGGGCTGACCGTCACCGGGCAGAGGAAAGCATCCCAGCGCTCGAAGAATTGCTCCAGCTGGGAAGCCAATTGATCCTTTCTGGTGAGCGCAGCGGCATAGTCCGCCACCGTCGCCTGCAGACCCTTCGCCGAGCCGCGCGCCACCGCCCAACGATCGCCGAGCGTCGCGTTCAGCGCAGCGATGCGCTCGCGCGCGCGATCGCCGCCGGTCGCGGCGCGCTCGGCGATGGCGATCTCGCCCCAGGTCTCCCAGGCCTGCTCGAAATCGAAGCCGTCGGGGTTGCGCTGCTCGGCACCGAGCTTCGCGGCGAGCTTCGCGAGCGCGTCCTTCGTGTCGCGCGTCACCGGTACACCGCCGAAGTCCGTGCTCCACGCGATGCGGGAAGAAGAAACCTCTTTTTCAGGAACCCACGGAACCGGTGGCTGGGACATCACCTGCGTGATGAGCCCGAGGTCCTCCACCGATCGCGTGAGCGGGCCGAGGACGTTCATATGCCGTACCGCGCGCGGCTGCCCCGGCAGCTCGGGGATGTGCCCGGCGTTGGAAACGCGCCCCTCGGTAACTTTCAGCCCGAACAGCCCGCAGAAATGCGCTGGCGTGCGCACCGAGCCGGCGAGGTCGCTGCCGACGTCGAAGGCGCAAAGGCCCGCGGCTACGGCGGCGGCGGCGCCGCCGCTCGATCCGCCCGGCGTGCGCTCGAGGTCCCAGGGATTGTTGGTGCGCCCGAAGATCGGGTTGTCGGCGCGGTAGTCGGCGGAAAGCGGCGGCACGTTGCTCTTGCCGAGCAGGATCGCCCCGGCGGCGCGCAGCTTCGCCACCGCCGCGGCGTCGGCTTTCGGCACGTAGTCCTTGAGGGGCGGATGGCCGCCAGTGGTGCGGACGCCCGCGGTCTCGAGCGCGTCCTTGATGGTCATCGGCACGCCGTGCAGCGGGCCCCAGACCTCGCCCCTGGCGAGCGCGCGGTCGGCTTCAGCGGCACGGGCGCGGGC
>Ga0075434_100004046_pt1 | contig 13150 bp, 10 predicted proteins | sample RhiMethybrSRZTD3_FD_75298 | JGI IMG/M metagenome (GOLD analysis project Ga0075434, IMG submission 75298) | Populus rhizosphere microbial communities from Tennessee, USA - Rhizosphere MetaG P. TD hybrid SRZTD3 | ecosystem: Host-associated > Plants > Roots > Rhizosphere > Soil | place: USA... | reverse complement strand
CGTCCAGCGTAGCGCCGGAGAGGCTCAACCGCACCGCTTCGGGCGGATGACGATCGAACAGCGGCATCAGACGGCGGACGTGCCAGGCGTTGCTGACGAAGCGATACGGGACCCGGCGAGCGGCGCAGGCCGCGACGATGCGAGCGATGTCGGGATGGAGCAGCGGCTCGCCCCCGGTGAAGCTCGCCGTGACGGACCCGTACAGGGCGATCGCCTGGTCCAGGACGGACTCGACCAGCCCGGCGTCGAGCGACCGCACGGTCGTGACGTCGTCCCGAATGCAATGCGGGCACCGCAGGTTGCAGTGCTCGGTCAGCGCCAAGCCGAGGAGCATGGCAGCGCGGGCTCCTCTAGAACACCGTGCTGCCGCTTCCTGGGTCTCCTCCGCCCCCGATCGGCGCTCCGGTCTGGAGCGTCAGGTCGGTGAGGCGAGGCAATTCGGTCAGCGCGGGGCTGACCCACTGCTGTTTCCGCTTGGAGTCGGGCGGTGCGGGCTGCGGCGGCTCGCCGCTGTCAGGAAGATGCTGCGAGTCCATGGGCGCTGTCTCCCGTCGTGAAGCCGTACGGCGCGTACCGATAGGGCCGCCCCCGGTGACACGCACGGCACCAGGGGCGAGGAGACACCTTCCCCGCAAGAAACCGTCCGACGTTCTGAAGCGCGGCGCGCGGCGCCACGCGCGACTATTGTCGCGATCTTGCCACAAGGTTGCATCGCTGTTCGTTTACCGCTGCCACCAACTCAGACGGCCCATGAAGGTCAGTGCCCGTGCCAGCGTTCGTGATGCTCTGCGCCTCCGCGCTGCGGCGCTCGACCTGCTCGGCGGCCGACCGCCCGACTGGAGCGGCCTCGCCGCCGCCGCCGCCGGCACGTGGGATTTGTTTCTCCGTACCGAGCGGTGCGCGCTGGCGCTCAAGGCCCGGATCGCGGCCGCGGAGCGCGCGGTACCCGACCCGGTAGAGACGGCCGCCACGAGAGAGCTGCAGCGCATCCTCTCGGCGCGCGGGCACCTGCAACGCATCGGTCAACTTGCCGCCGCGCACGACATTCCGGCGATCGTGCTGAAGGGCGGAGTGGCGGCGCTGATCAGTCCGGCGCCGGTGGACGTGCACGACGTAGACGTGCTGGTACGGCCGCTCCAGGCCGAGCGGCTGGCTGGGTTATTGGACGAGGAGGGATTCCTGGGAACGGGACCGGCGGGCACGGCTCACCTGGCGCAGCGCATCAGCCCGAACACCGTCCAAATCGAGGTCCATTTCGCCCTCAACGATGTCGAGGTGACCGATGGAATGTGGCATCACGCCCGGCCCCTGGACTGGGCGGCGGGACTCTCGCGCCTCGGCGCTGCCGATCATCTGTGGCATCTGCTGGTGCACACCGTAGTGACGCACCCGCACCGGCGCGGCTCATTGCGGGACGTGTTGCTCGCGGGGGAGGCGCTGCGCGATTGCTCTCCTGCCGAGCTGAAGGACGTCGAGCGCCGCATCGCGATCCATCCACTCGCCCAGACGTTGGATGAGCTCCTGGACATGGCGCGCGAGCTGCGCGACGGTCTGCCGGTACGGGACCGGTTCCGTCGCGATGCGGCCGCGAACTACATGTTGCGGGGACCCCTTGGGTGGCTGGGGTTCTCGCGCTTCTGGACCCCGGCGTTTGTGAGCGCGCTATTCGCTCAGCTCGGCGGACCCGTCGGGCGGCGTGCCGAGTGGGCGTTAGCGTGGCATCGCCCGCCGTTCCCTTCGCCGTGGGGAGTGGCGGCCCGGCTCGAGCGTCGGTCGCCGCGCATAGGGAGGTGGAGTCGGACCGCCGTGAAGATCACCCGGTTGATCGTCGTGCGGATGGCGGCGTGGCCGGTGGCGCTGGCGGCGCGGTTGTTGTCACGCTCCCTGCTCGTCGCCGTATTTAACCTCTTGACGTTCTAGCAGTTAGCTCCCATCTTATCCCCCCGTTCCCGGTTGAGCCCTTGGGGGAAGCAGGACATGACGACTGAGCACACAGTGCGGAGCAAGTCGCTCCGGAGCACGGACGCGTCCTTCCTGCTCCCCGCTCCCAGCTCCCTGCTCCCAGCAGCATTCCTGCTGGGCTTCGCCCTGTCGGCTCCCGCCCAGAACCCGCCGCCGCCGCCCCCCTCCCAGGCTGCCTCGGCGCTGCAGCAGGCGGTACAGCAGAACCCGAATCTCGCGGACGTGATCCGCCAGCGGATCTCACAGTCAGGGATGACGCCCGACCAGATCCGCGCGCGACTGCAGGCCAGTGGCTATCCGCCCACGCTGCTCGACGCCTACCTGGGCTCCCAAACCCCAGGCCAGCCTGCCCCGGTTCCCGGAGCACAGGAGATCGCGGCGATTCAATCCCTCGGAGTGCCGGGCATTGCTACGGCGGGCGCAATTCTCCCGGTCGACACCGGGCTGGTACGGGCGGTGGCCGGGGGGAGCAGCGGCGTGTTCGGGGTGGACGTGTTCCAGCGGACCACCACCCAGTTTCTTCCCCTGCTCGCCGGTCCCGTCCCCGCCGACTATAAGCTCGGCCCGGGCGACCAGCTGGTGCTGATCCTCACGGGCGACGTGGAGCTGGCCTACACGCTGCAGGTGACGCGCGAAGGATTCATTCTCATCCCTCAGGTGGGCCAGCTGTTCGTCTCGAACCTGACGCTCGACCAGCTGCGGGACCTGCTGTACACCCGGCTGGGCCGGGTCTATTCCGGCGTGCGCCGCAGCCCGGGCGCGACCACGCGGTTCGACATCTCAGTCGCCAACGTGCGGGCCAATCAGGCCTATGTGGTGGGCGAGGTGGCGCAGCCGGGGGCGTATCAGATCAGCTCCCTGGGCACCGTGCTCACGGCGCTGTACGCAGCGGGCGGCGTGACGGAGCGGGCCAAGCTGCGCGGCGTGGAAGTGCGGCGTTTCGGGAAAGTCGTGGCGACGTTCGATCTGTACGACTATCTGCTGCGGGGCGACACGAAGCACGATGTGCGGATCGAGACGGGCGACGTGGTGTTCGTCCCGGTGCACGGGCCGCGGGCGCAGATCAGCGGCGCAGTGCGGCGGCCGGCGATTTATGAGCTCGAGGAAGGTGGCAGTCTCGCCAACCTGATCCAGGACGCCGGGGGGTTCCGGCCCGATGCGCAGCTCAAGCGGCTCTCGGTATATCGCCTGCTCCCCGCCGGGGAGCGGCGACCGGGAGCGCCGCCCAGAGCGGTGATAGACGTAGCGCTCTCCCCTCTTCCCATACCGCCCCAACGGAGCGGGGAGCGGGGAGCGGTACCGTCAGGTGATCCGCCGGCGACGTCGCCCGCAAATCCTGGGAAGGAACCGCTCCCCGCTCCCCGCTCCCCGCTGCCGGTGAGCATTCCCGCCATCGAGCTGCAGGATGGCGATTCCGTTGCGGTAGACGCGGTGCACGACCTCGCCGGCCAGTACTACGTCTCGATCGTGGGTGTGGTGAATAAGCCCGGGGTGTATCCGTGGCGCGACGGGATGACGCTGCGGGACTTGGTGCTGTTGGCGCGCGGGCCGAGCGTGGGGGCGTACCTCAAGGAAGCGGAGATCGCGAGGATGCCGGAGGACCGCTCGCAGGGACAGCTCGCGACGACGGTGCGCGTAGCGATGGACTCGACGTACCTGTTCGAGCGTGACTCGCTGGGGCGATACGCGGGGCCGCCGGGTCTCCCCTACCCCGCCAGCGGCGCGCCCGAGGTCAAGCTCCGGCCCTACGACAACGTCCTGGTCCTGAAGGAGCCGGACTTCGACCTGCAGCGCATGGTGGCGATAACCGGCCAGGTTCGCTTCCCGGGAGTGTATTCACTCCGTTCCAAGGCCGAGCGGCTGGCGGACGTGATCGATCGAGCCGGCGGGCTCACCCCCCAGGCGTACCCCGACGGCATCCGTTTCGTGCGGCCCACCAACGCCGCCGGCCGGATCGACATCGATCTGGCGCAGGCCCTACGGGAGCACGGCTCGCGCGACAATGTCATCATGCAGCCGGGCGATTCGGTGTTCATCCCCGAGTTCCTTGCCAGCGTGAAAGTGACCGGCGCGGTGAACTCGGCAGGGAGTGTGCTCTGGAAGCGGGGCGAGGGGCTGGGGTACTACATCGACGCCGCGGGCGGGTTCAGCTATCTCGCCGACAAAGGGCGAGTCAGTGTGCGATTCGCCAACGGTGAAATCCGTACCAAGAAGGGTGGTCCGAAGCCAGGGCCCGGGTCGGAGGTGTTCGTCCCGGTAAGGGATACGACTGCTAGGACGAACTACGTGGCGCTGTTCGGGGCGATCGCGCAGATCCTGGCGAGCACAGTGGCAATCATCGTGGTGGTGACACGGTGACCAAGGCTCTCGTGTGTGGAGCGGGCGGGTTCATCGCCAGTCACCTCGTCCGCCGGCTCAAGCAGGAAGGCAACTGGGTCCGCGGGGCGGACATCAAGGTTCCCGAGTTCGCGCCGACGGCGGCGGACGATTTTCGCGTGCTGGATCTGCGGGATAGGGACGCCTGCGAAGCGGCCTTGTCGCTCGACTCGGGTGGCTTCGACGTCGTCTATCAGCTGGCGGCCGATATGGGCGGGATGGGGTTCATCCACTCGGCCGAGTGCGAGATCATGCGGAACAACGCACTGATCAACCTCAACATGATCGACGCCGCGGCCCGCAAAGGGATCAAGCGCTATTTCTTCTCGTCGTCGGTGTGTATCTACCGGGACATGCGACCCGGTGAGCCGGAGCTGAAGGAGGAGCAGGCGTATCCGGCGCTTCCCGACAACGAGTACGGCTGGGAAAAGTTGTATGCGGAGCGCGTCGCGATGGCGTACGGCCGCAAGCACGGGATGGAGGTGCGCGTCGCCCGGTTCCAGAATTGCTATGGCCCCGAAGGCACCTGGACGGGTGGCCGGGAGAAGGCGCCCGCCGCCATCTGTCGCAAGGTGGCGGAGGCCGCGGATGGTGGCACCATCGAGGTGTGGGGCGATGGCAAGGCGATCCGGTCCTATACGTACGTTGACGACATGGTAGACGGGATCTATCGCCTCACAGCATCCTCCCTGGTCGGACCCACAAACATCGGGAGCGCCGAGTATGTGTCGGTGGCGCAGCTCGTGCAAACCGTCGCCGACGTGGCGGGGAAGGCAATTCGGATCAAGTACGTCGAAGGTCCGGTGGGCGTGCAATCCCGCAACTTTAGCAACGAGCGGATCTACTCCGTAGGCTGGCGGCCGCGGTTCTCCCTCAGGGATGGCATCGCACGGACTTACCCCTGGGTGCAAGCGCAGGTTGAGGCCCGGGGGGCGGCGCTGACGGAGGCGCGATGACGCCGCCTTCGGCTACATGTCGAGCGTTACGGTGGAATCGGGCAAGTCAGGTGCCGATTGCGCCGGCAACCCGAACATTTCGGCCGAGGTCGACACCACACGGACCGAGCCACTGGCTTTGGCAGCAGCGACCATGTCGAGGAACCAGTCCAGCTGGTCCTGGGTCTGCAGGCGAAACGTGTGCACAAGGAACACGGTCGCGTGGTTAGGCTGGAGTGCTATCCGCCAAGCGGCGCGAATCCACTGATTGCTCGAACCGTCTGAAATATTTGCATGAGAAATGCCCAGCTCAACGCTATCGGCGCGTGGAAGTGAATAGGCATAGGTGTAGCACTCGGACACCGTGGTGAAGGTACGGAGGAGTGAGCCACGCCAAGTATGTGTTTTCGCTGGAACGTCAAACAGGATCGAGTCGCGCCACGAACCGGGCTGAACGAAGATACTCGACGCCAATCCCTCCGCACGCAGATCGACCAGACCCCCGACAACTTCAGCGACAAAGTGCTGTGCGTCCGCACCGGTGTTGAGGTGGTAGCGCGAGTGCGCTACGACTCCCATTCCGCTAGCGCGCCATTGCCGCAGCTCGTCCCAGTTCAGATGGTTGGGCAGCCCCGCAAGGCGAGTTGGTACGGCGATCTCGGCGGCCAGCCCGCGAGCCGCGAGCCGCGCCAGGAAATCGCGATCGCTCGTGAATACGTCGTCGAGGCGGATCAGGACAACGGGGAGTGAATTATAGTTGATCGGTGCTAGAGGCGAGGCAACTAAATCCACTGCGGCAGAGTCAAAGCGTACGCCGAACGCAGGGTAGCTCGTTCCGTCAGCTAGAGTCAGCGCACCAGTAGCGGTGTCACCGGCAACCGCGTACGCGAGGCGGAGGGTCTCGCCCTCCTTGCTGCGCAAGGTCCAACTCGTTCCGACAGAATCATCGACAGTAACCTGAAATCCCGCGAGATCATTCGTGGGGGTGCCGTCCCAGGCGCGGGACGGGATGGGCCGAAACACGCGCCGTCCTTGGGCGTTTGCACGGTCACCGATCGCCAGCAGCTGAATGTGAGCGGCATACTGCCCGCCAGCGACGTGAAACACCCACAGGTGTTCACCCGGAGCCTGTGACGCACCGACAGAGCTCGTGGGATTGTCGCCGGCCGGGGCGGTTCCGACGTCCAGGCAAGCGACGCTCAGACCCAGAGTGAGGATCCAGATATTCCGCTGCCACATGTGCAACCTTTGAGAGGGGTCGACGTGGCAGGGCGCGGCGCATACTAAGCAAGTTGCGGTGGCGACGGGGTGAGGACGGTCACACCACAAAGTTCGATCAACGTGTGGACGACCCCGAACCGCTAACTGGGCCTAGCGCAACAACCTGGTGATGGGAGCCGGGTGGCCGGGGGTCCCGTTGATTTTTGTGGGGGGAATAAACAGGTCGTTCGAGCTCGCCACGACACGGACCGAACCTTGGGCTCTGGCGGCAGCTACCATGTCGAGGAACCAGTCGAGCTGGTCCGGGCTCTTCAGGCGAAAGGTGTGCACCAAGAATACGGTGGCATGGTTAGGCCGGAGTGCGATCTGCCACGCTGCTTGAATCCATTGCTTGCTCGAGCCATCCGACGCAGTGGCGTGAGAGAGACCCAACTCGAGGCTGTCGGCACGTGGTAGAGAATAGAAATAGGTGTAGCACTCCGACACCGTCGTGAACGTGCGGAGCAGAGAGCCACGCCACGTGTGGGTTTTCGCGGGAACGTCGAACAGGATAGAATCGCGCCACGTGCCAGGCTGAACGAAAATACTCGACCCCAAGCCTTCTGCCCGCAGATCCGCAAGACTCCCGACGACTTCGGCGATAAAGTGCTGCGCGTCTGCGCTGGTGTTGAGGTGATGGCGCGAATGCGCCACGACTCCCATTCCGCGAGCGTGCCATTGCCGCAGCTCACTCCACGTCACGTGGTTGGGCAGCCCTATAAGACGAGTCGGCACGGCGATCTCGGCAGGCAGCCCGCGGGCCTGGAGCCGTCCGAGGAAATCGCGGTCCGTTGTGAACGCGTCGTCGAGGCGGATCATGACCGCCGGGAGGGAATCGGTGGCGACCCGCGGGAGAGCCGGCGCTATGGCACCGACCGCCGCGGAATCGAACCGCACACCGAACGCCCGGTAGCGCGTTCCGTCGCCGAGCGTGAGGGCACCTATCGCCGTGTCGCCGGTGATGGTGTACGCGAGCCCAACGGACTCGCCGTCCCCGGCACCGAGGGTCCAACTGGTCCCGGTTGAGTCATGGGGAGTGGCTTGGAAATTTGCGAAATCGTTTGTGAAAGTGCCGTCCCAGTCACGCGAGGCGATGGGCCGAAACACGCGGCGTCCGTGAGCGTCCACACGATCGCCGATCGCGAGCAGCTGGATGTGCGCGGCAAACCGCCCACCGGCGATGTGAAACACCCAGAGATGCTCGCCCTGATTCTGTGAGGAAGAGAGAGGTCCTGCGGGAGAGCGGCCCACGGGAGCGGTGCCGACGTCTAAGCAAGCGACGCTCAGCCCAAGCGCGAAGATCCCCACCCTCCGCCACCACATATGCGACCTTTCAATGACTGGCCATCCGCCAATCTTTTAACCCAGGCGTCTTCCAATGTTCGCAGAGGGAGGGGCACGTGTGGAACGCCAGCGGCCTCGGCTCGTGATGCGTTGTTGCGGAGTGAAGCGGCTTAAGGACAGGTCGGGCTCGTGCCCCCGCGATAGACCCACACATGTGGCTCTAAAGCGGTGGCATCAGTCGTTACGCTTAGCAACGCTCCCGACTTGAGGGCGCGACCGTTGGGCTCTCCAGATGCGACCAGTTGGAGCTCGCACGTTGATGTCACCTGGTAGGCGCCCGTCGTGACCGAGCTGTCGATCAAGGTCTGGTTGATCGGAATCAAGGTGACGATAAAGAACCACTTCGCGACGAATCCGCCCACACCATCGATGGCGAGCGTTCCAGAGGAGCAATCGACTTCGTAGGGCACTGGGTACGTGCAGTACGGATAGGCAACGGTGTCACGGCGCGCGAGATCGTAGTTCCCGAACACCGCGGCGTCCCTGACTACCGTCACCCCCACCGAGTCCCTGGCGTCGTCACTCCGCCCCACGACAGATGCGTGCCCCGGCGCCAGTGCGTGTATCACGAACTGAAGCTGCCCCGGCGCCGCCGGCGGGTGCCCAGGGCCTGGGCTGCTCACGGTCGCGACCAGCGGGTCGGACGAGGACCATTCGATCACCGGGCTCGGGAGAATGTTACCCGTGCGATCGTTGACGCTCGCGAGGATAGGCAGGCTGTCGGAGGGAACGAGCCAGGGCGGGCCCTGCCTTACAAGGAGCAAGTGAACTCCACGGCCAGCCCGCACCGTCGCGGTGAAGGTATCTGTAAGCGCGACACCCGGAACGAGGACGACTACGCGCGCACGCCCCGGGTACAGACCTAGCGTCCAGCGGCTCCTCGCGAAGCCCGAGGGGTCAGTGGCGGTGGTTTCCGGGTACGCGAAGCCCCCGTCCGCCCTCCAGATAATCGGCACCATTCCCAGACCAGTTCCGGAGCCGGTTGTAACGCGCACTACGAGGGACTCGGCGAGAATTGCCCCGATGCTGTCGACCTGGTCATTCCCCGATACGATGGTTAACGCGGAAGGAACTTGAGGGGTCGAGACATTGTCGGCGGCGCACGCAACCAAGGGCCCGACGAGCGCCCAACTCAACAGCTTCAGCCGAAACGTCTGCGTGCCCTGAGCGGTATGCGTAGGAGGCTCCGCGCCGGTGCTATGGCCCCAGCTCTCGGGTAAAGCTGTGGGCAAATTCCGCTGGGCGATAGGTCGATAGACTTTAACATCTTGACGGACCGACACTTAGGCCCCAATTTGGCCCACTCCCTTTCAAGTCGGACTATCTAACGTGGTCCGTTTAGGGAGCGGAGCCACGTTCCAGCCTTGCCAGTTTTACGTCGGCGCGGCGCACTAGGAGGTCGAGAGCGTGTCACGCATGGACCTCATGCTAGTTGCCGGTGCCCGACCCAACTTTGTGAAGCTCGCGCCGCTGTATCATGCTCTGCAGGTGTTCCCTGCGATTAGCACGACTGTTGTACACACGGGCCAGCACTATGACGACGCGATGTCCGGGAGCTTCTTTCGGGAGCTCGAGATCCCCGAACCGGATGTGAATCTGGAAGTCGGCCCCGGGACTCACGCAGAGCAAACCGGAAGGATCATGATCCGGTTCGAGCCTCTTTTGCAAGAGCTCAATCCCGTCTGGGTCGTGGTCTTTGGCGACGTGAATTCCACCGTTGCCTGCGCACTCGTCGCGGCAAAACTCGGGACCGCGGTGGCCCACGTCGAGGCCGGCTTGCGGTCGAATGACTGGTCAATGCCCGAGGAGATCAACCGGTTGGTCACTGACCGGCTCTCCACCAGACTTTACGCTCCGAGTCAGGATGCTTGTGATAACCTCATGCGCGAGGGCACTCCAGCGGATCGTGTACAGCTAGTCGGGAACATCATGGTGGACACGCTTTTGGCGCAGCTTCCTAAAATCGACCAGGAGCGCACCCTCTCCGAATTTGCCGTCCAGCGGCAGCGGTTTGTCCTGGTGACTCTTCACCGCCCCAGTAACGTGGACGACCCAAACAGGCTCCTTCAGGTCTGCTCCGTTCTCGGCCGGGCCTCGGAGCAGCAGGCCGTATTGTTTCCGGCCCACCCACGAACACAGGCCCGCCTTCAGGAGCCCGCGCTCAAGGATGCCCTTGGTCGGACGCGCGTGATTTCACCGTTGCCGTACCACGCATTCCTTGGCCTCATGGCCTGTGCGCGGGCGGTGGTCACAGACTCCGGCGGAATCCAGGAAGAGACCACCGCATTGGGGATTCCGTGCCTCACGCTACGCCCCAACACCGAGCGCCCAATAACGATTACGCAGGGCACCAATCAACTCGTCGAGCCCGAGCCAGTATCGTTTCTTCAGGCTCTCGAGGCATCCAACGGACGCCGCCATCGGATTCCCGAGCTGTGGGACGGTAAGACGGCCGGGCGCATAGCCGCGGATCTGAACGGCCTTCTGGCCGGCGTGGGAAGAATGGGTCGAGGGGACCGATGACGACCACCGCTGGGCGTCGAGATATTCAGCTTGAAGAAGACACGCCCGCGTCCCGGGTGCTGTTTTCCTGGCTTTCATCCATCATGACGTCCGTGGTCAATACCGGACGTACCGGGATCGTCTATGGCGTTCTCGGAGGCGCGCTTGGTGTAGCGCTCGCGCTCGTGTTGCCCAGTCAGTACACGTCTTCGGCGAGCTTCATCGCACAGGGAGCAAGTACATCGGTCCTCCCGAGTGCCCTCCAGGGTCTGGCCGCGACTGTGGGCATTGGTACCGCGAGGGACTACTCGCCCCAATTCTACGCGGACCTGGTGACGAGTGATCCGGTCCTTGCCGCCGCGATAAACCGGCCCTACGTGCTCCCGGGTGCCGACGGTAAAGAGACTTACCTGGAGGTCGAAGGGCTAACGGGGAAGGACTCAGCGCGGGCGACCGACGCGGGGCTCAGGCACCTGCGCCGCAACGTCGCGGCTCGAGCTGACGTGCGGACGAACATCATCAGCGTCAGCGTCACGGCCCGATACCCCGGGTTGAGCCGCGACCTCACCCAGGCACTACTCGACGCCCTGGATTCGATGAACATCAGCTTCCGCCAACGGCAGTCCCGTGAGCTACGGCAGTTCTTCGAGTCTCGCGTGGCGGATGCCGAACGCGAGCTTGACAGCGCCGAGACCGCGTTGCGGCACTTCCTGGAACGGAATCGCGTTACCCAGAGCTCCCCGCTTCTTACATTCGAGCAGCTCCGCCTCACGCGCGACGCGGAGCTGAAGCGCACCGTCTACACCACGGTCGTGCAGCAATATGAAGGGGCGAAGATGCAGGAGGCGCGCAACGTGCCTGTCTTGACAGTGCTGACGCCGCCGATCGCGCCCGTGCGCAAGTCGGGGCCGCCGCGTCGGTTCATCGTCGCGGCTGGCCTGCTTCTCGGTATTTTGGCGGCGATTGGGCAAGATCGTCTCGCCAACCTCCGACGCTCAGTCCCGAGCGCGAACCACCGGTGACCGAAACCGGAAGCGAAATGAAGTCGAACGAGGAATGGCGCTACTGGGGAAAGCGAGATCCTCTCTGGTCCGTCGCGGCCTGGCCCGGGAAAGAATTGGGCGGCGACTCACCCTGGACGCCTGAGCAGTTTCTCGCACTCGGAGAATCGGACTTCCGGGATGTCTTCCGGCAATGGAATCATTACGGTTTTTCACCGGGCACTTGCGTCGAGATTGGTTGTGGAGCAGGACGGATGACGGCTCAGCTCGTCTCGGTCTTTCGGTCGGTCGTGGCGCTTGATGTGTCAGCTGATCAAATAGACCTCGCGCGCAGCCTCTTGGGTCCACGCGCCGACGCGGTGCAGTTCTACCAGGTCAACGGCCCGGCGATCCCGCTTCGAACCGCCAATTGCGACGCGATGTTCTCATGCCATGTCTTCCAACACTTCTCACGCTTCGCGGGCGTCGCTGAATACCTGCGGGAGTCGTTCAGGGTGTTGAGATCCGGCGGTACTGTGTGTTTCCACATTCCCGTTCCGGGAGCGCATCGCGGAGCGGCAATCTCCAGATGGCGACTAGGGCTCCACAATGCGTCGGTCGCCGTCCGACGCTGGCTCGGTCGGCGCCGGATCATGGAGTATCACCGCTACGCACCTCCGCTGATCTTTGAAACCCTGCGGGCAATCGGTTACCGAGACGCGGAGCTTCGATTGTTCGACATGAGGTCAAACGGAGATGCGCACTCGTTCTTCTTCGCCCGGCGACCCTAGTCACCGCGGAATCATACGCGCACGTCAACGGCAGCTGCCCCAAAGCGTTGCACCCATGACCGCCCCACTGCTATAGCATACCGGATGTCGCTCCACGACGGCCGCAGTACCGTCGCGAGGGAAACACCAGTGGCTCGCCGGAAGGCGATGACCTTCACTGTTAGGAGACAAGCGTAGACGAGGCTAGTCGTAGTCGCTGCACCAGCGAGCCCGAATCGAGGTACAGCGACGAGATTCAGGGTGATCTTGAGCAGCAGCGCCGCACCAGCCGCAGCATACGTGATGGGTGGAAACCCCGAGCCCGCAAAGTACGAATCGATCACAAGATGGAGTGAAATTGCGAACATCCCGGGGACGAGCAACACAAACAGGGTGCCCGCCTCGGCGTACGCGCTTCCGTAGATGATCGGGACGAGCCCGCGCCCCACCAGGAGGAGGACCAAGGCGATGGGCGCGAGCGTTGCGACCGTGGTTCGGGATGCCCGACACAATTTCGCGATCGCCTCCGGTCCTTGACTCGCGGCTACCGCCGCGAACAAAACGCTACTAAGGATCGAGGGGACGTACCACAGGTACTCCGCGAGTGTCGATGCGACGGAGATCTGTCCGACGGCCCTAACACCGAGCATCGGTCCCAACATATAGATATCCGTCCTCACGAGGACCAGTGTGAGACTGATCGCGAGTAGCGCACGTAGGCCGCGGCTCAGAGAAGCACCCCACCCGGCACTGATCCTCACCCAAGAGAACGCAACCGCCCCTGAGCGCTTCCAGATCCAAGCGCCGCTGACCAGTACACTGAGGCCGACCGCCCCCAACCATGCCGAAAGCACTGTATCGATACGCAGCGCATGGAAAGCGGCTAGCGTGCCCACGCTTGCGAGAAAAGCGATCCGATGAACCAAGCTCGCGACGTTGTACGCGGTCACATTGTGCTGACCTAGATTGATACCGCGGAACAAGAGCGCGAGAACTTCGCAGGTAAAAACCAGAACTAGGA
>Ga0075434_100004043_pt1 | contig 13152 bp, 10 predicted proteins | sample RhiMethybrSRZTD3_FD_75298 | JGI IMG/M metagenome (GOLD analysis project Ga0075434, IMG submission 75298) | Populus rhizosphere microbial communities from Tennessee, USA - Rhizosphere MetaG P. TD hybrid SRZTD3 | ecosystem: Host-associated > Plants > Roots > Rhizosphere > Soil | place: USA... | reverse complement strand
CGGCATCAAGCACGTAGCGATCCGACAGGAACTGAACCCGCTGTTTCCGGGAATCAATCCTGAGCCGATTGAACCTCACATCGAGTTGCTGCGACAAACAGTCGTGAAGCAAAAATGTCACGCGGGGCTGGCTACCGACGGTGATGCCGATCGGATCGGTGCAGTGGCAGAGGATGGCAGCTTCGTCGATTCCCACAAGTGTTTCTCCGTTTTGACTCGCTGGTTGCTGGAACGGAAAAAGTGGTCGGGCGACGTGGTGCGCGCCTTCAACACCACCGGCATGGTGGATCGCATCGCGGCGAAGAATGGACGGAAGCTGCACGAGTGCCCGATCGGGTTTAAGTACATCGCCGACCTGATGATGGAGCACGAGATTGTTATTGGGGGAGAAGAATCGGGGGGCATCGGCTACTCGCGCTACCTGCCGGAACGGGATGGAATCCTCAATGCATTACTGCTCGCTAACGTTATGGCGGAGGAAAGAAAGCCCCTGGGCGAACTGGTGGCCGATCTGCAGCGCGAGTTCGGACCTCATTATTACGGCCGCCGGGATCTGCATATCCCCGACGCTGTCAAGAACGCGACTATCCAACGGGCTGGCGCCACCGCAACCACCAAAATTGGCCGTCACGCCATTCTCAAAAAGGAAACCATGGACGGGGTGAAGCTCTTTCTGGCAGCACCCAACCACGCCAACGGGGCTAAACCGTGGGTTCTGCTGCGCGCATCCGGCACCGAGCCACTCCTGCGTGTGTATTCCGAGGCGGCGACACCGGAACTGGTCACTGAAATTCTGGAAGATGCCAAAAGCTTTGTGGATCGTAGCGGTTAGACTCGCCGCAATAGGCCAGTGGTTTTGTCCTATGGGCCAATGGACTTTCGGTCGAAACAGATCACTCCACCATATCTTATGATTTGGAACAGCCCTCCCCGACCCGAAACCATGCGATTTGCCGAGGACACCAGCACTCTGCAGGACTCTCCTGAAGCGCGGGGATATAACCGTATCCGCCGCTGGCTGGAGATTGCCGATTTCCTTACCGGATTGATCTTCCTCCTGATGCTCCTGGTGACCGGATGGACGGGTACGCTTCGAGATTGGGCGTACGGGGCGGCCTTCCAGAATTATCAGCTTTCCGTCTTCGTGTACGTCTTTTTGCTGATGATCGGGGGCAAATTGCTAGGAATTGGCCTCGATTACTACGGCTTGCGCCTTGAAAGGCGCTATCACCTCTCGAATCAGAAGACGCGCTCGTGGCTGTGGGATGAAGTAAAGGGATTTCTTGTTGGGCTGGTAGTTGCCGGCGGCATCGCGGAGTTGCTGTATTTCACGATCCGGCAATCCCCGCAGCATTGGTGGCTTATTGCGTGGGCGTCGTTCATGGTGCTGTTTGTCGTCATGGCGCAAATTGCCCCGCTGGTCCTGTTTCCCATCTTTTATAAATTTGAACCGCTGGACAATGAAGATCTAAAACGACGCCTGGTGAAACTGAGCGAGACGGCGGGCACCAGGGTCCGCGGAATCTACAAATGGCACCTTTCAGAGAGGAGTAAGAAGGCGAATGCGGCGCTTACCGGGCTGGGTGCCACCCGCCGTATTATTTTGGCGGATACGCTGCTTGACAACTATTCCTACGACGAGATCGAGGCAGTCCTGGCTCATGAGCTTGGACATCACGTTCACAAGCACATCCTCAAAAGTATCTTTGTACAGGCTGGAATCACCCTCTTCGGATTTTGGGCTGCCAATATGGTGCTACATCTGGCAATCGAACAATGGGGAATATTCGAGCGGCTTTCGGATTTCGCTAACCTCCCCTTGCTGGTCCTGGTCTCGACGGTCCTGTCGTTTCTGTTGATGCCGGTACTAAACGCCTACTCGCGTTTCAATGAGCGCCAAGCTGACCGCTACGCCTTCCGATCCATCCGGAGTGTTCAACCCTTTATCAGTTCCATGAACAAGTTGGCAGCTCAGAACCTGGCAGAGCGTTCGCCTTCCCGATGGGTGGAGTGGTTCTTCCATTCGCACCCCGCAATTTCTCGCCGAGTCGCGGCCGCGGAGGCCTGGGAGCCACCATTGGCGATGGCCGCGCGCCGATAAAACAAAGTTTATCGTTGCGTTCGCAGAATCTCTTGGACTCGTCTTAGGTCTTCCTCCGTATCCACTCCAACCGTGTCGTATGGCGTTTCTCCCACGTGAATCGGAATGCCATTTTCGAGGAAGCGAAGCTGCTCCAGTCGTTCGCTGCGCTCCAGGAAAGACTCGGGAAGCATGACGAACCGGTTCAGGGCAGCCTTGCGGTATGCATAGAAGCCGAGATGTTTGTAGTAGGGCGGCCGTGAGCCATCGCGGTCAAAAGGAATGGTTGACCGCGAGAAGTACAGCGCGCGGCCACTACCGTCGGTTACCACTTTGACCGCGTTCGAGTTGGCGATATCGTTTTCAGCAGCTAAAGTTTTTAATGTTCCCACATGCACTTCGGCATCATTCATCACCTCCAGCAGAGAAGCAATGTGTTCTGGACGCGTTAGCGGTTCGTCTCCTTGAACGTTGAGATACACATCGGCGACAACAGAATTGGAGATTTCGTGAACACGTTCAGTACCGCTTCGATGCTGAGCGGATGTAAGTCGCGCGTGCCACCCATGTGTCTGGCAGACATCCATAATCTCCTGCGAATCGGTGGCGACTATGACATCCGCAAGCCGGGGCGAGGCTGCCACTCCACGATAGACCTGACCAACCATCGGCAAGCCGCCAAGGTCCCGAAGGGCTTTGCGCGACAGCCGCGTGGAAGCCAACCGCGCGGGAATCACTGCAATTGCTTTCATAGGAGAACTAGTTTCAGTCCTGGAGAACAGACTTGCAACTCAAGATGATCGGCGGGACGGGCGTTAGGAGTTTGACACTCCGCGCGCAAGCCTCTTAAAATCAAACGGTCGACGCTCGCATTGCTGGGCAGCCTCGTATTGCGGGAATTGGCCAAACCCGTCTCTCCTGAATTTGTTCTCCTGAAATGGCGGTGTAGCTCAGGTGGCTAGAGCGAGGGTCTCATAATCGCTTGAATCTAAAGCGTTTACGTGCTTTCAAGGGATTACAGACGCAAAATGCGCATACAGAGGCAGCTTGCGCACCCAGTTCATTCAAAAATGCGATGGAATATGCAATAAGTCTAGTGAGAAGGTAGGGATTAAAAAGAAAACCCGAAACTGACCGTCGCTCACGGAAGCTACTTATTTAGGCAAAAGAAAAAACCCCGGTTTATCAAGTCAATCCCTGCAATACCTGACCAAATGTTTGCCGCGACATGATGGGGTGTTCTTATGGCCACGAACAAAGAGCACAGGTTCTGGGAGTTGACTAGGTCCGAATGGATAATGGCAACTCTAACGCTGCTCGGCATATTAGTGGCGGTGATGACCGGTTGGATTCTCTATTCGCAACTGGAAGAGATGCGCACGGATGAGCGGGCTTGGATTTCAATCGTTTCAGGGCAGTCCCATGTTCCTAACATCGGAAGCCCATCACCTCCCTATGTGACACTCACTTTTGCGAACACTGGCAAGACGGTTGCTCGTAAACTATTTGGCGAATTTGCTCTGGAATATGTCGCGAATGGTGATAGTCCTGACTTCGACTACGCAACCAAATATCGCCAATTTCAAAGTGGGGGGACCGTGCTCCCCAACACCCCGGCATCATTCGATGTGACTTTCAAGACGAAGTTGCCGGGCAAGCCTGAGGAACCCAGACCGCTGACTCCATCGGAGTACAACGATCTCAAGCACGGAAACGCCTATAATCCTACTACGTGGGAGTGGGATGGGCCTTGTTTGAACAAATCAAACTGAAAACCTAGGGCTGCTCATGGTAAAGGCGGGGTTGGAACAGCGACAACAGCGGCAGAGACAGACCCCATCAAGCGGAAGCAACTTGGGCCGTGCTGTGATGGAGGATGCAACCGGGTTAATCAACCGGTTGCAGCCAGTCAAATAGGGAAGAGGCCCTATTTGAATCGTGCGGCCTTTTCCGGTCAAAGTGGGCGAACAACAGCGCATGCTTGTGAAATTGAAATGGCGTGCACGGCATGTTCGCGCCACTGGGCTTCGATTCTAGTGGATCGTGAAGTTCACGACATTAGAAGTCTCGCTCGTCGTCCCGCCGCCGCCGCCGTAGGGACCTCCGCTGCCCGGGGTCCCAGGATTGGTTACAGTGACTGGGACAGTGCCGGGCATACTCAGGTTTGTGCCTGGGATCGCGGCAGTAATCTGCTGCGCTGTCACGTATGTTGTGGGTTGGGCAGTGCCATTCCAGTTCACGACTGCCTTTGTCCCAAAGCTGCTGCCGTTGACCGTCAAAGTGAACCCTGGGTCTCCTGTATTTGCACTGTCAGGAACTACTTCGTTGATTTTGGGTACAACTCCGGGCTGCGCAGGAGTGGTCTTGTTCGAGGAATCGTATCCACAACCGGCCCCCAGAATAACGAGCAGCAAAACAGAGATCATCCTCATGGGTTTCTCTCCAATCGCATCTCTCGTCCCGGTCGTTTGGCACGGGCCAAAACGCGGGGTAAGGGAGGTGCAAATTTTTGGCAAGTCCGCTTCGGCTTCTTCCTTCAGTGCACTTGCTCGTGATGTTGGTCTTTCGGTGTTATGGTGATGCGCATCCACGGATGAATGCAGCACTGGTATCTCGCCACTACTTCGTGTTCGAGTGGAAGCGTGGCATCGCCACCGGCTGGAATGAAGATGTTTTCATCACTTGGTGGCTGGGGGACAAGGGTGCCATCGACGACCGTTGCGCACTCTGGCGCCGGTACCGGGGTGCCCGATGCTGCGTTCAAGAAATCCACAAACCCTCCGCCAAATCTTTTCACTTCCGTGAAAGTGTGCGTTTCACCCCCCAAGTTGTGCAGTTGGAGAGTGGCTCCTTCGGCGACACGAAGTTGTGCAGGTGCGAAACGCCATGCACCGACTGATTTATCTGCTCCCAATTCGTTGACAAAGCCCGTGAAAGTGATCAGGCCGTCACTGGTATCGCGGACACAGGTGTCAGGCCCAATCGCTGCATTGAAAGTGGCAGGATCGCAATAATCCCGGATGTTGATGGTTGCTTGTGTCGCCTTATTATTCTGAGCCAATGCAGAGGCTACGCCGATAAGCACGGACAAAACTGTCCCAAGGCTACGGTATCTCATTTCTCCTCCTGTTACCCACAAGTCGGTACGACCCAAAAAGGCTATGGAGACACTCCGTAGCAAATGTCACCGCTTGGTCAGGTGGTTGTAAAACTTTCGTCAAGATTTAATGACTTGTTCCAAGTGGCAAGGCGAAGGTCGTCGGATTCACCAGACGTGGACTGAGGTGATGCGGCTAACGGCCCAAGGCCCGGCAAATCCATTTCCTTGAAATTTAGGGCAGGATTTCAGATGAATTGACCTTGGCAGGTGGGATTGGGGGAGTGTGCTTACCGTCCAGCTTTCGCACCCATCGCCTTGAGACGGGTGCGCCGCTGTCTCTCTTCTTCGCGTTTGCAACATGTCATTCCCAATCACCTTTGCTGAGAGACTTCTGAAACATCTTCATTCCAGCTTTGAAGGCTTCCGGTGTGATTTGTTTCTTGTAAACATTCAAAGTGGTGGTCATGCTTTTGTGCCGTGCCATTGCTTGAGCAACCGCATAGTTCCCATTGGTTGCTTCAATGACGGCTGTGACCGCACCCCTGCGACCGGCATACAGACCTTTCCATTGCACGTTAGAAGGTTTGGGAACAGTGCCACAAGGGACACACATCCTTTCACCTTTCACGTGTGGCAGGATCACTCTGTTAAGCATGTTTGGAAGGTCGGCAATCAACCAATTTTCACCATTGGGGTCTTCGCACTTCGCACGCCACAATTCCAAAGGCACACGCACATGGTCAATGATGGGGAGGGGTGCCATGCGCTCAGCTGTTTTTGGTGGTCCGACCTTACCGTGTGCGTGCACTGGTTTGTTGCGACGAATGTGAATCCAATCCTTATCAACATCAGCCCATTGCAAGCCTGCAATCTCTGCGGGTCCCAGACCAAGGAAGCACGAGAGCGCGATTACCAACTGTGCATCCACGTGGTCAACCAGAGCACTGATGAGGTTTTCTGCTTCTTCCATCGTGTAGTGCTGCGTGGCCTCTGTCTCTTTGCAATCCTTGGGCAGTTTCACTTTCCACGGATTATCGTTGCGCAGGCCGCGCTCAATGGCTTCGCTGAACATTGCAGAGGCCAACGCTCGAATGTGTTTAAGAGTGTTCTTGCTGTGCTTTGTCTTGAGTGATGAGAGGAACCTGCGTGCGTGGTCCGCTGTGTACGCTTGCAGCGTGTGAGAGCCGAAGTGGTTCTTGAGGTGATGTTTCCAGAGTTGTTTGTAGCCGGAAAGGGTTGAGGCACGCATCCCGGTGCCTTTCCATTCCTTCTCACAGTAGGGCAGGTAGGTCTTCTCCCAAAAATCAACCATCAACAAGTCTTGCGCCACAGCTTGCGGGTTGCGTTCGCGTTCGTTGATGGTGCGCATGAAGTCTTCGCACAAGGAACGAACAGCCATTGCTGATGGTGATCCGTGGCCGGTGTTGCGGTTCTTATCGCACAGCCGGTGTGAGCGTTGCTTCTTTACCCGCTCCCCCTCTACAATCTCAGTGACGTAATACCTGACATGGAAAGCACCCGAAGCCTCGTAAATGTAGCCGCGTTGATGGCGTGCCATGCCCCCATCGTAGGCGATCATGCAACAACATGCGACGGCACGAACGTGCTAGCCCCTGCGATGTTGCTTGCAAGTTGTTTGTCTTGTGTTGTTTAGCCACAAATGGCGGTGTAGCTCAGGTGGCTAGAGCGAGGGTCTCATAATCCCTAGGTCGTTGGTTCGAGTCCAACCGCCGCCACCACCTCTAAAATAAAGAAAACACGTAGTCTGTGATGGGCGTCACAGATTTTGTGCTACTTCTGTGCTACGGTCGCCTCAAGAGGCGCTTGGCACGGGTTACGGCTTCATTGAACCGGCTTGCATCGACACCCACGTTGTCTAGTTCAAGGCGGATGTCTACGTACTGCCGGAGCAGTTGTTGGGAATGATCTCGATAAGGCTGAGGAAGCGTGCCAGCGCGGAGGTATGTAGTGCCAATGCAGATGGCTTCCTCCACCACCAGGGAGCGACGCTCTCCATAGCGTGAGACCGCCATGCTCAGCGTGAATCCCAAGAGCAGGCTGACCAGTATGAATAGGCCATCGCGGATCGTGCCCATCTGTTCTTTTCGTGGAGCGGCCTGGTCACTGTGGTAATGACCTGCGGTACGCCATCCAAGATCCAAGACGAGAGCCAGGGCGACCGCAAGCAGCAAGCCTAGTTCCTAGGGGTGGTTAAGGGTGTATTCCATAGTCGAAACCTAAGGTGGTGTTTGTTCTCGCCACTATCAGCGCTCGATTCCCTGAGCGTTCGCGATGATTTCCCAACCTGCTCTTAACTGTCACTTGTGACAGTTACCCTCAAGATGCCCCACAATTCCAATCTGCCGGAATGATTCGCGAGTCAGGAGCAACCCCTACTATCAACGATACGGAAACCGGTGCCGCAATTAGAACTCGCGACAAGAAGGAGCTTCGTATCCTCGAACCCCGGCACTTGCGTCCCCAGTTTCAAGCAGCGCGCAGTCATTTGCCGCCTCCGGTGGCGCCAGACGACAGCATCTCCATCACCTGGTCGAGGTTCATGCTCCCGCTTCTCTGGCTCGGGGGAAATTTTCGGCGGGGTAAAGGTGCGGGAAGGTTGCGGTTACGCTCAATCGCGGCGGCCCGTGCCGAAAAGGAATCATTTTGGCACGACGAATACCAGCCTGCCACCAGTAGGTGGAAAAGCCGGTGCGATCCATCTCCCAATTTTGGAGCCGCCCTCGGTAGATCATTCGCAGCGAGTCTGGATGGTTCAAATCTGTTGCTTTTGCCAGTACCGGTTGGTCCGCGATCACGATAGCGTAGTTTGTTAGGCTGCACCTATTGGAAAGAGAAACGGTGCGCAAACTTGCCAAAAACAGCGTGCAGGCGACCGAACAGCTCTTCCGGTCGATTTTCGAGAATGCGCAGATTGGGATCAGTCTTTAGTATTGATCGCCGGGAACATTTTTCTAACCGTGCCATGCGCGAAATGTTGGGTTACACCGAGGAAGAACGAAGCCATTTGGAGAAAAATGGGACAAGATTACTCATCTCGATGAGCGTGCCTCGGACGTGAAAGGGCGGTAAGTATGGCTAAGCCTATGCCAATCATCATACTCCCGAGCCAATTGGCAGTATCCCAAGACCCATTGACCTCATCGAGAGGGTCGCAAGGAGCGACGGTGCGGATGATCCTATCCTCGCTCGTCTCTATGAAGATTGACTCGCGACACTATTGGGCGGTTTGAAGCAACAGGCTCTCCGGTCATTGCGGACAGCGAACAGAGGAAATATCACAATTTCGCGACGTACTGCGAGCATGGGCTTCCGAACACGGGCCCCGATGGTTTCAAAATCCCCTTCTCAGACGGTCATACGCGCCAGATACTCGGAGTCTCACTAGTGACGACGAGGGATGACGAGGACAAGCTACTGCGATCGGTTGCCCCGCAGAATGCAAACAGCATTCGCATCGCACGTCAGCGTGCCGAGGAAGCTCTACAGGCAAGCGAGCAGCTCTTCCGCTCCATTTTCGAGAATGCCCAGATCGGGATCAGCTTCTTCAAGATTGATACACAGGAAATTTTTCCCAACCGCGCGTTGCAAGAGATATTGGGTTACACCGAAAAGGAACTAAGCCACCTGGAGAAATGGGACGAGATTACTCATCCGGATGAGCGCGCCTCCTGCGCGGAACGATATGCCGAACTCGTTCAGGGGAAGCGTGAAGAGAACCAATGGGAACAACGCTTAGTTCACAAAGACGGCCGCATCGTCGTTACGAGTGTCAGATTCTCTCTGCTCCGCGATACGGAGGGCAGACCACAGTATGTGGCCGCGTTGCAGGAAGATATTACGGAACGCAAGCGGCTGGGGGCAGAGCTCGTCTCTGCGAAGGAGAAGGCCGTGGCCGCCACGAGGGCCAAGTCAGACTTCCTCGCCAACATGAGCCACGAGATCCGCACACCGATGAACGCCATCCTCGGTATGACCCATCTAGCGCTGAAGACGGACTTGACACCCAAGCAGCGTGACTACCTGACGAAAACAAAGGCGGCCGCCCAGTCTCTTCTCGGCATCGTTAATGACATTCTCGATTTCTCAAAAATCGAGGCCGGCAAGCTGGACATGGAGAAGACGGACTTCCGGCTTGAGGATGTGCTCGACAATCTATCGTCGATTGTCAGTCAGAAGGCTCAAGGTAAGAACCTGGAGTTTCTCATCGCTGCGCAACAGGACCTGCCACCGAATCTCGTGGGCGATCCGTTGCGGCTCGGTCAAATCCTGATCAACCTTGTGAACAACGCGGTGAAATTCACCGAACGGGGCGAGATCGTAGTGACGGTCGCGCTGGCGGAAAAAGTTTTGGACCGCGTTAATCTAGAGTTTTCGGTGCGTGACAGTGGAATTGGCATGACGCCCGAACAGACTGCCCGCCTGTTCCAGGCGTTCAGCCAGGCCGACAGCTCCACCACTCGAAAGTACGGCGGCACGGGTCTCGGGCTCTCGATTTCCAAAAGACTGGTCGAGATGATGGACGGCAACATCGGGGTCGAGAGCAACTATGGCACGGGCAGCGTCTTTCATTTCACCGCGTGGTTCGGCATCGGGTCGGAAGAAACGAAACGCAGGTTGTTGATCCCGGACATCGCGGGCATCCGGGTCCTGGTCGTCGATGACAATCAGCAGGCCCGGGAGATTCTCACCGACTCGCTGAAGGGGCTCACTCTCAGGGCCCAGTCAGCTTCCTCCGGTGAAGACGCAATTCGAGCGCTCGCCGCCGCCGACTCGCAGGATCCTTATCAGCTTGTCATGATGGACTGGCACATGCCAGGCATGGATGGCGTGGAAGCGAGCCGTATTATCAAGCGCGGCGACCGTCTCAAGCACGTCCCCAAGATCGTGATGGTAACCGCATTCGGGCGAGAAGATATCCGGACGCAGGCCGAGGAGATTGGAATCGATAGCTATTTGCTGAAGCCTGTCAATTCGTCGCTGCTCTATGACACTCTGGTGGATCTGTTCGGCGTTGCCGGACACGAGGATCATCGTTCCCGTGCGAGGAAAGACGACACCCATGTGCATGACGCCACGGGAATCCGGGTCCTGCTGGTCGAAGACAACGAGATGAACCAGCAGGTTGCGACGGAACTGCTGGAGAGCGCCGGAGCGATCGTAACCGTTGCCAACCATGGTGGGGAAGCGGTGAGAATCTTGGCTGAAGGCGATCAGACTCCACCCTTCGACGTGGTGTTCATGGACCTGCAGATGCCCGAGATGGATGGGTTCACAGCAACTAAGCTGCTGCGGCGTGATCCGCGTCTGCGGAAGGTTCCGATTATTGCGATGACGGCGCACGCCCTGGTGGAAGAGCGCCAACGCTGCCTCGACGCAGGAATGAACGATCATGTGTCGAAGCCGATTGATCCCGAGGCCCTGTACTCGACCCTGATGCGATGGGCGAAGCCCCAGCCAAAGCAAGCATTCGAGTCCCAAGCACCACCCATAAAAGTGGCCGACGAGGTACTTCTGCCAGAAATCGCAGGGATCAATCTGGCTGATGGCCTGAAGCGCGTTGCGGGTAACAAGCGGCTCTACCGGTCCCTGCTGATGCAATTTGCGGCTAAACAAGGCGATGCATCCGTTCAGATTTCAGCAGCACTCGAAAGTGGAGACCTCAAATTAGCTGAACGCATCGCGCATACGGTGAAGGGTGTTGCCGGCAATATTGCAATCACGGGGGTGCAGTCTGCGGCTCAGAGGCTGGAGAAGGCAGTCCGTGAAGGAGATGATTCTGTATCGGCGCTGCTCCACGAGTTCGCGACGTTATTGGGCACTCAGGTTCATGCCATCGAGGAAGCACTGCGCGAATCAGCACCTGCTCGGCCAGCGGAAGTGCGGGCGTCGCCTTTCAATAGAGAAGCCGCATCGGGCGCAATCGCCCGGCTTAAGACCTTGCTCCAAGCCAGTGACGGCGACGCCGAAGAGGCATTTCACCGTCTGCAGGACGCAGTAGCAGGCCCTGTCGAGAAGCCGCACCTCGACGCTTTAAGCGCATTAATCAACGACTTCGATTTTGAGGCAGCGCTGGTGAAACTGGATGAGATCGCCGAACGTTGCGGACGCAATGTGGAACAGGTGAAATGAACCAGGCTGATCACAAGAAGACTGTGCTTCTGGTGGATGATGCTCCCGCCAACATTCAAGTCGTGAATTCGATCCTGAAGGACATCTACAAGATCCGCATCGCAACCAGTGGGGCGAGGGCTTTGGAACTGGCGAATGCTACACCTCCACCCGACCTGATCCTGCTGGACGTCACGATGCCCGAGATGGACGGGTACGAAGTGTGTGCACGGTTGAAAATGGCCCCAGAGACGCGGGATATACCAGTCATATTCCTTACAGGACAGACTGAAATCGAGGATGAGACCAGGGGATTCGAGGTCGGCGCGGTGGATTACATTCATAAGCCGTTTTCCCCAGCTGTCGTAAAGGCACGGGTGCAAACCCACTGCTTGCTCCGCGGCATCCGGGAACAGCTCGCACGGCAGTTGCTCGCGATCCAGAAGGAATTGGAAACCGCGCGGCAAATCCAGTTGTCGATTCTTCCAGCCGAGATCCCAAAAATTGAGGGTTTGGACATTGCTGCGCGCTACGTCCCCATGAGCTCGGTCGCCGGCGATTTCTACGACTTCATAGTCGTGGATGAGAAACACCTCGGGATTCTGGTTGCCGATGTATCCGGACACGGAATGCCTGCCGCACTCATCGCCTCGATGCTGAAGATTGCACTGGCGGCTCAGATCGCGCACGCTGCCGATCCGGCGCAACTGTTGTTGGGCCTGAATCAGGCGCTGTGCGGAAAGTTCCAGCACCATTTCGTCACGGCGGCGTACTTGTTTGTGGACATGCAAAAGCGAACACTGACTTACGCAGGTGCGGGTCACCCTCCCTTGCTGTTGTGGGGTGGGACATCCGAGGGCGTGCGTGATGTGCTGGAAAATGGTTTGTTTCTCGGAAAATTTCCGCAAGCAACCTATTCTTCCTTGGAGTTGCCGCTCAGGGCGGGTGATTGGGGTTTGCTTTACACCGATGGAATCCCGGAGACCACCAACTGCTCGGAGATCGAGTTTGGCACAGACCGCTTCAAGCAGTTTCTGAACACGGAGCAAAGCACCTCGGCAGATCATTTTGCTAATCGCCTGCTTGAGGAGTTGTCAAACTGGTCGGCTGGCGGTTCGGGTGAAGACTTACACGACGATATTACGATGGTGGCGATCCGCGTGAAAGGCGACCTAAAGAGTGCCCAAGCGGCCGAAGCGTCGCAACCGACAAGGGAGCTTGCGCCTGAGATGCTGAAGGAGGATAGCGAGGCCGCGTAATTGCGGGTTTCGAACAACGACCTGCCCAGTACGCATCGTGATAGCGAGGCGGTTCCAGGCGTTGATCGTGGTCAGGGTAAACACCAACGCAATGAGTTCCTGTTCGTTGAAGTGTGCTCGTGTGCGCTCGAAGAATTGGCGGGAGCAACGGGGCTGGAATTCTTGGGAGTGACTGAAATCTGATCACAGGTGCATTGGGAATAGAGACGCTTCTTCTTACCAAGTTCCACCGCTGATCGTGAAAACTGCCCAAAAATTCGCCTGTCCATTAACTGTCCAATAAGGCTTCCCAAACGTTCCTTACAAGGCTTTTAGGTAGCCACCCGCGTCTTGTAAGTTGTTGAAATTCCGTATTCCTGTGGGCTCATAACCTAATGCTCCCAAGGATTCCTTGGAGTTTCCTGGGCATCCTTAATTATGGAGCTTTTGCAATTGGGCGTCCGGCGCAGCAATGCACCGGAAGATCACTCGTCAAAGTCGGTGGAACCTTCGTCGCGCGAGCGATAAGGCAATACCGAACCAAGCCCCCGGAATGGTGGGGGAAGGCGTAGAGACTGGATGGCGAGCATCCCACGTGGATGAAG
>Ga0075434_100004041_pt1 | contig 13155 bp, 13 predicted proteins | sample RhiMethybrSRZTD3_FD_75298 | JGI IMG/M metagenome (GOLD analysis project Ga0075434, IMG submission 75298) | Populus rhizosphere microbial communities from Tennessee, USA - Rhizosphere MetaG P. TD hybrid SRZTD3 | ecosystem: Host-associated > Plants > Roots > Rhizosphere > Soil | place: USA... | reverse complement strand
GGATCGGCTACGACTTCTAAACGCTACGCGGGGGCTGCCTCGTCAGGGGCGGCCCCCGAGGCCCCGTGCCGAAACACCGCTGCACCGATCTCGTAGGGCTCCTCGCCGATTTCGTGGAGCGCAACCTCCCGGCCGACGTGCACGCGCGGCTCGAGCAGCACCTCTCCAAATGCCCGCGCTGCCTCGCGCAGCTCAAGACCTATCAATCGACCGTATCGCTCCTCCGATCCATTCGCGAAGAAGACCTTCCTTCTGAGCTCCGCTGCACGCTGAAAGCGTTCGTCGATCGCAACTGTCAGAACTAGCGGCAGGCGGCATAGCGATCGTCGCTGTGTCGCGTGTCGCCTGTCGCCTGTCGCGTGACAGCGTTCGGGTGCGCGTGGCGCCACCCGTACATGCCGTACACGCTCAGACCGATGGCGAGCCAGGTCACGAGCCGGATCCATGTCGCAAGCGGCAGACCGATCATCTGCACGAGGCAGATCGCAGCGCCCGCGAACGGCACGACGGGCACCCACGGCGTCCGGAACGGCCGCGGCAGATCGGGCGCCGTTCGCCGCAGGATCACGACCCCGATGCTGACGAGCGTAAACGCAAGCAGCGTTCCGATGCTCACGAGCTGACCCAGCACCGCGATCGGCGTGACCCCGGCCACGAGGGCCACGATTGCGCCGGTGAGCATGGTGCTGAGATGCGGTGTGCGGAACCGCGGGTGGACAATCGCAAAGACGCGCGGAAGCAGACCGTCCTGACTCATCGAGTAGAAGATGCGCGTCTGGCCGAGGAGCGTCACGAGCATCGTGCTGAAGAGTCCCAGGAGGGCGGCACACTTGACGATCGGCCGCATCCAGGTCAGACCGGTCGAATCGATGCCGACCGCGAGGGGATCGGGAACGTTGAGCCGAGAGTACGGAACGATCCCGATCAGCACGATCGCGACGCCGATGTAGAGCACCGTGCAGATCGCGAGCGAGCCGAGAATGCCGACCGGCATGTCACGGGCAGGGTCACGGGCCTCCTGCGCGGCCGTCGACACGGCATCGAATCCGATGTAGGCGAAGAACATGACGCCGGCGCCGCGCAGCACACCGCTCCAGCCAAACGCGCCGAACTCCCCGGTGTTCGGCGGAATGAAGGGCGTCAGGTTCGCGCGGGTCACGGAAGAGGCGCCGACGGCGATGAACAGCACGAGCACGAGGGACTTGACGAGAACGAGCGCGGTGTTCGCGTTCGCAGACTCTTTCACGCCGATGACGAGAAGCGTCGACACGAGTCCGACGACGAGGATTGCAGGAAGATTGAAGGGCGCCTGCGTGACCGACGGCGGAAGGAAGATGCCGATGTCGTTCAGCAGGCTGACGAGATAGCCGGACCAGCCGACTGCGACGGTCGCTGTGCTGAGCGCGTACTCGAGGATCAGATCCCACCCGATGATCCACGCAATCAGCTCCCCGAGCGTCGCATACGCGTACGTGTAGGCGCTGCCGGCGACGGGTGTCATCGACGCGAACTCGGCGTAGCAGAGCCCCGAGAATGCGCACCCAATCGCGGAGAACACCATCGAGAGCACCAGCGCGGGCCCCGCGTTCATGGACGCCGCGGTGCCGGTGAGCACGAAGATGCCCGTGCCGATAATCGAACCGATGCCAAGCGCCGTCAGGTTCCACGGCCCGAGCGAACGCCGGAGCAGATTGCTCTCGGCGTCGCGCCGCAGCGCCTCGACGGACTTCTGCGTCCACAGGGCCATGGACGCGAGCATGTCCGTCCGGGCTGGCGCCCGTCTTGTAGGAACCGGCTGCTGTGGGACGCCCTTAACCTGCCGCCGTGAGCCGGTATTCCTGCGGGCTCATGCCCGTGTAGCGCTTGAACAGGCGCGAAAAGTGGCTTTGATCGCAGAACCCGGCCGCAATCGCGATCTCACTGAGCGGCAGCCGCGTGGCCGTCAGCTCACGGGTCGCGAACTCCAACCGGGCCGTCCGCAGGTAGGCGCCGAACGTCGTGTTGTAGGTCCGGCGGAACGTCCGCGCGAGATGCACCGGGTGGACGCCGACGATCGCGGCCACCGTCGCCAGGGCGACCCGCTCGGCGAAGTGCGCGTCGATGAACGCGCGCGCGCGTGCCAGCCATGCCGGAGCCGTCAGCGCCGCGCGCGAGACACGCCGCGACGCTTCCGCGAGCACGCCGAGCGCGAGCGACTCGATCGCGAGGCGCGACACTTCGTCGCGCAGACGGAATTCGCCATACAGCCGCTGCGCCAGGTGCACGACGAGTCCCCCCTCGAGCACCGTCGATTCGGTCAAGAGCGGCGCCTGACGCGCGGCCCGTTCGAGCCAGGCGGCGTCGGTGTCGACGATGAGGCACGTCGCGCCGGCGGACCCGATTCGATACGCGTGGGATTCCCGCGCCGATCGAAACAACAACGTGTGCGCGGCGTGCGTCAGCCGGATTGACCCGGTGGTTTCAACGATAGTGCCGCGCAGCACGAGGACGAATCGGGCGTTGGGATGCGCGTGAACCGGCACCTGCTGATGAGGGGCGTACTGCACTTCCGCGAGTACGAGACCGGGGACGCGGCGCCAGCGCCGGATCTCGCCGTGCGTGAAATGGGCCGGCGGAAGTGCGTGGGGCCGGTCGCTCATGGCAGCAGCGCGCATCGTAGCGGACCGCGCCCCTATTGTCCAAACCGGTCTGGAAACTGCCAGAATGAGCGCATGTCGAAACCTGACGGCAAGCGGCCCTCCGAATCTCAAACCGAGATGGTGCAGGTCGTGCTGCCGAACGACGCCAACCCGCTCGGGTACATCCTCGGCGGCACCGTCATGCACCTCATCGACATCGCGGGCGCCATCGCCGCGCACCGCCACGCGCGCAGTCAAATGGTCACGGCGGCGGTCGACGGCCTGCAGTTTCTCCATCCGATCAAAGTGGGCGACCTGATCATCCTGAAGGCGCGCGTGACCGCGGTCTGGACGACATCGCTCGAAGTCGAAGTGGAGGTGTTCTCGGAGGAGACGCTCACGGGTCGCCGCCGAATCACGAGCCGCGCGTACCTCACCTTCGTCGCCCTCGATCGCGACGGCCATCGCGTCCAGATCCCCGCGCTCGTGCCCGAGAGCGAGCAGGACCGCACGCGCGCGGCCGAGGCGAACCGGCGGCGCGCGGATCGGCTGACGGCGCGACAATCACTCGAACGCATGTGACGCGCCGTACCGCCACGCGCGTCCTGTTCGCGCTCGCGCTCGCAGCCGGCGTTCTGGCGGCGGTCCTTGCCGTCATCGGCGGCTTCTCGACTCGCATCGCCGGCATCAGGTTGTCCGCCCGCGGCGCCATCCGCCCGTTTCTCGTCGCTCTGTTCGCCGGCTCGATCGCACTGCGGCTGCTCCCGGAGGACGAACGAGCGCGCCTCGTCACGCGCGCGGCGTGTCTCGGGCCGCGTCTCGCGCGATGGGCCGCCGCCATCGCCACGGCGGTGGTTCTCGCGGTCGGGATTGCGTGTGGAACCCGCAGCGCCGGCGGATCCGACAGTTACGGCTACGTCAGCCAGTCGCAGCTGTGGCTTCAGGGGAATCTTCATATCCATCAGGATTTCGCCGCGGCTGCCCCGTGGCCCGAGGCCGACTGGACGTTCAGCCCGCTCGGCTACAAGCCCGCCGACAACCACACCATCGTCCCAACCTATGCTCCAGGGCTTCCGGTGATGATGGCGGCCTTCAGCAAAGTCGCAGGCCCATGCGGCCCATTCCTGGTCACGCCAATCTGCGCGGCCCTGACGGTCGCCTTCGCGTATCTGCTCGGCGCTCGATTGTCAGGTCCTCTGGTGGGCGCTGTCGCGGCGGTTCTGACCGCCACAAGTCCGACGTTCATTTTCATGTCGATGTGGTCGATGAGCGACGTCCCGGCGACCGCATTCTGGACTGCCGCGCTCGTAGTCGCGTGGCGATCGCGCGGCATCACGGGCGCCGCGCTCGCCGGAATTGCCGCGGGCATCGCGATCGCTATCCGTCCGAACCTCGCGCTGCTGATTCTGTTCCCGGGCGCGTCGCTGCTCCTCGCCTACCCCGCGCGCCGCGTCAGCCGGGCGCTGATGTTTCTGGCGGGCAGTGTTCCCTTCGTCGTCTTCGTCGCCCTGTTCAATGACGCGCTCTACGGGTCTCCGATGCGATCCGGGTACGGCGATACGGCGTCACTCTTCACTCTCGACAACCTCGCGGTGAACCTCACGCAGTTCTCGAGCTGGTTGTGGCAGACGCAAGGGCCGCTCGTGTTCCTGTGCGTGCTTGCGCCGTTCGTTCCACACAATCGCAAACCGGCGCTCGTGCTCCTTGCGTTCGTCGCAGGCGTGTTTGCGTGTTACGCGCTGTACACACCCTTCCATGCGTGGTGGTTCCTTCGTTTCGTGCTGCCTGCATTTCCCGCGATCTTCGTCCTCGCGGCGCACGCGGTGTGGAGAGGCCTGGCGCGATTCGACCTCAGGCTGCGGCTCGTCGCGATGCTCGTCTTCACCCTCGTGTGCATGGACTGGGGCGTACGCGTCTCGAAGCGAGAACACGTGCTCGATCTCGGCGAAGGAGAACAGAAGTACGCGGATGTCGGACGCTTCATCGCACGGGAACTGCCCCGGGACGCTGTCGTGATCGCGATCGGACACAGCGGCAGCGTGCGTTCCTACGGCGGGCGGCTCACGCTTCGCTACGACTGGCTCGATGCCGCGTGGCTCGATCGGGCTGTCGCGTACTTCAGATCGACCGGTCGAACAACCTATCTCGTCCTGGAAGCACCGGAGATCGCGGAGTTTCGAGAGAAGTTCGGAGGGCAACAATCGGTGGCGGCGTTGGATCGCCCGGCGATCGCCACGCACCCGCGTGGCGTGTATCTGTACGCGATCGATGCGTCAGCGGCGACCGGTGCGCCGCGTGTCATCCCGCGCACGAGCGGCTGTGAGTAAAGCGCGGCGGGATCGGGATGCGGGATCGGGATGCGGGATCCGGGATCCGGATTCGGGATGCGGGAGGGCGGGGTCTTTAGACCCGCACCCCGGCGTTTAGCGGGTATAGTGCACCGCGGGCCGTCCGTCGTACATCTCGTCGATCCGCAGCACCTGCGAGTCCCGGCTGTAGCTGCCGAGCTCGTATTCCTCGCTCATGATGAGCGCCTTCACCGGCTTGGTCGGACAGACCTCCGCGCACAGGCCACAGAAGCTGCACCGCGAGAGGTTGAAATCAAAATAGTCGAGGATCTTGATCTTTTGTCCCGGCTCGCGGTGTCCGCCGAGCGCGATCAGATCATCGGGGCAGACCTTCGCGCACTGGTCGCAGACGATGCAGGTTGCCGCGCCCGTTTGCGGTTCTACCTGCAGCCTGAGGACGCCGCGGAACCGCGGCGCAACCGGCCGCCGCTCGGCGGGATATTGAAACGTGAAGGCGGGCTGCGGCGTGTACTTCAGCGTCAGCCAGAGCCCTTTGAGAATGTCGACGAGAAAGATCGTCCGGAGTGCCTGTCCGAGCTGCTGCCGCACGGTCACCCTGCTTCCCCGACCTTCAGCACGCGCTCCCTGCGCAGCACGGTGTTCTCGCGCCTGATCTTGTCCTGCAGGCGCATCAACCCGTACAGCAGCGCTTCGGGCCGCGGCGGACAACCGGAGACGTACACGTCGACCGGAACGATCTTGTCGACCCCTTGCAGCACGCTGTAGGTGGGGAACGGGCCGCCCGCGTTCGAGCATGCGCCCATCGAGATGACCCACTTCGGATCCGGCATCTGGTCGTAGAGCCGCCGGAGCACAGGCGCCATTTTCTTGGTCACGGTGCCCGCGACGATGAGCAGGTCCGCCTGCCGCGGCGAGGCGCGGAACACCTCGGCGCCGAACCGCGAGATGTCGAACCGCGACGCGGACGCGGCCATCATCTCGATCGCGCAGCACGCGAGGCCGAACCCGAGGGGCCACAACGAGTTCTCGCGCGCCCACGTGAGCACCTTGTCGACCCTGGTCGTGATGAAGTTGTCGTCGAACTTGTGCTCGATTAGACCCATGTCAGTGGCCAGCTACCAGTTCCAGCCGAACCGCGAATCGCGAGTCGCGAGTCGATCACTTCTGGAAATACTGCGCGTTCACCGGAATGAAGTTCTTCCATTTCTCGGGCGTCTCGTCCAGCGCGAAGATCGCCTCCACCGGGCATGCCGGCACGCACGCGCCGCAGTCGATGCATTCGTCGGGATGGATGTACAGCATCTCCGCCGTCGCGAAGTCCGGCTCGTCTTTCCTCGGGTGAATGCAGTCCACGGGACACACGTCTACACAGGCTGTGTCCTTTGTGCCGATGCACGGCTCGCAGATGATGTACGCCACTGTCGATCTCTCCCTCCCGAAATCCCTAATCCCTAATCGTCAATCCCTAATCGGGAATCCCCAATCCCTAATCGGGAACCCCAATCCCCAATCGGGAATCCCCAATCCCTAATCGGGAATCCCCAATCCCTAATCGGGAACCCCCAATCCCCAATCGGGAATCCCCAATCCTCAATCGGGAATCCCCAATCGCGAATCGCGAATCGCGAGCCGCCGTTCAGGCTCCCAGCGCAATCGCGGTCGGCAGATGTCCGAGCCGCAGCGAAATCCGGCGCGCGAGCTCCATCGACGCCGCAGGCTGATCCGCCGCGAACGGCTGCTCGTCGGAGGCGTGCGTGAACACGCCGACGCGCGCGACCAGGCGTCCCGTGTAGTCGTGCACCGGTGCGCAGGTGCACAACAGGCGCTGAATCAGCGCGTCCGTCTCGCCGAAGCGTACGGCGATCCGATCGGGCGATTTCACGTCGCGCGCCTCCTCGAGTTTGAGGCAGCTCAATCGCCGCTTCGCCGAGGCATCGACGTAGATCGCGCAGTGCGCCGGCATCTCGCGCCCGTAGGTCGTGTGCATGCCGACCTCGTCGGGACCGACGCGCCACACGTAGGTAACTTCCCCTGCCCCCGGGACCGCGATGAACGCCCGGATGCCGTTCCGGAGCACGAACTCACGTAGCACCGGATACGCGTGCAACCGCAGCTCCGACCGGCCGAGGACGCGGAAGCTCAGGTCGAGCATCTTCAGCGTCAGGCTATAGCGCGCCGTGTCCTCGTCCTGCCGGACGAACCCGCGCCGCTTCAGAATGGCGAGCAGGCGATGCACCGTCGGCGGCGGCTGCCGCACAAGACGCGCGAGCTCCGAGACGCTCAGCCCCCGCTGCTGGCCCGCCAGCACTTCGCACACGTCGAGCGCTTTTTCGAGCGACGTCTGCGGGTCTCTTTCGGCCACGAATTCTATTCCACTATGTGGAACGCCGTTCCACGACGTGATATATCGTTTATATACCCGTCTCTGGCACCGCGCAAGGAAGTAGTACCCTTGGAAATCACGGACCGACGCCCCTCACCGCTCCTCGTTCTGGTCCTCGTTCTGGTCGGGGCGCTGGCGGCCGCGCGCGCGAACGCGCAGCCGCTCCCCGAGGGACCCGTGCGCGCGTTCGACGGCCGCCTGACCGTCGGCGCCGAAGTGACCGCGACCGTCGGCAACGCCGATGACGTGGCGTTCTTCAACTACACCGACTACGAGCACAACGCGCTGAAGCTGATGCGCCTCAGCGTGTCGGGCATCTATCGGCCCGCGACATGGCTGGCGCTGGTCGGCGAATTGCGTTCGGAAGATCTCGAACATCCCATCCCGTACGCCGCGTACGTGCGGATCCGACCGTGGCAGCGCCACGCCTTCGATATTCAGGCGGGACGCATTCCACCGACATTCGGCGCGTTCGCGCGCCTCAACTACAGTCCGGGCAATCCCGTGATCGGCTACCCGCTCGCTTATCAATATCTGACGTCGCTGCGGACGGACGCCGAACCGAGGACCGCCGACGATCTGCTGCGGATGCGCGCCCGGGGCTGGCGTTCGAGCTTTCCGGTCGGCTCCCAGGCGCCGGGGCCCGGCATTCCGCTGATCAGCGGGTTCGAGTGGGACACCGGTGTGCAGGCGACCTGGAAGACGGGGCCGCTGGAGCTCTCGAGCGCGATCACGAACGGGTCGCTGTCGAGCCCGCGCGTGTCGGACGACAACGGCGGCAAGCAGATCGTCGGCCGCGCGGCGATCACGCCGACTGTCGGGTTGATCATCGGCGCGTCGGCTGCGCGCGGCGCGTGGCTGGCGCGTTCGGTCCAAGGGGACGATCGACCCGCGCAGCGCGCGTTGGGAGCCGATATCGAGTACTCGCGCGACCATTGGATCGCGCGCGCTGAAATCGTGTCGTCGCGGTGGGGACTTCCGTGGCCGCTCGCGCCTGCGGGCGCGCACGCGGTCAGCGCCACCGGTGCGTGGGTAGAGGGACGCTACCGCATCACGCCGCGAATATTCGTCTCCGGCCGTGCCGATCACCTCGGCTTCTCGGAGATTCACGGTACGCTGCTGCAACCCGCCGGCGCTCCGTGGGACGCGCCCGTGAAGCGCGTCGAGGGATGCGTCGGCTACTACGTGCAGCGGAATCTCGTGCTGCGCACCTCCGTGCAAAGCAACTGGCGCCAGGGCGGACGCGAGCGGCAGCGGACATATTTTGCGGGGCAGCTCGCGTACTGGTTCTGAATGCTGTCACGCCTGCTTCTTCTGATCACGGCGCTCGGAGCGACGCTTCTCCCTTCGGTTGACCCCGGCCGCCTGGCCGCGTCCGGGACGATCCGTGGGCGCGTCGAAGTCCGGGGAGCGACGATGGATGGCGGCGGGCGCGTGGCCGTCGCCGATCTCACGATGAGCGCGGCGCATGCGCCAACCGATCGCCGCAGCGTGGTCTATCTCGACCCCGCGCCGCGCGCAGCGTTCGACACGCGCGAGGAACCGCGGCCGCGGCTCGATCAGCAGAACGAAACCTTCGTGCCCCACGTGCTCGCGATCGTCGCAGGCACCACGGTCGACTTCCCCAACAACGACCGCACCTATCACAACGTCTTCTCGCTGTCGAAGACGAAGACGTTCGATCTCGGCCGCTACGCGGCGGGGCACTCCAAATCGGTGCGCTTCGACAAGCCGGGGATCGTGCGCGTCTTCTGCGACATCCATTCGCACATGAGCGCGTTCGTCCTCGTGTTCACCCATCGGTACTTCTCCGTTGCCGATGCGGACGGCGTCTACCGCCTCCCGAACGTGCCGCCAGGCGCCTACACGGTCTTCGCGTGGAGCGAATCCGCACCGCTCGAATCGCGACCTGTCGTGGTTCCGGATTCGGGGGGTGACGTCGAGGTGAACTTCTCGCTCGGCCGGCGATGACGGTCTTCTCCTCGCTCACCAACCGCATCTTCTTCGCGAGCGCCCTCCTGACCGTGTTCGCCATTGGCGTCGCCGTGTACCGCGTCAACGTCGCCGTGACGGCCCAGGCGGAGAACGAGCTGCAGCGCGGGCTGCAGGAAGCGGGTACGTTGCTCGAGACCTATCGCGGCACGCTCTTCGCGCACTTCGCGCGGGAAACGCGGCTCATCGCCGACCTTCCCAAACTGAAAGCAGCACTCGACACGAAGGATCCCGAGACCGTGCGTCCGTTCGCCGAGGAATATCAGCGGCTGATTGGATCGGACTTGCTCGTCGTGACGAATCCATCGGGACAGATAATGGCGGAGGCCGGCCGGCTGCAGACTCCGCGTGGCAATGCGGCGGTCGAGTTGGCCATCCGGCAGGCCACTCAGGGACGCGAAGCGGTTTCGCTCTGGCCGGTCCGTGGAGGCGTCATCCAGGTTGTGTCGACGCCGAGCGTCATCAACGGGCAGGTCCTCGGCACGATCAGCGCAGGGTTCAGCCTCGACGAAGAGGCGGCGACACACTTCAAGGCGCTCACCAACAGCGACATCGCGTTCGCCATGGACGGCCGGATACAGGCGTCCACACTTCCGCGCGATTTCGACTCGAAGCTGGCGCCGCTGGCGGGCCTCCAGGGCGTCCGGACCGTCAAGCTCGGCGACAACGATTACGTGGTGACCAGCCGGGATCTGCCGATTGTGCCGACCACTACGGCCGACGCTTCCAACAGCGGGGGCAATGTACCCAACGCACTCATCCTCCGTTCGCGCACCGATCGGCTTCGGTTCCTGAACATCGTCCATCGCGAGCTCGCCGTGACCGCAGTGCTGGCCGTATTCGCGGCAACCCTGGTGAGCTACGCGGTCGCGCGCACGGTCACGCGCCCGCTCGGGACGATTACCGCCGCGATGCGCGAAATGGCGGCAACCGGCGACCTGACGAAAAGAATCACGCTCTCGCCGGGCGGGCGGTGGGAGGACGAGGATGCGCGGCTCCTCGCCAGCACGTTCAACACGATGACCGAGTCGATCGCGCGGTTCCAGCGAGACGCCGCACAGCGCGAGCGCCTGTCGTCGCTGGGACGGCTGTCAACGGTCGTGGCGCACGAAATCCGGAACCCGTTGATGATCATCAAGGCCGCGCTGCGATCGCTGAAGCACGAGCCGTCGTCGTCGCCGCGCATCCAGACGGCGGTGGCCGATATCGACGAAGAGGTCACACGGCTCAACCACATCGTTTCGGAAGTGCTCGACTTTGCCCGCCCGATCAAGTTCGATCGCGCGCCGACCGATTTGAACGCGCTGTGCCAGGATGCCGTCCGCGCGGCGACTGCCGACGCGCCGGACGTCGGCGTCGAGCTCGACCTGCAGCGCGATCTGCCCCCGATCGTCACCGACGGCGAGCGGCTGCGGCTCGCGCTCGTCAACATCCTCACCAACGCTCGGCACGCCGTGCTCGCCGAGCCCCACGGCTCCGTCCGCGTCGCCGCCAGAGTGGGGCTGATCACGCGGCGAACCAATGGCGGCCGCGTCATCGTCGAGATCCGCGATGATGGAGTGGGGATTGCGCCGGAGGATCTCGCGCGCGTCTTCGATCCGTTCTTCACGACGCGGAAAACAGGGACGGGGCTCGGTCTGGCGATCACACGGAATATCATCGAAGGACTCGGAGGGGCTATTACGATCACGAGCCGGGCCGGCGAAGGCACGACAGTGCGCCTCGACCTGCCGCAGGGCGAGCACTGAGCAGATGAGCAGCGGTTCCATCCTCCTCGTCGACGACGAGGCCAAGATTCTGAACGCGCTCGCGCGGGCGCTCCGCGACGATGGGCACGACGTCGTCGCGACCGGCAGCGCGCGCGAGGCGCAGCGGCTGCTCGGGCAGCGGCTCTTCGACGTGCTCGTCGTGGACAACATGATGCCCGACATGACGGGCCTCGATCTGATCCGCGATCTCGTCGCGTCGACCTCGCCCGGCGAGCGTCCGCAGATTCTGATGATGACGGCGCATGCGACCGTGGAGAGCGCGATCGAGGCGATGAAGCTGGGCGCCCTCGACTACCTGCAGAAGCCGTTCGAGATCGACGAGCTGCTCGTCGTCGTCAATCGCGCGCTCGACCATCAGCGCCTCAGCACCGAGCATCGCTATCTGATCAGCGAGCGCGACGCCGAGTTCAATCACTATGGCATCGTCGGCCGCAGCCGGCGGATGCAGGAAGTCATCAACACGGCCGGCGTCGTGGCGAAGTCGAAGAGCACCATCCTGATCACCGGCGAGACCGGAACCGGCAAGGAAATGGTCGCGCGCGCGATTCACTATCACAGCGCGCAGCGCGAGATGCCGTTGATCAAGGTGAACTGCGCGGCGATTCCGGAAACGCTGCTGGAGTCGGAGCTCTTCGGCCACGTGCGCGGCGCGTTCACCGGAGCGACGACGAACAAGAAAGGCAAGTTCGCGCTGGCCGACGGCGGCTCGATCTTCCTCGACGAGATCGGCACCATGTCCCCGCCCCTGCAGGCGAAGCTGCTTCGCGTGCTGCAGGAGCGCGAATTCGAGCCGCTCGGATCCGAGCGCACGCAGAAAGTCGACGTCCGGGTGATCGCCGCGACGAACCGCGACCTCCGGCAGCTGGTCGCCGACGGCCGCTTCCAGGAAGATCTCTACTACCGGCTGCACGTCATCCCGATCCACATTCCGCCGCTGCGCGAGCGGCGCGAGGACATTCCCGTCCTCGTCGAGCATTTCATCGCCAAGCATGCCCAGCGCGCGGGCAAGCACATCGACGGCGTCGAGCCGGGCGTGATCGAGGCGCTGCAGGCCGCCGAGTGGCCGGGGAACGTTCGCGAGCTGGAGAACACGGTCGAGCGCGCGGTGGTGCTGTCGCCGACTCCGATCATCAATCCGGAAGTGGTGCGCATCGTCGGCGTCAACACGGCAACGACATCCGGATTGCCATCGTTGAATCTTCGGCAGAACCTCGATTGGGCGGAGCGGGAAACCGTGCGGCGTGCGTTGGCGAGCTCCGGCGGCGTGAAGAAAGACGCGGCGGAGGTGATGGGGATCAGCCAGCGCGCCCTCAGCTACTACCTCGCGAAGCACCGCGTCGAGTAAAACTGGCAGCTGGCGACTCGCGGCTCGCGGGCTTGCCTACCGTAGCCTTGGCGTTGGCGGGCAAGGCGAAGGCGGGTTACGCGACGTGTAACACCTTACGCCCCGGGTAATCATCCGGCTTCTAAACCCCGCATTTACCGCCACTTCCACGAAACAGCCTGCGGCATCCGCTTTGCGGTATCGTTCACAGATGCCCTCATTTCGTCCGTTCATGCTTGCCCTCGCGTGCACCTTGCTGCCCGCGATCGGCCTCGCGCAGACTCCAGCGGCCCCGGACCCGGATCGCACCGATCCAGACGTTCGCGTCGACGCGCTGCAGCCTGACTTCAACCTCGTCGCGCTGCCGACGACGCTGCGGATGCCCGTACACAAGTGGGCGTTCCGCGTCACGCACCGATTCACGCGGCCGCTCGGACAGGGGGACTTCGGCGACCTGGCGTCGGATCTGTTCGGCTTCGACTCCTCTGCGCAGATCGGCCTCGAGGTGCGGTACGGGCTCGCGAGCGGGACGCAGATCGGCGTCCACCGCACGAGCGATCGCACGATCCAGATCTTCGGGCAGCACAATTTCATGAACGAGCGCGATGGTGGCCCGGCAGGCGTCGATCTGATGGCGACCCTCGAAGGCGGCAACAACCTGAAGCGTCAGTATCAAAGCGCGCTCGGCCTCGTGTTGTCGAAATACGTCGGTCGCCGCGCCTCGGTGTACGCGGAACCGCTGTTCGTGATTAACACCAAC
>Ga0075434_100004040_pt1 | contig 13156 bp, 10 predicted proteins | sample RhiMethybrSRZTD3_FD_75298 | JGI IMG/M metagenome (GOLD analysis project Ga0075434, IMG submission 75298) | Populus rhizosphere microbial communities from Tennessee, USA - Rhizosphere MetaG P. TD hybrid SRZTD3 | ecosystem: Host-associated > Plants > Roots > Rhizosphere > Soil | place: USA... | reverse complement strand
GCGCCTTTCATCGTGCCGACCGCCGTGGCGATCGCCGCGCCGCTCGTGTACTCGAAGCTCTGGCCGGGCTCGAGCAGCGGCTGCGCGCCCACCACGCCGAGGCCGCGCACTTCCTGCACCGAACCCTGCGCGTCGGTGATGATCCAGTGCCGGCTGATGAGCTGCGCGGCGACGCTGCCGGTGTTACGCAGGGTGATGGTGTAAGCGAAGACGAACCGGCCCGCGGCTTCGTCGGACTGCTCGGCGACGTATTGCGTGGTCGCGGCGATGTGGATCGAATACGGCGGGTTGTCGGCCATGGGGCGATTATGATGCGGAGCCGAGCAGAGCGCGCAGCCTTGTGGCGGCGAGCTGCATCGGGCTTTTCCAGTCGCCGTCGAGCTCCTGTCTGAGAAGCGTCACGCTCGGATACCACGGGCAAGCGTCACCTTGCGTGAACCAGTACCAAAGCGTGCCCAGGCGCCGGGCGAGCAACACCAGGGCGGGCTGCCCGAGCGCACCGCTCAGGTGCGCATTGACCGTGCTCGTGGTAATCACGAGATCGCACGCTGCCTGCAGCGCGCTCAGGCCATCGAGATCGCTGAATACGTCGAGCCCGGGCAGCGTCGCGATCGAGACCCCGAATCGCCGCTCCGCGTCGCGCCGCTCCTCGGCCACCTCGCCGTACTGCAGGCTGACGAAAGTGCAGCCAGGGAGCCTCAACAGCGGTCCCCATTCCGAGAGCGGCGCGCTCTTCTCGTTGGCGAATTCCGGATTGCTGCTCCGCCACGCGATGCCGACGAGGGTCGAACCGCGCGGCCCCAGCATCTCGCGATGGCGCCTGCGACGATTCTCATCGGCGACCAGGTAGCCGCTGTGACGCGGAAACGCGTCGAGCGACGGCCGCAAATAGCGCCCCAGGGACGCGAGCGGAAGCACGTGGTCGAAGCGCCTGGGATCGACCCGCGGTGGATCGGCTTGCGCAACTACGGTTACGTCTTGGAATGAGCGCCGGAAAAGCTCGACCAGTCGCGCGTCGGTCTCGAGCGTGACGCGCGCGCCGGCCTGCGCCGCTTCCAAGGCCATGCGTGCGTACAGAATGTGGTCGCCGATCCCTTGCTCGCCCCATAAGAGCGCACTGCCGGCGAACGGGACGCTGCCCCGGATGGGGAAGCGGCGCGGCGGCGAGTCCGCGCGCGCCCAGCGTGCCTCGTACCTCTCCCAGCCCTCGGCCAGCTCGCCGCGCTCCAGCAATGACAGCGCCAGGTTCCACGAGGCGAAGGCATGCGCGGGCTCGAGCTCGAGCGCCTTGCGCAGGCTCGCTTCGCTCTCGGGCTCCCGGCCGACGCGGCGCAGCGCGATCCCGAGGTTGGCGTGGACATCGCCGCTCTGCGGATGCAGCGCCAAGGCCTTCGTGTATGCCTCGATCGCGGCCTCGAACTGGCGCGTTCCCATCAGCGCGTTTCCCATGCCCGCCCAGGCGTCGGCGAGGTGCGGGGCAAGCTCCACGGCTCGCTGACAAGCGTCCAGCGCTTCGGCCGAGCGTTTTTGCGCGTGCAGCGCCCGGCCGAGGTTGATCCAGGCCGCGACGAACCGGGGATCGAGCTCGATCGCGCGCCGGCATGCGTCCTCGCCTTCGGTGTAGCGGCGCGCATTGCACAGCGCATTGCCGAGATTGCTCCATACCGGCGCGAGGCCCGGATTGGCGGCGATCGCCTTGCGGTAGGCCGCCACCTGCTGGTCGATGGCGCCCTTGGCGCCCAGCAGCCCGCCCAGATTGCTCCAGGCCTCCGGGTAGCGCGGCTGGTATTCCAAGGCGCGGCGATACGCCGCCTCCGCAGCTTCCACTCTGTTAAGACCGGCCAGCGCTGCGCCGAGGTTGAACCAGGCGGCCGCATTGCCGGGCTCGATCTCGAGCGCGCGTTGGGCGGCGGAGCGTGCGTCCGCGTAGCGGCTCTGCTGGCGCAGGCGCTGCGCCAGCGAAACGAGCTCGCGCGGATCGGCGGACATGCGTCGGGATATTACTTCGGGCAGCCGGGCTAGAATTCCTCCCGCATGGCCTTTCGCATCGCTCCCAGCATTCTGTCCGCCGACTTCGCACGCCTTGGCGAAGAGGTGCGCGCCGTGGTGAAGGCGGGCGCCGACCTGATCCATTTCGACGTGATGGACAACCATTACGTGCCGAACCTGACCGTCGGGCCGCTGGTGTGCGCGGCTATCAGGCCGCACGTGAGCGTGCCGCTCGACGTTCACCTCATGGTGCGGCCGGTCGACCGCCTGGTGCAGGACTTTGCCAAGGCCGGCGCGAACATCATCAGCTTCCACCCCGAGGCCTCCGATCACGTCGACCGCACGCTGTCGCTGATCCGCGAGCAGGGCTGCAAGGCGGGGCTGGTGTTCAATCCCGCGACGCCGCTCGCATGGCTCGATCACTCGCTCGACAAGCTCGATCTGGTGCTGCTCATGTCGGTCAACCCGGGGTTCGGCGGGCAGCAGTTCATCGCCTCGGTGCTGCCGAAGATTGCAGAGGCGCGCCGGCGCATCGCCGCCGCCGGCCGCGACATCTGGCTCGAGGTCGACGGCGGTGTGAAGACCGAGAATATCGCCGAGGTTGCGCGCGCGGGCGCCGATACCTTCGTGTCGGGTTCGGCCATTTTCGGCGCAAAAGACTACGCCGCGACCATCCGCGACATGCGCGCCCGGCTTGCCGCGGTGGTATAGTCGGATCCGCCGTGCAGCCCTTCCCTGCACAACTCGAGACTCTCTCCTGGCGTAGCTGGCGCCGCTGGCGCCGCTAACCCACTCGCGTCCCCGCGCGGCTCGGGGTCGCGCTCCATCCAGGCCGCAAGGCAGTTCCCTCTGGTGCAAAAGTTGGAGAGCGTTTCATGACTGAGCTCGAATTTCAAAGGCTCGCCGCGCAGGGCTATACCCGCATCCCGGTTTTCGCCGAGGCCCGCGCCGATCTCTATACGCCGCTCGCGCTGTACGCCCAGCTTGCGAACGGGCCCTATTCGTACCTTCTCGAGTCGGTCGTGGGCGGCGAGCGCTTCGGCCGCTATTCCTTCATCGGGCTCGCCTGCAGCGAGCGAATAGTTGCAACCGCTACCGCGCGCGGCTCTTCGGTCCGGCGTATCGTCCGCGATTCGCGCGGCGCCGACGTGTGCGTGGAGCGGCTGGACGACGCCGATCCCTACGCCTACCTGCGCACCTGGCTGCAGCGCCACAAGGCCGCGCCGCTGCCGCCGGCGCTGCGCTTCGGCGGCGGCCTGGTCGGATATTTTGGATATGAGACGGTGCGCCACATCGAGCCGGTTGCTCTTGGAGAACCCAAGGTCGATCCGCTCGGAACGCCGGACATGATCCTGCTCGTCTCCGACGAGCTGGCGGTCGTCGACAACGTGCTCGGCAAACTGTACATGGTGGTCTACGCCGATCCGCGCGAGCCCGACGCCTGGCGCGTCGCGCAGGAACGCGTGCGCAAGCTGAAAGCGCGCCTGACGGCGCCGCTGCCGCGCGAGCTGGTGCTGAGCGAGCTTCCGGATGAAGCGCGCCCCGCCGAAGTGGAGCGCAGCTTCACCGAGGCCGGCTTCCTGGAGACGGTGAAGCGGGCAAAGGAGCACATCCTGGCCGGCGACGTGATGCAGGTGCAGATCTCGCAGCGCTCGTCGCGCGAGTTCACCGCGCCGCCGCTCGAGCTCTATCGCGCGCTGCGCGGGCTGAACCCGTCGCCTTACATGTTCTACTTCGATTTCGGCGACCATCACGTGGTCGGTGCCTCGCCGGAGATTCTCGTGCGGCTCGCGGGCGATACCGTGACGCTGCGGCCGATCGCCGGCACGCGGCCGCGCGGGCGCACGCCGGAAGAGGACGCGGCGGTCGCCGCCGAGCTGCTGGCCGACGAGAAGGAGCGCGCAGAGCACGTGATGCTCATCGACCTCGGGCGCAACGACGTCGGCCGCATCGCGGCGACCGGCAGCGTGAAGGTGACCGAAAAGATGGTGGTCGAGCGCTATTCGCACGTCATGCACATCGTTTCGAACGTCGAGGGCCGCGCGCGTCCGGGCCTGGACGCGATCGACGTGCTGCGGGCGAGCTTCCCCGCGGGCACGGTCACCGGCGCGCCGAAGGTGAGGGCGATGCAGATCATCGACGAGCTCGAGCCGGTGAAGCGCGGCATCTACAGCGGCGCCGTCGGATACCTCGGCTTCAACGGCGACATGGACGTCGCCATCGCGATCCGCACCGCGGTGGTCAAGGACGGGAAGCTCCATGCCCAGGCAGCCGCCGGCATCGTCGCGGACTCCGATCCGCGCTCGGAATGGCTCGAGACCCAGCACAAGGCGCGCGCGCTGCTCAAGGCGGCGGAGCTCGCCTCGAGCGAAAAGCTGGTGGAGGCGGCATGATCGCGCTGATCGACAACTACGACTCGTTCACCTACAACCTCGCGCAGTACCTGGGCGAGCTCGGCGCGCAGGTGCGAGTGTTCCGCAACGACCAGATCGCGGTAGACGAAGTCGCGGCGCTGGGACCGTCGCACGTCGTGCTCTCGCCTGGCCCCGGCACGCCGGACGACGCCGGCATTACGCTTGCCCTCATCGCGCGGCTCGCCGGCAGCGTGCCGCTCCTCGGCGTGTGCCTGGGGCACCAGGCGATTGGACAGGCTTTCGGTGGCAAGGTGGTGCGCGCGGGACGCGTGATGCACGGCAAGGTGTCGCACATCCGTCACGATGGCGGCGGGGTTTTCACGGGGGTTCCGGATGAATTCGTGGCCACCCGGTACCACTCGCTCGTCGTCGAGCGCGAGAGCCTGCCGGCCTGCCTCGCCGTGACGGCGCAGTCCGAGGACGGCGAGATCATGGGGCTGCGCCACCGCGGCCTCGCGGTGGAAGGGGTGCAGTTCCATCCGGAAGCGCTGCTCACCGAGCACGGGCACAGAATGCTGCAGAATTTCCTAGAGGGAAATGCAACGGGAAACGCAATGGGAAACGCAATGGGAAACGCAATGGGGAGGGGATCATGAAGCAGATCACGGTAGCCGAAGCGATCCAGCGCACGGTCGAGCACCGCGAGGTGTTCCACGACGAGATGCTGCATGTCATGCGCCAGATCATGCGCGGCGAGCTCACGCCGGCGCAGATCGCCGGCTTCATCATCGGCCTGCGGGTCAAGAAGGAGACCATCGGCGAGATCGCCGCCGCCGCGCAGGTCATGCGCGAACTGGCCACGCACGTCGAGGTGCGCGATCGCAGCCATCTCGTCGACACCTGCGGCACGGGGGGCGATGCAGCACACACCTTCAACGTATCGACCTGCGCCTCGTTCGTCGCCGCGGCCGCCGGCGCCAAGGTAGCGAAGCACATCGGGCGCTCGGTGTCCTCGTCTTCCGGCAGCGCCGAGGTGCTGGAGGCGCTCGGCGCGAACATCGCCATGACGCCCGCGCAGACCGCGGAGGCGATCGACCGGATCGGCCTGGGCTTCATGTTCGCGCCGGCGCACCACTCCGCGATGAAATTCGCCGCGCCGGTCAGGAAGGAGCTCGGCGTGCGCACCCTCTTCAACATCCTCGGGCCGCTTACCAACCCGGCGGGCGCGGAGAACCAGGTGCTCGGCGTATTCCACCCCGACCTCGTCGGCATCCAGGTGCGCGTGCTGCAGCGCCTGGGCTCGAGGCACGTGATGGCGGTCTACGGCCTCGACGGCCTGGACGAGATCTCGGTGTCGGCCGAGACCATGGTCGGCGAGCTGGTGGCGGGCGAGATCCGCGAGTACAACCTGCATCCGTCCCACTTCGGCCTGGAGCTCTACGACCGCCGCGCGATCCAGGTCCAGGGCGTGGACGAGTCGAAGGAGATGATGTTCGCGGTCCTGGGCAACCAGCCGGGGCCGGCGCACAACATCGTGGCGCTGAACGCCGGCGCGGCGATCTACGTCGGCGGGCTCGCCAAGACCCACAAGGAAGGCGTCGAGCGCGCGCGCGGGGCGATCGCGAGCGGCGATGCCAGGCGCAAGCTCGACGAGTTCGTCGCTTTCAGCCGGAAGCTGAAAGGAAACTGAGGACTTGAACATCCTCGATCGCATCATGGCGGTGAAGCGCGCCGAGGTCGCGGCGGCGAAGAATGTTGTACCCGCTTCACAGTTACAGATGCGTGTTGACGGGGAAGGGCCAGCGCGGGACTTCGTTTCCGCCCTGAGAAAGAGAATCGACGCGGGCGGTGCCGCGGTGATCGCCGAGATCAAGCGCGCAAGCCCCTCGAAAGGCGTAATGCGGGAGCAGTTCGAACCGGCGGAGATCGCGAAGAGCTATGCCGCGGGCGGCGCGGCGTGCCTGTCTGTGCTTACCGACCGCGAGTTCTTCCAGGGCGCGCCCGAGCACCTCGCAGCAGCGCGCGCCGCCTGCACGCTGCCGGTGCTGCGCAAGGATTTCGTCTTCGATCCTTACCAGGTGCTCGAGGCTCGCGCGATGGGCGCCGACTGCATCCTCCTGATTGCCGCCTGCCTGTCGGCGCCGGAGATGAAAGCGCTGGAGGATGCCGCGCGGGAGCTCGGCATGGCGGTGCTGGTCGAGGTGCACGACGCGGCCGAGCTCGAGGCGGCGCTCACCCTGCGCACGCCGCTCGTCGGAGTGAACAACCGCGATCTGCGCACCTTCGAGACGCGCATCGAGACGACGCTTGCGCTGCTGGAGCGCATGCCGGCGGACCGCATCGTCATCACCGAGAGCGGCATCGCTTCGCCCGCGGATGTCGCGCGCCTGCGCAGCCGCGGCGTCAATGCTTTCCTCGTCGGCGAGGCCTTCATGCGCGCCCGCAATCCAGGAGCCGCGCTTAGCTCGCTGTTCGGATGACGCTGGAGGCGCTCATGCGCGAGGCCGCGGCGGCGTTCAGCGCCGGGGATACCGGTCGCGCGGAGCCGCTGTTCAGGCAGATCGTCGGCCTCAATCCGCGCGATGCCCAGGCCTGGCACGCCCTTGCGCTCATCGGCTGCGAGAGCGGCAGGCCGAACGACGCGTTCGACTGTGCCCTGCGAGCCCACAAGCTCGATACCCGGAACCCGCTGTTCCTGAACATGGTCGGCGTGAGCTGCGCCGAGAGCGGGCGGGAAGAGGAAGCGCTGCGATGGTTTCGCCGCGCGCTGAAGGAGAGGCCCGACGACGCGCACACTCACTACAACCTGGCAAAGGCCCTGGGGAAATTGCGGCAGCACGATGCGGCGGAAAAGGCCTATCGCAGCGCTCTCCAGATCGATCCTTCCAACTCGGACGCCGCGAACAACCTCGCGCATCTGTGCATGCGCAACGGCCGCTTCGATGAAGCGCAGCGGCTGCTCGAGCGGGCGAGCGCCCTCCTGCCGGAGGACGAAACCGTGGCCATCAATGCGGCGTTGGTCCTGCTAGCGCTGCAGGGTCCGCCGGCCGCCATCAGCCGGCTCGAGGGTTTTCTCGCAAGGCATCCCGATGCCGCGCACGTGCATTACGAGCTGTCGATGCGCCTTCTCGCAGAGGGGCGCTTCGCCGAGGGTTGGCGCGAGTATGCCTGGCGATACAAGATCCCCGATTCGGCTCCGCCCCCGGGATTGGCGCAGCACCTGCCAGCGGATCTTTCCGGCCGAAGCGTACTGCTGATGCCGATCCAGGGCCTCGGCGACCAGATCTTTTTTCTGCGCTTTGTTCCCATGCTGCGCCGGCGCGGCGCAACGGTGATCTTTGCGTGCCCGGACAAGATGCTCGGCATGCTCGCCGGGGCACCGGAATTGGATGGGATCGTCGAGCTGGACTCGGCCGACCGGCCGGAGCTGACCGAGGCCATCCTGGTTTCGGTCGCGGACCTGCCGCGGCTGCTTGAAACCGATGCGACGCCTTCGCCGTTTCGCATTGCGGTTACCGAAGAGCGCAGGGCGGCGTGGGCCGAGCGCCTGGCAGCGCTCGGCCCGCCGCCTTACGTCGGACTGACGTGGCGTGCCGGGACGGCGAAGGAACTGAAGAGCGGATTCGCGCCGGCGAGCCTGGTCGCGCTCTATAAGGAGATCGACATCGCAGTGCTGGCACAGGCAGTAGGAGAGCCACCCGGCACGCTCCTCGCCTTGCAACGGCTGCTGGCACCCGGGGAAATCGCGACGCTGTCCCGCGCGGCCGGCCGCAAGGTGCACGATCTTTCCGGGCTCAACGAGCGGCTCGAAGACATGGCGGCCGTCCTGTCGCTGATCGAAGAGTACGTCGGCGTCAGCAATACGAACATGCACATCCGCGCCGGTGTCGGCAAGGCGGCGCGGGTGCTTGTTCCGTATCCCCCCGAATACCGGTGGGTGCACTCAGGGCAGACCTCGCCCTGGTTTCCGGGTTTCCGCGTCTACCGCCAGCCCGCGTCGCTCGACTGGACGCAGGCTCTGCACGAGCTCGCGAGCGACCTCGCCCGCCTTTCCGCCAGGCGCTAGAACGTGTGCTGGTATTGAAGCCCGAACACGTTCACGCTCGCCTTGTAAGTGCCCACGACGTTGCCATTGAACTGCAGGGCCGCCGGGTTGTTCTGGATGTTGTTGATGTCCGCGTCCTTGGCTTTGATATAGGTGTAGCCAACGTCGACCGCGTCTTTCGGCGACGCCTGGTACTTCGCCCCGAACGAGAGCCAGTAGCGATCCGAGTCGGGTAGGCGCACGGTACGGCTTTCGGCATTGGGCACGGGCGTTTGATCGAACGCAAGACCGGCTTTGAGAGTCCACGGCTGGGACAGCTTGTAGTTGGCGCCGACCGAAACGCGGTAGCTGTCGTCGAAGTTGAAGTTCAGGGTGCTGAGGGTGGCTCCGGAAATCGGCCCGTCGGTTCGTACGATGGGAATCGACTTGATCTTGCTCCAGTGCCACCAGGTGAAGTCGCCGAGCAGCTCGAGCTTATCGTTCATGCGATGCGCCACGGCGACGGCGAGGTTGTCCGGCGTCTTGAGGTCGAATTTGATGTTGCCGTTCTGCAGCGTCGGAGACGCGGAAAACGGGGCCGGCACCCCGAAGAATTGTGTGTTCCCGTCGAGCTTGTAGTCGAGCGAGGAGCGGTAGTGAACGCCGACGCGCGTGGCGGGGCCTACGTTGAACAGGGCGCCCATGTTGAATCCCCAGGCGTCGCCATCGAGGTTGACCTGGTTCTGCGCTTCGAGCCCTGCAGATGCCGGTAGTGCCGCAGGGCCGAGGTTCACGCCGGTCAGGATGTCGATCTTGCCACGCTGATAGTTGACCCCGAAGCCCAGGCTCAGGGCGTCGCTGACCTTGTAAGAGACCGCCGGGTTGATGTTGACCGTTTGTACTTCGGACTTGATGCCCTGGAAACGGCCGATCCAGTTCGGGTCGTATTCGGTCTTGAGTCCGAACGGCACGCTGATCCCAAGGCCGAAGTTCCAGACGGGGTTGAGATCCATGGCGAAGAACGCGCTCGGCACGTATGCCGTGTCTCCGGCATCGCCCCCGTTGCCGGTCTTGGCCGGGTTGCTGGCGGTGCCGACCGTGCTGCCGTTGTCGTGGAATTTCCACGACGGCGCGATTGCCGCCACGCCTACACTGGCGTGCATACCCTTGGGCAGCCGCGACATGCCGGCTGGATTCCACCACACGGTCGTGGCGTCCTCGGCCACCGCGGCGGCACCGGCATAGGCGTTGCCCATGCCGCTGATGCCCTGCTCGTAGAGCGCAAAGCCGGCCGCGCGTGCCTGCTGTGCGGCGAAGATCGAAAGCGCTGACGCAACGGAAAGCGCGAGTACGTTCTTTTTCACTGGATTCCCCTCTGGCTGTCGCGCCGGCTGGTCCGTCGGCGCGGGTTAAAGCTAGCACCTTTAAACTGTAGCTGCAACGATGGACCCGCATCTTCAACAACTGAACGCGCTGATGGACGCGGCGGCGCGCGCTGTCGACGCCGGCGACGACGCAAGGGCCGAGCCGCTGCTCCTGCAGATCGTCGCGCTCAATCCCCGCGATGCGGAAGCCTGGAACACGCTCGCCGCAATCGCAGTCCGCGGCGGCCGGAGCGCTGACGCCGTCGACCGGGCCAGGCGCGCACAGGAGCTGGATCGGCACAACCCGGACTATCTGAATACGTTGGGGGTCGCTTGCAGCGAGGCGCAGCAACCGGATCAGGCGCTGACATGTTTCAAACGAGCTTTGAAGGAGCGCCCGGATTTTGCGGACGGGCACTACAACTTGGGCAAGGTCTACGGCAAGCTCGGCCGGGCGTCCGAGGCGGAGCAGGCGTATCTCCGCGCGCGGCGGCTCGCGCCTGCAAAGGGGGAAGTGGCCGCCAATCTGGCGACGCTCTATGTCCGCCAGGGCCGCCACGACGAAGCCCTTGCGTTGATGGCCGATGCGCGGCTGCGGCTTCCCGACAACGAAGCACTCGTAATCAATACGGCAAGTGCGCTTTTGGCGACCTCGGGGCCCGACGCTGCCCTCCGCGAGCTGGCAGGGTTTCTCGAGACTCATTCGAGCGCGGCCGCGGCGCATGCCGAATTCGGCCGGCTGCTTCTCGCGCAAGGCCGCTTTGCGGAGGGCTGGCACGAATACGCTTGGCGCCATGGTCGGACGCCTTCCGCCTTGCCGGACTGCGGCGGCAAGCGCATTCTGCTGCTGCCGGATCAGGGGTTCGGGGATCACCTGTTCTTCCTGCGTTTCGTCCGCGCGCTGCGCGAGCGCGCGGCGCGCGTGACCTTTGCTTGCCCGCCAAAGCTCTTCGAGTTGCTCGATGCCGGCGCCTCGCTTATCGAGTTGCGCAGGCCTGAAGATGGCGCGGCGGGATTCGATCTTTCGTTGCCGATCGGCGATCTCCCGCGCCTTCTCGACGCACGTGACACGCCGCCGCCGGTGGCAATTTCAGTCGAGCACGAGCGGGTCGTGCGCTGGCGCGAGCGCCTGGCTCGGCTCGGGCCGGCTCCCTACCTCGGCGTGACTTGGCGGGCGGGTGCACGAAAGGAGAATCGGCCGGAGTTCGCGGCCCAAGGCGAGGATCCGCTGCAGAAGGAGATCGACCTGGCGCTTTTGGCCTCGGCGGTGCGCGCTTGGCGCGGCAGCGTTCTCGTGCTTCAACGCCTGCCCCTCGAGGGGGAGGTCGCGGCGTTCGGCAGGGCGCTCGGCCGGCCGTGCGCCGACCTCAGCGCGGTAAACGAGGACCTGGCCGACGCGGCGGCGCTGCTCTGCGTACTCGACGAGTACGTCGGGGTGAGCAACACCAACATGCATATTCGCGCAGGCGTTGGGAAGCCGGCGCGCGTCGCGATTCCGTTCCCGGCGGAATTTCGCTGGATGAACGCCGGCAGCCGAAGTCCCTGGTTCCCCGGTTTCAGCCTCTACCGCGAGTCGCCCGCGCGCGATTGGCGGCGCGCGCTGACGGCGCTAGCCCACGACCTCACGGCGTGATCTGGCGGCTCGTCCAATGACCGTCGCACCTGATCCCCGATTGGCGGCCCTGATGCAGGCGGTGGGCGGAGCGCTGCAGGCTGGGGACGACGCCGGCGCGGAAAACGCGCTTCGGCAGCTGGTGGCGGAGGAGCCGCGTCACGCCGATGCCTGGCATTTGCTGGCCGGGCTCATTATCCGGGCGGGGCGCGGGACCGACGAAGCGGTCGAATGCGCCCTGCGCGCGCACCAGCTAGACCGGCGTAACGCGATGTACCTTAATACCTTGGGTGTCGCCTATGGCGAAGCGCAACAGCCCGACGAGGCCGTGCGCTGCTTCAAGCGGTCGCTGAAGGAGCGGCCGGCTGCAGCGGATACCCACTACAACCTCGGCAAGACCTACGTGAAGCTCGGCGACTTCGACGAAGCGGAGCGGTGTTACCTGCGCGCGCGTCAACTTGAGCCGGATCGCGCGGAGATCGCCAATAGCCTGGCGGGGCTTTATCTGCATCAGGGACGCTACCGCGACGCGGCACCGATCCTCGAGCTCGCGCGCGCGCGCAATCCGGACGATGAGATCAACGCGGCGCATAGGGCGCTTGTCGCGTTGGCCACATCGGGGCCGGACGCGATGTTCCAAATATTTGGCGATTTCCTCCAGCGCCGGCCTGGCTCGATGTCGGTCCGCGAGGAGCTCGCTTTACGGCTGCTGGCCGAAGGCCGATTCGCCGAGGGCTGGCGAGAATACGCGCTGCGGCGCGTTCGACCTGCGCTCGCCAGAGTGAGCGACTTGCGCGGCCGCCGCGTGCTGTTGCTGCCTGAGCAGGGCCTGGGCGATCACCTTTTCTTCCTGCGTTTCGCTCCCGCGCTCCGCGAGCGAGCTTCGTCGGTCGCATTCGAATGTCCGGCGAAGCTGTTGCCGCTGCTCGAGCGCAACGGAATTGTCGATGTATCCGACGCCGCCTATGCGCGCAGCGACTTCGACGCCGTTTTGCCGCTCGGCGACCTGCCCCAAGCGATCGAGGAGTGGACCACGCCGCCCGCGTTTCCAGTCGCGTCCCGGCTCGGCGCAGTTTGGCGCGAGCGCCTTGCCGCGCTTGGCCCGGCGCCATACCTGGGCGTGACCTGGCGGGCCGGAACGAGACGCGGTCGCACACCCGAATTCGCGCTCGGCGGAGAAGGCGCACTCGACAAGGAAATTCCGCTCGAGCCGCTCGGCGCAGCGCTGCGCGAGTGGCGCGGCAGCGTTCTCGCCTTGCAGCGCCTGCCGCTTCCCGGAGAGGTGGAAACTATTTCAAGAGCGCTCGGCCGGCGAGCGCATGACCTTTCCGCGCTCAACGAGAACCTTGAAGACGTCGCTGCGGTTCTCGAGCTCGCCGACGAATACGTCGGAGTGAGCAATACCAACATGCACATCCGCGCTGGCCTCGGGAAAACCGCACGCGTTCTGGTGCCTTTCCCGCCTGAATTTCGCTGGATGCACGCGGGGCGCGAAAGTCCGTGGTTCCGGGGCTTCCGCCTCTACCGTCAGGACCCCGCGCGCGCTTGGTCTGTCGCGCTGGAGACGCTGCGTTTGGACATAAGTAGTTGAATTTGCGCTAGTTATCTTTTAGGAAGTGCAATCCTGCGCTGTTGCACGAATGCAACGGCCCGGGGGCTTTGCAGGGGAATTTCGACGAAACCTTTGGTACGTAAAACAGTGGGTTGGCAAACTGTGCGCAGCCTTCCGCCGTTTCGGGGGCATCGCCGGCAACGGCGGTCGGTTCTTAAACAAACAACGGGAGATGTATTCATGCAGAAAAAACTGATAGCG
>Ga0075434_100004038_pt1 | contig 13160 bp, 14 predicted proteins | sample RhiMethybrSRZTD3_FD_75298 | JGI IMG/M metagenome (GOLD analysis project Ga0075434, IMG submission 75298) | Populus rhizosphere microbial communities from Tennessee, USA - Rhizosphere MetaG P. TD hybrid SRZTD3 | ecosystem: Host-associated > Plants > Roots > Rhizosphere > Soil | place: USA... | reverse complement strand
GACGGCGACGATCCGCGGATCGTCGATGACTCCGGCGACCGCCGAGGACTCGATCAGCGCCGTCGCGAAGAGCCCGCGTGGGAACCCGGCCTCGCGGAACACCTCCTCGATCTGGAGGGCGCAGCGCGGAACGTTCGAGGCGTGCTTGAGCACGCCGGCGTTACCCGCCATGAGCGCGGGCGCGGCGAAGCGGAACACCTGCCAGAACGGGAAGTTCCAAGGCATCACCGCGAGCACGACGCCGAGCGGATCGAAGCGCACGAAGCTCTTCTTGGCGTCGGTCTCGCGCGGCTGCACGGCCAGGAAGCCCTCGGCCGTATCCGCATAATAGTCGCAGACCCAGGCGCACTTCTCGGCCTCGGCTTCGCCCTGCACGATCGGCTTGCCCATCTCGAGGGTCATCGACCGCGCGAACTCGGCCTTGCGACGCCGGAGGACCTGCGCGGCCTGGCGCATCAGCTCGGCCCGCGTCTTGAACGGCACGGTGCGCCACTCGAGAAATGCGGCGTGGCTCCTGGCCAGGATGCCATCGAGCTCGCGGGGCGAGGTCGCGGGGAAGGTCTCGAGAACTTCTCCGGTCGCGGGATTGAGCGATTGCAGGCTCATGGCGTCCCCCTTGTCCTTTCTATGCTCTCTCCGGACCGACGAACGCGCAACGAGACGTGGCCCCGACGGGCGGGCGGATCAGAGGTGCCGGCGGGCAAGGCTCTCGGCGTACACCTGTAGCAGGCGATGCATCTCGCGCATCGCGTCCTCGGCCGCGCGGCGATCGTCCGGGGTGGACAGGTGCTTGAGGATCGTCTTCTTCGTCTCGCCCGATTCTTCCTGCTCGACGGCCTCGTGCACGGCGTAGTTCTGGCCGCCCCACTCCGGGCGGACGCCGTAGTGCTCGACGAGCGCGCGGCCGACCGTGCGGGCGATCTCCACGACTTCCTCTTCCAGGAGAGCCGTGGCGCAGAGCGAGGCGCTCCACGGACGCTCGTAGGCGAGCTCCTGGAAGAAGCGCACGATCGCCGCCATCTCTGGGACCACGGCGATCCGGTCGTACGCCTCGCGCCCGTAACCGAGGTCGTCGCCGATCCGGCGGAAGAGCTCGTCGTGGTCGGGCGTCGCGCCCACCTTGCCGCTCAGGTAGCCGAGATCCTCGACCAGGAGATGGCGCGCGCAGTCCTTGCGGACCTCGAAATCGTCGCAGCGGGTGTGGATCCCGCTGAAGATGCGAGGAAACCAGGCGATCAGCAGATAGTGCTGGGCGATGTGTCCCCACACCTGCTCGCGGCTCAGGGAGCCCGCGGCGAAGCGTTTGAAGTATTCGGAGCGCCGGAACGGGTTCTGCGCGAGCAGCTCGGCGACCAGCGAGTCGAACCATTGCTCCGTCGTCATGGCGGTGTCTCCTCGCCTCGGACTGGCCCGATCATTTCGGGTGGCCGATTATAGCGAAGCGCCGCCGGGCGCCGGCGCTACGCTCAGAGGCGGACGCCGATGGCGAGTGGCGGTCTCGAACGCGTGGGCCAGCCGCAGCAAGGTCGGCTCGCTCCACGCGCGCCCGAGGAACGTGAGGCCGATCGGCGCGCCCTCGGTATTGTAGCCGGCCGGCACGATCACGCTCGGATAGCCGGCCTTGGCCCCGATCGCGGCGCCGCTCCATCCGGGAAAGACGAGGGCGTCGAGCCGCCCGCGCTTCATGACCTCGTCGATCCCGTCCTTCCTTGACATCCGGAGATCCTCGGCGCGGCTGCGCCGGTACGTCGCCGCGCGGAGGCCGCTCGTGGCGTGCGCGGCGAGGAGCAGGACCTGACCGAATCGCAGCATCTCCTCGGGCCGCGCCTCGTTGAACCGGATCAGATCGCGAAGCGACCGGATCGGCGATGTCTCGCCGAGGCCGTGGAGGTAGCGATTCAGGTCGCGCTTGAACTCGTAGAGCATGACGTCCGAGCGAAACTCGGTCACCGCTTTCGCGGTGGCGATGTCGGCCGGATCGACCAGGATCGCGCCGCGATCGCCGAGCGCGCGCAGCGCCGCGTCTATCACCGGCTTGTCGGCGGCGGCCAGGCGCTCGAAGAAGACCGCGCGCGGCACGCCGACCCGCGCGTCCTCCAGACCGTCGGCGGACAGAAACTCCGTGTAGTCGCCCCGCGCGTGGCGGCGGCAGGCACGCGTGGCGCGATCGTCCTCGTCGACGCCCGTCATGGCGCCCAGCAGGATGGCGGCATCCGCAACCGTCCGGCCGAACGGCCCGGCGGTGTCCTGACTCGCGGCGATCGGCACGATGCCCGAGCGCGAGATGAGGCCGAGCGTCGGCTTGATTCCGACGATCGAATTCCAGTTGGCCGGGCTCAGGATCGAACCCGACGTCTCGGTGCCGACCGCGACGGTACAAAGCTCCGCCGCCACCGCGACGGCCGAGCCGCTACTGGATCCGCCGGGATTGAGGCCGTCCCCGTACGGGTTCTTCACCTGGCCGCCGCGCGAGCTGTAGCCGGCGGGCATCAGGGTCGTCATGAAGTTCGCCCACTCGGTCATGTTCGCCTTGCCCAGGATGACGGCGCCGGCCGCACGAAGCCGCGTCGCCAGAAAGGCGTCGCGCGTCGCGATGCAGTCCTTGAGCGCGAGCGAGCCGGCGCTCGTGTGCAAGCGGTCGGCGGTGGCGATGTTGTCCTTCAGGAAGAGGGGGATACCGTGCAGCGGCCCGCGGGTGCCGCCCGAGGCGCGCTCCCGGTCGAGCGTTTCGGCGATCTCGCGCGCCTGGGAGTTCACCTCGAGCACGGCGTTGAGCCGCGGGCCGCTGCGGTCGTAGGCCTCGACGCGTTCCAGGAACCGCTCGGTGAGACGAACCGAAGTCAGCCGGCCGTCCTGCATGGCCGCCTGGAGCTCCAGGATCGTCGCGCCGCACGGATCGCCGTCAGGCGTCGCTGCCACGCGAGCGATTCTATCTCACGCCGAACTCCGCATGAGGCGCACGCTCGCGCTGAGCACTCAGCACTTCGGCGCTTCTCGAAGCTTGGCCTCGATCTTGTCGCCAGGCTTCATGTCCTTCACCGTCTCCTTGTTGGCCTGGAACTCGTGCGTGGTGCCATTCGACTCGCGAACGGTCACGCGACCGCTGTTCTGATCGACCGCGGTCACCTGGCCTTCGACCTTCTCGGGCGTCTGCGCGCGGTTCTTGCAATCGGCCTTCTGCTGCTGACCGAACGCGAGCCCCGTCGCCAGGAAGGCGGTCGTCGTGAATACTCCGGAGAGCATGAGCCAGCGCTTCATGGCATTCACCCCTTACTTGTTGTGCTTGGTGATGTCGTAGATCGCGCCGGCTGCCGCGCCGACGCCCAGACCGATCAGCGCGCCCTTGCCGGCTCCGTAACCGGTCCCGGCGCCGACGGCCGCGCCGCTACCGGCGCCGACGGCGGCTCCGGTAGCGGTGCCGCATCCGGTGGCCACCAGGCTAAGTAGCGAGAGACCGAGCACGCTCGAGATCAGCTTCTGTGACAGCATTCCATGACCTCCTTCGATGGTCAGGTGTAGATTTTCTGAAGATACTCTTGAGTCTAGACCCATCTCGCTGACCTCGCATCTCGTAGCGCGAGCGAGTATCATCTTGGACATGACGTCGAACGTGCTGGTCGGCTCTCGCGAAGGACTCTGGCGGCTGAAACACGATCAGGTCTTCCCCGTAGACGCGTTCGCCGGGAAATCCCTCACCGCAATCGTGCCGGACGGCGCTCGAATGTGGGCGCTCGTCGACGGGCGAACGCTCTGGGAAGACTCGGACACCACGTGGCGCGAGCGCGCCACCATCGAAGGACCGGCGGCGACGTGTCTGGCGGCGACGCCGAGCGGGCTGTTCATCGGAACCGAGCAAGCGCACCTCCTGCGGCTCGACGGCGATCGGCTCGCGCGCGTCGAGTCGTTCGACGCGATGGAGGGGCGCGAAGCCTGGTACACGCCGTGGGGCGATCCCGCAAACGTGCGCTCGATCTCTGCGGCGCGAGACGGCGCGCTGCACGTCAACGTGCACGTGGGCGGCGTCGCGCGCTCACGCGACGGCGGCCGGACCTGGACGCCGACGGTCGACATCGAGGTCGACGTGCATCAGATCCTCGCGCATCCCGCGAGCGTCGCCGTCGTGCTGGCGGCCGCGGCGGACGGCTTGGGCGTGAGCTGCGACGGCGGCGATTCCTGGAAATTCATCACCACCGGCATGCACGCGCACTACCTGCGCGCGGTAGCGGTGAGCGACGAGACCGTGCTGGTCTCCGCTTCGACGGGCCCGGGCGGTCGCCGCGCGGCGCTCTATCGCGCTCGCCTGGACGACCGCGCGGCGTTCGAACGCTGCGAAGACGGCTTGCCGAGCTGGTTCGGCGACAACGTCGACACCGGCTGTCTCGCGGCGGCCGGCGCGATGGTCGTCTGTGGTACCGAGGACGGACGCGTGTTCCACTCGTCGGACAGCGGGGCGCGGTGGGAGCTCGCGGCGAAGGGGTTGCCGCCGGTCACCTGCGTCGTCGTGTCATGACGCGCGCGATCGCCACTCTGACCCTGGCGCTTCTTCTCGCGAGCGCCGCTCCCGCATCGACGCAGACGATCTACGTCCCCGAGACGACCGACCGGTACTTCAAGGTCGAGTTCGACGTGGCGCGCACGCGCAAGGGCGCGGCAGTCGAGGGCTACGTCTACAACTATGGCCGGCAGGCCGCCCAGCGCGTGCGGCTCGAGATCCAGCGCGTCGATGCGGCGGGCTCGGTCGTCGGCAGCTCGACCATGTGGATGAATGGGGACGTCCCGATGGACTCACGCGCGTTCTTCACCGCCTCGGTGCCCGAGGCCTCGAGCTATCGCGTGCGCGTGCTCTCGTACGACTGGGCGTGTCAGGGCGGTGGGGGCGGGATGTAGCCGGGCCTCGCGTTCGTGATCCACTCACCTCCGATCGCCCTGCCGCTCCTGCTCCTGCTCGTCCTCTTCGCGCTGTTGATCTTCCTGGTCGAGGTGCGTGTCCTCACTTACGCCTACCGCAAGGTCGGCGTGCATCCCCGGTACGCGTTCGCCGTGATGCTGCTCTCGCTCTTCGGCAGCGGCATCGATATCCCGCTCGTTGCGGTTGCCTCCGGCCCGTCTGCCCGGGCCGGCGACGCGACCGTGGTGGCGTTGAACGTCGGCGGCGCACTGATCCCGATCCTGGTCTCGCTCTACTTGCTGATCCGTACCGGGATGATCGTGCGGATGGTCATCGGCACGGCGATCGTGACCGCCGTCGTCCACAGCCTGGCGCAGCTGGTCCCCGGCGCCGGCATCGCGGTGCCGATGTTCGTGCCACCGATCGTCGCGGCAGCCGTGGCCTTGCTGCTCGCATTCCGGCGCGCGCCGCCGGTCGCCTACGTGGCCGGCTCGATGGGCACGTTGATCGGTGCGGATCTCATGAACCTGGGGCAGATCGCCCGCCTGGGCGCGCCGGTCGTCTCGATCGGCGGCGCCGGCACCTTCGACGGCGTCTTCCTGACCGGCATCCTCGCGGGCTTGCTCGCCTAGTCGCGTCGGGCGCGCGGCCGAAGGCGAGCGGCTCGCTCAGTCCGCGGGCTCGGCCGCGGCGCCGGCGCGTCGAACGCGGCGCCCCGGTGTCTTCGGAGCGCCGCGCGCCACGACGAGCATGGCCGTGGCCCCGAAGGCATCGATCACGAAATCGCGCGCGCTGCCCTGGCGGGTCGGCAGGGTCGACTGGTGCACCTCGTCGGCGAACGCGCACGCCAGACAGATCGAAAGCGCCGCCCCGGCGGCGGTGCGCGCGCTGCGGCCCGCAAGGTCGAAGGCCTTGAACCAGAGCAGTGCGAGCACGGCGTACTCGGTGATGTGCGCGAGCTTGCGGATCACCATGTGGATGGCCTGCAGCTGGCCGGCCGACGTGCCCGGCATCGCGAGCTGCAACACGGGCAGGATGAACCGTCCGGTCTCCTGAGCCGCGAAGGGCGCGCTCCCGAGGAACAGAACGAACGCCAGCCACAGCGACGCCAGCACGAACCGGATCACGATGACCAGCTTACCAGCCGGCGAGACCGAAGCCCCGCCGGCCGATGCGTCGCCGCGGACGGATCAGCCGCCGGCGGCGACCGATCCGAGCTGCCGATCGGCCGCCTGAGCGGCCTTCTGGAAGTGGCTCTCGTTGAACGCGTAGAGGTGCGCGCCGCCCATGAAGATCTGCGCCGCGATCTCGCGCGGCACGTTCTTCAGGAGGTTCGTCGACACGTGCGGGAAGTTCGAGTCGAAGTGCGGATAGTCGGTCGAGATGCACATCCGATCCGCACCGATCAGGCCGGCGGTGGCCTCGATCTCCGGCTCGCTCCCCTCGACCGCCGCCCAGCAGTTGCGGCGGAAGTACTCGCGCGGCGTCATCGAGAGATACGGCGCGTGCGACTCCCGGTATTGCGGATAGTCCCACTCGATGCGCGACAGGAGGCCCGGCACCCACGAGTTCTGCGCCTCCAGGAATCCGACGCGCAGCTTGGGGTGGAACTCGAACACGCCGCCGATGATCATCGCGATCAGCGCCTGCTGCATCTCGATCCAGTGGCTGGCGACGTGGCGGTAGAACCGGTTCTCGCCGTAGAGCTCGTTGAAGTACGAGTACCAGGCGCCGGTGCCCTCGTGGAAGCCCCACGTGACGTCGAGCTCCTCATGGAGGCTCAGGAGCGGATCCCAGTAGTTCGAGTGCCAGTAGTGGCCGTTGACCAGGTTGGGCCGAATGAACGAGCCGACCGCGCCGAGCTCGCGCACGCAGCGCACGAGCTCGCGGCACGCCAGGTGCACGTCGTGCACCGGCAGCATCGCGACGAACTTGAGCCGCTCGGGGCTGAACTGGCAGAACTCGTGGATCCAGTTGTTGTAGGCCTGGCAGAGCGCGAGCGAGAGCTGCGGATCGAGGTTGTTGCGCGCGATCAGCGACAGCCCGGTCGTCGGGTACAGCACCGCGATGTCGACACCTTCCATGGCCATGCCCATCACCTGGGCCTCGGCGTTGTACTTGCGGTCGATCGCGAAATCGAGGCGGCCCGTGTCGGCCAGACGCGACCCGGAGAGCGGCTGGGTGCTGTGCGTGGTGCCCGGCCGGCTTCGCTTCCGGTATTGCTGCATCTCGGCGTCTTGCGTCGTCGGCAGACCGTCGATGACAATCGTGCCCCGGCGCGGCCGGCCGTCGGCACCGACCTGAAGGCTTACGCGGTCCTTGAACCGCGCGTCCAGATAGCGGTCGAAGAGATCCACCGGCTCCATGATGTGCATGTCGCAGTCGACGAACCGAAGGCCGTCCTTCATCGCGTCCTCCCGGCGTGACGATGTTGCGCTGAGCGCGTGGGGCTGGCGCGACTATATCCTGCCCGGTGTTAGAGTCAAGCTATGCCGGGCGGCCTCGCCGTCCCGAATCTCGAAGGAGGTCCCCATGTGCGTCGACAACGACTCTCGCCCTCCGATTCCTCCGATCGCCGGCGGTTCCGCCGGCTCCCGTGACCTCCGGCTCACCTCGTCGGACGGCACACGCTTCATGGCGCACGCGGCGCGGGCGGCCAGACCGACCGGCGCCGGGATGGTGGTGATCCCCGACGTGCGCGGCTTGCATCCGTATTACAAGGAGCTCGCCGATCGCTTTGCCGAAGTGGGCGTGGACGCGGTCGCGATCGACTTCTTCGCGCGTACGGCGCCCTCCGACGATCGCAGCGACAGCTTCGACTTCATGTCTCATGTGCCGCAGACGAAGCCGGACGCGCTGCAGGCCGACATCGCCGCAGCCGTTGCGTATCTCAAGGGCAAGGACGGCGGTGAAGTCCGCTCGATCTTCTCGGTGGGATTCTGCTTCGGCGGGGCGCTGTCCTACCTGCAGGCGGCCAGTGGCCTCGGCTACGCGGGCGTGATCGGCTTCTACGGCTGGCCGCTCGGTCTGAGCCGCTGGCCCGATCGGCCCAAGCCGATCGACGCGGTCTCGCGCTACAAGTGCGGCGTGCTCTCCCTCTTCGGCGGCGCCGACCAGGGCATCCCGCAAAGCGCCGTCGACGAGTTCGACGCCGCCTGCAAGAAGGCCAACGTCAAGCACGAATCGACCGTCTACCCGGGCGCGCCGCACAGCTTCTTCGACCGCAAGCAAACGGAGTTCGCGGAGGCCTCGGCCGACGCCTGGCGCCGCGTGCAGGCCTTCGTCCGGCAGAACGCGAAGGGGTAGTCATGTGCGGGAACGCAGCCCGAGCCGCGCGGCTCGGGCTGCACGCCGTCGGGTCGTGAGATGGCCGATACGCCGCACGTGGTCGTGGTGGGCGGCGGCTTCGGCGGGCTCTACGCGGCGCGTGCGCTCGCCGGCCGGCCCGTCCGGGTCACCCTGCTCGACCGGCGCAACCATCATCTCTTCCAGCCCCTGCTCTATCAGGTCGCGACCGCCGCGCTGAACGCGTCGGACATCGCGGCGCCGCTGCGCTCCGTCCTGCGCCGCGCCAAGAACGTCACGGTTCTGCTCGCCGAGGTGCAGCGGGTCGATCTCGCGGCGCGGCGCGTGATTCTCGACTGGGGTCAGCTCGGCTACGACGCGCTGATTCTCGCGGCGGGCGCCAGCCATTCGTACTTCGGCCACGAGGACTGGGAGGTCCTCGCTCCCGGTTTGAAGAGCCTCGAGGACGCGCTGGAGATCCGGCGCCGGGTGCTGCTCGCCTACGAGGCCGCCGAGCTCGAGCGCGACGGCGCCGAGCAGCGGGCGCTCCTCACGTTCGTGGTCGTCGGCGGCGGCCCGACCGGCGTGGAGCTGGCCGGCGCGCTCGCCGAGATCTCGCGCCAGACCATCGCCCGAGACTTTCGCGTCATCGATCCCACGCGGGCGCGCGTGCTCCTGCTCGAGGGCGGCGAGCGCGTCCTCGCCGCCTTTCCCCCGGAGCTGAGCCGGCGCGCGCAGCAGTCGCTCGAGCATATCGGCGTCGAGGTTCGCACCCGCGCGGTAGTCACCCGCGTCACCGCCGACGCGGTCTGGCTCGGCGGCGAGCAGATTCGCGCGCGCACGGTGCTATGGGCGGCCGGAGTCGCCGCGGCGCCGCTCACGCAGACGCTCGGCGTGACGCTCGACCGCTCGGGCCGCGTGCCGGTCGAGCCGGACCTTTCGATCCCCGGCCATCCCGAGGCGTTCGCGATCGGCGACATGAGCGTCCTGCGCGATGAGGCCGGGACGGCGCTCCCGGGGCTCGCGCCGGTGGCGATACAACAGGGCAAGCGCGCGGCCGACAACGCGGTGCGCCGCCTGAGCGGCCAGCCCACGCGCCCGTTTCACTACCGCGACCGCGGGACTATGGCGACGATCGGACGCGCCCACGCAGTGGCCGTGATCGGCGGCGTTCGGCTATCGGGGCTGGTGGCGTGGCTCGCGTGGCTCTTCGTCCACATCATCTTCCTGATCGGCTTTCGCAATCGTCTGCTGGTGCTGTTCGAGTGGGCGTGGGCGTACGTGTCCTGGCAGCGCGGGGCGCGGCTGATCACCGGGCCCTGGCGTGGACGTCCGGTCACCCAGCGTTCGGCCGCCAGCGGCGGCGAATCCTAGGAGCACCGGGCTTCGAGGCTCTTGAAGAACGCCTGGACCTGCGCGGCGCTGAGCGGTCCGGGCTGCACGCAGGGGCGCAGCGCGTCGGCCACGCTGTCGTAGGCGAGCTTGCGGTAGCTCTCGAACTGCGCCTCGTCGTACCACTGGTCGACGGTGGTCTGGTGCGGGAAGTTGGGATTCTCGAGCTTGTACTGGCGGACGTCGGCGGAGTCGGTCGCCGTCACCGCCGGCTTCACCCAGACGATCACGCCGGTACGATCGGCGTCGTCCACGCCCGAGGCCAGGCCGAGCTGGTCCCAGTGCTCCTTGCGATAGAGGATCTTGCCGACGACCACGTGCCGCGTCGCCAGCCCGTTGCCCGCGGCGTGGTCGAGGAAGCCCTGCACGCCGAGCGAGATCTCGGCGCCGAAATCGATGCGGCAGCGCCGGATCGCGTCGCCGAGATCGGCGAAGCACGGCCCAGGGTCGGCGCCGCAGTCGAGCAGCACGATGTAGCGGCATCCGCGCTCCACGAGGGAGTAGAGCCCGGTATTGTCGAAGTGGCCGCCGTCGGTCAGGTAGCAGTACGTCGACAGATCCGTGGTCTGCGACAGCGCCTCGCGCACCAGGTACAGGGGCCAGAGCGCCGCGCGGGACTCGCGCCAGCGCGCGGCGAACGGCGTCGGCGCCCAGAAGCCGAGCCGCGCGTTGACGAGCGCCAGCAGGACCACCAGCGGCATGCTGGGCGTGCGCGAGCCCATGTTGGGGCTCGCCGCCGCCCCCGAGATCGCCACGGCGGTCCCGAGCGTCAAGTCGCCTCCCATGTACTCGTCGGTCCGGCGATAACCCGTGCGCGCCGAGCCGCAGTAGTAGGCCGACATGACGAAATTCGCCGCGGAGCGCTGAGCGGTGGCCAGATCCACGCTCGCCACCAGGTTCAACGTCGTGTTCACCAGGTGATAAGGCGCGCCCTGGTCGTGGTTGAACAGGGCTCGAAGCGCGACGTCGTCGCCGGGCACGGCGTCGGTCACCTGCGCGCCGCGTCGGTCCGGGTTCGACGCGCCCAGGTAGGCGCGAACGAGCCGTGCCTTGTAGAACGAGTGCATCGACAAGACGTTGGGATCGGACATCCAGCCGAGGCCCACGACGGCGGCGACCGCGAGCAGGATCGCCGCGACGCCGACGTAGAACAGCGTGAACGTGACGCTGTCGAAGTCCATTCGCGCCAGGAACAGCGCCTGGCTGCCGCTGCTGACGATCGCGAGCGCCACGAGGCTCCACGCGCGGAAGTTGACACCCGGCAGGCGCCGGCGGCGCAGCTCGGAGATCGCGAACACGAGCTGCACGATGGCCCCGGCGATCACGCCGTACGAGAGCGCCCGCGCGATGTCCGGTTCGCCCGCCACGACCACGACGATCTTCCGGCCCAAATACGCCAGGAGCAGCACCAGCACGCCGAGCACGACGTAGGGCGCGACGAGGAAGATCATCCGGTTCGCGCGGCTCTGCGGCTCGGCGCTGTCCTTGACGCGGCCCGACGGCGCCGCCTGATAAGCGGTCCACGCGGCGCTCACGACCGCGAGCCCGACCGCGCCCCAGCCGCCGGCCTGGCGCACGGCTGACCAGGCGCGGCCCGTCTTGGGATAGAAGAAGAACCAGACGATCTCGTGACCGAAGCCCGCGACGGCCAGGCACAGCGCGAGCAGCATCGTCGTCAGGAGGAGCCAGCTGTTCCACTGGGCCAATGTGGTGCGATGCGCGTCGTGCGGTACCTTGCCGTTCACGCGCGGCGTGTTCACGAGCTTGACGACGTGCGCCGCCGCGACCAGCGCCGCCGCGATCATCGAGAGCCTGGACACCGACAGCCACGAAGCGCCGGCCGGGCCGCCGCGGATGACGTCGGCCAGATAGCCCGCGAAGCCGAAGAGCACCAGCAGCCCGAACAGGGCCAGCCACGGCGTGGACGTCCCGTGCAACAGCCACAGGATCGAGATCGCCGCCATCGCCACGACGAGAATCACGAGCGGCGCCGCGGCATGGGCCAGACGCGCCCAGAGCACCTCGCGATGACCGGGCCCGTCGCCTTCGCACAGCGTCCACAGCACCTGATACGTCTCTTCGTCGCCGCCGGGTGTGGAGCACGCGAAGCCCAGCGCGACGTCGTCGTTCCAGGCGACGAAATAGAGCTGCGCGGTCATCACGACCACCAGCAGCATCGGCAGCAGCGCGAGCCAGTTGAAGACCAGGCTCCGCACGTAGAACGTGACCGCGCGCCAGGTGTCGGCGCTGAGGGCGCCGCGGCGGGGGGTCAGGTAGTTCGCGAATAGACGCAGATGATGGATGGGATCGCGCGCCGCGTCCGTGTCGGCGGACGGTCTCGGCGAGTCCTGATCGAGGAGCAACGCGGAGGGCCGGCGGCTCGGCTCGATGTCCTCGGCATCGGGAAAGCGCTCGCCCGCCCGGCGCACGGCGCGCGAGAGCCAGGCGCTCCACCAGGCGCCGGTGAAGCCGCCGCCCGAGACCGTGGACACGTAGTCGAAGAGCGCGAGGAGCCCGAGCTTGTGGAGCGCCTGGAGCGCGCCGAGCGAGAAGGTCGCGCTCCGGATCCCTCCGCCGGAGAGTGCGAGGCCGACCAGATTGTCGGTGGCCGGCGGCGGCGCGATCGGTGGCGCCTGGAGCGCGGGCTGCTCGGGGCTCACGCCGTGGTGGGTGGTCTCTGATCGCCCTTGTCGGCGCGGCCGAGCGTGCGCAGGCGACCGACCAGCGATCTCAGCATGCTCGTGTCCGCCGGCTTGGCGCGCCGGGCGAGCTCTAGGGCCCGCGGATCGACCTGCTCGTAACCCGCGTACCCCGCGCGGTGGCGCCGGAGCGCGATCGCCCATCGCTCGAGGACCAGGGGCGATACGGGTACGCGGCCCTGCACCGCCTCCGGCGCGTCAACGCGAGTGCGCCGATCCTCGAGCTCCAGCGGACGCGCCGACTGCTGTGACGGTTCGGCCATGGCGCCTCTAACCGATCCTGTCACACCGGCCCCGAATGTCGCGAACTCTTATCCGTGCGCCCATTGACACGACAGTTAGGCTAGGCTTCGCGTGTCTATGGATGCCGTCACCGAGAAGCTGCTCGAGGATCTCGAGAGCAGTCCGACCGACCTGAAGCGGCTCGTAGTGAGCACGCTCTGGCGCAGCCGCGCCGCGATCGCGATCGAAGCCGAAGCGATCGCACGCTGGGAGCGCGACGACCCCCGCCGCTGGGCCGCCGTCCAAGACTGGCTCCCTCCCAAAACATCACGATCACCGTCCTGAGAACTCGCCCCGCCACCTGAACCTGCCCCCCACCCCCCCGCCTCCCCTCCTCCCTCCCCCACCGCCACCCCTCCCGACTAACCCCGCTGCCCCCCGCCCCCGCACTTCATCTCTCAGCTACTTCTCCGCCCTCCCAGATACTTTCGTCTCTCAAACAAATTCTTCACCTCTCGACCAAACGCCCCTCCCACAAAACCCGCACCCAATTCACGACCGCGCTCGCACCCGCAACACGCAACCAGACCGCTGACAAACCCGCAAAACAACGCATCACCGAAATTTTCGAATGATCTAAGCCCGCGCCGAAAGACGTGGTCGCGGGGCGGGGG
>Ga0075434_100004037_pt1 | contig 13162 bp, 10 predicted proteins | sample RhiMethybrSRZTD3_FD_75298 | JGI IMG/M metagenome (GOLD analysis project Ga0075434, IMG submission 75298) | Populus rhizosphere microbial communities from Tennessee, USA - Rhizosphere MetaG P. TD hybrid SRZTD3 | ecosystem: Host-associated > Plants > Roots > Rhizosphere > Soil | place: USA... | reverse complement strand
GCCGTGCAGCACGGTCGAGCGCAGCATACTCGACAACACGACAGTGAATAAGTCTTGCACCCCAGCACTTAAACGCAAGATGGCCGTCAGCGGCGCGCTGCGGCTCGGCAAACACCATCGTGTTGGCTGGCCTCCACCGAGATGTACAAGATTTGCACTTGGAGCCAGCCGATGACACGCCCGGCTCGCCCGAGCACCTTGCCGGCGGGAACCGCACCGCGGGGCTTCAACCGCGAGCAAAGTGCCGAATACATCGGGGTTTCTCCTACGAAATTCGATGAGTTGGTCGCGGATGGACGCATGCCGAAACCTAAACGGATCGATGGGCGCGTCGTCTGGGACCGGCTGCAGCTTGACATAATGTTCGCGGCGCTGCCCGATGCAGAAGGCCGCGGTGACATCTGGAGCAGGCCCGCGGTATGAGGGACGCCGCCACCATGATCGTGAAACTGCGATACGTCCATCTGGACGTCGACCGTCACGGGAAGGTGCGCACCTACTTCTGGCGCAAGGGCGGCTCCAAGATCCGCATTCGGGAAGAGGTCGGCTCCCAGGCCTTTGTTGAGGTCTACCGCCGCCTACTTGAGGACAGCCAGGCCGGTAAGCTCGTCCCCGCCCGGCGCTCCACCAACCGGCCGGAGGCCGGAACCTACCGTTGGCTCTGCACGCAGTATTTCAAATCAGCTCGGTTCGCCGAACTTGATGAGCGAACACAACGGGTCCGCCGCAGGGTGCTGGAGCTGACTTGCGAGGAACCGATCTTCCCAGGCGCCAAAGAAGCGTTCGGCGACTACCCGCTGGCGAGGTTCTCCCCGAAGGCGGTAAAGGTCCTCCGAGACCGTAAGGCCGGCTTGCCGGAAGCAGGGAACGAGCGTGTGAAGTTCGTCCGGGCAATGTTCAATTGGGCCGTGGACGAAGAGGTCGTCGGCTGGAACCCAGCGCGCGATGTCCGGCTCACCAAGACTGGGAGTACAGGGTTCCACGCATGGGATATCAGAGAAGTTGAGCAGTTCGAGCAACGCCATCCCATCGGCACGAAGGCGCGACTGGCGCTCGCTTTGCTGTTGTGGACGGGTGCGCGGCGTTCAGACGTGGTTCTCCTAGGCAGACAGCATGTCAGGGACGGGTGGCTCAAGTTCACCGCGCAGAAGAACCGCAACCGCAAGCCGGTGACAATCGAGATCCCCGTCCTTCCCGATCTCCAGCGCGTGATCGATGCGAGCCCTACGGGGGATCTGACGATTTTGGTCAGCGAGCGCAGACAGCCGTTTGCCGTCAGCGCGTTCGGGAACTGGTTCCGGGCCAAGTGTGACGAGGCGGGGTTACCTCAGTGCTCGGCCCATGCCTCCGCAAGGCCGGCGCCAGTATCGCTGCAGAGAACGGAGCGACCGTGCATCAACTCATGGCCATCTTCGGATGGGCGACGATCAAGGAAGCGGAACGCTACACGAAGACGGCCAAGCGCAAGAAGATGGCCGGCGATGCCATGTCCTTGTTGGTGAGGCCAAAGGACGAACAGAAGTTTCCCACCTCCGGCTGCAAGAGCGAAAGGTGAGAAAATTACCGGCAAAAAATGCAATCAAAGCAAAGGGCCGTAGAGCATGTTGGACTACGAGGTCGAATACAACAATCGTCAGCGTGTACCCGAGCATGTGGAGATCAATGCGCGCTGGCAGGCGGCGTCCGCAGCCTATCGCGCCACTGCGCATGCCGCTCTCGATCAGACCTATGGGCCCAGAGAACGCAACCGCTACGATCTGTTCTTGACCGGCAAGGCCAAAGCGCCGCTCGTCGTCTACATCCACGGCGGCTATTGGCAGCGCGGTGATCGCAAGGACTACGCGTTCTTGGCGCAGGCGCTCAACGCACGTGGGTTCGACGTGGCGCTCCCTTCCTATGGGTTGTGCCCGGCCGTGTCGGTCATGGACATCGTCGCCGAGCTGCGCGCGTTCGTGGCGGCGCTGTGGAGGAAGACCGGCAAGCCCGCGCTCCTCACGGGTCACTCGGCAGGCGGACACCTGACTGCCGCCATGCTAGCGACGGACTGGAGCCAAGCGGCTGGCGTGCCCACCGATCTGGTGCGCACGGGCATTGCCGTCAGCGGCGTATTCGACCTGGGGCCCCTTGTTGGCACCAGCCTCAACGATGCCCTAGGCCTCGACGCGTCGGCCGCGCGGGCGGCAAGCCCGCTGTTCTGGCCACCGCCGGCGGGTCGCGTGCTGGTGGCTGCGGTCGGTGGCGCCGAGAGCGCAGAATTCCTGCGCCAAAGCCGCGAGATCGCAACGCGCTGGCAGAACGCCGGCGTCAGTTGTCAATATTTGCAAGTGCCCGGGGCAAATCATTTCACGGTGGTCGAGGAGCTGGTGAGCCCCGACAGCGCCCTCTCCATTAAGCTTGCGGAGTGCGCCCACGCCTGAGGAGGGCCGCGCCGAGGGCCTGGCGCGCTCGCGTCGCACCTGCTCTCCATGAGCTTGGGCCGACGAGGCCGCCGCCCATTGCCCCGGCTATCGCCCGTTGAGGCCAGCGGGCAAGGGAGCGTGGGGCAAGTCTCCCGCGACAATGTCGCCCCCTTGCCGCCGGCCGGTGGCTTGGGCTCAGATGGGTCGATCAGAAGACGGATAACGCGTCATGAGCCAAAGGTGCCGGCCGGTCCGGCTGGCCGTCGATATCGGCGGGACTTTCACCGACATCGTCCTGCTCGCCGGCGAGCAACGCTTGGTTGCCAAGGTGCTGACCACGCCGCGCGCGCCGGAGGTGGCAGTCATCGAAGGTGCGCGCGGCGCGCTGGCCGAAGCCAGGCTGGCATTCAGCGACATCGATCTCTTCGTGCATGGCACGACGCTCGCGACCAACGCCATCATCGAGCGCAAGGGAGCGCGTACCGCACTCATTGCCACGGACGGCTTTCGCGACGTGATCGAGATTGCCGACGAGGGTCGCTTCGACCAATACGACATCAATATCGTTAAGCCACGACCGCTCGTGCCGCGCGAGCTGCGCTTCACCGTGTCGGAACGAATGGATGTACACGGGGCCGTGCGCCGGCCGCTCGATGAAGCCGCCGTCTGCGCCATCGCCCGCCGTCTCGATGAGCTCGGCATCGAGGCGGTCGCCGTCGCACTCATTCACGCTTACGCCAATCCTGCGCATGAGGTGCGGATCGGCGAGATGCTGGCGGAGCGCTGTGCGCAGATCAGCGTAACTCTGTCGAGCCAGGCGTGCCCCGAGGCGCGCGAGTGGGAACGCACGTCTACGGCCATCGCCAACGCCTACGTGCAGCCGCTGATGGCGGGTTATCTGCGCCGGCTCGAGCGCGAGATGGGCAAGCTTGGCCTCGCGTCGCCGATCCATTTGATGACCTCGGGCGGGAGTCTCGCGAGCCTCGATACTGCGGCGCGCTTTCCCGTACGCCTGGTGGAGTCGGGACCGGCAGGGGGGGCCATTCTCGCCGGCCACATCGCGCTCGAGCGAGGGGAGCGCCGCATTCTCTCTTTCGATATGGGCGGCACCACCGCCAAGATTTGCCTCATCGACGACGGTGAGCCTCTGAAGACCCGCCTTTTCGAGGTGGACCGTCAGTCGCGCTTCAAGAAGGGGAGCGGCACGCCGGTGCGCATCCCCATCATCGAAATGGTGGAGATCGGTGCCGGTGGCGGCTCGATCGCGCGCGTGGACGGCCTTCAACGCATTCTCGTGGGTCCCGATAGCGCGGGCGCCGAGCCCGGGCCGGCCTCATACGGTCGCGGAGGCAGCGAGCCCACTGTGACCGATGCCGACCTGCTGATCGGCAAGATCGACCCTGCGCGCTTTGCCGGCGGCAAGATCGCCATCGACCCGAAGCGCGCGGAGCGGGCGCTTGCAGCCGGTGTCGGCTCGAAGCTTGCCATGGGCCCGGGAGAAGCCGCCGTGGCAGTTGCCGAGATCGTCGACGAGAACATGGCCAATGCCGCGCGCGTGCATGCCGTGGAGCGCGGCGTGCCGATCCGCGAGCGCACGCTGGTGGCCTTTGGGGGTGCGGCACCGTTGCATGCGAGCCGGCTCGCCGAAAAGCTCGGCATCGGTCGCATTATCGTGCCACCCGATGCCGGCGTCGGGTCAGCCATCGGCTTCCTGGCGGCGCCGGCGGCCTACGAAATCGTGCGCTCGCACTACATGCGCCTTGACGCCTTCGATATCGATCCCGCCAATGCGCTGATCGACGCCATGCAGGGGCAAGCCCGTTCGCACGCCAGCGCGGCGGCGGGCGAGCGGTCGGTGCTGGTGCGCCGATCCTGCTTCATGCGCTATGCCGGACAAGGGCACGAGATTTCAGTTGTCCTCCCGGACCGCCCGCTGATCCCCAGCGATGCAGCGCTGTTGCGCGAAACCTTCGAACGCGAGTATCAGCGGCTGTTTGCCCGCTTCATCCCCAACGCGCTGATCGAGATCATGAGCTGGGTGGTGCTGGCGACAACGCCAACCGAGCCACCGGCGAGGCTCGCACCACCACCGCGGCGCCCCGCGACGGCGGCGATCGGCGAGGCGAGCGTGTTTGACGCTGCGCTCGGCAAGCGCATCTGCGTGCCAGTGTTGGAGAGAAGGGACCTTGGGCCCGGGTCTTCGATCAAGGGACCGGTTCTCATCGTCGAGGAAGGCACCTCTACCTTTGCCTCGTCGAGCTTCGATGTCAGCGTCGATGCGGGCAGCGCCCTGGTGCTCACGGCTAAACCGGCCGCCAACTGAGGAAGGCATCATGTCCAAACCGATCGGCGACGTCGAGCTGCAGATCATGTGGAACCGGCTCATTGCCGTAGTCGAGGAGCAGGCTCAGACGCTGTTGCGCACGGCCTTCTCACCCATCGTGCGCGAGGCGGGCGACCTGTCGGCCGGCATCTTCGACCGCCAAGGACGGATGTTGGCGCAGGCCGTCACCGGCACGCCGGGCCATGTGAACTCCATGGCGGCGTCCGTCGCGCACTTCATCCGTCATTTCGGCCTAGAGGCCATGCGCGAGGGCGACGCCTACATCACCAACGATCCGTGGATGGGCACCGGCCATCTCAACGACTTCGTCATCACGACGCCTTGTTTCCACCGGGGCAAACTGGTGGGCCTGTTCTCGTGCACGTCGCACTTGATGGACATTGGCGGTATCGGTTTCGGGCCGGACGGTACCGATGTGTTCATGGAGGGTCTGTACATCCCCTTTCTCAAGATCCTCGACGCCGGCAAGGTGAACGAGACGCTGATGGCCATGATCCGCGCCAACACGCGTTTGCCGATCGACACGGTCGGCGATGTCTATTCGCTGATGGCCTGCAATGACGTGGGCTGTCAGCGGCTTGTCGAGATGATGGACGAGTTCCGTCTGAAGGATCTTGACGGGCTGGCCGAGCACATCTGCGCCAAGAGCCGTGCGGCCGTGCTGGCGGAGATCGCGCAGTTGCCAAAGGGCGCATGGTCGAATGCCATGACCACCGACGGCTTTGACGGGCCGATCACGCTGCGGGCCACCACGACCATCAGCGAGGAGGGCATCCACGTCGACTACACGGGCACCGATCCCCAAGCGCGCAAGGGCATCAACGTGCCGCTGGCGTACACCACTGCCTACACGGTTTTCGGGCTCGGTTGCATCGTAGCAAGCCGCATCCCGAACAATGCCGGCTCGCTCGGTCCGCTCACGGTGTCGGCCCCCGAGGGTTCAATCCTCAACGCGCAAAAGCCTGCTCCCGTCTGCATTCGACACGTGATTGGCCAAATGTTGCCCGACGTCGTTTTCGGTTGCTTGGCCCAAGCCATTCCCGACCGCGTTCCGGCCGAGGGCACGTCATGCCTCTGGAACATCATCGTGCGCGGCTCCGTGAAGGGCGGCCAGGTGGGCAACTACGGGTTCTCGATGGCCATCACCTCGAACGGAGGCACCGGTGCGCGGCCCCATGCCGATGGGCTTTCGGCCACGGCCTACCCGTCCGGCGTCAAGGGCACGCCGGTGGAGATTGCCGAGGCGATCACCCCGCTGATCTTCTGGAAAAAGGAACTGCGGCCTGGCTCAGGTGGGCAAGGGTGCACGCGCGGCGGGCTGGGGCAGGTGATCGAGATCGAGAGCGGTATCGGCGAGCCCTTCGAGCTATTGGCGGCGTTCGACCGCATCGATTTTCCGCCGCGCGGGCGCAATGGCGGCGGTGATGGCGCGCCCGGCGCGGTCGCCATCAAGGGCGGGGCCAGAATGCATGGCAAGGGCACACAGCTGGTGCGGCCGGGCGAGCGACTGCTGGTGAAAACGCCCGGCGGCGGCGGCCTCGGCCCCGCTGGCGCGCGCGATCCGGACCTCCTCGACCAGGATAGGCGCGAAGGACGCAGTTAGCGCCGGTCGTTCCGACGGCACGGCAGTGGGAACTTCTTTGCCGGTGGTCGCGTTGCGAATGGCCATGTCCATCGCAGCCTCCAACGCAGCCTCCAAGAGCCGCCACGAGAGCCCACTGGAGAGCCCAATGGCGCCTGCCGTGATCGCAACCGACGTCCCGGCGCGGCTCGACCGATTGCCATGGGGGCGCTTCCACACGCTGGTGGTCGTGGCGCTGGGCATCACCTGGGTGCTCGATGGCCTTGAGGTGACGTTGGCGGGAGCGGTCTCCGGCGCCCTCAAGGCAAGCCCGACACTGGCGTTCTCCAACGCCGACGTCGGCCTTGCCAACAGCGCCTACCTGGCTGGCGCGGTGCTCGGATCGCTGTTCTTTGGTTGGCTGACCGACAGGTTGGGCCGCAAGAAGCTCTTTTTCATCACGCTCGCCGTTTATCTGGTGGCCGCGGTTGCAACCGCGTTTGCCTGGAACCTCTGGAGCTTCGTGCTCTTTCGCTTTGTTACCGGTGCGGGAATCGGCGGGGAATACACTGCCATCAACTCGACCATCCAAGAGCTCGTCCCCGGGCGCGTTCGCGGCTGGACGGATCTTGTGATCAACGGCAGCTTCTGGATCGGTGCCGCACTGGGCGCGGCGGGCTCCATCGTGCTGCTCGACCCGGCCGTGCTCGGCGGCGATCTGGGATGGCGGGCGGCCTTCTTCATTGGCGCCGTGCTGAGCCTCGTGATCTTCTTTATGCGGTTGTGGATTCCAGAAAGCCCCCGGTGGCTCATTACCCATGGGCGGCCCGAGCAAGCGCAAGCGATTGTCGAGGGCTTGGAAGCTCGCTTCCGGAGCGAGGGCCACGTGCTCAAGGGGCCGCCATTCCCTTCCATCCGCCTGCGCGTGCGCAGCCACACGCCGCTAATCGAGGTCGCCCGCACGCTCATCAAACAACGGCAGCGCACGCTGGTGGCGCTCAGCCTGATGATGGCGCAAGCCTTCTTTTACAACGCGATCTTCTTCACCTATGCGCTGGTGCTGACGGACTTCTATGGCATACGGGCAGACCACGTGGGCTGGTACATCCTGCCCTTCGCCGTCGGCAACGTGCTGGGGCCGATCGTTCTCGGGCGTTTCTTCGACACCCTCGGGCGCAAGCCCATGCTCGCGCTCACCTACGGCGTCTCGGGCGTCCTGTTGGCGCTCAGCGGCTGGCTCTTCGCCTTGGGCTGGCTCACGGCTACGACGCAAACCGTGTCCTGGATGGTGATCTTCTTCTTTGCCTCTGCCGCGGCCAGCGCCGCCTATCTGACCGCGGCCGAGACCTTTCCACTGGAAATCCGCGCGCTCGCCATTGCGTTCTTCTACGCCGTTGGTACCGGGGTCGGCGGTGTTATCGCGCCCTGGCTGTTCGGCATTCTCATCGACACGGGCTCGCGGCTCAGCGTGTTCGGCGGCTACCTCGTCGGCTCCATTCTGATGATCGCCGCTGCTGTCATCGCCGGGCGTTGGGGCGTCGCGGCCGAGGGCAAGCCGCTTGAGGCCGTCGCCACGCCGCTATCGCTGTCCGAGTGAGCAATGACCCTCATCACACCACCGGGGTAAGGCCACCGTCGACGTTGATGGCGGTACCCGTGATGTAGGAGCCGGCGTCGGAGGCCAGAAACAGCGCCATGTTGGCGAACTCCTGCGCGGTGCCGACGCGGCCCATCGGGATGCGTTTGCCCATTTCCGCGTAGAAGGCCTCAAGCGACCGGCCTTTGTTCTCCGCGGTGTGCCGGACCACCCACTGATTGCTCTCGATGTTGCCGACCAGCAGGGCGTTGACCAGCACGTTGTGTGGCGCACCTTCGCCCGACAGCACCTTGGTGAGGGCCATGCCGGCGGCCCGCGTCACCGCCGTTGGCGCGCCAGTGGGCTGGGGTGCCTTCGCGCCGGTGTTGAGGATATTGATGATGCGGCCCCAGCGCCGGGCCTTCATGGCGGGGAAGGCTTGCCGGCAGAGCCGGACGGCGGCCAACAGTTTGAGGTCGATGTCGTGCTGCCAGACCTCGTCGGTGATCTCGACGAAGGGACCACGCTGCGACGTGCCGGCATTGTTGACCAGCACGTCGATCTGCCCGAGCGCCTTGTCGGCATGCTCGAACGCGGCGCGGCAGCCGCCGGCGGTGCCAACATCGGCGGCAATCGTGATCACCTTGGTGTTGGCCTTGGCAGCGATGTGCCCCTTGGCCTCGTCCAAGCCTTGCTGCTTGCGTGCGACGATCGCCACGTTGGCACCAGCCTGCGCGAAGCTGCGCGCAATGGCCAAACCGATACCCTTGCTGCCACCGGTGACGAGCGCGTTGCGCCCGTTCATGCGTAACTCCATCACATCCTCCTGTTGCTCACGTCCCCTGTGGGACTAGTCTCGCCAGCGCTCGAGATTGGCCCTGACAAACGCGTCGTCATTGAGTTCGGGATAGTTGGCGTAGAGGCGGTCGATGCCCGCGGCCTGGCCCGGACTAAGCACCTCATTAGGATCAAGGCAGTGAACCGTGCGCATCAGCCCCTGGCGGCGCAGGATTTCGTGGCAGCCTGGAATGCAGCCAGCGAATGCGTTGCCGGCATCGAATATGACACTGTTGCAGTCGGTTACCATCGCGTCCAGTGCAAGGATCGCCTCGGGGACGGCACCGGCGCCGATGGCGCCTCGCACGCGTTCAAGCAGTTGGACGGCCGATCTCGTCCACACGCTCCAGTGCCCGAGCAATCCCCCGCGGATGCGAATGACGGCTTCGCGCTTGCCTGTGCGAATGTGCAACGGCGTGACGAGATCGGGGACGATGTGATCGTCATTGCCGGTATAGAGCGCAACGCGCTCCTCTGCACCCGCCGCTACCACGCCGAAAGCGACATCGAGCGTCTTGTAGCGATCAAAGGGGGCGACCTTGATGGCGATCACGTTTTCGATGGCGGCGAAGCGGGTCCAGAAGGCTCGCGAAAGCGCGATACCCCCAACCGCCGCCTGCAGGTAAAAGCCGATCAGCGGCATGTGGCGGGCAACGGTGGCGCAGTGTTCGACGATCTCGTCCTCGCTCGCGCCCTTCATGGCGCCCAAACCCAGCAGCACCGCGTGGTAGCCGATGGCGCGCGCGGTTTGCGCCTCGTCCACGGCCTGTTTCGTCCTGCCGATCGCGCCGGCGATCATCACCACCGGCCGCCGGGCCCAGCTCAAGGCCGTTTGCGCCGCAAGCTCCAGCACGGGCCGATAGAGCCCGGCTTCGCGGATCCGGAATTGTGTGGCGTGGACGCCGACGGCCAGCCCACCGGCGCCAGCATCGATGTAATACCTGGAGAGCGCGCGCTGGGATTGGTGGTCGAACCGCCGGCCTGCGTCAAGCGCCAAGGGATGCGCCGGTAACACCGTGCCCGCGCGCAGGATGGCGAGAACCTCGGCTGGCAGGTCGGTCCATGACGCGGTGGGCATGACCCCCGTCCCGGTGTTAGGCGAGTTCCGGCCCGGCAAGGGCGAAAGTGTGCGCGCCATCGTCAAGGCGGGCATCGCCGCGTAGCATACGCACGAAGCTGCGGGGTGCAAAAGCGCCTTGCTCCGCCAACCAGCGGCGTAATTGGGTGTGACGATCGGGGATGTCGGCGATCACGGGCTCAACGCTTGCGGCAAGCGCGTGGCTCAGGAGCGCCAGGCCGATGGGCTCATCCTCGGCGACGACGGGGCCCAGCTGGGTGGCAAACCGGCCGTCGCGCGCCAGGCAGAAACCGACGGCCTCATCCCCGCGGCGGGCGATTCTCGCAAGCCCTTGGGTGCGCGCGAAAAGATTGGAAAGGACGGGAGCGCGAGCCAATCCCGTGCGAGAAGCATCGCAACGGCAAATGCGCTCCAGATCCTCGGCCGTGGCCGGGCCGATGGCGATGCCGGCAGGCGGGGGGAGAGGCTGGCGGGCGCCCAACGGAACGTGCCATCGCGACAGCGAATACACATCGCGGAAGCCGAGCGGCAAATAGATGGGGCGACCGAGTTCGGTCGCGTCGAGCCCGGCCGCGGCACCACTTGCCTCAACCTCGGCGATCGAGCGCTTCAAAAGGCGTGTGCCGAGGCCTTGCCCGCGCATGGGTTGGGTGACGAGTACCATGCTGAGCCAACAAACGGCAGGCCCCAGGGGGAACACCAGCGCGCTCGCGATCCATTTGCCGTCCGCGGCCCGCACGCCAAAGCCGCGTCCCTGCACCAGCATCAGGCGCCAGTCGGACGCAACCTGGTTCCAGCCCGCCTCCATCGATAGGGGGCACAAAAGTTCCGCGTCGGCCGGCTGAAGGTGCTCGATCAGCCAAGCTCCGGTCGCGGCCGCGGCGGCCTCAGAACCGGCCATCGCGCACCTCGTAGTGCGTCGGTTTGCCGTGGCTCGGCATGCCGGCCAAGAGCCAGTCGGCGGTCCAGTCGAGCATGCGCTCGATGCCGACCTTTGGGGGTCCGAACTCCCTCACCATGCGCGCGGCATTGTTGAGCCAACCGCTTGGGGCTTCGCGGCCGGACAGTTTCGCGGTGCGACCGAAGCGGCGCGCGAACTCCTCGGCGAGCCAGCGCACGGAGAGGATGTGGGGTCCGGTGACGTTGAGCGGGCTTGTCGGTGACGTGGTGTGCGCCAGGCAGCGCAGCGCGAGGGCGTTGGCGTCGCCCTGCCAGATGACGTTGACGTGCCCCATGGCGAGGTCGAGCGTCTCCCCGGCCAGCACTTTGGCAGCGATATCGTGCAGCACGCCGTAGCGCATGTCGATGGCGTAGTTGAGCCGGACGAGACGGCCAGGCGTGCCGAGCTGCGCCGAGAAATGCGCGAGCATGCGCTCGCGACCCAAGCAGCTCCAGGCATACTCGCCGGGCGGTGGCCCGACCGGGGTTTCCTCCGTGGCGCCTCCTCCTGCAACGGGCACGAACGGATAGACGCACCCCGTCGAGAAGGCAACAATCCGCGAGCCAGCAAAAATCTCGGCGACCATGGCCGGCACATGCACGTTCATGGCCCAGGTCAGCGCTGGGTTGCTGGCGGCACCAAACTTCATGGCAGCCATGTAAATCACGTTGGGTAGTTTCGGCAGTGCTTCGACGGCCGATCGATTGAGCAAATCGCAGGCGATGGTCTCCACGCCTGCCTTCTCCAAGCCGGTGCGCACTGCCACATCTGAGAAGCGCGCCACCCCGACGACGCGCCGATCCGCTGCCGCTCGCTTGGCCATGCGAGCGAGCGTCGGCCCCATCTTGCCGGCCACACCGAGGACAAGGATGTCGCCCGCAACGCCCGCCAGGTCTCGGGCGAGCTCCGGCGTTGGCTGGCTCAGGAACTCCTCCAGGTGCGCGACCGAGCTGAAGCGTTGCGGCATGGAGACGGTCATGCGGCTCTCTCTGGAAACAGGGGCGCGATCCGACCGCTTGGCGCTCGAGGCATCGGGCGCATGGCAGCAAAGTCCATGTCCGCAACCGCGGCAAAGCCGGGGCAGGCGAGGGAGCCCAGTGCCAGGCGGCCTTCGCGAATGCGCAGGCGCGCTGGGCCGGCAACGCGCTCGTAAAGGTCGGGGTGGGCATGGACGAAACTGGCCTGCTCGGATTCCGGTGCAAAGGACATGCCATCGATGAAGTGCTGGCCATTGCGCTCGACGTGAGCAAGACCCAAAAGCGAGACGAGCGCCAGATCCTGCTGCACGCTGACGCCGGCCAGCGTCGTGAGGTCCTCTCCCGTGATGAAGAATTGAGGTCTGCCGGCCGTGGCATTGAGCTTGGCAACGCGCGCAGCGTTGAGGATCGACTTGTAGAACCCCTTGCAGTTCTTGCTGGAGACGCCGCTGTAGCCGAGCGCCAGCGCCGAGGGAAACGAGGCGAGCTCTCCGTCGGACTCGTCGATGATGAGAGGCTTGAGCCGCGCCAGCCCGCCAACGGGTTTCGCCAAGGCGCACGCGCGGGCGATGGGTTGCTCGATCCAGAGCGTGGCCGCCGCAAGACGGGAGAGCGTTGGCGTCTCGCACATGCGCCGCCATAACTCGGCGACGCCCTCGATATCGTCATACTGCTCGTTGCCATCGAGGGTGGTGCGATAATCGCCAGCAGCGCGGTCCAGCACGGCGGCGATCCGCGCCAAGCGATCGAGGTCGGCGGCGATATTGCCGCCAACTTTGAGCTTGAAATAACGCGTGCGGTAGCGGGCGACGACTTCCTCCAGCGTTTCGGGCAATCCATCATTGACGCGTTCGCCAGGCTTCTGATCGGCGGCGACGATGGGGTCTAGAAGGCCAACGGTATGGCGGACCGCGATGGTTGGGCCCGGGTGCAGGTCCGCCAGGAAGCGTGAAAGGTCGAAGCTCGCCAAATCCGGTGTCAGTTGCGTGATTTTGAGGCCCGCCACGTTGCGCGCGATCATGTCGGCAAAGGCCAGGCCTTCGGCGCGTCCAAGGGCATCGAGAATGGCGCGGTCGAGCAGGGCCGGACCATATGCAGCAACCAACGGCACAAGGCCGAGCTCCCCGCCTCGGGTCAATTGCTCCGGGTAGGTATGGGCATAGAGCTCGAATGGCGTACTCCACGGGCAGCCGCGGTAGAGCTCGATGGCGAGACTGAGCGCCTGGCGCAGCTGGTCAAGGTTTTGCGCGTCGCTGAAGGCTGCACTCTTGTCGAACCATTTGGCTCCCAGCGTTTCGGCGGCGACACCGCGGCTGGTGCGGCCATCCTCGAGGGCGACGGTGGCGCGGATCACGGCTTGGGTGGCGCGCGTCACGGTGATGACCCCGAAGCGGAACGGCAGGCGCAAACGGACATCGCGCTCGAAGCATTCGACCGCCTCGAGTCTGAG
>Ga0075434_100004036_pt1 | contig 13163 bp, 12 predicted proteins | sample RhiMethybrSRZTD3_FD_75298 | JGI IMG/M metagenome (GOLD analysis project Ga0075434, IMG submission 75298) | Populus rhizosphere microbial communities from Tennessee, USA - Rhizosphere MetaG P. TD hybrid SRZTD3 | ecosystem: Host-associated > Plants > Roots > Rhizosphere > Soil | place: USA... | reverse complement strand
ATGACGATCGAAATTCGCGAAGGCCGCGGCGTGGGCCCCGACAAGGACCACATTTACCTCCACCTCGATCATCTCGATCCCAAGATCCTGCACGAAAGGCTGCCGGGTATCACCGAGAGCGCCAAGATATTCGCCGGTGTCGACCTGCGCCGGGAGCCTATCCCTGTGCTGCCGACCGTCCACTACAACATGGGCGGTGTCCCGACCAACTACCACGGCGAAGTCTACACCCTCAAAGACGGCAATCCCGATACCATTGTGCCCGGCCTGCTTGCCATCGGGGAGGCCGCGTGCGTGTCGGTGCATGGTGCCAACAGGCTTGGATCTAACTCGCTCACCGATCTCGTGGTGTTCGGCCGCGCCGCCGGCCTGCGTTGCAGCGAAACGGTGGAGCGCGGGAGCGTCATGCCCCCGCTCGCCAAGGATGCCGACGATGTTGCCCTTGCTCGCCTCGACCGCATCCGCCATGCCAAGGGCGGTACCCCCACCGCGGCGCTGCGCCTGCAGATGCAAAAGACCATGCAGTCCAACTGCGCGGTGTTCCGTACCGGCGAGGTGCTCGAGGAGGGAGTGAAGAAGATCACCGAGATCTGGAAGGGCTCGGGTGACATGGCCGTCTCCGACCGTTCGCTGATCTGGAACTCTGACCTCGTGGAATCGCTCGAATACGAGAATATGATCGTGCAGGCGGCCACCACGGTGGTTGCCGCCAGCAACCGCAGGGAGAGCCGCGGCGCACACGCGCGCGAGGACTACAAGGACCGCGATGACGTCAATTGGATGAAGCACACGCTGACCTGGGTCGATCTCGATCAGCATCGCGTGCGCATCGACTACCGCCCAGTGCACGCCTTCACCCTAACCAACGAGATCAACTACATCGAGCCCAAGAAGCGCGAATACTGAAGCGGCGCGGTTGCGCCGCGACAGATCAGTTCACGGCAAGCCTCAGGTCATCGCCACCGCAGCGTCGCGGCAACCGCTTGCAACGCCTGGGCCAGAACCCCATCATCAGATCAGGCAAGAGAGCCACAGAAGGATCTCCATGGCGGACGAACTGCCCTTCAAAAAAACGATGCTCTTCACTTACGGCGAGCCACGCGAGCTGGCTCCCGGCGTCGTACGCATCGTCGCCAACAATCCCAACCACTTTACTTTCAAGGGCACCAACACCTACCTAATCGGCAACGGGCGGTCGATCGGCCTCATCGACCCGGGTCCCGATGACCCCGCGCACCTGCGAGCCATCCTTGACGCCGCGGGCGGGCGCACGATCAGCCACATCATCATCACCCATACCCATCGCGACCACACTGACGGCATGCCGGCACTGCTCGCCGCCACCGCCGCCAAAACCGTGGGCTTTGGCCGACGCGTCGCCAATCGCGGCACGAAGCGCACCAGCCCGTCGGGCGGCGAGTACGTGGAAAAGGACTTCATCCCCGACATTCCCCTGACCGACGGACAGACGCTCCAGGGTGACGGTTGGACGATCACCGCCGTGCACACTCCGGGACATGCACCCGACCATCTGTGCTTCGCGCTGGGGGACACCAAAATCCTCTTCTCCGGCGACCACGTCATGGGCTGGAATACGAGCATCGTTGCGCCGCCGGAAGGCAGCATGGGTGCCTACATCCGCTCGCTGCAGCGTCTGGCAGAGCGCGACGATGAAGTCTATTTTCCCGGGCACGGCGGTCAGGTCGACGAGCCGCAGCGCCTGGTCAAGGCTTACCTGCTGCATCGACGCATGCGCGAGCAATCGATCCTCGACTGCATACGCCAAGGCAATGCCACGGCGCGCTCGATCGTGCCTATCGTCTATAAGGAGCTAGATCCGAAGCTCCTCAACGCAGCGTCTCTCTCTGTCCTTGCCCACGTCGAGCACTTGATTGAACGCGGTCTCGTTTGGTGCGACTCTCCGCTTTCTGCTGATCGCGTCCTTTCACTTTCTTGACCATAGCGCCGGTGCGCGTGGTGCGCAGCGCGCGCCGGCCTGCCATCGCGGTCGGCGTGCTGGAATCCACGCGTGCCTGCAGCTCGGCAAGGAAGCGGCGCACGCGGGATGCGTTCTGCCCGAGGTCCGTGGGACCGAAGCGGGAAGCTGAACGCACATCGACGCGCGCGCGGACATCATTGCCTTCCACGCGCACGACGACATCGTCGGGGAAACCAATCACCGGCGTCACGTCGGTGGCCTCTAGCATGCCGCTCCTTGCCTGCTTACCGGCGGGCGGCTCGGAGGAAGCCACCCGCCACTTGAGCTTGCGCGCGGCCTCCTCCACCAGTCCGTAGGCTTCTTCCACCCCGCGGTCCAACCAGAACGTGCGCAGGTCAGGGTAGGCCTTCTGTTGCTCCTCGGCGAAGCGCCCGCCCGGATAGGGAGCCGGGTTGGCGTCGCCCGTGCGCACCTTCGCTAGCGCCACGAATTGCGGCGGGCTCGCCACATCCGTCGTGACGTCGTTGATGCGCGGCAGGTTCATCAGCGCCGGTAGGAATGTGAGCGGCCAGGCCGTCAGCAGCAGGGGCAGCAGCACCCCAAAAGCGGCCTTGCCGGCGCCGGCAAAGCCCCGGTGCCAGATCTGCGCAAGCGCAATCAGCCCCACCAGCAGTGCCAGCCCGCCTCCAGCCAGACCAACGGCAAACAGGTTGAGCGCCACGGGGGTGGGGAACGCGGTGAGCCGGTGCAGCACAACGCCGACAACGACGAGGCTCGTCGAAAATAGGGCGATCCGGCTCGCCCAGCGCGCCAGCGGCGCTTCGATGATCGTCGATCGGTCGTTCATGTTCCAAGTGGTCCAGAAGCCTCGCTCTTAGCAGTGTTTGGCCGCTCCCGCCAGAGAAGGCGAGCGATGCCGAAGGGTCCGTCCCCCCCGCAGGTCACGGGTAGCCACTCGATCGGTGGCGCGAGAAAATGCATCGGCCGGCCCGCCGCAGGTCTTGCCCCACAAGGTTTCAATATCGTCGGGCTTCCCCAGCTTCGCCCGGAGAAGGTGCGCCAATGTCAGGCGCATGGCTTCCGCCTCGCAGTTCCCGAAGCGCAGGGGAGGGCCTAAGATGGCGGCAGTTGCGATCCAACCGGTGACCCCCATGCGTCCTCTGTCGAACTTCGCTGCGCGCGACGTCGAAACGCTGCTGCATCCCACCACAAACCTTCTGGCACACCGCAGTCTTGGCCCGCTGGTGTTCGAGCGCGGCGAGGGTATCTACGTCTACGACGCCGCCGGCAAACGCTACATCGAGGGGCTCGCCGGCCTGTGGTGCACGGGGCTCGGCTACGGCAACGCCGAGCTGGTGGAAGCTGCGCGCGAGCAAATGGAGCGCCTCTCGTTCTCCCACCTGTTCGGCGGCCGCAGTCACGAGCCGGCCATCGCGCTGGCCGAGAAGATCAAGGCCATGGCTCCGGCCGCAACATCCAAGGTGTTCTTCACCAATTCCGGATCCGAGGCCAATGACACGCAGATCAAGATCGCCTGGTACTACAACAATGCGATGGGCCGCCCAAAGAAGAAGAAAATCATCTCGCGCCAAAGGGCCTACCACGGCACGACGATCGCGTCGGCTAGCCTGTCGGGTATATCCGTGTTCCACACCGATTTCGATTTGCCGATGGCGCGCGTCTTCCACACCGATTGTCCGCACTATGGCAAATACGCCGAGCCCGGCGAAACCGAAGAGGACTATGCGAGCCGGCTCGCCGGCAACCTCGAGGCGCTCATCGAGCGCGAGGGACCAGGGACGATCGCGGCCTTCATCGCCGAGCCGGTGATGGGCGCGGGCGGTGTGCTCATTCCGCCAAAGACCTATTTCGAGAAGGTACAGGCGGTGCTTGCCAAGCACGACATCGCCTTCATCGCCGACGAGGTGATCTGCGGTTTTGCGCGCACCGGCAACTGGTGGGGGTCAGAAACGTTCGGCATCAAGCCCTCGACCGTGACCATGGCCAAGGCCATCACCTCTGCCTACGTGCCGCTGGGCGCGCTCACGGTGTCGGAGCCCGTCTACCAGGGTCTATTGGAAGAGAGCGGCAAGCAAGGCATGTTTGCCCACGGCTTCACCTACTCGGGCCACCCGCTCGCCTGCGCCGTGGCGCTCAAGACCATCGAGATTTACGAACGCATCAAAATCGTCGAGCACGTGCAGCGCATGGCCCCGATTTTCGCGCTGCGGCTCAACGCCCTGGCCGAGCATCCCCTGGTCGCGGAAGCGCGCTGCGTCGGCCTCCTCGGCGCCTTGGAGCTTGTCAAGGATAAGCCTGCCCGACAGTCGTTCGACGGCAAACTCGGCGTCGCAGCAAAGGCTGCGCGCTTCGCCGAGGAGGAGGGCCTCATCTGCCGCGCCGTGGGCGGCGACAATATCGGCCTGTGTCCGCCGCTCGTGATCGACGGTGCCCAGATCAACGCCATGTTCGATGCTCTCACCCGTGCGCTAGATAGAACCGAATCCTGGGCGCGTCAGGAAGGGTATCTGGGTTAGCGCGGCCCCGATGATTATCGCGCGTAGAAGTGTCCGACCGCGGTGGGCGTCAAAGATCGGATCAAGCCGCGCATCGGCTGCCATGTTCGGCAGCAGTTCGTCCTACACCTGTCCATCCAACGCCCACACGCGCGCGACTTGGTCTGACGCGACGCCGGCGACGGGCGCAGCAAATGCCCTGATCGCCTTCGCGATCTCATCCATGGCGAGCGTCAACTCATTGCAGGTGAGCCGTCCACGCAGGGCACGGTACGCGAATTGCCGCGTGCCGTCGGCGTGATCCTTGGGCGATTGCGGTTGCCCGATCCACTTGCGCTCACGATCCTCAAGAAGGGCTTTGAGGCGATCCAGACATTCTTGATCACCACAACCAGCTCCGCCACCCCTGCTCACAGGGGCGGCAGGCGCCCCGGAATGGACGTTGGACGCTTTCATCAGAGGTGCCGGCCGAGCGGTCAAAGCATTGGCGCTCGGCGCGCGTGCATCCTTGAGCGAAGGCGGGCCCACCCCAGTCTCGAGCGCGGCGCAACCCGTCAGCAGGAGGCTCAAGGCAACAAGACGAGCTGTGCCGGCCAGTGGGCGTATCGATTGAACAAACGATACGGAGGCTGGCGCGAACTGAACAATGTCGGTGCCACCCTGACCATCGAGAAGGTCCGCACGCTCAATCTTATGGAGGAACGCCTGGCAGTCGTCGCAATAGCAGATGACGCGGTTCACGGTATTGGGCGCCACGTCGCTGACCAATCCGCGAACCTCTCGGCAACTGCAAGACAACGTCGCGGTGTTGCGCATTTTGTTCCTGGGGTGAAGATTGCCGGCAGGATACGCAACCAGCAACCCATGAGCTCAGATCAAGATAGCATCCCGAGCAGCCGTGGCTTTACAACGAACAACGTCACCTATTTCTCCGATGGAAAGTGCGGGAAACGCCGAAATCCCGCAACCCCAGCGTCAGGTGAGACGTAGTGGAGGTCACGCCGTGCTCAGGGGGCCATGATCGTCGCAATGATCGCCGTGCGGGTGATGAAGGTGCCCGTCAACCCAGTAGTCCACGTGATCGCCATGGGGCACAGCTTCATGCCCGCATCCAGGTCCGTGCACATGGCTCTGGTCGTGCGCGCTCAAACGATGCCGCGGTGTGCACAGGTCGGGATTGGTCGGTGACACGTCAATCTTGCTCTCGAAACGCACTTTCGTCAGGAGTACCGCGAATGGGACCTCTTGCGATGGGACGGGGTGCTGGAAGGCAATGGGCATAAACAGCATGCTGGGGTCTTGGTTGGTGCACCCGGCCGACAGCCAAACTATGTCGTCCCCCTGCCGGCGAGCTGGGCGGAGCTCCACTCCCAAGTCACGGGAAATTTCCGAAGGAACATGCGCAAGCAGCGGGAAATCTTCGAGCAAGATGGCCACGTCTACAAGTTTCGCGTCCACGCAGGATCACTCGCGTTCGCGATGGGTGGGGATCTTTGGCTCTACGCGTCCGGTTTCGATCCTGAATGGCGCAGATATGGCGTCATGACGATGTTGACCGTCGAGATCATGCAATGGGCCATCGCGTCGAAGTATGAGCGCGTGAACCTCTCGTGCGGCCGTGATCGAGGAAAGATGCGCTGGCGGCCGGCGGAGATGGGACACTCGCATTTCCTGGAGAGTGCGCCCAGCATGCGTGGGCGGTTGGCGATGCAGGCCTACGAAACCGTCGCGGCCTCGCGGCGTGTCACCACCCGGCTGCGCTACCACCGCAATGCCAATCGTCAAGCGTGACCTCAACATTAGGGGGTCGCCTGGATTGGCGGGCTCTGCACGGGCGATTTTGCCCTTCGTTTGACTGTGGCCAAGCCATGCCTTGTCGCTAAAGGCGTGGGTCTGGCAGGCAGATTGTGCCTGGCGCTTACGCAGCGCCCGCATTCCCCACCCCGTCAAGAATGAGACCGATGCGCGTCAAGGGTTAGGCGGCTTGACGACCGCCTTGCTTCGGTAGGTCTCAGGTGCCACGAGGGCGAAGGCGGCGCCTGCCAACACGAGCAGCGCGGCCGAGACGAGGAGCGCGGCAATGGGACCGTGCGTGTCCGCCAATAGGCCAAGCGCCAGAGGGCCTATGACGTAGCCGGCGTCGGCCGTCATGCGGTAGAGGCTCATCGCTGCTGCATTCATGCCCGGCGCAGCCGAGTCAGCGGCGTAGGCTGCCGGTGCGGCGCCGCCGACGGAGCTGGCGACCCCCCAAACGATGGAGGCGGCGACGAAGGCGGCGTATGACCCAGCAAAGGCAAACAGCAGCATCGAGGCGCCGGTCATCACCGTGGCCGCAACGATCACCGGTTTGCGGCCGAACCGATCGGCCAGGGTGCCGGCGGGATAGGCGGCGGCGAGCCCGAACACGCTGCCCAACATCATGGCCGTGCCGATGGCACCGACGGAGAGCCCCAGCTGAACCGTGCCGAGGATCGGGATGATGGCAAAGAGGCCACCCGTGCGCACGACCGCGTTCAGGAGTGCGATGAGGCCGACGAGGAGCAAGCCGGACTTGCCAACCAAGACGCGTATCTGCGCGGTAAAGGGCTGGGCGGTCGCTTCGCCTCCCGCCGCGGGCTCGGACGCCCCCGTCTGGGTGGAGAGGGGGCGCGTCTCGCGCACCGCGAACCAGGCGACCATGGCCGCGAGCAGGCTGGCGGAGCCATAGGCGACAAAAGGGGCTGCGAGGCCCAGATGCTCGGCGATCAGTCCGCCGGGGAACGGGCCGATGCCGACGGCAAACAGGAAAGTACCCTGGTAGATGGAGATGGTGCGAGCCCGCCGCGCCGGTGTGCTGATGTCGGCCAGCACCACCTGCCCCGTGGTGAGGATGAGGCCTGCACCCGCGCCAGCGATGAAGCGCGCAACAATGAACTCCGGATACTGAGCCGCCACGGCACACCAAAGATTGCCCAGCGCCGAAATCAGGCCGCCGATGGCCAACGTCGGCCGGCGACCGATCCAATCGGATAGCTGTCCGGCCGGCACGGCCGTCGAGAAGCGTGCCAGACCATAGATCCCGACCGCGAGGCCGATGGCCGAAGCTGGCACGCCGAACGACTGCGCGTAGAGCGCCAGCGATGGGACCATGGCACCGAAGCCAAGCTGGTTTACGCCAACGAGCACGCACATCCACAGGAGGATTCGTCGTTCGGACGCCATGAGGAGAGAAATAGCCTCGGATTTCACCCAAGCGGAGTGCTCGGGTGACAGCCTAGCCGGATCGCCGGTCAATACCAGCGCGGCTGGCGCATGACACGGGCCTTGCCGTACCTTGCCCGTCCGACGGGCGTACGCTGCAGGGGTCGCATCGCCGGTGGGCTAGCCCGCGGATGCGCGCTCGCTTCTGCGCGGGGGACCGCCCGAGAGCGGCCCATGCGAGACGAGTGCGACGCGCATTGCGGATCGCCGCCCGCGATTGACAAGCTGGCCGTCATCACCCCATAAGAGCGCCCATGACGTCGCAAATCACAGAGCCCTTTGAGGCGCGATGCCGCTGCACGCCGCGTGCGCGGATGCGATGACGGGCGCTGCCAGCGTTTGTTCCTCGCACCGGCCGCGCCCCGAGCGCGGCTTTTTTGTTCACATTTTCCGGAACGGCTCCCATGACCACCACCTTGGCTTCGACCGCGACGAGCACACCCCATCCCACTTCCAATTCGCAGCCCGAAGGCCAATGCAAAGGCCGGACCAAGCCTGCGATCTTCATCGATGGCGAGGCCGGCACCACGGGGCTGGAGATCCGCCGCCGTGTCGCCGATATAGCGAGGCTCGAGGTCAAGAGCATCGCACCCGCCGAGCGCAAGAACCCCGGCGCGCGCGCCAGTCTGATGCGTGAGGTCGACCTCGTCGTGCTCTGCCTGCCCGACGAGGCTGCCCGGGAGGCTGTGGCGCTCATCGATGCGATGGGCCCGGCTGGCCCCAAGGTGATCGACGCGAGCACGGCACACCGGGTGGCGCCTGGCTGGGTCTACGGATTTCCGGAGATGGACGCAGGCCAGACGGCAGCCTTGCGCGCGGCCCGGCGTGTGACCAACCCCGGTTGCTATCCAACCGCCGCCATCGCCCTCATCCGTCCGCTGGTGGAGGCCCGCCTGCTGCCGGCCGACTACCCCGTCACCATCAATGCAGTCAGCGGTTTCAGCGGCGGTGGACGCAGCATGATCGAGGCCCACCAAGCCGGCAGAGCGCCCTCATTCGAGCTCTATGGCCTCACCTTCGAGCATAAGCACCTGCCTGAGTTGCAAGAGTATGCCAAGCTCACGCGTCGGCCGATTTTCATCCCATCGGTCGGCAACTATCGCCAGGGCATGTTGGTGAGCGTGCCGCTCCACCTCGACACCTTGCCGGGCAAGCCAAGCGCACGCGACCTTGAGGCGGCACTCCTCACCCACTATGCCGGCGCCAAGCTCGTCAAGGTGCTGCCCGGCGAACCGGCCGCCAAGGACAAGCGGCTCGAACCCGAAGCCCTCAACGGGACCGATATGTTGGAGCTTCGCGTCTATGCCAGCGACCGCCATCCGCATGCGCTCCTCGTTGCACGCCTCGATAACCTCGGTAAAGGTGCATCGGGCGCAGCCGTGGCGAGCATGAAGCTAATGCTGGGCATTGCCGCATAGGTGCGGGAGCCGTGGGGGCCGGTTGACTTGTGGCTTGGGCTGCCAGGCGGCAAGCCTTCGTACCTAACGGCACGTGATTGCCTCGGCCTGCCACAAGCGGCGCTGACGCGCTTCTGGAGAGACTGAGCCCTTTCCGGATGGGGCGCAAAATGCAAGCGGCAATTGAATTGTGTCTTGCGTCCGGACCATTCCTGACCCATATAGCCGGCGAGCCGGTGCGCTCCATAGTGGCGCGCGCCTCAGGATTTGCGGTTTAGCTGCTTGCCCGCCAGGGGCGGTTTGCCTTCCCCACATCGTCTGAGCTGCCGGGCTGTGCGTGCGGCCCTCGATTGACCGGCCTAACCACGCTTTACCGGGAAAGGACCTCCCCACATGCGCGTTACTGGAACCGTGAAATTCTTCAACACAGCAAAGGGCTACGGTTTCATCACACCGGAGACGGGCGGCAAGGACGTGTTCGTCCACGCCACGGCGCTGGAAGCGGCCGGCATCCGCTCGCTCAATGAGGGCGATCGGGTCAGCTTCGTCCTCGAGGACGACCGGCGCGGCCGTGGCAAGCAGGCGGGCCAGCTGCAAAAGGCCTAAAGCAAGAGCTCGATCAGGCACACTGAGCAAGGCGCCCTTCGCCCCTGGCGACGGGCCTTGCGGTGCCGAGCGCAGCGTATTTGTCCCCCTCATGCCTCTGGATCGGTGGATCCAGGGCCGGATGGGTGCGCCGGTTGTCTGGTGCAGCGCTTGGCCCAAACTCTTCCTTCAGCTGTGCCAAGGATGCGCCGGTTGGCACGTTTTGCGCGGCACACGAGACAGGCCCATTAACCCTGCAGGGGCACAAGCGGCCGCGGGGCTCACACGATCCGCTGCCCCGTCTTCTTCCAGTCAGCCAGGAATAGCTCCAATCCCTTGTCGGTCAGCGGATGGCTGACCAGCGCACGCAGCACCGCTGGCGGCACGGTAGCCACGTCGGCGCCGATCATGGCCGCTTGCTTGACGTGCAACACGTTGCGGATGGACGCGGCCAGGATCTGCGTCTTGAGCTCGGGAAAATTGGCGTAGATGGTGCGGATCTCGCGCACCAGCTCCATGCCATCTGCCCCGGCATCATCGAGCCGACCGATGAAGGGCGAGACGAACGTTGCGCCGGCCTTGGCCGCCAGCAGGGCCTGATTGGCCGAGAAGCACAGCGTAACGTTCACCATGGTGCCTTCGCCTGTGAGCACGCGGCAGGCCTTCAACCCATCCCACGTGAGCGGCACCTTGACGGCGACGTTCTTGGCGATGCGCGCAAGCGTACGCCCCTCCCTCAGCATGCCCTCAAGCTCGGTGGCTGCCACCTCGGCGCTCACGGGACCGGGCACCGCGGCGCAGATCTCCGCGATGATCTCGCGAAAGTCGCGTTTCGCCTTGGCTACCAGCGATGGGTTGGTGGTGACGCCGTCGAGGAGACCCGTTGCCGCCAGATCCTTGATCTCGGCCACGTCCGCGGTGTCGACAAAGAATTTCATGGGAGCCTCTCAAGAAACCTGCTCAGCGCCATATATCGCATGCGCAGTGCAAAGCCCAAATGGCGCCTGCATTCATCTCGATGGCCCACGCCACGCCAACGTGCCGGCGCAGCGGATGTGCGCACACACCCACTTCGTGCCGGCCTGTCCGTGCGCAAAATTGCCAAGTCGAAGAGTGGATTGGCGTCGTGCGAGGGCGCCCAGAACCGCCCGGCGAACGGCGCGACCACAGGATTTGCTCAACAAACGTGGCCTGCGAGCTGTGCTGGTTTTGAGCGACCGACCAGTCGCGAAAGCCAAGTTCCAACCCCGGGGGTGCCCCCGGGACGCCGTCCTGCACAGCGACGCGGAGCGCTACGGTAAGCTCCTCGAGCCGATGGCGAACTAGCATTCATGCTGCCGCCGCGACAGATCCTTGAACGCTCGCGGCAAAACCCGTGTCAGGCCGCGAGCGCCTGGTAGACAAGGTTGCGCGCCATCTGGCGGTAGCGCAGGCGGATGCTCCCCGGCGCGGCTGCCATGAAGACGACGGCCAGCTGCTCCTTTGGGTCCACCCAAAAGTACGTGCCATACACACCCGACCAGTAGAAATCGCCGGCGGTGCCGGCCATGGCGGCGATGCCGTCCTGGCGGCGCACCGCAACGCCCAGCCCGAAGCCGTAGCCCGCAGCGGCCGGATCCATCTTGTCGGCAATCATGTTGTTAAAGGCAGCCGGCAGGTGGTCCGCCGTCATCAGGGCTACCGTGCCCCGCCCAAGCACTGCCTGAGCCCCGAGCGTGCCGCCCGAGCGCAGCATCTCGGCAAACCGCAGGTAGTCCATGGCCGTCGACACGGTGCCGCCGCCTCCAGAATCCCATCTTTGCGTCTTGTCGGTGGCGTGGTGCACGACTGCGTTGGGCTCGCCCGTCACTGGGTCTTTGGGCAGCGCCAGTGCATACCGGGCGCGCTTGGTGGCCGCCAACGCGAAACTTGTATCCGTCATGCCGAGCGGACCCCACACGCGCTCCTGCAGCACGGAGCCGAGCGGCTTGCCCGTCATCGCCTCGACCACGAAACCCAATACGTCCGTGGAGAAGCCATACTCCCAATTTGCACCCGGGTCGAACAACAGCGGCGACTTGGCAAGCGCGGCAATCGTCTCTTCCTTCGACATGCGCTCGGCGGCCCAGATGGAGGATCCCGGATAGAGGGCATGCGCCGGTGTGCTGCCGCGGTCGCGGTAGGTGAGCCCCGAGGTGTGACGCAGCAAATCCTGGATGGTCGGCGGCTGCTTCGGAGCACGTGTACCGCCGCCCGCTTCCGCCACCTTCAGCGCGGCCAGCGGTGGCAAGTATTTCGCAACAGGGTCGCCCAACAGGACCCGCCCCTCCTCGACCAGCGTCATGATAGCAGTGGAGGTCATCGCCTTGGTCATGGAGGCAACGGAGAAGATGCAATCGGTCTTGAGCGGATCCCGGCTTGCTGGGTCGCGGTAGCCAACGGCCTCCAGGTGCGCGAGCTTGCCTGCGCGCGCGATGGCCACGACGGCCCCGGGAAGCTGGGCGGCCTCGATGTCGCGGCGCAGCGCCTCGCCAAAGCGGCGCAGCCGCGCAGAAGAGAGGCCAACCGCCTCGGGCTCGACACGGGGAAGCACGGGTTGGGCCATGGCTCTCACCTCATCGCTGGCGTTGCCGGCCGTTGAGCATAGTGCGCAAGCGAGGGAGCGGAAAGCCCTGCCGTCTATAACGGCAGCCCCTCGACATCATTGGGTGCGCTCACGCTCACCTCGAGGTCCCGAACGAGACCGTTCGAGAGCGAATAGACCCAGCCGTGCACGGAAAGGCTCTGGCCGCGCGCCCAAGCGTCCTGCACGAACACATCGGAGCCAACATTCCTCACCTGTCGGATGACGTTGAACTCGCACAAGCGGTCGAGGCGGGCCTGTGGGCTCGGGATCTTCTCGAGCGCTGCATGGTGCTCGCGATAGAGATCCCGGATCGGGTGCAGCCAGTGATCGACGAGACCGCGGCGCCTGCCATCCACGGCGGCTGCCACGCCACCACAGCCGTAATGGCCCACCACCATAATGTGCTTCACCTTCAGGACATCGACAGCGAACTGCAAGACCGAGAGATAGTTGGCGTCCTGCGGCGGAGCGAGATTGGCGACGTTGCGATGCACGAACAGCTCGCCCGGGTCGAGCCCCACGATCTCGTTGGCAGGAACGCGGCTATCGGAGCAGCCGATCCACAGATACTCCGGCGCTTGCTGGCGCTCCAATCGCTTGAAGAAATCGGTGTCGGCGGCGATCTTGCGCGCCGCCCATGCGCGATTGTTGGCCTTCAGGTGGTCCAGCATCTTTGCTCCGCTCGCCGCACTGTTCGTTAGGCTTTCCCCTTGGATGTGATGCCGAGCCCCTCGAGATAGACAAGTGTAGCAGCCTCCAGCAGCTCCTCGGGGGACATGGGCAAGGCGCGCCGCGCGGCGTCACCGCGCGCAAACAAACTGGCGATGCCGTGGGACAGCGCCCAGATGTGCAGTGCCATCATCATGGCGGGCGGGCGCTTG
>Ga0075434_100004035_pt1 | contig 13164 bp, 14 predicted proteins | sample RhiMethybrSRZTD3_FD_75298 | JGI IMG/M metagenome (GOLD analysis project Ga0075434, IMG submission 75298) | Populus rhizosphere microbial communities from Tennessee, USA - Rhizosphere MetaG P. TD hybrid SRZTD3 | ecosystem: Host-associated > Plants > Roots > Rhizosphere > Soil | place: USA... | reverse complement strand
CAGACGTCGGAGGCGCATGGACAGAACGCCGAAACCGACTGTGCTGACCGAGCAGCGCAAGCGCCTTCAAGGTGGCTTTGGGATCGTCTGACTCGATCAATCCACCGAAGGCTTTCTGCACGGGGGCCGCCTGGCGGGACGTGCCCAGCATCACGCTGCGAGTCAGGATTTCGACGGAGGCGGCATCGAGCATGGCCGTCATCCTCAGGCAGGAAGCCAGCGCCCGAGTGGCGTCTCGGCGAATTTCAAGTCGAGGCGGCGGCCGTCCCAAAGGCCGAAGGCATCAATACCTTCAACGCCAATGAGCGGCAGCAGCGCGTCATCCTCCTTTGTCCTGATCGGCAGAGCGGTGTTGGAATCAAACAGAACGAGACCGTCAGCAGCGCGGGCAACGACTCCGTTGTGGATCGCGATCGGCCACTCTCCAAGCCATGGTCGCGCACCGAGACTCGCCTCGTAGCGATCGAGCGCCCCCGACACATCATCCGGCGGCGCCCGCCAGTGACCTTCCCTGGTCACACTGCCGAACTGCTGGGCGATGATCGCGCGCAGCGGCGCGCTCGATGGATAGAAGACCAACTCCGCCTCGAAGGTCTCGCCGGCCGAATAGGTTTTGCCAACTGCTCCAATCGAGACCGGTACAAAATCCATCAGCACCGCAAAGCGCGGGCCGTCGGCATCGCCCAGGCGCGCGAGCCAAGTTTCCAGACGGCGGAGCTTGTCGGGCTGAATCTCCTGTGTGGCGGCGAGCACCATCCAGCGGTCACGCACGCGCGTCGCCTGCGGCTCGCCGAGCAGATCCTCCCTCGACATTGTCCAGCCGACCATGAGCCGCAGATCGGCTTTCAGCGCCTCCGGTAGTTCAGCTTGGCGACGATAGGCCTCTGCAATCAGATGCAATTCGCCAAGCTTCTCGATCAGGAAGTCGGCGCGCAACGCCTCCGGCAGACCAAACAACGCCACCGGAAGCTGCTCGATCCGGCTCGCAAGGCCACTCGCTTTCGCATCCACCAAGCGTCGCGCGGCCAAGCCGCATTGCTCGCGCGCAACAGTTTGAAAGCCCGCGAGTCCGCGCTCGACCTGATCGAGGATCCAGAGGTCAAGCTCCTCCATGCCGGCAAGGATCGCGGCCTCACGCTCGGCGCGGTTGCGCTCCCGCTGGGCGAGAGCACGCGCCTGTGCCTTCGGATCGACGACCGCACTCTCCGGTTCAAGCGCCGTCGCAATCGAGGCTTTCGGCTTTTCCTCTGCCTTGTTCGATGCTGGCGGTCGCGCGGATGGCCCACGCCGCCGCGCCAGCCAGTCATTCACCCAGTCGGGCGGCGCCTGCGTGGTGATCGGACGGCCCTCGGCCCGCATCCACATCAGGGCCAGCGAATGCTTGCAGGGGAATTTGCGGCTCGGACAGGTGCACTTGTAGCCGAGATCGGATTCGGAAATGACCACGCGATACGGCTGCGAGCCGGAACCCTGGCATTCGCCCCAAACGAGCCCAGCCTCACTCCCAGCAATCACGGGCCAGCTACGCGGATTGAGAAGCTTGCGGGCGGCGCTCAGAGAGCCCTGGTCGGGCGCAATCTCCTCGACCTTTGCCAGCGTCAGACTCATCGCACGCTCGCTGCTTTGCCGACCCAAGGATGGCAGCGCATAACATGTCCGTGCACGCCATGCGAGCAGCACAGCACGTCAGCGGCGGTACGCTCTCACCGTCCCCGCCGCAGCCGCACATAGAGCGCGCCGGCGCCGCCATGGGCGATGTGCGCCTCCTCGACCGCGAGCACATAGGCACGCAAGTCCGGCAGCGTGAGCCAGAGCGGCACCTGACGCCGCAGCACGCCGCGCCCGCGCTCCGGATCGGGACCGCCTTTGCCCGTGATCACCAATACGGTCTTGGCGCCCTCATCCTGCGAGCGATGCAGGAAGCGCAGCAGCACCGCGTGCGCCTCACTCAGCGTGCGGCCATGCAGGTCGATGCGGCCGTCGATCTCGATCTGGCCACGCGCAAGCCGTTGCTTGAGCTTTCGATCGATCGGCATCAGCGGTGGCGGCACCTTGGGACCCGGTCCCGACTGCGTGCGCGGCAAAGGAGGAGATTTTGGCGCCGGCTTGACGTTCAGCTTGCCCTGCAGCTTGGCCGAAGCACGAGCGCCTTCAGGCTCGGTGCGACGAACACGGCGGCGCTTGAGTGGCACGATCGAGCGCGTGACTGTGTGCCACAGCACCTCGTCGTCATCAGACAGCCGGCGCGGCGGCTTCTCGTCACCACTCATGATCCGGATTTCGACCGGCCAGCCTTGCCGTTCTTGGCCTCGCCGGACTTGCTGTTTTCGGTTTTGTTGGTTTCAGACTTGTTGGTTTCAGACTTTCCATTCGTGGATTTGCTGCTGTCGCCCTTCTCAGACTTACCCTCCTTCTTCGAGGCAACCTCGGTCGGGATCGGAGGCTTGGCACGCGGCAGCGGCATCTTGCGGCCGGCCTCGACCATGTCGAGCGAGCGCGGCATCAGCATCACGAAGCGGCCCTGATGACGAATGCGGCCCGCGACCTTGCCGGCGTCGTCGCCCGCGCCCCAGTAGAGATCGGCGCGAGCCGGCCCGATGATGGCTGAGCCCGTGTCCTGCGCCACCATTAGGCGGCGGAATTTGGTCGCCGGCCGCGGATTATCGATCGGCAGCTCGGATTCGATGAAGAAGGGCGTGCCGTAAACATGAGTCTTGTCGACCGCGATCGAGCGCCCGGGGGAGAGGTGCACACCCTGCGCACCCACCGGCTCCTGCTCATTGTTCAAGCCGGTGATGCGGAAGAATACGAACGACTTGTTGGTGCCGCGCACTTCTCTGGCCTGGTCCGGATTGGCCAGCATCCAGCGCTTGATGCGATCCATCGACATCTCTTCGCGCGGAATGAGATTGCGCTCGATCAGGATCCGGCCGACCGCTGTGTAGTTGTGCCCGTTGTGGCCGTTGTAGTTGAGGCGCAGCAGCGTGCCGTCCTCGAGCCGCACCCGCGCCGAGCCCTGGATCTGAATCGACATCGCTTCGAACGGATCGGCGATGTAGCAGATCTCGAGCTTCTTTCCGTCGAGCGCGCCCTCCTCGATGGCAAGCCGATCGTGATACGGCTCGAACTCCTTCTTGTCGTTGAGCCGGCCGACGGTGCCGCGGTTGGGAAACACCCAGCTGGCCCGCTTCGGAGCCGGACCGGCCTTCTTTTGATTCTGGCTCGCACTCTTTTGGTTCTGGTTCTTTTGATTCTGGTTCTGATTCTGGCTCGCACTCTGACTTTGGACCACGAGGTCGGGCGGCCGCCGGTAGAGCGGCACATGGAACTGCGGGTTGGGCATGCGCGAGCCGTCAACGATCGGCTCGTAATAGCCAGTGAGCAGCCCACTCGATTCGCCAAGCTTGGCGATCCGCACCGGGCGGAAATTCTCCTCGAAGAAGGCGCGCGCCTTGTCGCCCTTGAGCGCCGTCCGCGGGACCCGCTTGCAGACGTCCTTAAGAGCAAGCGCGACGGCTCGCGTATCGCTCAGCTGACGCTGCCGGTTGAACGGCTCGCAGCTCGCCTGGAAGGCCGCGAAGGCAGCACTATGATCGTCGCTCGCCCAGCCGTCGAGGTCAGACCACTTGAGCGGCTCGAGCTGGCTATCCGGGATTTTCAGCGGATCGACAGTCGTGTCGTCGCCGCGCGCCCGATCAAGCGTCGCCACATCAAGCATCAGCGCGCCGATGAGCCACATGGTGGCCGCGGCAATTCGTCCGACCGAGGTCATTCTGACCGAGATACGTAGGCCCATCGCCTGCGGCTCCGGCTTTGCTCCCATTTTCAACGTCCTTCCGAAGCACGCCGCACAGACGGCCTTTACGAGGGCCTTTGGCCCTTCGGAAGTCATGCCCGGACAGGGCATAGGCCCGATCCGAGGCACCCTGATTGGAGCAAGTGCCGGGATACGAGTCTAGTGACCGGCTTCGGTCGCGACGAGCTTCCAGTTGGGATCCCGCGACGTCACGTCACGCGCGAACGTCCAAACGTCCGTAACGTCAGTGACTTTTTCAGGGCTGCCGTCAATCACATTTCCGTTGCGGTCGCGGGTCACCGAGATGAGCTGCGACACGAAGCGAACAGTTACCTGCGCGGCGCGGGCGCGTAGCTCGGCGCCAATGATGTCGGCCTTGTCGATTGACACGAACCGTGTCTCCGCCTTCTCGCCTTTTGCCTCGCGGTCCCGGATGGCGGCCTCGAAGCCCTCATAGACCTCGCGCGAAAGTAAATTCTTGAGCGTGCGACGATCGCCCTCCGCATAGGCGGTGACGATCATCTCATAGGCCGCCCGGGCGCCACCGATGAACTGCTTGGCATCAAAGGTACGGTCCTCGCGCGCGATCGCGTCAAGGCCAGTCGCGACAGCCGACCCGGCCTCGGCGATCCCTTTCCAACGTTCCGTCGGCTCGGACGGTTCCGGCGACTTCGACGGCGCCTCGCCACCCCGTCCAGGCAGCGCCACTACGTTGTCATTGGTCGAGGGCCGCACGGCGTCGCGAGCCGAATAGGGGTCATAGGGCGGCCGCTCGCGCCCGGTGCGCTGACCGAGCACGCTACGCAGGCGCAAGAAGATGAATACCGCCAGCGCCAGGAAGATGATGGTGTAGATGTCGAATGGCACGTCTTGCACGCCTCAGCAGCCGTGATGACAACCCTGGAAAAATCCACGGATAGACCCACAGGGCCTAAATCTGCGGAGCGAAAGCCGGTTCCCGCGTTATATGTAAGGCACGCGACCTAGCCGATCCAGTGCGCGCGTCGGCACGGCCATCGTTCGGTCTGGACAATAGACGATCCTGGTCTCGGCGCCAACCTTTCGTCACGCAGGATTTAACGCCCGATGTCCTTGGTAAAGTGGGCCTTTATCGGCGTTCTCCTGCTCCCTGCGGCGGAGTTCGTGGCCTTTGCGCTGGTGGCGCTGGCAATCGGCTGGCTCTGGGCTGCTCTGCTATTTTTGGGCACCACAGCCATTGGCCTACTGGTACTCCGGCGCGCGGGCCGGCGCGACTTTGACCGTTTTCGCAGCGCTCTAGGGGCGCAGGGCATCAAAGCCATCAATCTGGAGACTCCAGGGCTTGCCACCATGATTGGGGGGATTCTCCTGGTGCTGCCGGGCTTTATTACTGACGTGGCGGGCGCGCTGCTGCTTTTGCCGTTAACGCGCCGATTCATCGGGGCGGGGATCGCCCGCACGGTGAAGAAGCAGCGCGCCGCGAGCCAACCTGATGTGATCGATCTTGCGCCCGATGAGTGGCACCAGATATCAGAAACGATCGAGGCCCATGACCGCGAGCGATTGCCGCCTCGACAGCGCAAGCGCAAGAACACACTTTCGTGATCCTTGTCCGGTCTCGCCCCCTGTGTTAGCCACGCCGCGCGGTGCGGAATTCCGGCCGGGGACGGAGGGTAGCGTATCATGACGACGACCAATGGCGGCCCGACGCCGCAGCCACAGCAGCCGACGGCGCCATCGCTCAACGTGCTTGGGCAGTACATTAAGGATTTCTCGTTCGAGAATCCGAATGCGCCGCGCTCACTGGCGCCGAGCGAGAACCAGCCGGCGATCAACATCGCCATCAATGTCGGAGTTCAGCAGCTCGGCCAGAGCGAGTTCGAGGTGTCGCTCAAGCTCGAAGGCAAGGCGGAGAATTCCGGCACCGTGCTGTTTGCCTTCGACCTCACCTTCGCGGGCATGTTCCGGCTCCAGAACGTACCGCAGGAGCACCTACAGCCGCTGCTGTTGATCGAGTGCCCGCGGCTGCTGTTCCCGTTCGCACGCGAGGTCATCGCGACTGCGGTGCGCAACGGCGGCTTCGCTCCGCTCCTGCTCGATCCAGTCGACTTTGTCGCGCTTTATCAACAACGCCTGGCGCAGGCGGGCGCCCAACCAGCGGCGCCATCGCCGGCGTGATCAACACTCAGCTTGTCGCTGGTAGGGTGGGTTAGCGTGGCCCGTGCAGCCCGTTGGGTGAATGGACGCCTGATCCACGCGTAACCCACCACTAACCCTCCAGCTTGCATGTCGCGATTTGTCACCGCCACGGTGGGTTACGCGTGGGCGCCGGATTCGACCATCGAGAGCGCGGGGACCACGCTAACCCACCCTACGGCGCTTCGCCGCCAATCAGCGATAGTCGAGCCAAATGGCCTTCTCGCCCATGCGGGCGATGAACTGGGCGTGCGCTTCAAGCTCGGCTTCGGTCACGCGTGCCGCAATCGGAATTGGCCGCCGCTGTGCCGCCGCGTTGCGCCTGCGGGTTGCCGTCTGCGCGCGGCCGGTGTCCACCAGGATCAGCGACGCCTGCCGTCCGCCGATCAGCTCAATATAGACTTCCGCCAGCAGTTCGGCGTCGAGCAGCGCGCCATGCTTGGTGCGCCGCGAGTTGTCGACACCATAGCGGCCGCAGAGATCGTCAAGCCGGTTGGGTCCGGCCGGATGCCGGCGGCGCGCCAGCATCAAGGTGTCGACCAGACGATCGCGCGCGACCGCCTGCTTGGCGCAGCGCTCGAGTTCGGCATTGAGGAAGCTCAGGTCGAACAGCGCATTGTGCGCGACCAGCGCGGCATCCTCGATGAAGGTGGCAAGCTCGTCGGCCGCCTCGGCAAAGCGCGGCTTGTCCTTGAGGAACTCGACGGACAGGCCGTGCACCGCGAAGGCTTCCGCCGGCATGTCGCGCTCGGGATTGAAGTAGCGGTGGAAGACGCGGCCAGTGGGAAACCGGTTCACCAGCTCGATGCAGCCGATCTCGACCATGCGATGGCCCTGCAGCGGGTCGAGCCCCGTCGTCTCGGTGTCGAACACAATCTCGCGCATCGCGGTCCAAGTTCCTGTCACGGCGAATCACTTCCGGCGAATCATTTTCGCCGTCTTGGCATTGTAGCAACCGCGGCAAGCACCGCACGCACCTGTGCCCGCGTCTCGTCGAACGCTTGGGAGGTGTCCACCACAAAATCGGCGCGACGGCGTTTCTCCACATCCGGCATTTGCTTGGCGAGGATCGCTTCGAATTTCTCCGCCGTCATGCCGGAGCGTTCCAGCACCCGCGTCCGCTGCACCTCGGCCGGCGCCGAAACCACCACCACGGCGTCGACGCGCTGCTCGCCGCCGGTCTCGAACAGGAGCGGAATGTCGAGCACCACCACTTTCTCGCCGCGCGCCTCGGCCTCCGCCAGGAACCGCCGCTCGGAGGCCTGCACCAGCGGGTGCACGATTGCTTCGAGCCGCTTGAGCGCAGCCGGATCGCCGAGCACGCGCTTGGCGAGGAGAGTGCGGTCGACGGTGCCGCCAGATGTTGTGCCTGGAAAGGCAGCCTCGATCAGTGGCGCTGCCTCGCCCGCATAGAGCCGATGCACCGCCGCGTCTGCGTCGTGCACCGAGACGCCGGCTTCCACAAAGAAGCCAGCGGTCGTCGACTTTCCCATTCCGACCGAGCCGGTCAAACCCAAAACGAGCATGCAATCCTCATCGCGCAGCCCAACCGCGAGCCAGGCTGCCGCAGGCCACGCGCGGTACGATAAAGGGGTTTTGTCTCTGCGCAATCGCCGTATTTCACGCAAGTTACAAGGACCAACGCTAGCAAGGAGCAAACGCACACAGCGGCGATTCGATTCGATCCATGAGCGGATGGCAAGTGAACGGATGGCAAGCCCTGCTCCTGGCCGGAGTGTTCGAGATCACCTGGGCGATCGGGCTCAAATATTCCGCCGGCTTCACACGGCTGTGGCCAACGCTGGCGACGATCGTGGCGCTGGGCCTGAGCTTTGTAATGATGTCGCTCGCGCTCAAATCGATTCCGTTCGGCACCGCCTATGCGATATGGACCGGCATCGGCGCCGCCGGCGCAATCCTGGTCGGCATCTTCCTGTTCGGCGAGTCGGCCGATGTGTTCCGCATGAGCTGCCTTATTCTCATCGTGGTCGGCATGGTTGGGCTGCGGCTCGCCAGCACGCATTAGCCTAAGGGCTCGTTCACACTGACAACTCAATGGCCTCAGGGCCTGCGCGCGTCACAACAGTGTCATGGCGCATGGCGCATAAGGGCGCATGCTGACCTTGACGATCGTTGCCGGCTCGCTCTGCGCCACTACGGTCCTGGTTCAGATCGCGAGTGCTGTCGTCGCAGGCTTGCGAACGCGGTCGGTGCCGAGCCGCGTCCCGGTTCCCCCGAATGCCCCTGCGGTGTCGCTAATTCGCCCGGTCTGCGGGCTTGAAAACTTCAGCGAGGAAACGCTCGGATCGGCGTTCCGACTCGACTATCCAGACTACGAGATCATCTTCTGCGTCGAGCAGGAAAGCGACGCCATCGTACCGGTGGTCAACCGCCTTATTGCGGCGCATCCCGATATGCGTGCGCAGTTGATCATAGGCAAGGATCGCATCAGCCCGAACCCCAAGCTCAACAACATCGTCAAGGGGTGGCGCGCGGCGGTGCACGACTGGATCGTCATTGCCGACAGCAATGTGCTGATGCCGCGCGACTATCTCCAGCGTCTGTTGACGACATGGCAGCCCGACACGGGGCTCGTTTGCTCACCGCCAGTCGGCTGCCTGCCAGACGGAGTCTTCGCCGAGCTTGAGTGCGCGTTTCTCAACACCTACCAGGCGCGCTGGCAGTGCGTGGCAGACAGCGCCGGCTACGGCTTTGCGCAAGGTAAGAGCATGCTGTGGCGCCGAGATCTGCTAGAGCGCGCCGGCGGCATTCGCGCCTTGGCGAGCGAGCTCGCCGAGGATGCAGCATCCACCAAGGTGGTTCGCAATCTCGGCCTGCGCGTGCGCATTGTCGATCGCCCGTTCCTGCAGCCCTTGGGCCGGCGGACGGCCAGCGAAGTGTGGCGCCGGCAGCTGCGCTGGGCGCGACTGCGGCGCGATTCGTTCAAGGCGCTGTTCGGGCTCGAGGTGTTTGCCGGCAGTGTGCCGGCGCTTGCGGCCGGCGCGATTGCTGTCGGCACGGCAGGCTTTCCAGTCATGCCCTGCCTGCTGGCGCTGGGCGCCGTCTGGTACGCGGCCGAGGCGTGGCTGTGCCTCGCGGCCGGCTGGCAGCTCTCGCGGCGATCGCCGCTGATCTGGCTCCTGCGCGACCTGCTGCTGCCGGTACTATGGGCCGCGAGCTGGCTGGGGCGGGACTTTGTCTGGCGCAACACACCGATGCGCATCGCCGACCGTGGACGAAACGCATGAGCGTCATCGGGCCGCAACAGAAATCAGACACACGGAGGCATGCGTAACATCGGCAATCCAATGCTTGCACCCGCCAGCGACGCCCCACGACAATTCCGAACCATCTTCCTGTCCGACATCCATCTCGGACGGCGCGGCTGCCAGGCCGAGGAGCTGATCGACTTCCTGCGTCATCACGAGGCCCAGACGATCTATCTCGTCGGCGATATCGTGGATGGCTGGGAACTGCGGTCGGGCTGGTACTGGCCGCAGGCTCATAATGACGTCGTGCAGAAGCTGCTGCGCCAAGCCCGCAAGGGCGTGCGAGTCATCTATATCCCAGGTAACCATGACGAGTTCCTGCGCGACTACTACGGCACCCATTTCGGCGGTGTCGACGTGCTGGAAAGCGCCATCCATGTCGCGGCCGACGGCCGGCGCTATCTCGTCATCCACGGCGACCTGTTCGACGTGGTGATTCGCCATGCGCGCTGGCTCGCGCTGCTTGGCGACAAAGCCTATGACGTTGCCATCTGGTGCAACACGGCTCTGAACGTCGTGCGTCGCAAGCTCGGCCTCACCTACTGGTCGCTGTCGCAATGGGCCAAGCTGAAGGTCAAGAACGCCGTCAACTTCATCGGCCATTACGAGCAAACAATCGCGGCCGAAGCCAAGCGGCACGGCGTCAACGGCGTCATCTGCGGGCATATCCATCATCCGGTTATCCGGGATGATGCCGGCTGCCGTTACATTAATTGCGGCGACTGGGTGGAAAGCTGCACCGCCGTGGTCGAGCACTTCGACGGCCGCTTTGAGATCATCCGCTGGACCCGCTGCTCGCAGCCGGGCAACCTGCTGCCAGAGCAGAACGCTGTCCAGGGCGCCACACCAGCTGCCGTGGCGTAGCCGATCGACTTTCACCTCTGTGAACTTGATTCTGCCCGCCTATTGCGGCTGATTGGTCACAGTGCAACGCTGTTGAGGTACGGGGCCGTGCGCCATGCGCATCTTGCCGACTCGGGCCGCAATGATTCGTTTGACGCGGTCGCGTCAACGTCGAGCCTGAGCAGGCCATGCCAGCAGCGACCCCATGCGAATAATCGTCCCTTACCAGATGGAACTCAACTGAAAGTTCCGAGTTTTTGTCTGCACCCAAGGGGAGCCGCGCATGCCGCATTATTACTTCAACCTGAAGAGACGTAACGGCACGATTGTCGACCCCGATGGCACGGACCTGCCGGACGAGGCAGCCGCGCGGGAACATGCGCTTGTTGTCATGAGTGAATTGATGCGCAACGCGAATGTGCGGACGCGAAATTGGCGGCTGGCCGTCATGGACAAGGATAGGCAGTCCTGCTTCGAGCTTCTTTTCGCCAGCTACGACGATACCATGGCGCATTTGACGCCGGAATTGCGGTTGTCAGTTGAAATGATCTGCCACAAAAACGCCTCGCTTACGGATGCGATCGTCGACATGCGCACCACAATGCTGCAGATCAGGGGCACGTTGGCGCGTGCCGATCGAAGGCCATATATCGCTGCCGAGAACGGCAGGGACTGTCGCTAAATCTGGAGGACGCCGCAGAACTTTCGCCTGCCGGCGGAACCTTTTGACTTGCGTTGGATTTAACACGGTCAACTCTGTTCTAGCTCTCGCCGTTTGCTGGGGTATTTGGGAGGCGGGCATGTCCGTGGGCGCCGAAGTGACATTTAGAGCAGGTCAACCACCACAACGCATTGCTGCTCCGAAGGAAAATGACGTCCTGCAGGCCCTCCCGCCCACAGCATACGTCATACTCAAGCAACATCTGAGGCTGCATGAATTCGCGCAGGGGCACGTCCTATGGAATGCCGGTGATCGGCCCGCACAACTCTATTTCCCACAGTCCGGCCTGATCTCGATGCGCGTGCCGACCAGGGAGGGATATGGCATCGAAACCGGAAGCGTCAGCCGAGAAGGAGTGGCCGGCATTGAGGATCCGTTCGGGGCCGACGCTGCAGTGACCTTTGGGGTTGCCCAAATTGGCGGCATATACACGACCATAGACTCGGAGATTTTTTTCCAGGCCGTGCAACAAAATCGCGCAATTGCCGAGCTGGCGGCCTTGAGCCGACAATGGATCCTTTGGCAGGCCCAACATATGGCCGCGTGCAACGCTGCGCATTCGGCGGAGGCGCGTCTCTCCCGATGGCTTCTCCTGGTCTCTGACCGAACGGAAAATACAACTATTCCAGCGACTCAGGAGTCGATCGCGGATGCGCTCGGGCTCCGCAGGACGACGATTACCCTGCTGACGCACAGCCTTGAAGCCGCGGGCGCAATTTGCAATACGCGGGGTAAGATCAAGATCCAAGACCGTGTTCTGCTCCAAAACGGAGCGTGTAGCTGTTGTGCCAAGCTCGGCTGGAAGAACTGGCCGTCGAACCGGCTTGCCGCGCTGACCCGACCCGTTGTGTGCGAAATGGATTCAATCAATTCGCTCCGTCACCAGCGTGGCGCTTGATGGCGCGACCTTTATGAACGCTGTCGTATCGGTTTCGCGCCTGCGAGTCACGGCAGTCGCATCAGCGGCTGCCCCATGCGAATGACCGTCCCCTCCTTGACCTGATCGCACAACGTGAAGCCGTCGGGCGCGAACAGCACGATGGTTGATCCGTGCTGAAACCAGCCGATCTCCACGCCTTTGGCAAAGTCTGCGCTGCACGGTATGACGTTGCGCCCGAGCCGGCGCAGGTCGCGCACACCGTCGAGGAACGGCAGTCTGATGCTCGCCACCAGAATGGCGGCGACCGGTACCAGCGTGATCAGGTGGCCGCTGGCTGCGAGCCGGGTGCGCAGCACCGCGCGCTCGTTCTTGCAGAACAGACGCTCCACGCGCTTGAGCGCGATCGGGTTCACGTTCCAGGTGTCGCCCGAGATGTAGGTGACCCGCTCGATCCGGCAATCATGCGGCGCATGGAAGCGGTGATACATGCCTGAGGTCAGCCGCAGCGTCACATAGCGGCCATTGCGATGCGCCTCGCTCAGATCGCCGTCGCCCATCAGATCTTCAAGGCGGTAAGGAAAGCCTTTGATCTGGAACACGGTCGTGCCGGCGATCGCGCCACACGCGCCCACGATGGCATCGCAGGGACTCACCAGAATGGACGGATCGTGCTCGAGCGGCCGGGCACCGTCCTTGAGCTCGCGGGTAAAGCAGTCGTGCATGCTCTGGAAGCGCCGCTTGCGCGCTTCGCTGAGGTCGAGGTCAGAAAACAGCCGCCAGGTTGCGATCGACAGCTCGCGCACGAGCGGCTGCTCGATCTGGCTGAACCAGCCCATGAACCTCGTCAGCAGGCGGCGCGGAATTCTGTTGGTGAGCAGGAAGTTGATGTCCTCCTGCTGGCAAACTTTGGAGATCGCGGACCGGATTGTCATGAAACCGTAAGATTACCCCGTTAGCGCTCGATGATGATGGATTCGGGCACGACCACGTTTGCGCTCTTCGCTGCCGGGGCGGCGGCCGCCCTGACCACCTCGGTCGTTAAGCTGAAATCGCGCCTTGCGTTGTCGCGGGCCAAGCACCGCTCGCTGGGCGGGCACTCCCGCCTGTCGCGCCGGGTCGCCGGGCTCATACCGTTCTACGCCTACGACGAGGCGCGGGTCTTCCACAGCGATGATCCGCCGCACGAGATCGCGATCGCGCGCCATGAAGGCTTCATGCGGCTCGCGCAGCTCTATGCCGAGCGCTACCCGCAGACCACGCAGCTCACTGCCAGCGTCAAGGACGGCATCTCGGATCTGCAATTCACTGACACATACCGCGTCCCATTTCAGTTCCGTGAGCTGGTGCAGCGCCACCTGAGCGCGCCCGCTTTCGTACAGTCGTCGCAGGGCGTGATGCTCACCGACCTCGACAGCAACCGGTTCTACGATCTCACCGGCTCCTACGGCGTCAACCTGCTCGGCTATGACTTCTACAAGGG
>Ga0075434_100004030_pt1 | contig 13169 bp, 18 predicted proteins | sample RhiMethybrSRZTD3_FD_75298 | JGI IMG/M metagenome (GOLD analysis project Ga0075434, IMG submission 75298) | Populus rhizosphere microbial communities from Tennessee, USA - Rhizosphere MetaG P. TD hybrid SRZTD3 | ecosystem: Host-associated > Plants > Roots > Rhizosphere > Soil | place: USA... | reverse complement strand
CCATATGCTCAAGACCATAGTAGGGGAAGGTCGGCGCGGCTCCTGTCGCATCGTTGGGGTGCGCGGGGGCAATCAGCACGGTCTGGCCTCCGACTCGCATGCGGATACGCTGCTGGCCGGGATAGAGCGTGCCGGGCGGATAGATATCTCGCGTAACCTCGGCACCGAACATGCCCTCGAAGAAATCGGCCATGGCAGACGGATTGGCGCTGCGCAGATGCACGTGGTCGTAACGATAGTCACGCATGAACTGGTCCTCCTTAGATCTCTCTGAGAACTTAGTACGACGTCGGAATGCTGGTGACACGATTTGTGTATGCTATACGATGGTTGCTTGCGGCAGGAGCACCATTTGCACAGGTGTCGCCTTACGAATGGCGGCAAAGCAATCTATCTGCCAGCGACCTACGATTGAGTGTGCCCCAACAATATACCGTGAGCTACTCTTTAGTCGTCCAGGTGGATAACAACGCTAGCCGGCGCGGCGCGAAAGCGCAACAATTGTCAGCTTGGGAGCGCGGCGTGTAGTTGACGGAGCAGCATGACTGGTCTGGGGCAGACGCGTCGAGTGCTAACCATGCATCGGAAGAAATGCCCAGAAAGCTTACGTGAGATCAAAAGTGTGGCCGTTGCCAAGCGCATGCTGCTCTGTCTATCAACCAAGGAGGCCATGGAAGACGATCATACATCTGCTGCCGAGACACCCGTTCACCGGTCCCCATGGAATAAGGGAAGGCTCGTCGGCGCGAGGCCGAGCCATGTTGGGTCGATTAGGACCAAGCTGCAGATGGAGGGCATCAAAAGAGATCTGCGACAGCAAGCTGCGTGGCTGTGATGTCGTCGCCGTCCGAGTGATGATGTGGCACCCAATGGGTATGCACTCGATCGCGCAACCGTCCGGCAGAAGAAGACCGGTAGGCCGGTGCGGTTCGAGCTGACCGATCAGACGCGGCAAGCGATCGACGAATATTTGAGGCCTGCAGGGCAAAAGCCGGGCCAATTTTTTTGTGTTTCCCGGCCGCCGCAAATGCCTCGCGAGGGATGACCACTCGCCAGTTCGCTCGGCTCGTCAGAGAGTGGGTGTCCAGCATCGGACTCAACGCGAGTAAGTTCGGCACGCACTCGTTGCGTCGCACGAAGGCAGTGCTGATAAATCGGGGGGCTTTGAACCTCAGAGCAGTTCAACTTTTGCTTGGAGATCAACGTGTGGAAAGCACAGTGCACATGGAGGTCGATGACGTCATCGAAATCGCTGAGAAGATTGACATCTGAGGTCCGTGGGCAAAGCGCGGCGGCTCTGCTTCATCCCGTGGGATGAAGTCTCGATACCATCCACTTCCGCAGTTCCAGCCATGGCGGAGGTCCATTCAAAGATCCTATGAGCCCGGCGAGGGTCCGCCGAGCTCTACTTTGGCTACGGAAGCTGAACGCGCGATCCGGATACATGACGCGAGGGGTCAGACGGGGTATCAGCCACCCGAATCTGCTGATTGGGAACTGGCGCCAAGCGGGGTAGATGTTCTGCGCGGGCAGAGCATGATCCCCAGGCCAAAGTTACCGGGAGTGCATTCAATGAAGGTCGCCATTGTCACTGCGGGAGGAAGCGGCATGGGGGCCGCTGCCGCGCGTCGGCTCGCACACGACGGGTACAAAGTTGCCATTCTGTCGTCGTCCGGGAAGGGTGAGGCGCTCGCCAAAGAGCTTGGCGGGATCGGCGTGACCGGCTCCAATCAATCGAACGACGATCTTAGGCGGCTTGTGGATTCCGTGTTGTCAGCATGGGGCCGCGTCGACGTGCTCGTGAACAGTGCTGGGCATGGACCTCGCGATCAAATCCTCAAAATCACCGACGAACAGTGGTTTAAGGGGATGGACACGTATCTGCTAAATGTGATCCGGCCTACGCGCCTTGTCACACCAATCATGGTGCAACAGCATCGCGGGGCGATCATCAATATCTCTACGGCTTGGGCCTTCGAGCCGAGCCCGATGTTCCCGACATCCGCCGTCTTCAGGGCCGGACTTGCTGCATTCACGAAGATCTTTGCAGACCAGTATGCGGCCGACAATGTGAGGATGAACAATGTGCTTCCCGGTTGGATTGACAGCCTGCCGGCAACAGTAGCGCGTCAAAAATCGGTTCCAATGCAACGGTATGGCACGAGCGACGAGATTGCAGCTACGATTGCTTTCCTCGCCTCTGACGGTGCTGCTTATATTACGGGGCAAAACTTGCGCGTCGACGGCGGCATCACCCGATCTGTTTGAGGGACGCGTGTTAGTTGAGGGTGACAATAACAGCGGTCCGGAAGTTTGGATGTGCATTCCGCATATGTCCGCAGTACCCCGAGAATCGGGGTTTTCGCGGCCCTTGACAATGCTAGTCGACGTTCAAGTCGCATGAAAAACGAGACCAAGATCATCATGGCGGGCCACATGACAAAGCCTGAGGCGTTGGATTGGCTCGTCAAGTATGGTGCTGTCGTCCGGGGCTATCCGGAGGATGCGGCCGCTGCCTATCCGGATTAGCGTCGACCGCTTTCGTGAGGAGGTCGCCGCCGACCGCCTACCCACGCCGATCGCTACGGTAAGCGGTTAATTTGGGACAAGCTGGTTCTGGACCGTCAAATGAACAAGATGGCGGGTAATACCGAAGATCCGAGTGATCCGATCATGGCCTCGATCAATGCGGCCAAACCTTCCGCGGTATGTCCAAGTCGTCCGAGCTAAGGGTACGGACTACCTGTATTTTAGGCGACATGGCCGACGCTGGCAGCTGCCTGATCCTATGAGCCCTGAATTTCAAAGGGCGTACCTAGAACTGCTTGGCAAGAGGGACCTCGATCCGACACCGCGTCGCATCGTTGATGGCAGTGTCGCGGCACTGAGCCGCGATTACCGCAGCAGCGACGAGTTCTTAAGGAGATCCAGCGCGACTACGGCCGCATGCTCGATATTTTCGCTCCGGTTGATCATCATCCAGCAGTCTCGATGCACCGGCGGCACATTCGCGAGCTAAGCAAAGCCTTTCGCTCACAAGGACCATGCGCAACGGCTCTTCGGACAGGTGCCTCGCTGCTCTTCAATTTCGCCCTCAACAACGACTACGTCGAGACCAACCCCGCGTCGCGCATGAAGTGCGTCGGCCGGCCCAGGGTGTAGAAGGGCCGCCTTCGAAGTGTCCAACCCGCCACGGAAGGTCATGACGGCGCTATATGGGCCAGCACCGCTGTCATTTGCTGAAGATGGTGCGTAGCGCCTACATCGCAGGCGTGATCGCGGTGGAAGCCGAGCAAGACTGAAATGGATAGGACCCTTGGGCACCCCCTTGACAAAATCCGCCCCATCTCACCCCTGAGGATGCGATCGACGTAGCCGGCCGCAAGCTAAAACTGATCCAGAAAACTCGGCCCATAGGAGAATAGGCCGCCGTCTTTTACTGCGCAGCGCGCATGTAGATCACTTGCAGTTCGTGTCGGGCTGCAAGAGCGATGATCAAATGTCGATGAACGATCATCGATGAGCTCGGAGTGACAACGAACCCCGCATTTGATAAGAGCACGCTCCTAGAGGAGTTCCAGCAAGCGAACGGACGGTAGAACAGAAAGTCGTGATGCGTGTTGAGGTCGCCGCGTGCCGGGGCTGCGGCTTCGTGTTAATGCTGGAGTGCCGAGACGTGTTGCCTGCGTGGGCTTATGGTTCGGCAGAGTGACGCGGTGTTGGTCCAAGCGGCGCGACACTGGAGGTCCGTGCCGGTGCGTTCTACGTGGAGTGAGGGTGCGGCCTTGAGGTGTTCTCCTGAACCGCCACCCTTGCCAGGATGTCAGGCCCGCGAACTTGGGCGAGCAGCAGGAGAACATGAGAAAGACAATCATTGGACTTGCGATCCTCGCACCTGTGGCGGCGTTCGCGGCCGCCAAGCCGGCAGGGTGCGCACTGCTCGACGAGGCCGAATGCAGTGCGAATAGGGCGTGTGCGTGGTCGCCACCAATGGTGAGGGGTGAGAAGTCTTCCACGACCGGCAAGCCATACAAGATCACTCGACGCGGATATTGTCATCGTAGGCCGCTGCGATCGCGCTCGCGTTAGGGGAGATCCCCTATACCGAGAGCGACGCATGTGTCGCAATCTGACGCGCCCCCATCTTCCCAACAGACTGCGAGGACTCCTCAAAATTTTGCCATTTCCTCGAGCGCCATCAGCGATTCCGGCAGCACCTGGCCGCCGTCGATGACGAGCGTTTGGCCAGTTATGTACGCGGCTTCGTCAGAGGCAAAGAACAGCGCCGCATAGGCGATGTCCTCGACCGACCCGAGACGCTTCATGGGAATCGAGGCCGTCATTTTGCCGAGGTACTCCGCGCCCAACCCGTCGAGGCCCTCTGTCTTTATATTGCCGGGCATCACCGCGTTAATCGTTATGTCGTGCGGCGCAAGTTCGATCGCCGCGGTGTGTATGAAGCCGAGCTGGCCAGCCTTGCTCGCACCATAGTGGGTCCATCCGGGGTAGCCGGTGATCGGGCCCGTGATCGAGGACGTCACGACGATGCGCCCTTTGCGCTTGGCCTTCATGGCCGGTAGGCAAGCTTTGATTGTGAGGAAGGTGCCTTTGAGATTGATGCCGAGCACCTCGTCCCAAGCTTCGGCTGTGAGTTCGTGCAGCTTTGCCGCTGGAAAGACTCCGGCATTGGCGCATAGAATATCGATGCCGCCGAATTGCGCTTTAGCCTCCGAGGCGATGCGCTGCGCGTCTGGCCAGTTTGAGACGTCAGCGGCAAGCGCAGAGGCTTTCCCGCCTGCCGCCCTTATCTCGTTCGCCGTCGCTTCCGCCGGCCCAATGTTGCGGGCGACGATGAGGACGTGAGCTCCCTTATCGGCGAACACCCTCGCGATGCCTTTGCCAATGCCCTTGCTGGCGCCGGTGACAATGACCGAGCGCCCCTCAATGGAATTCAGCATGCAAACCTCCTCACCGTGCGAGCGCGAATTTTCACCCTCCATGGAACTCTGCTGTCATGACGGAAACTTCGGCTCCGCGCGACCAAGCCTCGACCATACTTCGGAATAAGCAACCGTCCGAACCGAAGGGGTTGGCGGTCATCGTTCTGAAAGCCGGCGTGGGCCCCCGAGCGCAGCGGCCTTGTCGGCAACCCAGGGTGCGCCGCGGATGACGACCACCCTGCAGAACAGCATCGTTGGAAGACCCGTTCCAACCGTTGGCCGGCCGAGCTTGGTTAAGGACTTGATGGGTCGCACAAGTGTAAATGTTCATTGCTACGTTGTCTGCGGCCGGCCCTATCCTGTGTAAGTCTGCCAGCTCAATCGATCACAATTTGCCCAAGAAGCGAATCCGGCCGGATCTCAGACCCGCCGGCGGAAAACGGCCTGTCGTTGGCCAGCAAAAGCACAAGGCAAACGGCGAGAGCCGTCGACAGGATGAACAAGTTCACGGCCATCGCTAGCGACCGATCCATGTGCACCACGGCCCGCTGGCGGCCGTCACTCATTGGCCTAACCGGTTAAGCTAAGCCAGCAGCGACGCGCCCCAGACCAGGCGAGTTTTTTTGGCCTGGTTGGCAAATACCAATGGCGGCTGGTTGCTGTCAGGGCATGGTGTTATCGGGAGAAGAAGTCTGGCGAGCCGTGCTTCGAGTGAGAGGAGAGCACAATGCGCCAGTTCTCTATTGTTTTCGCAACATCTGTCATCACCGCTACAGTCGCCGTGGCCGGCGTGTTGGCGGTCAGTCCCGATACTAGGCGGCCCGGCGTGGTTGTGCGTACCTCTACCCCCGTTGATGTCCTTCAGATGATGAAGGATGCAAGGGACCTTCCCGAGGAAAGTTATCAGGCGTTCTAAGGCGAGGGTAGATCAGGCCGTCGGGGTCGGCGGCACCCATCCGCGTCCGAGCGGCATCAATATCTCCGGTGATGGCATAGCGTGTGCCGGCCCGTAGGCACCTTCAGCGTGCGTTGGCCATGAATCGGGTTGGCCGGCTTCTCGCGGGTCAACACTCCACTGCATTGCTAATTCAGGGTTTACACGCATTGCCGCGACAAGAGCGTCGTGATTGTTTGCGCGACCTCAAAACAGACGGCTGGGGGCCAAAATCGGAAATATTTCGGGCTCTTTCCGCCCTCAGCGCAGGATCTTCGAGTCTAAGCTGTTGCCGCTGGGCCTGACTTGCGCCCGGGCGTGGCACTTATGCAGGAAAGTCAACAGTGGCCGACTGGTTGATCAACCTCCCTGTGTCATGGATGGCCTTAATTGTCTTCGTGACCACTTATCTCATCGCAGGTGGAATATATTTGGTTGTGACCACCCTCGAACAGACCGAGTGGGCACGCGCGTTCAAGGCAGTCTCGCCCGGCATGTTACCGCCACTTGGCATTCTTTTCGCGCTGTTGGTTGGCTTTATCGCGGTCGAGGTCTGGAGCAATTTCGATAAAGCAAAGGCTGCGATTGCCACTGAGGCCAGCGCTCTTCGAGCCGTCGTTGTACTTGCCGGAACTCTCCCCCAGGAACAGAAGACCCGTATTGATGCTCTGATCAACCGTCACATAGAGGCAGCGGTGAATCAAGAATGGCCAGAGATGGCGCATCAGCGGGCAACTCTCTCGCCTTTACCCACGGCTCTGATCGGGGCACTTCATGACGCCCTCGCTATGAAGCCCGCCGATGATCGCGAGCGATCCGCGCAGCCCGAGATGGTAAGAGCGCTGCATACAGCGCTTGATGCAAGACGCCAGCGCATTGTTATCAGCGAGTCTGCCGTAGGCGCGGTTAAATGGATAGGGATTTTGCTTCAGGGTCTCTGCACATTGGTTGCCATTGCTATGGTTCACGCCGATAACCGGCGCGCCTGCGCAATGACACTGATGCTCTTTGCCACAGGCATTGCCCTATCCGTGCTGCTCATTGCCGCTTATAGCCGCCCTTTTATGGGCGCGAATTCCGTCGGACCGGAACTCCTTAAGCAAGTCGTCACAAGCGAGGCCACTCTGGGAACCAGTCGTTAGGTCGCAAGCGGTCATTAGGTCGGCTCCCCCCGTGAAGGGCGCAAGATTGGTATCCGGAAGGCGCATCGCATTGACGACATTGAACTGCATCAACCTCCTGCTGGCAACAACTGGGGGGAGAGGTCAATGTTTCGCTGTTTGCTGTGGGCGATTGCTGCGGCTGCCCGACCAAAGGCCCTGCTCATCGCCGACAATCTTTGCCTACGGCAACAGCTGCTGGTCCTGCGCCGACGCAAACCACGGCCACGTCTCGAGGATGCCGACCGACGTTTCTAGGTTCTGGCGTGTCGATGGTTCGTTGGCTGGCGAAGCTCCGTGCTCATTGTGAAACCCGAAACCGTGCTGCGCTGGCACCGTCGCGGGTGGCGGACCTATTGGCGCCGGCGTTCATGTCGCAAAGGCAACCTCTGGCGCCGCCCGATTGCTCCGGAGCTGCGGGCCCTGATCCGGCGCATGACCACCGAGAACCGAACTTGGGGCCAGCGAAGGATCCAGGCGGAGCTGGCGGGGCTTGGGTTCAAGGTTTCGGCGAGAACGGTCGCCAAGTATATGCAACGAAACCATTATCGCGGACCGTCCACCGGCGCTCGTTCCTGAGGCAGCGCGGGTCCGAAATCTGGGCGTGCGATTTCTTCTCCGTTCAAACCATCACGTTTCGTACCCTGTATGTGTTCTTCGTGATCCATTACGCCAGCCGGCAAGTTCTCCACCTCCACGTGACATCGCATCCGACCGCCGAGTGGACGGCACAACAGATTGTTGAATGCTGCGGTTGGGACTGCCAACTGCCACGGTTCCTCGTTCATGACCGCGACAGCTGTTATGCCGCTAGCTTCGATCGGCGGGTGCGTAATCTCGGCATTACCCAGGCTCGCATCCCTTTCAGATCGCCTCGGTCAACGCGATCGCCGAGCGCTGGGAGAGATCGGCCAGGACCGGGTGCCTCGACTGCCGTGACAGCGGCAAGGCGGGTATTGATGCGCTTCTCCGCCGTCGCCGGCTCGCCCCCAGCCCGCCGTCCCACACCGCCGTGAGCGCTTCGCGTACGCCGGCGCGACAGGCGAACCAAAGGAGTTCACCTGTCTCTAGGCTGCGCTGCGTGGCCGGGTGCGCGCGATGTGCTCAATAATATGCTCGTGTTTTCTGTCCGTTTGCAGCTTATTCCCTAAGCGCAGGTGCGCCGCTTGACGCTGGTGCTTCGCTGAGGCGCTCTCGATGAGGCCGAAGACCCGGCGAGTGCGATCGCGACGGCCAGCGCGTAGGTACGTACCATGGTATTGTCTCCGTCGGTGAGCAAGAGCGCAAGAAACTGGACGTCTGATTGGGCAAAACGATGTGTCCGCAACATCGTGCAATGCGTGTTGATCGGTTGCTTGGACTAAGTGGGAAAGCGCGCAAAAGAGATAAACCTGTCAGGAAGCTGACAGATCCGGTGCAGTAATTGCAGGTCGGGATTTGGATGGTCCATCATTTCCCATCCGTGCAGCGCGGTGACACACGCTTATCCCCTCAAACCTTAATAGATCTCGAACATGCAGGAAGAGCGCCCCGACTACTTTGCGTGGGCCGTCACGAGACCCGCACTCGGGCCGAATGCTGGGGTCGAAGCGCTTGGCACCACTCTTGTATGGGCCATTGGAACGCGCACCGAGCGCTAGCGTTTCGTACGAGACGACCTTTTTACTCACGAGAGACGCGCCATGCTCCGACGCGCAAAGCTCAAGTCAGCCCTGCTCGCGGCTTTCATCCTGCCGTTCGCTGCACCGCTTCTCGCGAACGCACAGCAAAAAAAGGTGGCTCCCGCCCAGCAGTCAGACGCCTGGCTCGTGGGTCTCCCACTGTACAGTTCCGACGGCAAGAAGCTCGGCCAGGTTACCGAGGTCGTCACTGCGGCAGGACAAAGCGCGGTGCGCGCCGAAATGGGCACGTTCCTCGGCCTCGGACCGACCCCAATCCTCATTCCTGAAGAAATGGTGGAGCGAAAGCCTGACCGCGTCGAAATCATAATGACAGCATCGGAAGTCAAAACGTTCGCGACACGGCAGAGAGAGCTGAAAGCGAAGCGCTAAGCTTGATCTCGCTCTCCGCGAACTCACTCTCTGGAGCTTATTCGACGGCAACCCGCCGGGACCGTGCTCTTGAGGTTGCCGGAAGGCCGAGCTTCCCGTGGCACTTCCGGTTCGTGGACAGAACCAGCTCCTGCCCCCAGTTGGCGGTGTCGCCCGTGGCGATTCGTGCGATCAGCGGGGCCTCGTTAGCCACACCATGCATGCAGGCAGCCCAATAAACGCCATGCATATAGTCTGTCGCCGGGACGACAGTAAAGGACTACTCCGAGGAGGAAAAACAATCCGGTGCCCACGCTGGACGTTGGACGAGGCCGTCGCTCCAGGCCGTAATGCCCTGGTGATGTTTCTTCCTGGGCACATGGCTCCCCCTTCCGCGCCGCACCGCCTCCGGCAGCCTTCCCGAGGTGCTCCAAACCAACCCGGCGTCAGTCTCGGCATCTTGCCGCGCATGCTCACGTCACTAAGCGGCACTCTTTCACCGTTTTCTGCAGGCGATAGGTCTGCCCTCCTCCGAAAGGAGACGTATACGCCAAGGGAGAAAATGACCCGCACCAGACATCGGGAGTTTGCATGCATTCCGGCGCACCACTCCTCGCGCATGGTAGCACGCTAAGCTTAAACCACGACCGTGCAGCCAGGTGACGACCTCTGATGCGTTCACCTTTTCTGGGCCCGATCCAGAGTGGACGCCCCCAATTTGGAATAGGTATTTCCCCCTAATATCGGTGCTTCAATGGCGACGGCACGCGGCCGGACGTTAACCTCGCAGCCTCGGTCGGACAAATAGCTGGGCGGCGATTTCCAGCCGCATGCTCAACGATCGACGGGGCAACACCGAGCAGCTGGCGCGCGCGCGCCTAGCAGGTGCTTGCCTGATCGGTCGCGTGCCTCAATTCAATGCAGCAACAGAGCCACTTTCTGCGCGAACACTTTGCGGTCAGTAGTATGGGCAGACCCACCGGTGATAGCGTTGGCTCCACCAGCACCCATAGTCGCCGTAGCCAAAAAAGCGTGCGCGGATACGGTGATGGCGGAAATGGTGACCATCGAACCCATGGCGCCCCACGATGTGGCCCACGCGGCTCCCGTGACCGCCCATCACGTGACCTCCCCCGGACCCGAAGGCGCTAACGTGACCTCCGCTGAAGCCACCACCACCACCGAAGCCACCACCACCACCGAAGCCACCACCACCACCGAAGCCGCCACCGCCATGACCGCCCCCGCCATGACCACCTTTCACCAGCATCAGCGGACTGCTCCTTGCATTCAAATTGGAGTAATCGGCATAGCTCGCCTGCGCGAAGGATGTCGTGACAGAAAGAGCAAAGGCAAAAGCGCCGACGATACCAAACGTGAGGATGCTGCCTTTCATGATTGCACCTCTCGTGGCCATTTGCATGACAAGTTCATTGCACCGCCGTGTGCAATAGGGGGACATCTTCGATTGCAGACCGATCCGCCGCCATCGGGGTTTCCCCTGAACGAAGCATGCAAGCGAAGCTTGGCCTCTGGTTAGCCAAGGCTTGTGGAAACCCATTTGATCGCGTTGCGAATGATGGTGATGCGTAAGAGCGGGGCATCACGCGTCTTTGTCCCGCCTGCTCTGATCAAGCTGAGAGCAGCGCGTACGGGACCGTAATTCGTATTTCGCCTTGGATTTCTGGTGCGCCGGCGGCGATGCTGACCGAGACGTAAGGCGCGGCAGACGCTGGGCAAGCAGCTGGCGGCCCGCGGACCTGCGCCCGGCCTCATAGCCGCGTCACGAGATAGGCATGGTCAGAAAAAGTGTGTTGAGAGGAAGTCGAGACGAAAGCGAAGGCGGCGTAGCCTGCCTGATTCGATATCGTTCCGTCAGGCCGGATAATCCCGGGAGGCTATTTCGATCCGGCGTCGAGAATCTCGCCCAACCGCTCCCGGCGTGTCCCGTCCATCGCTGAAGCTCGAGCTTGTTGCTCGCGCCGGCGTAGATCCTGACGCCGGGCAGAGCCGCGGTACCACAATATGTGAGTGAGCGCATCCCTTACCTCGAGCGCGTGATCGATTGCAATCTCACGCGTTTGTCACGGCTGCTGCGCACTCTCCGCTTCCACGTTCACGATCTCAATCTCGTGCCTTCGACGACCGACTACCAGAGCCACGGGAAAGGTCGAAAGCAGCATTTGCGGTTCACTAAAACGGCGATGCGAGGCTTGAGGTGGCGTACGCGACACATTTTAATTGACGCAGGAGTCACGGTTCCATCCGCCGGCAGCGTTCGACCGCAACGTCTGACCCCTGTACTCGCGTCTCATATCTGACTGGCTCGGACATCACCAACACGATCCGGTTACCAGCTGCACGACGAGCACCATCAGCATTTACAAACCAAGTATGACCCAGTCGGAGAACCGCATACGCATCGCCATCGGCACGAGCGCATTCGCCACACGCATCCGCATGTTCCCGGCATGCATCACACCCGTCGGCATTGAGCGTCATCCAATCGGCGCCGATTACACGCTCGGGCAACCTACCAGAGCACCTCACTCCCAAGAGGGAGGCTTTCGGGGATAAGGGTGACTCATCTGCCAGGGTGCCATCTGAGTCATCCCCAGCCCTATTGAATAGCGAGACACTGTTTACCGGCGATCTCATCGTAGCCGCATCGTCAATCATCGCGACGAAGTACTGCCATGGTCGAAACAGCGCTGCGCCCGCACCACTGCCCCGCTCGAGAAGGCTGCACCAAACTGGTCTCGCCACCGGGGCGGTGGCACCCGCCGGCCCAGCTCTTGCCGAGCCGGGCTCCAGCGAGAAGGAGATCATGGCGGTGCTCGCCATAAGTCGTTCAGCATGGTGCAGGTGTGCGCCGCCCGTGCTCAGGGGAAGCGTTTGGCCACGAGCGCCATCGCTAAATTGAAGGGGCTGGAACGCGCAGGAACGAGAAAGTGCCAAACTTCGCCAGATGATCCCCTCTGATCGTTGGAATTTATCTTTGATGATCAGAGGCGTGGGTATGGTGGGTGTAGAAGGACTCGAACCTTCGACCCGCTGATTAAGAGTCAGCTGAGTAACTTGAGATTTCAATGCCCATTTTGAAGAATAGCGCTTTGTTCCCGGTATGGAGCGTCAATAGGTAACGAGCCTGGTTCAGACTACAGCGCAGCCAAGGAGAGGTTCGGCAGAATGTTGGTTCCTGTGGCCCCAAAGCACCGGGAACTCACAACCCGCTGGAGCGGCGCTGAGGTGGCCGATGCCGGGTCTCCTGTGGCGGACGATGTCCTGGCGCAGATGACCTGCTTCAGAGACCCTACGTTTTGTGGCGCAGCCGTAGGCTCGCCTCCGATAGTGCACCTTGGGCAGTGACTTCCTCGCCGGCATCACCGTCGGCGGTGACTTCTGAGTTGAAGGGAGACGATGATGGTGGCGGAGCGGATAGGGCACGGGCGATGACCGGCTCCGCGCTGGGCGCGTGCCAGGGCAAGGTTTGGGCAAGGTTTTGCGAAGGCTACGGGATTTGAGCCCCGCGCCCTTAGGCCGAAAGTATCCAGCTTGATCAAGGCCCAGGCTCTTGACCGGAGTTTGACTGGCGTCCGTCTCGCGTGACCGAGAAGCAGTCCGTCTGTGTGGAGTCATCGTCGGTGGCGGCTTCGTTTAATCGCTCCTCTAACGCGCGGATAACGCGGGCGAGTGCGTCCGGCATTCTGGTGTCAGCGGTACAAACCTGCGGGATCGGCGGGGGAGGAAGCAGACCAAAAACGTGGGCTGTAATAGGCGTTCTCATGGCCAACTCTCCAAGAGAAGTTGATGGTGAGCCCCCGCAGGCGAGCGAGCCTGCGGGCAGAGAGCAGCCGTTAGAGAGGGGAGCGTAGGCCCACGTCGTCTGTCCATGGATTGTAGGGGCCGGGACCCACGATACCGGCAAGCACGGAGAGTGCCAACAGTGCAGAGATGATGATCTTCATGACGCTGTCTCCTTGCGTAATGCAAGCGGAGGAGATGGCGTGCGGGGTACGGGGATAATGGGTCCGTCTTTGGAAGAAAGCTGTGCTGTAAATCACAGGAAGCAGAAAGAACGAAGGGAAACATCCCCGGATTGGGG
>Ga0075434_100004029_pt1 | contig 13171 bp, 14 predicted proteins | sample RhiMethybrSRZTD3_FD_75298 | JGI IMG/M metagenome (GOLD analysis project Ga0075434, IMG submission 75298) | Populus rhizosphere microbial communities from Tennessee, USA - Rhizosphere MetaG P. TD hybrid SRZTD3 | ecosystem: Host-associated > Plants > Roots > Rhizosphere > Soil | place: USA... | reverse complement strand
AACAAGTTCCCGGGCCGCGCGCCCACGGGCGCGACGCTGGTGCGCTTCTTCATCGGCCGTACCGGCGCCGAGCGCACCCTCGCGCAACCTGACGACGTACTGATTCACCTGGCCCGCTCCGAAATGTCGCGCATCGCGGGGGTATCGGCGACGCCGGCGTTGGCGCGTGTGTTCCGATGGCCGCAGTCGATGCCGCAGTATGTCGTCGGACATCGCGCGCGGCTCGACCGCATCGCCCGGCTCGTCGCGCGCCACCCCGGGTTGTCGCTCGCGGGCGCTTCGTACTCGGGCGTCGGGATCCCGGACTGCATCGCGTCGGGATGGGCCGCCGCGGAGGACGCCATCGCGCAAATCGGAGCAGCGGCGTGACGCTGGTCTCCGCGTCTGCCGCCCACGCCGGCTCGGCGGCGCTGTTCCGTGAGGCGCAACGCCTGCTCCCCGGAGGCGTCGACTCTCCGGTCCGCGCCTTTCGTGCCGTCGGGCTCGAGCCACGGTTCATCGCCGAAGCCGCCGGCGCGTACCTCGTCGACGTGGATGGCCGGCGCTACGTCGATTACATGATGTCGTGGGGACCGCTCATCCTCGGCCACGCGCACCCGGCGGTAGTGGAGGCGATTTGCCGGACCGCGGCGCGCGGCACCAGCTTCGGTGCGCCGAGCCCGCTCGAGCTCGATCTCGCCCGGCTCGTGCAGCGCTCAGTGCCGAGCATGCAGCTGCTGCGGTTCGTGAGTTCGGGAACCGAGGCGACGATGAGCGCGTTGCGCGTCGCGCGCGCATTCACGGGACGGGCCAAGATCGTGAAGTTCGCCGGCTGCTACCACGGCCACGCCGATCTGCTGCTCGTGCAGGCGGGATCGGGCGTTGCGACGCTCGGGCTCCCCGACTCCCCCGGCGTCCCCGCGGGAACCGTCGCCGATACCCTGGTGGCACCATTCAACGACGTCACCGGAGTGGAGCGGCTGTTCGCGGAGTTCCCGCGCGACATCGCCGCCGTCATCGTCGAGCCGGTCGCGGGCAACATGGGCGTCGTTCTGCCGGCGGCGGACTTCCTGGAGCGGCTGCGGGCGATCACGCGCGACCACGGCGCGCTGTTGATCTTCGACGAGGTGATGACGGGGTTCCGCGTGCATCCCGCCGGCGTGCAGGGACAGCGGGGCATCACTCCCGATCTCACGACGCTCGGCAAGGTGATCGGTGGCGGGCTCCCTGTCGGCGCGTACGGTGGGCGACGCGACATCATGGAGCTGGTCGCGCCGGCGGGGCCCGTGTATCAGGCCGGCACCCTCTCCGGCAATCCGCTCGCGATGGCGGCGGGGATCGCGACGCTCGGCGAGCTGCTGCGCCCGGGAGTCTGGGAGGGGATCGACCGCACGGCCGCCGAGCTGGCGCGGCGGCTCGAGGCGTCGGCACGCGCGGCTCGCGTTCCGGTCGTCGTGAATCGCGCCGGTACGATGTTGACGGTGTTCTTCGTGGATGGACCAGTGACGGATTGGGAGAGCGCGAAGTGCGCCGACACGACGCGTTTCGCGCGCTTCTTTCGGGCGCTGCTCGATGCCGGTATCTACTGGGTTCCGGCGCAGTTCGAGGCCGCGTTCCTGTCAGCGGCACATGGCCCAGCCGAGCTGGACCTGACCGAGGCGGGTCTGGTGTCCGCGTTCCGGGCCGCGCGGGAGGCTCACGCGTAACTCGATGCAACGGGGCGCGTCTCGCCGCCGAGACGCACGTCGCCCCGACGCAACGTGCCGAGGCGGTGCGCACCTTGCACCGCTCCCGCAACATGAAGCCACTGTTCCTCGCCTTCGCCACGTGCGCGCTGCTCGCCGGCTGCCACGCCGAAGCGCTGCTATCCGACGGTGGCCAACCCGGCGGCGGCGTTCCTCCCGGTGTGGGACCAACGACAATGGGATTCGTGACGCAGCCGAGCACGACCGCTCCCGGGAACTCGATGTCGCCCGCGGTGCAGGTAGCCTTGGTCGATTCGACCGGGCAGCCAGTGCGGTCGTTCACCGGTCTCATTCGCGTCAGCATCGGCCACGACGGTAGCGCGCTGCAGAACGCCACCCTGTCGGGGGCGACGGCCGTCGTAGCCGTAGCCGGCGTGGCGACGTTCTCCGATCTGCGTATCGATCAGATCGGCATCGGGTACACCCTTCGCGCGGCCTCGGCAACCGGGTCCCCCGCGGGACAAAGCGCCGCTTTCGACATCGGTCCGCTGTAGATGGTGGCTCCCAATCCCGAGCGGCCACCGGAGGCCGAGCGCCCGCCCACCTGGCCCGTCGTTTTCATCGAGGCGGATCCCGAAGCGCAACCGCTGCCAGGCAAGCGCAGGACCGGGTGGATCGTGCTCGCAATCATTGTGGGACTGGCGCTGCCCGTGACGACGTGGTTCGCCGGGCGCGCCTCGTCCCGGTCGAACCCCGAACCCGTTCCCGTACCGATGCCGGTCGCCGACGCGCCCGCACCAGCGCCGCCTGCCGCGCCGCCGACACGCCAGGTCCGCGAATCGGCGCCGCTGCCGCCGCCCGCAGCACCACGCCGGGCCCCGAAGCGCGCCGCGCCACCCGCGGCCCGTCCGTCGGTTGCTTCCACCGCGCCCGCGCACGTGTACGTCAACGCGGTACCGTGGGGCCTCGTGTCCATTGACGACAATCCCATCGGCAACACGCCGCTCGTCGGCCTGCCGCTGGCGCCGGGAACGCATCGCATCCGGGTCGAGCATGCCGGGTACGTCGCGTACGAGCGCGAGATCACCCTTGCACCGGGGGAGGCGCTGCGCCTCACCGACATCGTGCTGCAGGAGGCGCCGCAATGAAGCGCCGCTGCGGCGTCGTGGCGCTGGTGCTTGCGGTCGCGACGCCGCCGCTGCACGGGCAGCAGGCGCTGCAGCTGCTCGCGCGCGGAGTGGAAGCCTACCAGCATCTCAACCTCGATCAGGCAGTCAGTTTGTTACGCGCGTCTCTCGCTCCAACCGGCGGTGCTGGCCTCCTCGCCGGCGACCAGGTGCGGGCGCTCACCTACCTCGGCGCCGCAGAGCTGTTCCGGACGCACACCGATTCGGCACGGGCCGCGTTTCGCCGCGTCGTGGCGCTCGATCCGGAGTACCGGCCCGACCAGACGGTCTTTCCACCGCAGGTGACGGAGCTGTTTGCCCTGGTGCGCCGCGCGTCGCCCGCGGTCGCGGTCCGCATCGCGCCGGTGACCAGATTCACGGCACGCGCCGAATCGCTGCACGTAAATCTCGTCGGTTCTGATACGGCGACACGCGCGCGCGTGCGGGTCGAGCGCGAGGACGGCATGCTCGTGCGGGAGCTGTTCGACGGCGTGGTTGGCGACAGTGTCACAGTGGGGTGGGATGGCCAATCGACAGGGGGGACTCCCGTTGCCGCCGGCCGTTATCGCCTCACCGTGACGACGATCGGCAGCACCACGAGCGGCGATCGCGTCGCGCGCGTGCCCTTGATCGTGGAGCGCCAGGCGCAAGCAGCGACCGCACCGGCTGCGCCGGCGACGCCTCCCGATTCCCTGTTGCTGCCGGAGCGCAGCGCGGGCGGATCCGGGTGGCCCTCCCTCGCCGTCGGCGCCGGCGGGGCGCTCGCGGCCGCGGCCTTGCCGGCGGCGATCAATCCTGGGAGCGATGACGGGCACCGGCGGTTCGTCGTCTCGGTCGCCATTGGCACGACCGGCCTGCTCGGGTTCCTGTGGCAGCGGCGCGGTCACGCTCTCCCCGACAATATCCGCGCGAACGCGGCGCTGCGGCAGCAGTGGGCCCGGCGGGCGGGCGCGCGCAGCGCCGCGATGAGCGGCGACGTCACGCTGACGGTCCGGGCCGGATCGGCGAGCGCTCCGTGAGACTCACGACGGCTCGAGTCCTGCGAGCGCTGCTCTGCGTCGCAAGTGTCGGTGGGGCGCTCGCGGCGCAGATCCCCGTACAAGTCGGATTTCAGCTCGACGGCACCGGGACTCGCGTCCGCGGCGTGTCGACGAACCTGGCAACCGGGACGGTCGTTGGCGGGCGCGGCAGCGCCACGCTCGGGCCGATGCGGCTGTCGCTCTTCTATCGCGAGGGTCGGCTCCACGACGGAGCGACGCAGCCGCTCATGGTGGAAGGCGGTGCGACGGCCGACGTGCAACTCGCGCCCTGGGTCGCCGTCGGGCTGGAGCCGGAAGCGCGCGCCTACAAGCTCGATTCGACGACGCTACGCCGCGTCTGGCTTGCAGGGCGCATTAGCGTCGCCGCCCCGCTCATCGGGACGTCTGTGCGAACTGATCTGCGGCTGTGGCGCTCGGTCGTGACGTCCGCGGCCGGCGCCGACCTCACGCAGGTGGCCGGCGGAGAGGTCGGGATTGCGTACCGGGCTCCCGCGGGCTGGTGGATCCGGCTGGCGACGACGTTCGACGACGCGGCCTTCGCGGGCCCGCGGCACGAACGGTTCTACGGCCTTTCGCTCGGGGCGGGTCTGGGCCGCTGAGAGCTCACGCGGAGACGCGCGTGAGGAACTCGCTGATGCGCTCGATCTCGTCGGTGCGGCCGAGCGTGGACATGATCTCCCTGGCGCGATCCTGATAGGCGCGCCCTTCTTCCCGGTCTCCCAGCCGGTTCTTGTACTCGCCATACGCCTGGTAGGCACGTGCTTCGAAGATCGGTGAGCGCTCGAGCGTGTGGCAGAGCTCGATCGCCTGCTCGAAGAACACGAACCCGCCGGCGTCATTCTGGCGGCCGCGCAGGTCGCCCATGAGCAGGTAGACCTGAATCAGGCTGCCGACGAGATTGCCGGCAATCGCCAGCTGCTCCGCCCGGCGCATCTGCTCTTCGGCCTCGAGCAGGCGGTCGAGGCCGAGCTGCAGGCGGGCGAGGTTGACGCGAATCGAGACCTCGAGCGAGATGTCGTGCGCGTCGGCGCGGCGCGCCCAGGCGAGCGCCTCGCGGTACGATGCCGCCGCGACGGCCGTCTGTCCGCCGTCGGCTTCGAGCGTGCCGCGCGAATTGAGCAGCTGCGCCATCTCCTTGGCGGCTCCCACCGCTTCGAACCGCTCGGCGGCGACACGCAGGTGCTCGGCGGCGGCGCTGCGGTCACCCTGCTGCGCGGCGAGTCGTCCCAGACGATGCAGCAGCCGGCCGATCGCGGGGCCCTGCTCCGATTCCTCCGCCAGCCGCAGCCCGCGGGTGTACCAGGCCTGGGCGCCGGGCCACTGCGCCTGCGCCAGGGCCGCGTCGCCGAGGCCTTCACACGCCCCGACCGCGCCGACCTGGTCGAACTCCGCCTCGGCCAGTGCCAGAGCGCGTTGGAAGTGCCGCGCCCCTTCGACCGAGCGCCCCAGGCCCAGGTCGAGCTCGCCCAGAGCTCGCAGCGATTCGACTTCCGGCCGCCGGTTGGGCAGCGCCTCGGCGACACCCAGCGCTGAGTCGTACCAGACCTGTGCCTGGGTCGGGCGACCGACGCGTTCTTCGAGCCGGCCGGCCCCCAGCAGCGCCGCGACGACTCCTGCGCCGTCGCGCCGCTGATCGGCGTCCAGCGCCTCGATGTAGGCCCGGAACAGTGCTTCGACGTGGGCCGACATGCGCTGCACCGCAGCCCCGAGACGGCGCCGCAGATCATCGGGCTGCACGCCGCGCTTCCCCAACGTCAGGTACGGCCCCGAGCTGGACCACACCTGCCGCTCGTCGGGACGCGAAGCGGAGATCAGGAGTGCGCGCAGCGGCAACAGCGCCTCCAGGTCGGGCAGCAGGTGCAACGCCCGCTCCACGCGCACCGGGACGGGAGCCGTCGGGTCCCGCGCGACGCGCTTCACAACCCGTACTCCTTGATCTTGCGGGTCAGCGTATTGCGGTGGATGCCGAGGATCTCCGCCGCCGATCCGATCTGGCCGCTGGTATGGGCGAGGACGCGCGAGATGTGGCGTGCCTCGAGCTCGGCGAGCGTCAGCAGCGAGCGCTGCGGCCGGTCGGGGAGCGAGGTTTCCTCGGCGCGCAGATCTTCCGACAGATCTTCGACGCGCAGCACGTCGGTTTCGGCCACCAGCACGGCGCGCTCGATCACGTTACGCAGCTCGCGCACGTTGCCGATCCAAGGGTGGTTGCGCAGCAGCTCGAGGGCGCGATCCGAGATCGACGCGACCCCCTTGCTGTAGCGCCCGGCGAACTCCTTGACGAAGTGCGACACGAGCAGCAGCAGATCGCCGTTGCGGTCCACGAGGCGAGGGAGCCGCAGCGTCACGACGGCGAGCCGATAGTAGAGGTCCTCGCGGAAGCGCGCCTGCGAGATGGCCTCGCGCAGATCGCGGTTCGTCGCCGCGACGACCCGCACACTCACGGGGATGACCTCGGCTCCGCCGACGCGCTCGATCTCCCGCTCCTGAACGGCGCGCAGGATCTTGGCCTGCAGCGACAGGCTCATGTCGGCGATCTCGTCCAGGAACAGGGTGCCGCGGGCGGCCTGCTCGAAGCGTCCGATGCGGCGCGCGATGGCGCCGGTGAACGCGCCGCGCTCGTGCCCGAACAGCTCGCTCTCGAGCAGGTTCTCCGGGATCGCGGCGCAGTTGACCGCCACGAACGGCCCCGACGCGACGGGACCGTGCACATGGATCGCGCGGGCCACCAGCTCCTTGCCGGTTCCCGATTCGCCCTGAATCAGCACCGTGGCATTGGAGCCGGCGACGCGGGCGATCACCTTGTAGACCTCGAGCATCGCCGGGCTCTGGCCGACGAGGGCGTACGGCCCGGCGACCTCGGCGTGCGCCTCGGGCAGCGGCAGCGGCATCTCCGTCGCCGCCGACCGCAGCCGATCGATGGCGCGCAGAAAATCCTCGCGCTGGAGCGGCAGCGTCAGCAGGTCGAGCACCCCGAGCCGCTCGGCGCGGAGCACGAGGCCCATTGACGGACGGCCCACCGCCGCGATCAGCGACGGGTTGCCCTGCGCCCCGCGCAACGCGTCGCGCCACCAGGCGAGCGCCTCCTCGGGGCGATCGCCGGGGAACGCGAGGACGACGTCCCAGCGGTTCGCGGCGAGCTCGCGCACCGCCTGCGGCAGGTCCGGAGCGTACACGAAGTTGACCCCGGCGTCGCTGGCCCATTGACGCAGCGTCTGGATCGCCGAGCCGACCACGGTTCGATCGGTGGCCACCGCGATGACTCGCAGCACCTCCGCGTTCTCCTCCCGTGCGGGTGCCGAGCGAGCGGCGGGACGGTAGGTCCCGCTCAGCGTATCACGCGGCTGTGCGCCCATAGCGCCCGACAAGGACGAGAGCATCATCCGTGCCCTTCGCGTGGTCGGCGAGAATGGCATCGGCGAGGCGTTGCGGCGACGCGGCGTTCGGGTGCGCGAGCGCAAACGCTTCGTCCACGCCGTCGGTGGCGAAGACGAGCGTGTCGCCCGGGGCAAGCGCGATCACTTCCGCCCGCAGGCGCGGCAGCTCCAGGCCGACGATGCCCGGAGACGGGAGCAGGGTGGCCTGCGCCGCGCGCCCGGTCGCGCCGTGGAACCAGAGCACACCGGCGACGTTGCCGACGCCGATCCAGGTGAGCGAGTGGTGCGCGGTGTGGACCCGCGCGAGACTCAACACGGCGCCGCGCGTGCCGGCGAGCGCCTGGTGGCAGCGCTGCACCAGCGGCAGCACCGGCTCTTCGACGCAGCCCGTCAGCGTGGCGAGCGCCGTGCGGGCGACGGCCGCGGCGGCGGGACCGTGGCCGAGGCCGTCGACGACCGCGACGAGACAACCGTCCCGCGTCGGGTGGACGAGGTGCCCATCGCCCGACTCGACTTCGCCGTCGATGATCCGGCTCGCCACCGCCCAGTCGAGCGGGCAGCGGGCGTCCTCGCGATCGTCATCCATGGGAGCGCCTCCACTTGCGCATCGTGACCGTCGTCCCCTGCTGCACGGCGGAGACGATCTCGAAATCGTCCATGAGGCGCTTGGCGCCGGGCAGGCCGAGGCCCAGTCCCCCGGAGGTGGAGTAGCCGTCGCGCAGGGCGCGCTCGATGTCGGGGATGCCGGGGCCTTGATCGCGCGCGACGATCATCACACCCGAGTGATCGCCGTTCATGACGACGCTGATGAGGATCTCGCCCTGGCGGGCGTACATCAGGACGTTGCGGGCGATCTCCGAGATGGCGGCGGCGATGACGGTCTGGTCGCCGCTCGAGAACCCGGCGCGCGCGGCGAGCTCGCGCCCGGTCTGCCGAGCCTGAACCACGTCCTTGTCCGACGCGATGGCGACACGAATTTCGTCAGCCACGGACGCGCTTCGGCGCTCCACCGCGGTCCAGGAACGCCAGCCCCTCCTCGAGGTCGAGCGCCGTCGCGACGCCCTTGAGGCTGAGGCCGAGCTGCACCATGGCGAAGGCGACGTCGGGCTGAATTCCGACGATCACTGTTTCCGCCCCGCGCAACCGCGCCATGTGCGCGATGTCTCGCAGCGTTCGGACGGCGAAGGAATCCATGACGTCGAGCGCGGTCACGTCGACGATGACGCCGCGCGACCGGAACCGGCCGACCCGCTCGATTAACGCTTCCCGCAACTGCAGCAGGTCGGCATCGGTGAGCGCCGACTGGATAGAGGCAATGAGATACAGCCCCTGTTTCAGAATCGGAACTTCCACGTGCTCTCCTCTTCGCAGCGTCGCCCGCGGTCAACCCTTCGGGACGACCTCCGCGAGCAGGACCACTTTGTACCCGAGGAGCCGCTCGGCTTCTTCGATGCCGCCCTGGAGGTCGCCGACCGTGCTCATCTCGCTCAGGTCGACGCCGATGGTGACGAGCGTCTGGGCGATCTCCGGGGAGAGGCCGGTGACGATCACCGTCGCGCCCAGCAGCCGGGCGGCCTCGACGGTCTGCACCAGGTGGTTGGCGACGTTGGCGTCCATCGCCGCCACACCGGTGATGTCGATGACGACGACCTTGGCGCGGTTGGTGCGGATCGCCTGCAGCAGCTGCTCGGTGAGCTGGCGGGCGCGTTGCGGATCGATGACACCGATAATCGGCAGAATCAACAGGCGCTCGCGCACCTGCAATACCGGTGTCGACAGCTCGCGGATCGCCTCCTGCTGCTGGCGGATGATGCGCTCGCGCTCCTGCACGAAGCCGACCGCCACTGTGTTGGCGATGCGGTTGGCCGCGGGCTCGTACGCGTCGAGGATGCGGTTCAGCTTCTCGAAATCCTCGTGGTACTTGGCGAACAGCGAGCGGGCGAGCACGTCGCGCAACAACAGCACGATGCCGACGACTTCGTGCGTTTCGACGCCGCGCGGGATGATGCGCTCCGACAGGTTGCGCGCGTACGCCTGCAGGGCTTCGAAGGTGCCGGTCTCGAGTGCCTCGACGTAGTTGTCGTACACGGACGTCGCTTCGGCGAAGATTTCCTGTTCGCTCATCGCCGTGAGCAGCTGGGCGTGCGTGATGCGGCGCGCCCACTCTTCGCGCAATTGCGTGCGGTTTTGCCGGAGCAAGGCGACCAGCTCGCGCAGCAGCGCGGCAGTCGCCTCGGAATGGGGCTGGGTTTCGGGTGGCGCTTCAGGGTTCGACGGCTTACGCACCATAGGAGCCCCTTTGCAGACACGCTGCTCAATGTTGGCCCCGGCAAAGCAGCAAGGCTAGTGCCATGACGTGCATACCCATCCTATTCCATGACAGCAGTTTACGAGATCAAGAATAACAGCTTGCACCGAAGTGGGGCCGGAATAGCCCTTAGGCGGCTACAAAATGGGGCATACAGCACCTTCCCGCTGCATGCCCCCATAACCGTGGAAATGCGTTTCAGAAAAAGCGTCAGGCTCCGACCTGGCTGCGCGCCGCTCCCACAATGATCTCACCGGTGGTGAGGTGCGTCAGCGGATTCTGCAGCACGACGTGAATCAAGTTCACGACGATGCCGCTTCCCGACACGCCATTCCCCGTGACCGTCTGCTCGTTGAGGATGACGTAGCCCGTCCCCGGCAGCGTGATCCGCGTGTTGGGCGCGGGGGTGAGGTCCCCGCTGCCGATCGGGACGCCGTTAACGACCAGATCGGTGAGGCTCGAGCCGAAGGCGTTACTCGTGGCACCCGCCGACGACAGCGAGCTCGACGCGACCGCGATGACGGTGCCGGCCTGGATCAGACCGTTCAAAATGCTCACGTTCTCGAGGTGCGTCACGCTCTGCGCGCCCGACGTCCCTTGGTCCTGAGACCCGGTGGTCAGGCTGGTCAGGGCGTCTGCGGCGACCTGGCCGGGCAGCTGCAGCGCGTCGACGTCCGTACTCGTCATACCGCCGCTATCAGGGAGCAGGGCCTGCCCCGCCGTACGGGTAACGCCCAGGAGCGTCACCGACGCCGCTGTCGCCGCCGCGCCGACCGGCGCGACATTCTGGGCGGCGAGGCCGGTGCCCGCGAGGGCGACGAGCGCCAGCGTCGCAAGAGAGAGTGTGTGCTTCATACGTCGCGTTCCTCCTGTGTCCGCACGAAGCGGCTCACTTGTGGGCCTGGATGTTACCGCCAGTGAGATCGGTGATGCCGGTGCTACCGAGCCCGTCGACGGTGATGCCAAAGCGATCGGGCCCGGTTCCGGGACTCGATCCCGGCTCACCGTTATCGCACGCCGTCGCCGAGTAGCTCCGCTCACTGCCGTCACTCACACGGGCTGTCCCGGTCCATGTGCCGCACACACCGCCGCGTGGATCAAGCGACCCCGTGAACGTGTCGATCTCGAGACTGTGAATCCGCGTCATCGGCGCGACGCCGCCATGGTAGACGACCTCCATCTCGCCCTTGAAGGGCGGTCCGGTACGGCCATCGACGTTGAACCCGAAGGTGGTCTTGCCGACCGCGGGATCGATCCGCCCACCACCGGTGATCCGAAAACCCGGGATGCCGCCGCCGCAGAACGGCGGGGTGTCGCTGCACCCCCAGAACCTCGGGTGCGGCGTAGCCTGACTGGATGTGGTGTTGTCGGGAGTGCAGCCCAGCGCGATCAGCAGCGCGGCGAGTGCCGCCCCGGCTTGCCAGGGTGTACGGTTGGACATGGTTCTCAGTACCTCCGATCAATGGGTCCGACAGCGCCAGAAAGCGCGCGGGGCCGGCGTCGCAAAGGCGGTGCCAAGTCACCGGGACTCCGTGAGCGCTCGGGACCATGCCGGAGGTGTCGATGAATCGCCGCGTCGGTTGCGGGGCCGCGTCGCGCAAGTGCCGCGAGCGCGAACCGCTCGTGCGCGCTTCGCAGCAGGTGACGCGGGTGAATCGCTTCGGGGGGAATGACTCAGGACGAGGCGCTGAGCGAAACGGCGACCCGCGGATCGCTGCGCCGCGGAGCGGGCACCGTTTCACACACCACCTGGACCATTCGCTGCGCCGTGCGGCCGTCCCACCACTGGATCACCGGACGAGGCCCCGGCCCGCGCCGCAGCGCATCGCGCGCCGCCGTGAGCAACGCGGTGCGGCGCGACGGGACGAGCCGATTCGTGCCGCGTGTGCAGGTGATCGGCCGCTCCGTCGTCGGACGCGCGGTGAGACACGGAATGCCGAGGAAGGTCGTCTCTTCCTGCAAGCCGCCGGAATCGGTGATGACGAGAGACGACGAGGCCACGAGTCCCAGCATCTCGACATAGCCGAGCGGCGGGCAGAGCCGTAGGCCATCACCGCGCAACCCCAGCGACGCCATACGGGCCTGGGTGCGCGGATGCACGGGGAACAGCACCGGCGTGCTCCGACCAAGCTCGCGCAGTGTCTCCAGCAGCTCCCGCAGCGTACCGGCGTGGTCGACATTGCTCGGCCGGTGCAGCGTCGCCACGACGTAGGGCCGGCCCTCGAGGCCGTGTCGGCGCGGCGCCTCGAAGGTGCGTGCGCGCGGCAGCGCCTGGCACAGCGTATCGATCATGACGTTGCCGACGAGGTGGACGCCCTCGTCCGCGATGCCCTCGGCACGCAGATTGTCGACCGCGTCGTCGGAGGGCGCGAACAAGAGATCCGCGATGCGGTCGGTAACGATGCGATTCAGCTCCTCCGGCATCGTGCGGTCGCGGCTGCGCAGGCCCGCCTCCACGTGTCCCACCCGCAACCCGAGCTTCGCCGCCGTCAGCGCCGCCCCGAGCGTCGAATTCACGTCGCCGTACACCAGCACGAGATCGGGACGCAGGTTCTCGAGCACCGGCTCGAGCCGCTGCATCACTGCCGCCGTCTGGAAAGCGTGCGACCCGGGTCCGACGGCGAGATGGTGATCGGGGTGCGGCAGGTCGAGATCGCGGAAGAACGCGTCCGACATGTCGCCGTCGTAGTGCTGGCCGGTGTGCACCACCACGTGGCGCAGGCGCCGGCTGGCGAGCTCCTTGGCCACCGGCCCGAGCTTCATGAAGTTGGGACGCGCGCCGACGACCGAGACGATCAGCATCTCAGTGCAGCCGCGTGATGGCGAAGATCGCCACCGGCAGGCCCACGATGATGCTGAGGATGCGCCAGGTCGATTCGGGATCGTGCCGGGTTTCGCGCGGGACGACAAGGCGGTCTCCCGCCTGCAGCGACAGATCAGCGACGGTCCGCCGGCTCGCCATCGCCTGCTGCAGCCGGTCCCCGTCCAGCACCGCCTTCTTGTCCCGGATCACCTTCAGGTCGGTGACTTTAGCCTCGCGCGTCGGGCCGCCGGCCGTCATCAGGACGTCGGTGAGCAGCGCGTCGCCGGGGACGACGTAGAACCCGGGACGCTCGACCTCACCGACCACGCCGATCGAGACCAGCGCGCAGGCGTGAATCACCGGATGCTTGAAGTACGGCCCGAGCCGGCCGACGAGGTACGGCTCGATGCCGTTCCGGGGCACGCCCGCGAGGGGCACGTCCCCGATGACCGGGAGGCGCAGCGCTGGTCCCGCGATGACGGTAAAGGTGTCGGTATAGAGGGATTCGCCGTCCACGCGCAGCAGCACGCGGTCGCCGACCTGGAATCCGGCACTGCCGTCCTGGCCCCGGGCGGCGCACGCGAACAGCAGCGTCGCGAGTCCGATCAGGGTCGATGCCCGTCTGGCGGGCAGCGTGGGAAGTCGCATGGTGGGCTGCGGGTTCAAATTCCGGACCCGCAGTCGGAGGCGCTGACGCTTCGCCCGCGCGGCGGCGCCGCAGCAGGTCGCAGGCACGCGCGGCTGAAACCGGCGTCTTTCCTGACTGCGCGCGGCGCGGCGACGCAGCGGCTGTCGCGATTGGCAGACGAGTTCCCG
>Ga0075434_100004027_pt1 | contig 13171 bp, 10 predicted proteins | sample RhiMethybrSRZTD3_FD_75298 | JGI IMG/M metagenome (GOLD analysis project Ga0075434, IMG submission 75298) | Populus rhizosphere microbial communities from Tennessee, USA - Rhizosphere MetaG P. TD hybrid SRZTD3 | ecosystem: Host-associated > Plants > Roots > Rhizosphere > Soil | place: USA... | reverse complement strand
TTTCGCGCTGTCTGTGATTTCGCGCTGTCTGTGATTTCGCGCTGTCTGTGATTTCGCGCTGTCTGTGATTTCGCGCTGTCTGTGATTTCGCGCCGTCTGTGATTTCGCGCCGTCTGTGATTCCGCGCCGTCTATCGGTTTGCGTCGTCTATCGGTTCGCGTCGACGAGCGCGGACACGAGCTTCCACGATCGTTCCGCCGCGCCGAGTCCTTGCTTCACGATCTCTCGCGCCGCCGTTCCCGCCTGACCGCGCAGCGACTCGTCGGTGAGCCAGCTTCGCAGTCGCAACTCGAGCCCCGTCTCCGTCGGCTCCGACGCGCCACCACCCGCCGAGACGAGCAGCTCCGCATCGCGGCTGTTCGCGAACCTCGGCCCAAACAGGACCGGCACACCGAATGCCGCGGGTTCGAGCACGGAGTGCAGCCCGGCGGCGTGAAACCCCCCGCCCACGTACGCGGCGCTCGCCAGAGCGTAGAGATCGCCGAGCACGCCAACCCGGTCTACGATCACGACGTCCGCGTTAGGTGCGTCGTCACTGCCGAGTCGCGCGCTGCGCACTCGCGCCTCCGCCGCCCACCGCTCGATCGGCGTGAGGTGCGATTCCGTGGGCTCGTGTGGCGCGACGATGAGACGCGCGTCGGGCACGGCCGCTCGCACCCTCGTCCACGCTGCGAGCAGCGGGCGCTCGTCGGCCGGCCATGTCGAGCCCGCTACGAGAGTGGGACGTCCACTTGCCAGCGTCGCGACGAAACTACTCGTGCGGTCCACACCGCGCACGCGCGCCCACACCTGATCGTAGCGCGTGTCTCCCGTGACGGCGATCCGGTCACGCCGAACGCCCAGCTCGACAAGCCGCTCGGCATCGCGCTGGTCGATCGCGCCCACCGAGTCGAGTCGCGCGTACGCGTCGGACAACAGCCGAGCAGCCATGCCGCGCCGCCGCGAGGACCCTTCTGCGAGCGTGGCGCTCACCAGCCCGAGACGCACGCCACGGTTGGCGGCGACACGCGCGAGACTCGGCCAGACATCGAGCTTGCTGAAAACGAGCGCTCTCGGCGCGAGGGCGTCGAGCGCGGCAACGCTATCGCCAACCGTGTCGAACGGGAGATAATCCGCAAAGTCGACGTCCAGTCCTCGCGCGAACGCCGCGGCGCTCGGTGAAAAGAACGTGTAGGCGAGCTGCAGCTCCGGGCGCTCGCGACGTGCGAGCTGCAACACCGGACGAGCCTGCAACCCCTCGCCGACGGACGGGGCATGCATCCAGAGCAGCGCTCGCGGCGCGTCGCGATTGGCGAGCGCCCACGCCGCATAACGAGAGCGAATGCCGCGGCGCGCGCGGAGCGCGCGAAGCAACTTCGCGTTGCCCGCCGGGGCCAGCGCCGCCAGCGCTCGCGCGATATTCCCCGCCGCGTCGTAGCCCAGTCTCAATACGGCGTCCACGGCGCGCGCAGACGATCTGGCCGAGGCGTGCTCCGGGCGACTACTTGGAGGCCGCGCTGGCAAGCGCAGCGTCGAGCGCCTTTCTCAGCTCTTCCGCCGGCTGGACGCCCTCGAGCAACTGGGTGCCGATGAAGAACGAGGGTGTCGCCCGCACGCCGGCGCGCGAGGCCTTTTCACGGTCGGCGTCGATGAGCGGACGCATCTTGTGCGAAGAGACACAAGAGCGCAGTGACGTCATGTCGACACCCACCGATGCGGCAACCTGCTCGAGTGCGGGGCCGGGCTCCGACAGAGGTACCCATTTCTCCTGGGCCGCGAAGAGTGCGTCGTGCATCTGCCAGAACTTGTCCTGAGCTGCTGCGCACATGGCGTACTCGGCTGCTGGAATCGCGTTCTGATGCGAAGGGATCGGGAAGTTGACGAAGGCGAGCCGGACCTTACCGTTGTCGATGTACTCACGTCGGATTGTGAGGTCCGACGAGTCGTGCCACATCTTGCAGTACGGGCATTGGAAGTCGCTCGCGAGAATCAACCAAACCTTCGCTGCGGGGTTGCCTCGAATGCGCGCACTGTCCGCATGTGCGACGAGCGGATCCGTTGAGGCCGAGCCCCCGGTTTGTGTAGTCGCGGAGATATTCGGGGCGACAGCGGCGGCGGGAGCGGCGCTCGCTTCAGCCGGGGTCTTCGCGCGCGCGTCCTCAGCGCCCTTGCACCCGGCGCTCGCTAGGATGACAACGGCGACGGCGGCGATGCGAAATTGGATGGTCATCGGAAGGAGAAGCGTACGGTGACGTGCGCGCGAGAGAGGTTACGGCTGAGCTGCGTCGGCGCATTTTTGCGTGGCAGAAAGATACCGCACCAGTCGTGCGTGCGGCTACGTTTGTGCCGCGCTACTCCGACCGTATGGGGCATACGTCTTGCACCCCCGCTCGCCCGTATCGCGAGCGCGATTCCGGCGATGCCACATTCACCACGACACTCCCAGTCGGTCGTGATACAGTGGTACAGTAAGTTGTCTCGCGGTCCCCGCTGCCCCGCGTTCGCGAGCTAACGCCGGGTCGCTTACTAGTTCGGGAGGGCTGATGCGCCAACCGCTGCAGGTGAGAGCGTGGGTGCTGGTCGCGTGCGCGACCGCCGTCGCTGTATCCTCGGGCCGTGCGCAACAGCCGGTGCAAGCGGTGCAGACGGCACAGCCCTACACGCAGACCATGCAGTTCGGCGCCGGCTACATCAACACCCCCGCGGCCTGGGTATCACAACGGAGCTCGGACTGGTGGATGCAGATTTCGGCGAAAGACCTCCCATCGTCCGAAGATCCATCGAAGAGCGGGCTCGCCTCGCGCCTCAACTCCAACTTCGCGATCGACACCCATTGGGCCGGACGTGTGTCGGCGGGATTCTCACTGTATAGCCAGAATCCCGAGTGGGGCTTTTTCGGGCAGGGACTGCTCGTTCGCGACGGCGACTTCGGCCAGAGATTCATGCCGGCGATTGCCATTGGCGCACGCAACATCGGCAAATTCAAGCACGAAGACCGCTTCCTCATCGGCCACGACGTGGTCCTCGACAGCGCGGCAAGGTACGATGAGGTCGTCGTGTCGCGTTATGCGGACTTCAAAACGGCGCCGACGCTCTACGCTGTCATGACCAAGGAGGTGCCGCTGTCCGGCTATTCGCGCAACGGCCAGATGTCGATGTCGTTCAGTCTCGGCTACGGCAATGGTCTCTTCCGGGACGACGGCGGCCTCGGCGACCAGTACAACAACAGCGGCACGATTGCCAAAGGGCTGTTCCTGGGCAGCCGGCTCGTTATGCACCCATGGTCCAATGGCAGCGTGACGTTCCTCGCCGAAAACGATGGATGGGATTGGAACGCGGGAGCTGTCGCGGAGTGGCGAGGCGTGTCGATCGGCGTGTATGGCAGCGAGCTCGAGGCCGGCGGTCGGAAGGGCCCCGACGAAGGTTTCAACGTCTATAACTACGCGAAGTTCAACATCTCGATCGGCTATTTTGGGAACTTCCGGGACATTGCGCACGGCATGGTGCTTCGCTCGCAGGTCGCAGATCTGACGCGGGAAAGCCAGCAGCTGCGGTACGAGATCGCGTCGCGCGAGCGTCGAATCCAGGAGCTGGAGAAGGGGCTTGCGGAGGCGCGCAGTAGTGAGCTCGTCCGAATGGAGCAGCGACGCCTGCAGCTCGAACAGGAGCTCCAGGCGGAGCGCGATGCGATCAAGCGGGCGAACGATCGGCTGAAGGAGATCGAGCAGGGCCGACGCCCACCCGAGGCGCCGGCCAAGAAACCGCCGGAGGGTCGCTGACGATGCGGCTTCGGGCCATGCTGGGTGCACTGGCGTTAGGCATCGTGCCGTTGACCGCGGCGGCGGCCCAGCAGGACTACCCCCAGACGCTCTACTGGGGATCCGGGCTCATCGACATTCCGGTCGCGTGGGTTTCTCCGCTCAATGGGGATTTCGCCCTCAACTATTCCGCGAAGCGCTTTCGCGTCGACCCGGTCGTTACGAAGATCAACTACAACGACCGGATGAATTCTCAGCTCACGTTGTCCGCCGCAGCGCTCGGTCGCCTCGAGGGTGGTGTTGCCTTTTTCTCCAGCAATCCGGAGTACGGTTTCTTTGTCCGCGGCGTGCTCGTTTCGGAAGAAGACCTGAACCTTCGGGGCGGCGCCCTGAAATGGTTTCCTGCCCTCGCTGTGGGCATGCGGAATCTGGGGAAGTACAGCCACATCGACCGCTTCGGGATCGGCTACTCGCTGCTTCCGCCGACGGCCGAAGATCCCGATTCGCGACACGAGCCGGATTCCCTCCACCTGGGTTTCGATACGGCGCCAACACTCTACGTCGTCACCACGAAGAGTATGGTGTTCGACCAATTCCACGGCATGGGCCTGAGCCTCACGCTCGGCGCCGGGAATGGCTTGTTCAGCGACGACGGTGGACTCGGAGCTGCTTACGCGAAGAACGCGACGGGCGGATTGTTCTACGGCGCGATGGCCGAGTTTCCCGTGACGCCGGAGTTCCGGGTCAACGTGATGCTCGAGAATAACGCGTGGGATTTCAACCTTGGCGCATCTGCGGTGTACCGTGGATTGCGCGCCGGGTTCTACGTCACGGAGCTGGCGGCGGGGTCGAGTGAGAGCTCGTCCACCTCTCTTTCGCCCGAGCGCTACTACAACTACCGGAAGATCGCTTTTACGCTTGGCTGGCAGAGCAACCTGCTGGGGCTCGTTCGCGGTGACTTTCTGCAAAAGCGCGCCGATCGACTTGCGCATGAGCGGCAGCAGTTGCTTGTCGACATCGACGATCGACAGCGACGAGTGGCCGCGCTTCAGTCGGAACTTGATCGATATGAGGCACAGAATCTGCTCGAGCTCGAACAGCGCCGCGCAGCGGTTGAAACGCAGCTGCGTCAGGAGAAAGAAACGCTGCGACGTCTCGAGGATCGGCTCAAGCGGCTGGAGCAGCAGCGCGGCGTTCAGCCGCCAGCAAAACCCTAGGCCGATGCCGATGCCCCGCTTCTCACACGGCGGAACGATTCTCATGACCAGACGCGTACTGGTTGCCGCGGCCGCGGTGACGCTCGCATTCACGACCCTGCTCCCTCGGACCACTCTCGCGCAGACCGATCCGGTCTATAAGGCCAAACGCGACCAGCTCACCAAGGACCTCGAGCAGACGGAAAAGGCGCTCGCTGGTGTGAAGGGGCAGCGCGTCCAGATAGAGGCGCGCCTCGAAGCGCTCATTGCGCAAACAATGCAGGAGCGCGCGCAAGCGCTGCTGTTGACCAACGAGCAGACGGCGCTGCAACAGCTCGATGCACTTCTCGCCACATCGCAAACGAACCTCGTCGCCCAGCGCGACCGGTTCACGAGCCTCAGCAGCGCGATCGGTGGGCGGGGGGGTGCCATTCTGGTGGTGCTGCTTCGGGCCGACTCGTCGCAGTCGCAGACGGTGCAATCCGCGGTCGTCTCGGTGGACAACGTCGCGAGCGAGCCACGCACGTACTCGACGGTGGCGAGTGGCGCGCTCGCGCGTGGCGGGGTGGATGAGGTCTATCATGCGCCCGTCGTTCCGAGCGATCACTCGATCACGATCCAGGTCACGGTGGACGGCCGGACCCTAACGGGATCCGCCAACGTGCCGGCGGCGCGCGAAACGGTGACGTACGTGCAGTTCGCCGTGAGGAACGGACAGGTCACAACCACGTCGTGGGCGGGCCGAGGCAGCGGGCCGTTCTGATGGGTGCCGCGCTCGGAACCTTCATCGGGCCGGTGGCCGTCGCGTTCCTCGCCACTACGCTCACGCCACGCGTCACGGCCGCGCAGTCGACGCGGCGTGACACGGCGCGAACGGTCATCGTCGACTCGGTCCGGAAGACGTTCGGCACGCCGCTCCCCACTGCGTCGCAGGCGCGGATCACGGCACCCGGCGAGCTGCCGCGAACGGTGGACGCCGAAGTGCGCGTCGCGATGTTCGAGCTCGCGTTGGACGAGCCGTATGCCGCTCTGAGCCGGCTCGAACGCCTCTCGGCTATCGTGAAGCAGGATTCGACAGGCATCGGCGAGCCGGAGCGCGCTGCACTGCATTTCCTGCTGTCGCAGACATACTACCGGCTCGGAATGCTCGCGTCGTTCCGGCGCGAAGCGCAGGGACTCGCGGCCGGCTCGACTCGTTATGCATCCGTGCTTCGTCCTCAGCTGTTGGTCGAGGCGTATCGCAGCGGAGATTACGCGCGGGTTGCGACCCTGTCGCGCACCCTCCCGGCCACTGATTCCACAGGACTCTCACCCCTCGTCGTGGGGCTGGCGGCGTATCGCTCCGGTGACATCACTGGCGCGCGCTCGGCGTTCGGGCGGGCGGCCGCGTCGAACGGGTCGTTTGCGCCGTACGCGAAGTACATGGACGCCCTGACGCAGCTCCGCGCCGACACGACGCGCGCGGCGAATGCGGTTGCGTCGCTCGAGGCGCTCGCGACGGGGAGCACCGGCGCCTTCTCCGATCAGGTGCGCCTCACGGCGGCGCAGGTTGCGTACGAAGGCCGGCGCTATGAAGACGCCGTCCGTATTGCGTCGGCGATCGGCGACAGCAGCCAGCTCGCTGCTCCGGCGCTGCTCACGCGCGCGTGGGCACTGTACAAGCTCGAACGCATCGAGGACGCCGAGCGCGCCTTCACCGACTTCGGCGCACGCTACCCACGCCGTAGCGAGTCCGACGAGGCGCGGCTCATGGCGGCGCAGGCCCAGCTCGAGCTCGGCCGATCTGCCGACGCGGAGCGGGTCTTCCAACAGATCGCCGATTCGTCATCCGCGGGCATCGCGATCCTTCAGGCACAGACGAACGCATCGATTGCGGAGCTGGCGCGCGCGCTCGTCGCCAACCGTGCGGCCGGGATTCTCGTCGTCGGCGATCCTGCGGTCGCCAAGACGATGGTGCTGGCGGACTCGTCGTCTGCGACCGATCTCCTGGCCACGTTAGGCGCGCCGTCCGCTCCGTCAACGTTCGGTAGCCGGACGGCGTTCGTCGCCGCGCCGGATGCCGCCAGACTCGATTCGATCGCTCTGCAAGCGCCGACGATCGTCAAGCGCGTGCTGCTCGTGCCGGCGGCGGCAACCAAACCGACAGGTGCAGTCGCCGAGCGATCGCAGAACCTCCTCGCCGCCGATGCCGCGGTCGCGGTCGCCCGTTACCGGTTGGGCGAGCAGCTCGAGGCGCAGCAGCGCGAGATGGCGCTGCTGGCGCAGATGTCTGGCTCGCTCGCGGCCGACAGCGCCCAGATCGGTGCGATGGCGTCGAACTACCAGACGCTCGCGGATTCGATGGCGAAGCTCGACCAGCTCCTGGCCGCCGCCGAGACGCGTGTTCGCGACATGCTCGGTCGCGAAATCGAGGGGACGCGATCAATGGCGGCGGAGAACGCGAAAACCGCTGACAGCCTTCGTGCTGCCGTGTCGTCCCGTGGCAGTGCGGAAGACCGTGCGGCACTCGACAACGAGGTTGCGACGGCGGCGGCGTATGCGCGCCTGGCCGAGATCGCGGCGACGGGGCTCGATAGTGCGATCGCTCACCATCCCACGTTCGTCGCACGCAACTCGCTCCACATGCATGGAGCCGGTGCCGCGACGGCGCTCGCGGCGATGCAGTCCTCGTATACCGCGTCGCGGCGCGATGTCGACGCGGCGCTCTCCGGACTCCACGCGGGAGATAGCCCGGCCGTTCAACGCGCTCGGCAGGCGCTCGCTGATGCGGAATCCCGGCGCAGCGCCGTGGAAAGCGAAGCTGTGGCCGCCGTCAACACGGAGCTCTCGGCGCGCGCCGAAAAGCTCGTTGCCGACCTGCGTCGCAGCACGGAGGCGGCGCAGTTCGGGGTTGCGAGCGCCGCGTTCTTCCGTGCCATCGACGGAACCCGTGCGGTCGGCGAAACCGGAAGCTCTGGTTCGCCGCGCCCCCCGGCCCCGGAACGGAGGCGTTAGGCGATGCGGCGACCGACTCTGTGCATTGGGCTCGTGGTAGCGGGCTTGTCGGCGGTTTCGTCGGCGGTGGTCGCGCAGCAGGATACGTCGCGATCACGATCGCGCGCGACCGGCACGGTCTCGTCAGGCGGCGACGTCGCGCGCGCCGCCTACGACGGGCCAGTCGGCGACACCGCGATCATGCGCCTCGAGCGCTTCGTCCAGCAGTATCCGAAGAGCGCGCTGCGCCCACGAGCCCTCCAGCAGCTCGGAGAGCTGCTCGTGCGGCGTGCAGACGAACGGTTCGCCGCGAGCCAGCGCGCCGGGAACGATACGACCGCGCGGCCGGATTACAGCGATGCGATCGCGCGATACCAGGAGCTGTTGACGACCTACCCGAAATTCGAACGTCGCGATGCCGTCGCGTACACGCTTGGGACACTCTACGCGCAGCAACAGCGGCACACGGAGGCCGTGAAGGCGTTCTCGACGGTTGCCACCGACAGCTCCGCACTCACGAGCGAGGCGCTCTTCCGGCTTGGCGATTCGTATTTCGAGCTCGCGTCGACTCAGCGCGGTGCGGCGCGCCGAGCGGGATTCGCGCGTGCCGCCTCGGCATACGAGCGGGCGGCCGCGGCAGCCCCGCCGAACGGCGACATCTACTTCCTGTCGCTCTACAAGCTCGGCTGGTCGTACTACAACCAGGCAACTCAGACGTCGCAGGCCGAGTACTCGAAAGCTGTCGACGTCTTTGGTCGTCTCATCGATGCGTACGACAAGCTGACTCCGCAGCAACAGGCGCGACTCGGCCTGCGCGGCGAGACCATCGAATACATGGCTGTGGCCTTCACCCAGGTGGGTGGGGCGGAGGCGGCCAACCGCTACTTCGCGTCGCACGGTGGCGCGGACTATCGCTTGCCGGTCATGCGCCGTGTCGCCTTCAACCTTCAGGAGCAGGGCGACTTCTCGCGGTCGGTCACCGCCTACGAGGCCGTGATCCAGCAGGACCCGACTGATTCGAACGCCGTCGCGCTCCAGCGCGACATCGTCGACATCTACCAGAACCGAATGCTGGAGCCGGAGCGCGCGCAGCAGGCACGCCTCGACCTCGTAACGCGGTTCGGCCCGGAGTCGCAGTGGGCGCAGGCGAACGCAAACAACCGTCCGGTGATGGATAGCGCCACGGCGATTCGCGAGGTCGCCATGCGCCAAGCCGCGCAGTACTCTCTCGCCCAGGCACAGCGAGGCCGCAACAAGCAGAAGTATTCGGACGCGGCGTCGCTGTATGACCGATACCTGCGCGAGTTCCCGAAGTCGGACAGTGCGCAGGCCGTGAACACGTACCTCGCCGAAGCGCTATTCAACTCCGGCGACTATGTTCGCGCCGGCACGGAATACTCGCGGACGGCATACGGGTACCCTAACGATTCGACGGGTGCAGTCGCCGAGCGCGCCGGTCGCAACGCGATCGTGGCGTTCGATTCGGCGCTGGCCCGGAATCCGCGCGACGTTGCCGCGCAGGACTCGCTGTTCGCCTCGATCGATCGGTTCGTCGCGCGCTTCCCGGCGAATGACGTGTCGCGCACGGCGCTCATGCAGAAAGGTCGTCGTGCGCTGGAAGCGCAGCGGTGGGATGTCGTGGAGACGACGTTCCGCTCGTACGCGGAGCGCTACCCGAACGACTCGCTCACGCCTAACGCGCAGAAGCTGGTCGGTGACGCGCTCTACCGCTCGGGCAAATACGACGCGGCTCAGGCGCAGTGGGAGCTGGCGGGGAACCTTGCCCGCCAGCGCGGCAAACGTGGGCTCGCAGACTCCATCGCCACGGTTCGGACCGCTGCGGCGTCGTCCTATGCAGACACGCTCATCAGAGCTGGTCGGTTCGACCAGGCAGCCGAAAGCGTGTACGTCGCGTACGCCAACAAGAACCCGACATCCGACAAGGCACCCGACGCGCTCCGCGATGCGATCGAGACCTACCTGCTGGCGGACAACGACGCTCGCCGGCGAGGGGACGCCGCGGCCTCGCAGAAGGCGCGAGACCGGGCCATTACACTCTCCGAGCGCCTGACGACGCAGTATCCGAGTTATCGGTACCACGCACAGTACCAGGTGTTGCGCGCGCAGCTCCTCGCCGAGTCCGGCAAACGCGAGGAAGCGCTGACAGCGCTGCAGAAGGTGGTTGCCGAAAACCCGTCGTGGAACGGACGCCCCGACGCGATGGTCCGGATCGCAGCCGCGCTCGACTCGCTCAACCGGAAGCGGGAGGCTGGCGCCGCCTACGAATCGTTCGCCGCGGCGTATCCGAAGGACCGTCGGGCAGCGGACGCGCAATTCAATGCGGCGGTGACCTTTCTCGAGGTGCCCGACAGTTCGGCGGCGTCGCGAGCCTATGGAACGTTCGCGACGCGCTTTCCGAGGGACACGCGCGCGGCACAGGCGCAGTCCACGCGCATTGCGATCATGCGAGCGCGCGGTGACTCGGTGGCCGCTGGGCGCGAGCTAGCATCGTTATGCACCGCCGCACCTCCACCCGAGCTTCGTGTGGCCTGCTCGGCACGTGTCGCGGAGCAGGAGTTCCGAGCCGGTGCCGCGATGTTTCCGCAGTACAAGGCGATGAAGCTCGTGATCCCGTCCAAGTCGCAGCTCAACGCGACGGGTGTCGCCAAGGCGTCTCGAAAGAAGCAGCAGGCGCTCCAGGCGATGTCGGCCCACTTCTCGAAGGCGATCGCGACTGGCTCGCCGCTGTATCTGTCGGCGGCCACGTACTACGTGGGCCTCGCGCAGTGGGAGTACGGTGATTTCGTCAAGAACGTGCGACTTCCGGGGAACCTGACCGAAACCGAGCGCGCAGCGGCGATGTCTGGATCGGAACGGCAGGCCACGCAGTACTACGACGCCGCGCGGAAAACCTGGCAAGCGCTCCTGGACAAGTCACAGCAGGAGAAGATCGACAACGAATGGGTCAACCGAACGCGCGACGCGCTCGGCGGCAACGTGCCCGCAACGCCGCCCACCGGGCCGGGAGGTGTACGATGACTACGGCAACTACGGGTCTCGGCCGCGTCGCAGCGCAGGTCTTGGTGAGGTTCGTCACAACCGCCGCCACAGTCGCAATCTTCGCGTCGCTTCTGTCGCCAGTGGCGATCGCGCAGCAACCGACGCAGCGACCACGTCAGCAGGCGCCGCGGCGCGGGGCCACGATCGAAATCCGGGGTCAGGTGCCAACGCCGCAGGTGGTCACTGTGCGGCCCCGTGAGACACCGGGATTCAGTCGCCGCGTACTCGTGCCTGGTATTCTGGATCACGATTTCTGGCCGTCGATCCTGCCGCCATTGGACATCGTATCGCCGGCGGGCACCCGGTCTGACACGACCTCACGGTCTACCGCGGATTCCACCGCTCGTGCCCGCTCAACGAACCGTGTGCCGCCGGGCACACCTCCTGCTCCGCTGAGACGGTAAGAGGATCTACGTCGTCGTCTCAATGGCGACGCCGCCCCCGTTTGCGCCAATCGGCGACGATTATCGCATGCCCCCCGACCCCATGCTCCTTCGGAGATTGCTGAGATGAACACCGTGCTCGAGTGGTACCGCAACGGCGGTCCCGTCATGAACGCGATCCTGCTCGTCGCGGTTGTTGGCTTGGCCGTGTTCCTGGAGCGCTTCTATACGATCGTCATTCGGTCGAAGATCAACGGGCGCGCATTCATCGAGCGAGTGATCCAGCTCGTTCGTGCGGGGAAGACCGAGGACGCCATGAAGCTGTGCGCGCAGTCGAATGCCGCGCTGCCCGACATGGGGTTGTTGATTCTCCGGAGCCGCAGCCGTGATGAGTCCGACTTGCAGAACGTCGCCGATGCAGCCGCGCTGGCTGTAATCCCGCGCCTGACGCGGCGACTCCAGTACCTCCCGATGCTCGCGAACGTCGCGACACTGCTCGGCCTCCTCGGAACGATCTTCGGGCTCCGCGAGGCGTTCCAGTCGGTTTCAATGGCCGCCGCGGCTGAACGGTCCGAAAAGCTCGCGTCAGGTATCGCCATCGCGCTGAACGCCACGGGATTCGGCCTCCTCACGGCCGTGCCGCTGTCGGTCGCGCACGCGTATCTGGTGAGCCAGGCGGAGACGATCATCGAGCAGATCGATGAATTCTCGGTCCGGCTGATCAACGCGCTCATCGACCGGCCGGACGTGCGGCTCGGGCACCGTTAGGCAGGCGTCGTGGCATCGGTCTACCTCCGATCGAAGCAGCGGCGCGCCGAGCGCGCGTCGCTGACCGACGCGGGGCACCTGAACCTCGTGCCGCTCGTCGACATCCTGACGTCGGTCGTTTTCTTCTCGCTGCTGACCTATCAGGGCGCGGCACTCGCCGCGCTGACGTCGTACGACCTGACGCTGCCGCCGGTCGTCATCACGGCGCAGCAAGCCGCGGCGTCGACGCCGAAGGACGCGCTGAACCTCCTGCTGGCCGTGCGCATCGACCACGACAAGCTGCTCGTGGAGCATACGGGGGAGGGTGGGTTCCGGAAGGAGATCGCCGGCGTGCAGGGTGCGTCCCTCGACACGCTGCAGTCGGTCATGACGGAGATTCGTCGGCGTTATCCGCAGAATGCCGACGTGCTCGTCGTCCCCGCTGACGACGTGGCGTACGATGATCTGATCCACGTGCTCGAGCGCTTGCGCGTCGCCTCGTTCTCGGCGATCTCGCTCGGGAACCGCACGCGTGCTACGCAGGTAGCGGCCGTCGAGGGCCGATCGGTCGGAGCGGCCCGATGAGCTCGCAGATCACGCCGCCCGGGCCGATGGAGCCCGTCAAGGCCATGGCTGGCACGCACAACCGCGCGCGCGCGGCGCGGCTCGCGCGACGCGCGGCGCAATTCAACAAGTTCCGGCTCATCCAGCTCAACCTCGTGCCGCTCGTCGACACGTTCGTGTCGGTCGTGTTCTTCACACTCGTGACGGCCACGGTCGGAGAGCTCGCACCGGTGGTGCGGGGCGTCAACCTGCCGGAATCGCGCGTGGGCCAGCCCGCCCTCCAGCAGATCACGTTAGGCATCGGCCCGCAGGTGACACTCGCGGGTCGTCCCGTGATGAGCACGGCCGATGCGGCCCAGGCTCGGTCCGACGATCCCGCTCAGCCCCTCGTGATCCCGCCGCTGTACGCTGCCCTGCGCGCCAAGGCCGACTCCATTCGTGCCTTGCGACGAATCCCGAGCGGACAGTCCATCGACGCGCCGCTGGCCATCCAGGCCGACCGCACGATGCG
>Ga0075434_100004026_pt1 | contig 13173 bp, 14 predicted proteins | sample RhiMethybrSRZTD3_FD_75298 | JGI IMG/M metagenome (GOLD analysis project Ga0075434, IMG submission 75298) | Populus rhizosphere microbial communities from Tennessee, USA - Rhizosphere MetaG P. TD hybrid SRZTD3 | ecosystem: Host-associated > Plants > Roots > Rhizosphere > Soil | place: USA... | reverse complement strand
GGTCGAACCGGCACACGACACCTGGCAACTTGGGAGGTTCGCTCCCTGATGCTTTGAGATAGAGATGTAACGGCGGTACGCTGTATCCATTGAACTCGAACGGTTTGCTGGAGCCACCGGTAGCAATGACGAGCCCGTGCCGGCCATCGAGCGAGTTGTCGTGCACGGCGGTGAGAAAGCCATCAGGCAGCAGGTCCGCGCGTTGAATGCTTGCGAGATCTTCGGGTTTGTCCGCATCAACGGCGATCAAGCCACCATCGGCGGGTACAATGCCGACGGTCGCAGCCGGATGTGCCGTCCACCAACCTTCCACCGTTGCGATGTCTTTCGACCGGCCGTGAAAGCCCTTGTCGATCAGCGGCTTTTTTAGCTGCGGATCACACGGAAACACCGGCCAGCCGCCGCGCGTGAGCGCGAGCGCGACGTCCCGCATCGGGCGTTGGAGTTCACCGAGGTCCGCTGCAGCAATCAGAGCCTCAACGAACGTTGGCACACCTTGAATTTGGTCGTTGTCCGCAGGGGGATTCATTGGCCCCCCTCCAGTTTCGCCTCCGCGCGCTTGCCAGTTTTACAGCCGCGCGGCTTCAGGTTCGGACTTGACCACCCGCCACTTTGCTCCCAGGTCCGGATGGACGCGGGGTCGAAGCGGACGCCGCGCCCGATTCGCAGATGCGGAATCCGGCCAGTGCGGACGAGGTGATAGAGGCGTGTGCGGTGAATGCCGAGCCGGTGTGCAAGCTCACGCGCATCCCACAGCGGCTCGACTGATGGAGAAACCGATGACGACGAGGTTGATGTCGGCATAAAAAAACCCCCCAAAGCAGCGGCTACTACCTCGCTGCAGGGTGGCTTAGCGTGCCGACGTGCCGACGGTGGTCACCGGGCGAGGTGCCCGGGCCGTTTGGCTCCCTGGTCTGTGCTCTTATCTGGCGCAGCGCGTGGGCGGCGCCTCTGGCGTCCTGCCCACCGGTCCACGCGAGAGGCGTGGGCCTAATCTTTGAAAGAGGGGTGCAACGAGTCCCCTCATCCTAAATATACAAAGGACGTCAAGCGACGCTGAACGAAGTACGCGACTCTCCTCATTGTAATTTAAGAATCACGTCAAGCGGCACTGATGGTGACGCGGTCGCGCGCGAGCGGAACGTTCTCGCGCGCGTGCGACGACGCATGCTGCCTATCTATCGGTGACGCTTGACGCTGGGTTGCTGGCGTTGATAGCAACACTGTCGCTGATGGCCGAGGATAGCTCGGTGACAGAAGCCCGCAACGAACGCGTCATCGCACGCCAGCGACATCCCCGCGCGCGTGCGCGACGACACACCTTGGTCAATTCACGAAATCCCAGACCGTTAGCTGAAGTGACGTCCATCGCCCTTCACACACCGGATTGAGAAGCCGGGGTCCGTCCCTAAAGCGATTCGAGGTCGCCGGTTACAGACCGGTGTGTCTGAAGTGTGCCGCAGACTTGTTGGCTGGAACGCCCCCCCCCCCTCGAAAAAATGACCGGCTTCTTGCAAATGGCCGGGGGGATCAACCGCGAGACTCGCCCCCCCCCCGGGGGTCACCGAACACAGGACGCGTTCAAAAAAAATTAGAAAATCAGTGCATTTGAAAACAGATGGGGGCCAGAACACGATCACGGTCGGCTCGGCGCGCGCTCACGCGCCAGCCTTTCGCGGCAAGAAGAACGACAATGGCCTCCGATAGAGCTTGGCGAACCTCTGGAGATCGATCGGGTCGATACGCCGCTCGCCGAGTTCGCACTTGGTGACGAAAGACTGCGGTCGCCGCAACGCCTTGGCGACCTGCACCTGGGTCATCCCAGCCTCGTGACGCGCATCACGTAGACGCTTCAGGAGGTACTGATATTCGGCGCTGTGGACCGCGCCGCGGCGGTGGTGCGAGCGGTGCTCCATGTGAGAGCACGCTGCAACCTATTTCGGGATACCCCATCATAGGTTATTATTTTGGCGTAAATCCGGCGGCGCCGTCCCGGCCGCTGGTGCATGATGAGCGTGGCGAGAGCACCGGCTCGATGACCCGCGCGCCAACCGATCCTCACGGTGGCCCATCCGGCCCGGCAGCACCGGGACCCATGCGCGAACGGGACGGGAGACCTCATCGAAAGGATCGCCAGATGTCCCAGACAGGTTCCCCTAGCAACCAACATACTCCCATCGAACGCGTTGGATTCATGAAGTGGATTCAGCTCGGACTCCTAATCATCATCGCCGCGGCGCTCTTGTGGGGAGGGGAGTCGGTGCGGTCGTTCTCGGCGCGTGCGTTCAGCGGTCCACGGCCGCCCCAGCTCGATGAGGGACGCCGAGCTCTTGAGTCCCACAACTACCCTCTAGCGGCGAGCCTTTTCGACGAAGCGATTGAGCGCTCCCGCGGCGAACACCGGCGGGAGGCCGCCCTCCTGCTGGCGCAGGTGCGCGTCGCTCAGGGCTCCAGACGTTCGGCGCTCGAGGTGCTTCGGCGTTACACGCCGGCGGTGAACACTGATTCCTTCTTCGCTCAGCACCCGCAACAGCGCGAGCGGAGCATCGTATTGCGCGAAATGGACTGCGACATCGGTGTCGAGCCCATTGACAGCGCCGACGCGCGCTGGTGTGTGCAGTACCTTCGGTTGGTTCGGTACCTTGACGCTCACCCCCACGCGGACGTCAAGTCCGCCATAGCCATCACGGGTGGATACCTCGACTCGACAACGGTGGTGACGGTGCGACAGAATCTGCGACAGCGCGATGCGGAATTTCGCTCGTACTGCGCGCGCACGTACGGACGGCCCGGCGAATATGAGCCGTTCCAGCAGGAGTGCCGCGACCGGGGGCTCGTCCGATGAGCCACTACCGTTCCCTGTACTCCGAGCCCCTCGAGGCCTCACTTCAACAAGATGACGCCCGATGAATCGTATCGCCCGCATCTTCGAGAACGTCGAGGCGTTGCTCGAGAGCCGCGAATCACCGCGTGCAGTCGAGGTGCTGGTCGTCCAGCGTCCCGGGTTCATCCAGATCTTACGGCGTTCACTTACGGAGCTTCACGACCACCGACGTGTCGTGGTGGGGACGCCGGCTGAAGCCGAGGATCTGCAGCAGATCAAGTACTGGGAAGAGGTGCTCGCGTGGGTGAAGAACCAGCGAGGACAAGACCTCATTCTCACGAGTCGCAGCATGATCTGACCCCCACTCGTAAGGATGGCAGAGTGACCGTTACGCATTGATCTTTCTTCAATGCGTTGCAGGAGGATTTGGTGAGCCAGCCTCAGTTCATTGATCCCAGAAGCGCCCCGGAACCGCCCGCACAGGTATGGCGCGAGCCGGCCAGGAACGGTGATGAACTGCGTGAGCTGGTGCGTTACTGCGCGAACGGTCAGGTCTATGATGCCGAACGATGGATTCGAGAAGGGCGCCCGATTCAGGCGCGTTGTTACAAGGAGCCCAAGAAACCACGGGTCGAGACTCCGCTACATGCAGCCATTCGAACGAAGCATCGTGATTTGGTCCTCCTGCTGCTCTGCAACGGCTACCGCCTCGAGCTAGAGCCCAACGGTTGGGATTCGACACTAAACCTTTCGTTGTCGAATCGGTCGTTCGACTTGTTCGAGCTACTCCTTAAATGGGGCGCCGAACCGAGGAACGTAGACCTCAGCACCCTCTTCGATACGTACCGAACTGACCTGTTTGAATACTTCCATAACCTCGGGATAGATCTCACCAAAGGCCACGCGATCGCAAAAGCGCTCGCGTACCACACGAGCAACCGGCCTCTCTTTGGATTCGCGAAGCGACATCGGGAGAGCAATCCCAAAATCCAAACCGAGCTCAACATCGCGCTCGGTCACCACGTCAGCGAAGGGAATGAGAAAGGCGTACAACTCAACCTCTGGGCCGGTGCTGATCCTCACGATCCCGCGCTTTCCTTGCGCTACTCGCGCCTGTCAGACGACGAGGACGACGAGAAGGACGAATTCCGGCTTACCGCCATTCATGAGGCATGCGCGCGCGGACACGTCGAAACGCTCAAGCGCCTCGGACCAGACCCCTCCCGCGATGATTTCGACGAGCTCTACGAAGCCGCGAGCAGCCGAGGAGTGATCGATTTTCTCGCGGCAAAGGCACTTCCCAAAAACGTCGGGCCAATCGTCCGCCACCATTTGTGGTGGGCAACATCCGACAGCTCGCGGTGGAGATCAACCGACACACTCCAGCGCCTCTTCGAAATCGGCGTGCGCTGGACAGAGTGCACGCCCACCGACATATCCGATCTGCGTCGCTGGCTGCTGAAGGCACCGAACCGAGTGTGCGTGGATGTAATGAAGCTTCTTGCGACGGCAGATTACAGCTCACCCAAGATTCTTATCGAGCTTGCGCGTACTCCATCCATGCGCGCGAAAATGAAAGAAGTGGGTTTCATCCCGCCCTCATCGGACGAGCGGACGCGTTATGACCAATTGCGACCCACTCGGGCGCGGGAGGTTCTAAAAAAGTTTGGCGTCGAGTTACCAAAACCTTCGCCGCCGCCGCCTCCACGCGCCATGTGGGTCGGTTCTTGGACTGGAAATAGGAAAGAGATCAAGATCCACCGCGCGCAGCTATTCGAGCGCGTTTGGTCCGAGCCGCTAGCCAGACTCGGGCCAAAGTGGGGAATCTCAGGGAATGGGTTAAAGAAGGTCTGTCGGAAGCTGGAGATTCCGGTACCGCCGCGAGGCTACTGGGCAAAGGTACAGGCGTCGCATCGGGTAAGACGGCCGGAGCTTCCTAACTTGCCGAACGGCGCGGACCCTGAGATCATTTTCCGCGTGCCCGCTAGAGAGGAATAGATGACCCCGCGACGCGTGGCGGTGAAGACTCGAGCGTTTCGGGGCGGCTCAGCCGCACGACATTAGGCGGCGCGATTTTGGACGAACCCATACGCCAACACTATCTGCCTCAGATGTACCTCCGCGGTTTCGCCGTCGGGGATAGCATTTGGGTTTACGATCGACAGAAGGACGAATACAGAGAACAGGGGATCGCCAACACTGCAGTACAGAAGGACTACTACACAGTCGTCGATGGATCGGGTGCTAAGAATCGACAAGTCGAACGCATTCTTGCTGATATAGAGGGCAAAGCGGCGGAAGCGATTCGCCTAGCGGACAAGCGGGCGACGCTCACCGATGAACAACGTGCGGCACTGGCAGTTTTCGTTGCCCTGTTGAAGGTACGAACTCCGAACTTCGAAAAGAGCTTTGCTGACGCGCAGGATCAGCTCTTTAAGAAGGTGCTGAAGGCAACGATGAACTCGGAGGAGCGCATTACTGCCTCGATTGCCGCGTACGAGAGAGAAAAAGGAAAGAAGCTTTCGTTGGCTCCCAAGGACCTCTTGGAATTGTTCCAAAGCGGGCAATTCAAGATCGAGCCTCACAGAAATCAGAGCGTCGCACTCATGATCGAATTATCGAGCGAGTTTGCGCTTCTGCTCGCTCAGATGGACTGGGTATTCGCGCATGCCCCCGAAGACGCGGAGTTCATCACAAGCGACGTGCCGTTCGGGATCATTCCGCCAAAGGACTGGAAGCGTGAGGGCTTTTTCAGCGGCGTAGGCATCCTCACACCTGGCGCTGTGAAAGCAATACCGCTGACCGGAAAAACGCTGCTACTCGCAATGGATAAGGGCAACATCATCAGGCAGGCTGAAATGCCTAAAGCGGTGGTTCACGAGTTCAACCTTGCCGTGACTGCTCGCACGGAGCGCTTCGCGATGAGTAAGGACAAGGCCATGCTTGAAGGACTAGTCCCAGCCGCCGGTATCGACAAACCTGGTACTGGTCCGCGCATGAGGGTCGACTAACGGTTTCGATAACACGCGCGCTATGCCGGCCGCCCTCCTCCAGAGGAGTCACCGGTTTGCGAGATCGCCTTGTTTGCGCCGGATGTTGCGCGCTTTTCGTTGGGGAGCGGACAATTTATGAGCACTCGACGCACTCGCCGTCCGACTGTCCGATCAGTCTGCGCCCCGCCACCGCACAACGACCCGATTAGCACGCTCGAGGAGGTAGTTGACCGCTATATCCACGACTATCGGGCAGGAGCGAGGCAAGAAATGGCGTACTTTGCGGGGCAACCCTCTCTACAACGGGCGATTGAACTCGCAGCCATGTCCATCACGGAGACGGGGAAGCGTCACCCGCATCAGCGTCGAATTCCTCGGAATGTCCTTAAGGAGGCAAAGCACGTTCTGCAGAGCGTATCATGGAAAGGGCTCCGCTCGTTTCACCAACTCCACAACACGATCGCCAATGAAATTGGCTCCATCCGTGGTATCGGAGACTTGACCGTTTATGACATTGCAACACGTATCGGTGCTCACCTCGGACTCGAGCCGGAGTACGTATACCTTCACGCGGGCACTCGAGCCGGGGCACGTGCTCTCGGATTCTCAGAAGCGGACTATCTAGCCCCAGCCGTGCTACCTCCGGCCTTCCATCGTTTGAAACCGCACGAGATTGAGGATTGCCTCTGCATTTACAAAGGGAAGTTGCGCCGGGCCGCTGCCTAATGCGCGGATCGCTGGCGACGCTCCTACTCGTTAGGTTTGCGTTTCTAGTAACGTTTGATGATTCAATTCAAGGACCTTGAAACGTGTCCCTTCCTGACGTCAAGCATCAACAGAAACGCTGGCTCTCACAGTTGAAAGCGAGATTCGGCAACGAATGTGTTGTAGAATGGCGCGCATTCATGGATCGACAGGATCGTTACTGCCCCCACCTGGATATCGCCGTAGGGCCGTTCTCCACTATCCCGGGAGAACGCAAGGTCGGCGACTACCACCGCTTGGCGAAAAGCCATCGTGCCTTCCTGGATCAATTGTGGGCTTGTCATCAGCGGAATGAAGCTGACCTAGGTTTCCATGATGATCAGTGTCCATCTGACCTAGATGAGGCACTGGGCTCAAACCACAATGGGCGATGCTTTCTTGCCATCGAGATTGAGAATGTTGTATCGCGGAAACACCTCATGGGCGGCGTTGTAAACGCCACGGCTCTCGGCCACCTCGGAATCGTGATAGGGTGGACTGACGACAAGGTTCGAGCGCTGTTTCGAGCTCGCAAATACCTTCAATTCCTGAGGCGTGTAGGAAAGCCTGCCATCGCGGTCGGAAACCTTCTCGTGTTAAGTCGCACGCAGGCGCGCGATGTATTCAACAGTAATGCGATGCCTAAGGCGCGCTTTAGACTGGCGGTGCGTGCTGATCGGGGAACGACTCTCTCTTCACCGCGCAGCAGCCTGAACGCATCTCGTTAACTGACCCTCCCTGTAACGGAAGCGCGTCGAATTGCTCACGCCCGCGTCGGTGAACACCTACGATAGCGACGCAACATCAACACCCGCCGATGCAGCAAAAACACCCTTGATGTGACGACCATGGATGCCAGGTTTCAACGTCTTGACTGTGAAACGCGCCAAGCTTGCATACGGAGGCGATCAATCGGGCAATCCCGCAAGCCGGTCGTCCGGCCTTGCCAGTTGCATCGAGGAGCTCTTCTCCGAGAGCTCCAAGTGCTGGCTATCTCTGATATCCGATCGCAGCCAATTGATGATCTCGTTGCTCACCTGCGTCGGTTGAAGCACCCCATCGACCTCATCATCTACGCTGGCGATGATGTCTTGCGATTTCGAGAAGGCTCGAAAAACTATTTTGAAGACCTTGCGTCCATTGCTCGATTTGGCCTCGTCGGGGTTATTGGCAACGATGACGGCCCCGTCGCGCGTGCGCTTCTCTCTGGACGCGGTGTCTTTGAGGTGCATTCCCGCCCCGTTCGTATCGGCGACATTCTGATTATCGGTGTGGAGGGAGCTCCTAAGGGCAGAGGCATTGGCATTGGCTCGCCACTCTATACAGAGCCGGAGATCAACCGGCATCTCAACGCGTCGTGTCAAGACCATAAGGGTCCGATCTTCATCGTCTCCCACGCCCCACCCTACAAGGTGCTCGACCAAGCCATTCGATTTGGAATGAACAACATCGGTTCTCGGGCGTTGCATGTCTTTGCCCGTTCCGATCGCCGCGTGAACCTCGTTGTGTGTGGTCACTGCCATAAGCAAGGAGGAAAGGCCATACAGTTGGGCCGAGCCATTGTGATCAATGCCGCTTCACATGACGGCTCGGATGACTTGATTCGCATCGCGCATTACAAATGGCGGCGTGGCTACCAGCTCATGTCTGGACCTCCCGACGTGGACTTCGAGTACGCTCGCCCCTGGGGAGAGCTCGAATCAATCACAGGTCTTTGGCACTCCGACTTCACCAAACTCTGGAAGGCTGGAATTACGACGATACACCATCTCGCCGACACATCCGCCGAGTCATTGGGTACGATCGTTGGTCGAAAGCCTGAGCACGTACGGCACTTTCCGATTCTCGCACAAGCACATCGTTGTGGCCAGCCATTGGCGATCAAGCCTTTCTACGCGCCCAAACCCCGAGTGTATTTCGATATCGAAACTGACCCCCATGGCGGCAACAAGCTGTGTTGGCTCATAGGCATCTTGGACGAGGACACGGGGAGCTTTCAACAGTACCTCGCGAAGACACCTGAGCAAGAACGCAACATCCTCATGGCATTCAACAAATTCTGCGAGACCATTGGGAATCGATGCCTTGTGTCATACTCTGGAAGCAACTTTGATCATCGTAACGTTATCGTCCGATTGGAGGCATTGGGATTGGACGTGCCGCCCGCCCTGCTGAAGGCAGTAGATCTTCTATACCCCGTGCAGAACGCGGTCGCTCTTCCTTGCACAGGATATGGTCTCAAGACCGTCGCCGCCTCGCTTGGCTTCAAGTATCGACAAGAAGACTTGGACGGCTTTATGGTCGCCATGGAGTACATGCATCTGTCTCGGGCCAGAAAGCGAATTCCGAAGCGATTCCTCGAGTACAACGAAGATGACGTGCGCGCAGTGCAGCACGTGGCTAAGAGAGTCGAGGAAATCAGTGGTTACGGTGGATGGCCGCCTCCAAAGAAGAAACGCTCCCTGCCAAGTGACTCCAACGAGTAAATTCTGCTGATCGCACTCTAATAAATGTATTGACATCATTTAGCACAGCGGATAGCCTTCCAGTATGCCATTCCAGAAAACCCCGGTCCCCCGATTGCCAACGCGTTCGCCGCGTCACGATGGCGTTCGACAATCAGCCCGCGTGGGCGATAAGGTACGAATCAGGACCGGAGTTCACGCCGGCGCTCGAGCACTGATTTGTGGGCTGCTAGAAGGCCGTGTCAGAATCCGGCTGCTGGATGGTAAGCGTTTGAGTACGACTCTTCGAGAACTCACGAACTACAGCGCAGCGGCGCGATTGGCCTGGAAAACAATGCCCAAGCGTGCAGGCCGACCTCCAAGCCCACGACCAAAAACTCGAGTAAGCCTTCGAATTGACTCGACCACGTGGGAAGAACTTGGTGACCTTGCAGCCAAGGGGCGAATTCGCAGCAGGGAGCAGCTCGTCAACACGCTCCTGGAAGCAGCCCTCAAGCGATTGAATCGATCGACTGCGCGAGCAACCCCAGCATTTTTAGCGATGCCGCCATTGACCGATCAGCCGGAGTCATCATGAAACGCCGCATCCCCAAGGCGCCTGTTCTAGGATCGGATTCCGCCCCCGATACCCCAGAGGATTCCTCTGCCGGTGAAGCGACGGTAAGCGCAGGAGAGTCAGCCACCGTGCCTTCACAGGATTTTTCTGACGTTCCTGTGAAACCAGAGGACATCGGAGGTGAACTCCTGCCCATTCTCTCCAAAGGCCTATACACCGACCCATTCCACGCCTTACGAGAGTATGTCCAAAATGCCGTCGATGCCGATGCGAAACTAATTCGAATCAAATTGACAGGAAACTCGCTACTCATTCACGATGATGGAACGGGAATGTCGCATGATGATCTCGTGGAGGCCCGCCGTTTCGGCGTGTCGCAGAAGAGTTCAGATTTGCACGTTGGCTTTCGTGGCATCGGAATTTACAGCGGCTACGATCTTTGCGACCGACTGCTCATTACATCGATAAAGGCGGGATCACAAGAACAGAACGTTCTAGAATTCAATTTTGCCGCCATGAAGAAGAAGCTTTCCGCGGATAAGGCCGCAAAGACTGCGGTCACGCCACTTCATGAGTTACTCCAACATCACACTCGCTTCCGGAGAGAAAGGGTCACTTCGGCGACATCGGGCACAACCGTCATGCTCGAAGAGATCAGCCCGTTTCATATTAACAAACTGCGTGACGCAGTTGAACTCAAGGAGTACATCCTCCGGAATCTCCCTGTTGACTTGGACGTTGAATTCGCGCACCGGCAACAAATCAAGTCGTTCTTGCGGGAGAACGTCCCAGGATATCGAGCTGTTCGAATTCAGGTCGAAATTAATCCAGGCGAAACCTGGGCCGTCGCGAGACCTGATATCCCTAACCTCGCTGCTCCCACCTTCCAGCTCTTGAAGTCACCTTCGACTGGCCAGACGATCGCAGCGATGTGGTCATGTCTATACGGTGGGAAGGATGGGAAGAGGAAGAGAATTCCAGAGGAGTTTGCTGACTACAGTGGGTTTGTCTACAAAGTAAAAGGGTTCACTGTTGGTGATAATCGACGCCTGCACCACTTCTTCAAGGCTGGAAATGGCGCGCTTTATTGGTGGTACAGTGGAGAGATTTACGTCACCGATGATGGCATCATCCCAAATACGGAGCGCGACGATTTCGAAGCCAATCAGGCTTACGAGGTGCTACAGCGCGAACTCAAGAAAGCGATGGAAGGCCTCGCGAGCACCGCACTGAAGTTTCAGACACAACAACGAGCCGAGGAAAACCTCCGCGCGCTTCAAGATCGTCTCAACAAGATCGGAAGCGAGATGGAAGGTGGCATCGGCGATAGACCAACTCAGTTTAGTCAACTCGAAGACATTATCGACGAGCTGAAAAAGCAGCGAAACAAATTGTCGGCGGGGCCTCGCGAAGAAGCACGGGCCGCAGAGAAGAGGGCAACGGAACTCAGCGCTCGGGTTCGCAAGCTGATCGACGACTCCAGCAAGGAGATCCAGCGCCGGCATGAAGCCTCCGCAACGACATCAACCGCCCAAGGTGAATCCGATTCGTCAAAGCAAGAGAAACGGGAGGTGGAAACGTTGCCGCTGCTGATTGAGCGCCTCGGCGTGGAAACGTCCATCGACTGCACCAAACTGCTTACGGTCATCGACGAGGCACTTGACGCCGTCTTACAGCGCGGTTCCCCAGAATACCAAGCGGTGATTCGTGAGGTGGAATCGTCCTTGGATAGTGAGTAAGAGGACGATGAGCGATTTTGAAGGTGGGCCCCAGAAGGCTCTGCTGCGTGAGAAATGGGACTTACCAATAATTCAGGGGCTATCGACGCAACTAAAGAGGCCGCTACGCTACTTCGGGATGCCGGGACCATCCATCGAGGATGTTCGGGCGTGGTCAGGCGCGCTAAATCACGTGACCGCTATCGAGCTCTTAAGGTTGAAAACACAAGACGAGGACGACGATCGCGAGCGCCATAGAAGGTTGAACGCGAGTCTCCTTCAAAATGGAATAGACTATCAAATCCTTCGGGGATACGTGGAGGATGTGCTCATTAAGGGGCATGACATTGATAACAAGACACCTCCCTTTCGGAAATCAACTGAAGACGTCGTTCGTTTCTGCTACGATCTGGTTAATCTCGACTTCTTCGGCGGTGCGGGATATGGTCGCAAGACGGTGAGGGGGCGTCCTAAGAGATTGACCGCGTTGAAAGAGCTCTTTCGTAGGCAGCAAGGCACGGAATTCATACTTCTACTAACGCTTAATGTTCGCGATACGATTGATGAGGGGCTGACTGAGTACTTACAACAGCTCCGCAAGCGCGTGGATGATCGATTCAGGAAAATTGTGGATTGGTACGCGAAATGCGGTAACGGACAGAAAAAATATCGATTGAAGGTCGCGATACTAGCGTTCTTGCAACGAGTAGCCGAGGACGAGTGCTTCAAGGTTTACTGTTATCCTCCGATTGGATATTCAGGCAGCTCCAACGCAACCATGGTGCATTTTGCGTTGCATTGCACGCCCACCGGCGATCAGCTCCACTCTTGGAGTATTCAAACTCCTGAAGATCTCCTGCGTCTGCCACTCCTCTCCTGTACGAATGGGACAATTGATATCGCTCCAACGCAGCATGAGGATTTCGACTGGCAGCACTGCTACCAGGAACTAGCGAATGTTCCGAAGCCTTTCATGGACTCGCTCCAAGCTCAGGCGCTTGCGCAAAAAGGTGGAGGACTTGGGTGAGCGATCGATCAGCAATTGAATGGACGGATGCGACGTGGAATCCAGTCACTGGCTGCACCGAAGTCAGTCCGGGCTGCGATCACTGTTATGCACGAACCTTCTCCGAAAGATTCCGTGGGGTACAGGACCATCCCTTCGAGCAAGGCTTTGACCTTCGGTTGCGACCGGAACGGCTCGAAGTTCCATTCAAGTGGCGTCGGCCGCGACGCGTATTTGTGAATTCGATGTCAGATCTCTTCCATCGTGATGTGCCGGACGAGTACATCATGAAAGTGTTCGATGTAATGAAGAGGGCTCACTGGCACATATTCCAGGTACTCACGAAGCGAAGCGGGCGGCTTCTGAGGCTGTCCAAGCGCTTGCCCACTGCGCGTAATATTTGGCTAGGTGTTTCCATCGAATTGAATTCGTATGCTTGGCGAGCAGATCAGTTACGTGAGACGCGAGCATCGATCCGCTTCATCTCGGCAGAACCGCTCTTGGGTCCGCTCTCGGACGTTAGTCTAGAGAGCATTCACTGGGTTATAACGGGAGGCGAAAGCGGCCCACGGTTCAGACCGTGCGATGTTCAGTGGGTAAGGGAGCTCCGTGACCGCTGCATCGCTGGTCGTGTGGCCTTTTTTCATAAGCAGTGGGGCGGCCGAACTCCGAAGGCAGGTGGCCGAGTCTTAGACGGTCGCACCTGGGATGAGTTTCCCCCGATCGACACAGACAAGTATGAGAACACGTCTGCAGTCCGCGTTTTCTGAGCCACTTGCCTGATGGTTGTTAAAGTCACATAGTAGGCCCATCAGTTCACACGACCCAGTGCCGCGCCTTACTAGGGGGCGATCGAGAGAATGCGCC